>Ga0065711_1049396_pt1 | contig 11328 bp, 7 predicted proteins | sample Hoacrofraction12_FD_59098 | JGI IMG/M metagenome (GOLD analysis project Ga0065711, IMG submission 59098) | Hoatzin crop microbial communities from Cojedes, Venezuela - Epithelial fraction 12 v2 (version 2) | ecosystem: Host-associated > Birds > Digestive system > Esophagus > Crop | place... | reverse complement strand
TGGAGATATTCAAGACCCGCCTGGACAAGGTCCTGTGCAGCCTGCTGTAGGTGACCCTGCTTTGGCAGGAGGGTTGGACTAGATGACCCACAGAGGTCCCTTCCAGCCCCGAACATTCTGTGAGTCTGTGATTCTGTGAAGTGTAAGTAGCATCCCTGGATTTTGAGGACTGTATCAGAAGGGTCATTGTAAAAAGTATTTTTTTCAAAAGGCTTGAGAAACTGGGGCTGCCACCCACAACTTCTTTTGGTTCTTGAACTGAAACATCCAAAGCTTTAAGGGCTGAGGGGGTTATTCTTATCTCATGCGTAGTGTGGGCAATAACATTTTGCTTGTATGTTATTGTGGTGCACACAGTAACTTGTAGTCAAACTGGTTCATCATCCTAGTTTAAAAATCTACCCATTCTTGATCTGAAAGGTCCAGAGTACCAGTTAGTAAAGTGAAATGTCCTTCATTTTTAAATTTTAACAGGTTAGCTTTGGACAGGAGATTGGACTGGATGTCCTGCAGAGGGCTTTTCTAATCCAAGCTACTGCGGGATTATAAATAAAACATTCTGCTGATGGTTTACTGTGAGACCACCACATGCAAGTTGAAAATACAGTCCTTTTGTTCCTTTTACTAATTTCTCCATTTCAGAGTAGGATATATATTGTTAGCTATGAAGAATACTACAATAATCAGAAATACTCTTTGTTCTTAATTTGTCAGCTGTATTAGCTTTGCAATGTTTTGCGTCACACGTTAATTCATCTGGCTCCTGTTGTTGGTGGTAATCAAACAATATACATCTTCTCTGTCCCTAACACAAGGAGTTGAGAAGGTGTCACGTGTTTGCTAGTGATTGGGGCAGGGAACTTGGAGAGTAGTGTTATGTTTTGGGGCCACCACATTTTAAAATTATTATTTAACACTCTGAGTTTTCAGCTTACAGGCAGTAGGGCAAACAGCCATCCAGAGACTTGTAAAATCTCTTCTGAGTCAGAATGGTTTCAGTAAGATGTTGTCTGGTGGTAGAGCAGTATGTTCAGACCTGAGTTAGGGGCCTTATAAACCCCTTCTTTTGCACCAGCCTTGCTATGGCTTTTGAATGGCTTCAACATCAGAACGGAAGCAGGCCATTCTTCTTATTGATTTCTTCATGCAGTTTACAGTGCTTGTTTTTGTAGCTTAAAATGACGTGCCGTTGTAGCCCATGTGAAGGGCCCATGCCTGTTCTGAAAGCCTACCCACTACAAGGAGAAAGAGCTGGGGGACAGGTGTTTGGGTGGGGATGGACAGGCAGAGCGTGGGTGCAGGCTGGGTGGAGTGAGCGGGGCTGGCGTGGCAGGGAGACCTTTCCTTTGCCGGGGTGCGAGGAGAGCACGCTGCAGTGGTTGGGGGAGCTGGGAGGGAGGAGGGCAGCTCTCTCAGCCTTTATTTAAAAAAAAGAAAAACGTGGGCAGGGAACAGCAAAAAATCAGTATCTGCTACCAGGAAATTCTAGTTTTATCTCAAATTGAGGGAAAGCTGCCCTTTAATGCTTGGAGAAGAGAGAGAGATGGTAAAAGTGGCTCTCCAGCTTGACGTGAGTCATAATCGCAGGCAAGGCTCAGTGCTGCGTTCCTGTAGCGTGCAGCTCGGGGTTCTTGGTGGCTCTGGCTTCTGGTGCCCCTGGCCAGCCCGAGGGCTGTCACCCCGCTGCAGGCTTGAGGAAAGAGGATGGCTTGAACAGGTTCTGTTGGAAGAACTGTGCGGTGGCAGAAATACTGCTTCTGGCACAAGTACCGCTGCTAGTCGGTGGGGTGGTGGGGAGATAAACCTGTGAATAAAAAGTGAATTTTGCTTGTGCTGCGTGTGTTTTAACTGGAGGAAGGAGAGCTCAGAGCAACACGTAGCCACATGAGGGTGCTCTTGGGTTTCCAAACCTTGCCTGCTGAGCCGCTCAACTGGAACCTGATGGAGCAGTCTGATCGCGCTTTTAGGGATGCGGTGGTAACTGTAGAAATAGTGAATAAACTAAGAGATTTTGAAAAAACACCCACTTTGTAGTGGCAGCCAGAATAATTAGTTGCTTTAATAACATCAGCAATGAAACGTCTAGATATTCAGATACAATCTATTTGTCTGCGCATCCTGCAGGTCACGCAACATGTATGCAGCAAAGCTGTTGCTTCAGTTTGGTAGATGTGAGAAGCTTTTGCAGTTGCCTGTGAGTGTGCCGTGTGCTGTTGTATACGTGGTCACGTCTAGATCCAAATGGTGAAATTCATTCTTTAAATAAAGTTGCAGAATAATTTGGCTTGTAAGGGGCCTCTGAGGTTGTTTGGTCCATTTCCCTGCTTGAAGCAGGTCCAGTTACATGAGGTTGCTCAGGACCATGTCCGGGTGAATTCTGAGTATCCCCAAAGATGGAGATGCTGCAGCCTCTCTGGCACCTGTGCCAGTGTCTGACCATCTTTATGGTGATAAAGCTTTTCTTCCATCTAACTGGGATTTCCCTTGTTGTAATTCAAGTCTGTTTCCTCCTGTCCTGTCACCATGCGTTCAGGAAAACCCTGTCTCCATCTTCTCTACACTCATCCCTTAGATCGCTATAGACAGCAAGAAGCCTTTGTCTCTTAAAGCTGTATGAACTTGGTTCTCTTAGCCTCTTCATGTACATCATGTACCTCAGCCCTTTAATCATCTTGGTGGCACACCACTGGGCTCATTCTAGTAGGTCAATGTCTTTCTTGTACTTGGAAGCCCAAAACTGAACATGTTACTCCAGGTGCAGTCTTGAGGGTATTGAACAGAGAGGAATGAACACCTCCCTATATGTGCTGGCTAAAAGTTGCTCAATGTTACAGCTCAGTAAATGGTCAGCTGCCTTTGCCACAAGGACACACCGCTGACTTGTGCTGAAATTGCCTGCCAGGCTACGCTCCCTTAGTCTACAAAGCTGCACTCTAGGGAGTCAGCCCCCTGCACATGTACTGTGGTGTGGGGTTCCTCCTTCCCAGCTGTGTGATAACCCTGAACTTCATGGTATTCCTGTCAGCCCGTGTCTCCAGACTAAGATCCTTTTGAATAGCAGAGCTGTCCCTCAGTTTATCATGCACTCACCCTAATTTTGGTATCATTCATGAAATTGCCATCATCCAGGCTGTTAGCAAAATGTGTTAAAGCATTGGCCTTATGTTGTGGTTTAGCCAAGCTGCTCTATCACTCCACCTCCTCCCAGCTGGACAGGAATATGACGAAAGGCTTGTGGGTTGAGATCAGGAAGGGACATCACTCACCAATTACCATCATGGGCAAAACAGACTTGACTTGGGGAAATTAATTTAATTTCTTGCCAATCAAAATCAGAGTAGGATGATGAGATATAAAACCAAATCTTTAAACACCTTCCGCCCACCCCTCCCTTCTTCCCAGGCTCAACTTCACTCCTGATTTCTCTACCTCTTCCCCCTGAGTGGCACAAGGGGACTGGGAATGGGGGTTACGGTCAGTTCGTCACACATTGTCTCTGCTGCTCCTTCCTCCTCAGGGGGAGGACTCCTCACACTCTTCCCCTACTCCAGCATGGGGCTGCTCCCAAGGGAGATGGTCCTCTACAAACTTCTCCAGTGTGGGTCCCTTCCACGGGCTGCCGTCCTTCAGGAACAGGCTGCTCCAGTGTGGTTCCCCCACAGGGTCACAAGCCCGGCCAGCAAACCTGCTCTGGTGTGGGCTCCTCTGTCCACGGGTGCACAGGTCCTGCCAGGAGCCTGCTTCAGTGTGGGCTCCCCACGGGGTCGTAGCTTCTTTTGGGCATCCACCTGCTCTGGCGTGGGGTCCCTTCCACAGGCTACACATGGATATCTGCTCCACTGTGGACCTCCAAGGGCTGCAGGGGCACATCCTGCCTCACCATGGTCTCCTGCATGGACTGCAGGGGAATCTGTGCTCCAGCACCTGGAGCATGTTGTCCTCCTCCTTCTCCTTCGCTGACCGTGGCGTCTGCAGTGCTGTTTCTCGCTCGTATTCTCACTCCTCAATTCCGTTGCCATTTTTCCTTCCCCACCTTCTTAAACATGTTATCCCAGAGGCGCTACCACTGTGCCTGATGGGGTCCGCCTTGGCCAGCAGCGGGGATGCCTGGCATTGGCTCTGTTGGACATAGGGGAATCTTCTGGCAGCTTCTCATAGAAGCCACCTCTGTAGCCCCTCCGCCACCAAAACCTTGCCATGCAAACCCATTATCCCTTAGTATTGGTCACTGTGGGCTGCCTTGTAATCTGTCATAAATTGTATGCTTGTTCTTTGACAAGAAAAATCCTTTGAGCCTGATGATCCAGCCAATTTTCTACCCTTTTTATTGTCCCCTTACCAGTTGATATTTTGCTAATAAAGATACTGTAGGATACTGTCAACAGCCTTGCTAGAGGCACTGTAAACAGTATCCACTGCTCTGCTCTTGTCTTTAAAGCCAGTCATCTCCTGGCAGTCAGGTTGGTCAGGTGCAGTTGGCCGTGGTAAATCCATGCTGGCTATTCCTGCTCACCTTCTTGTCCTTCATGTGCTTTGAAACGACTTCCACGAGGACTTCTTCCATAACCATCCCAGGGATGAGTTTAGGCCAGCTGGCCTGTAGTTCCCTGGATCTTCCTCCTCGAAGGAAGAACAAACCACTTATGTGTGGTTTGTTGTTTTTTTTTATTTTCTTCCCCCACCACCAGTCATAGAGAACCTCCTCATCATGACCTTTCAGAGGTGATAGAGCAACCTTGCAAAGACATCAGCCTGCAGCCTCAACACGCTCAGGTGCTTCTCATCTGTGTCCCATGACTTGCATAAATCCATCAATTTAGGTTCTCCCAAACTCATACCTTCCTGTTGTGTGGGTATTGCTTCACTCCTGCAACTTTGCTCAGGAGCTGTAGGGGGCAGACCCTACCAGCGAAAGCACATTTAGAACATTATTAATGCAAGAAGGCGATAGGTAAGTTTAAATCCATCGTGAGAATTGGTTATGTAGCTTTCGTTGTGATATCCTGCTTTGTTGCTTGTCTGATGTCTTTCAGTTTCTGTAGGCAAGACAGGTGAGAAAAGAAATGATGATTTCCTAGATGATGGCCAAATTGCCAGTTCAACGCAAAAGAAGTAAGTAATGAAACATTTAAAGGGTAACTCAACTCCATACAAACTTCAGAATAAACTTTCAAGCTGAGGCGGTTTTAGTTGTTAGTACAGATGCATTGATAGCTCACTTTTTTTGTAAATGCTTTGTAACACTGGATGACACGGTTTGTCCTTAAAGAAGCACTGTTGCCCAGCGCTGCCTGCTCAGATGTAATGGATTGTCTAGACAGATTGCTATGGGGAAAAAAAATCTGGCTGCAGCACATTTTTAGAATCTTGTTATAGGTCCTGGCACATCCACATTTTATAGATTCCATGTATTTTTAAAGAATGTGATCTTTGTATATATGCAAGTGGTGTAGAATCAACAGTTTGACGCATGGACAAACCATCAGAGTCGATGTGTCAAGAGTTGTGTCCTGTACAGAAGATGGTGGCGTAGCTTGCACTCAGTTTCTGCTGCTGATCCTTGTACATGGACTCCAGATAAGACAGACATGCAATCAATCAGGAAGGCTGCTTGTTTCATATGTTGACGCCTTGTGGGCATCATTTGCTCAGGACTTTGCTTCTGTTTACAGTTTGTCTTAGTGTGCTGGAATTGAGCCTACTGAGATAACCATATCCACCGCAGTATGCGGAGTGGGAGGAATGGACAATGAGGTGACCCAAAGTCTAATACTTAGAAGTCCTGAGCTGGGTGGCAGCTCTCACTTGGTCCCAATTAAAATGGTGTTACAGGGGGCTGGTGTGACAGTAGGATGTCTGAGCTGACATAATATGCTCTGTCCATTATATGTGGAGGTGATGCCCAAGGTACAGTCTGATTGTTGCACTCAGACTGATTTATTTTTTCACTACATTTTACGTCCTATATGTTTTATTAGCCTTCTTTTATTTAAAGTGCGTTGGGACTATGAAGATACTAGTTTCTGCTAAACTAGGAATAAGGAATATATTTAGTAAGTCTATGTTTCTGAAGCTTTTATTTACAAATAATGACATGTTAACAAGGCATTTCCTTATGCTGGATATTGAAAGGCACTTATCGTTGATGCATTAGTGCTTTGCCATTTTTGTTGCTGTATCAAGGGAAAACAAAATAAAACCTTTTCTATTCGGACACAAATGTCATGCTTTTAACCTGTAATGCATTACACTTGACCATCCTTGGCTGAAAACAATTAGGGATGGCTTTATTTTACTGAAAGATTCCCATCTTCTGCCCACTCCACACTCCCACTTTGCCAGCAGTGACGGACTAAAGATACTTTTATTGGAAAGGGGTTTTCAAGCCCTAGATGGGATTTCAGGTGAGAAAGATGAAACATCTTTGCTACGCTCCAGTTGGCCAGTCTCCCTGGGCTGTTCACTGTTGGGAGATGACACAGGAAATTCCATTTTATGTCTTGGCTCTGAAGCAGGAAAACTAAGCGGTGGAACCTAGGTGGTCTGTGTCTGTATCCCATGGGAGTGCTAAGCAAGGATGGATCAGGGCAGGAGGCTTAGGTGCTCCTGCTTTCCTGTATGTTCTTGATCCCTGTTGCCATCACAAAAAGGATGCATGCAGTCGGCTCTGTTTTGCCCTCATCCCCCATTTAGTCTCTGTCTGCCTCTGTCCATGAGTGCTTTTAGCCTTATAATGGCTGGAACTGAAACAGTCCAGTTATACACAGTATAAGCCAGTGTCATGGCACTCACACGGGATAGGAGAGGCAGAGGTTCCTGCTTGTACAGGCAAGTTGGAGCGTGTCAGCCTGAGCAAAGCATCTCTGACGGCCCCCCAGGGGTGCCAGGCTGCAGGCAGTGGGAGCCTGGAGCGAGCATGCTAGCCCTGAGGCTGTTGAGGTACTCGGGTTCACTGTCTTTGAATGTGCGTATCTGAAAGAGTCTGATTTTCTCCTGACTTGGAATGGAGAAACATCTCAGATCTCAGTGTTTCCCACAGAAGAAAAAGGCCTCCTGTCTGGGTCTGCCCTTGAGTCCATGAGCTGTCCGCAGCAGCTGAAGGCAGCCAGTCTCTCCTGATGGATTGCAAAGGGCCGAAATCCCTGGCTCAGGCCACTGGGTTAGACTCCAGATCTCTCGAGTTTGGCGAGACGACCACTGTCCTCTGTGGTGGTGAGATCAGCACTGCATCATGGAAAACTTCCCTCTGCCTTACTGAGTTTTACTTTCTAATTTTCTTTTGCAACAGTAAGTTCACAGTTGCCTTTAATTATTTTTTTGAGTAATTTTTTTATGAACCTGAGGACCCAAGGCATGCTGAAGAGCAAAAGCCAAACCAAATGCCCCTTTGGTATGAGTGCCAGATTGTCCCATCTGATGTTTAGCAGTTGACAGGTGCCCAGAAAACTACTTACAAATGCTGAAGAAATTTGTTTATGAATTATTTGTCAGTCCGTTCCTGTGTGTAGGGGAGATGGGCATTGTTACGGAAAATGGCATAGACCTTGGCATTTAGCGTGTAGGTTGTGTGATGGGAATGCTGCAGTAGCACAGACTTGGCCTGTATATAGAAGTTAACTGAATGCACCTGCTCTGATGTACTTTTTACAGTAGAAGAAATTCGTTTCTTCTGAACGTTGTGTGTTAAGCATCTCTTTCCTGTGCCCATACTCTTACCTCATCTTAACTAAAGGACTTGATAGTCAAATTTTGAAGATAGGCAGTACATCATCATTTCCCCCCACCCTGGCTTTATGCTTTGTACAATTACATGCACCTTAAATAGATTATTTCAGGAGAGGTGATAATGTTAGATATTGGGACAAATTATTTAGATGTTTACTGGTGTGACAGTGCAGAGTGTTCAGCAGTGCTGGCTTACAGCCACGTTCCAGATTGCAGCCTGGACTGCTGGAGAGTTGTACAGTACATTGCGTCAAGGGAGAAATAGGATTAAGCTGGAAGGATTTTTCTGCAAGCCATATCAGTTCCTGAATGCGCTTCAGAGTCTTTTCCCCCAAACAGTTGTTCCTGCTTTAAGGCCCAAGCCATCTCCCTTTGACTTCCAAAGACTCTAGTTCATTGGAGCTGTGATGAGGAAGTCTTATATTGTAGAAGATTTTTTCCTTTTTCTTTGTGAGGGTGGTTGGGTTTGGAGCTGCCTTTGCTAATCGTGATTTAAATTATCAAGGAAGGAATATGACAATAAAATAAATGATTTTGTATCTTTCATTTACTAAAGAAAGCTTGGTTCACATGGTGATGTGTGTTGCAGTATAGTCATTATGCTGAAGTAGGTATTGTTGCTGATCAAGGAAGTGTAATACCTATAGATTTTAGTACTGATAATATGTGACCCATTCAAATTACATTTTTTTCATGTTAAAAATACATTAAATGGACATGTATTAGATTACTTTTACTTGTAACTTACATCAAGCTGGTTTTGGTTGAAAATCGATTTCAAACAGAAATGTGGGATATCTTACTTAAATTCATAAATGTATATAAACTGCAGTGTTTGTACTGAATGCCCGTTTTGCAGAAACATGCCTTTTAAACAATCCAAATAAAGCAGGTATTATTTTGAGATAGATTTTTAGTAAAATCTATGTACTCGTTTTTTTTCCTGGTCATCTCATCCTTTTATACTCTCAGTCATTATTCAAAGACACAGAACAAAACAGGCGTTATTTACCTCCCAGTCAGTTTCTTATGGTTTGAATAAATGAGATATTTTTATTAAGCTAAACTGAAAAAGTAAAAAATTGTTCTTGCAGAAGCAGACAAAGCTTTCTAATCACTGGTTCCAGTGCAACAGCCGGTACTTCTTTAGATCTAGTATTTGACTCGTTAAAGCTATGCGGTAGGTGCTCAGTGATTTAAATCTTGTTAATAGATCGGCAAACATAGGCCTCATTAGTAATGTGCATGATCACATTTTAAGATTTTAATTTGTTTTATTTTTCAGAGTAAATATTTTTAACTTCAAAATTTTGTTTTACCTTGCTACTAAAATAATTATATACAGTCTCCAACTATATGAGGAGGTGACCTAATACTGAGCGAGGTTGGGGAGGAAAGGATGTAACTTCGCTGTTCATGAGAAGGTGCTTCCTGTATCCTCTTGAATCGGCAGCAGAAAAGGTGTAATTTTTCAGTGAATCCTGAATTTATGGTGAGGGTCAGGGTGTACGCAGTCTTCCTCCAGACACTGATTGCTAGTAGTGAGCATGTTTCCGTCCTTGTGGAGGGAACTATGCCACCAGTATTCCTGAAGTTATGAACATCTCCTTTCATATGCATTTATTATGTGCCCTACTTTCTCTTTGCTCTGCTCTGTGATCAGTATGCATTACAGCTACTGCTTCGGGATCCTATGTTCCCTCCCATGGGCAGGGGAAAAAAATCCAAACCCCAGAATTCAGTTCTGGCAGATTTATTTTTACTTGCATTGTATGTTTAAAAAAATGGGTCTTGTTCATCCTGGATGATTCCATGGAGACACAGAAACCAGTGAAAGGAAGACAGATCCAGAGTATGTCAGGGAAACATTTTTTACTTTTAATAGCTGCTTAAAGCTGTCTTAAAATATCACTCACTGCAACTGAAAAGCCTGATGAGAACTTGGGACATGCAACATTTTAAGTATTCAGAACGTTGCTGTTTGTTCGCTTAAGGTGTATGAGTTTCAGGATTTTTTTCCCATCAAAATCACGACCAATACTGCTGTTTCTAAAATACGTAGACTGCTTTGGTGCTTATACACGCTTCAGTAGCCTTTGCAAGCTTCCTGCATTCTTTGTGTGTGCATGTGTGCACAGTTAATCTTTAAAATTTGAAGTCATCTTGTCTAATAGTCTTCATGATAATAAAAATTTTGCCATCCCCTCCTTAACTGACTTTTTAATAGGTTGCTTTGTAAATGCCACAAACTGTGCTGTTGCTGCTAGTAATTTGTTTCCTCCCTCCTTACGTCCAGTTTGTCTAGCCGTTGAAAAGAAACAGTTGCTGGTCTTGAAATTGTGTGCTGCTTCTTGCCCCGATTTTTTTGTCCTTTTATACAAACCACCAAAAACTTGGAATGACTCCTTGCTTATGTTAAGGTTTTACACCGCTGCCCTTTCTTGTCTTTGCACCTCTTGGCATGTAAAAATAAGGATCAGTTATTTCAGAAAATTTCTTTTGCCTTAAATTTTTTTATGGTGTCTTCAGAGATGCTGTTTACTCCCTCATGCCCTTCTTCACTCCCTGTTGGGAGTAGACTGTAATAGAAGAACAAGTAGCTCAGAGAACAGGGCAAACTTAATACTAAAATGACTTTAAGTAGTCGTATCCACAAGTTCCTCATTACATTTCTGTAGGCAGTAGATGTCAAAAAACTGCTCAGTCTTTGAAGAAATTTCCTATTTCTTCACAGAAGAACACAGAAATTTAATGAGGAATTTGTGGATAGGACTGTTGTTTGGGAGCTTGTTGTTTACAGTTCACCTGTCATCACTCTCTGTGTGCCCTGCACTCCTGAGTACGGGATGCATGAGGGACACAGCAGTGGAGGGCAAATCCTTGTGTCACTCAGCCGGGGAAAAAAGGACCGTACCCTGTGGTGGCAAAGTCATCTCTCTGGTGAACACTGCCAGTGTGCTGTCTGCTGCCTGTTTTGGTATGGAGTTTTTTTGTCGTCGTTTTTAAAACTAATTATATTTATAAAGGGGCGTAACAGCCAAACTCTTTTGCCTCCAGCAGCGGCTGGGTGCCAGGATGTTTGGCAGCAATGACAACCTAAGATACTCCTGATCCTCTTTTTTCTTCCGCTCCCCCCCGTTCTTGCCCCCTCAGTTGTACTGACAGAACGGTTTGTGGGATTATGTTTTGGACCAAATAAGGGAACAGATCTGCCTTAAAATGCAAGCTTGTTCTTTTTTTGTGTGTAAAATCTTAAAAAAATAATAATAAAAAAAAGCCCACGTTTTGTGGCTTCAGTGAGAAACACTTCAGGGAGCTAAACAGTCGTCCTGCCGTAGCTTGAGAGGGATCAGAGGGACTTAAACTTCTGCTGGGAAATGTGAGCAATGTGTGAATGCACACCTGTGTCACTACCAAAGTCTTCAGGACAGAGGAACCTACGCCATTCAGCGTGACCTGGACAGGCTGGAAAGTTGGGCAGAGAGGAACCTGATGGGGTTCAACAAGGGCAAGTGCAGGGTCCTGCACCTGGGGAGGAACAACCCCATGCATCAGTATAGGCTTGGGGTGGACCTGCTGGAGAGCAGCTGTGTGGAGAGGGAC
>Ga0065711_1049383_pt1 | contig 11329 bp, 1 predicted proteins | sample Hoacrofraction12_FD_59098 | JGI IMG/M metagenome (GOLD analysis project Ga0065711, IMG submission 59098) | Hoatzin crop microbial communities from Cojedes, Venezuela - Epithelial fraction 12 v2 (version 2) | ecosystem: Host-associated > Birds > Digestive system > Esophagus > Crop | place... | reverse complement strand
GTGGCTCTCTGGGTTGTGCGGTTTGTGTTGTGTTTTCTCCTTATCTGTATCGTTGTTGTTCCTGTTCCCTTTGTTTGCTGTTCTGTTAAACTGCCCTTATCCCGACTCACCAGTTTCTGCCTGTTTCTTTCCATTCTCCTCTGCACCCCGGCAGGCGGCGCTTTTGTTGTGGGCCGCAGCCAAATCATAACAATGTCTGAATGCAGCTGAAAAGGTATTAAGCTGCTCAAGTTTAGGCAAATGAGTCAGTTGGGAACCTATTATTTTTACTCAAGCTTGAGGTTTTTGTGTTTAGACAGCTGAATCAAGCAGTGTCATAAGTTACTAATGAGGACTATATTCCCTTGACACTCTCTTTCACTCAAGTAGTACAAAGAAGGTAAAAATATGTTCCAAAATCATACAGCATTAGAATTTCTCATACCACACTAAGATTTGACCTTGAAAAACAAGGGAGACAGGGCAGCATTGCATTTGATGTTAGCTACTGCCACTATATATCCAGAGTCAAGGAACAACCTAAGAAAGATTTTTTTTTTTCCCAAAAAACTTGAAAATGATCACTAGCCATGCCCAAGTGCTAAACGAGGATTGTAAAGGAAAAGTAGTATTTTGTAACGAGGAAAATTCGTGAAGTGAGCATGTCAGTTTGGGCTGTCTTGTAACGTTGTGTAAAAATTACAAGGCTGCCAAGATCACAACACAAATTGTTGAAAACAAAATGTGATTATTGACACCTTAAATCAACTACATTTTCTAAGAATTAGTTAAAAGAAAGATTAATAATTAGTTTTCATAGTTTTTAAGAACTTTATCAATGTGACAGGTGCAAACATAACAGCTGTTGTCTCACCCAGTTTTTGTGTCAAAGGTCCAAGAAAACTGAAATCCACCCACACTGGAAGCATTTTTCTTCTAATGGAAAATGATTGAAGAGACAAATTTTACTGGAGTAATTAAAACTGTAATTACAGAAATTTCTGTACTTTGTGTTTTTTTTGGTGGTTTAATACTTACAACTGTATGATACAGACCTTATTTTTGTGCTGAGAAGTGGCCTGGTGGCAATACTGTATGGTTTCCTGATCGCGTACTGGGAACAGTAAGGCCACAAGCCTCAGAATTTTGTTTTTTCCTTCCAAATGTTTGAATGTGTGAAGAATGTTTAGCATCAAATATTGTAAGGATGATAGCAACTGCTTTTAGTCACTGCAGATCATCAGAAAACCCTAAAACTGCATCATGTAGGTACACCTGATTTGTGATGCAGTGTTTTTATTTCCCTGGAGTAAAAATGACTAAAATCAAACTGCAACAGGAGAAAAATTTTTGACTGAGGAAAAGGCAGTGAGTGAAAATGGTAGTTATTCTTACAGAGATAATAGGCTTATAATTTTTATTATATAAACATTCCTCTCAATTTTATATTTTATTTATTTCTCTGCTTCCTTTTTCTTGCTTTTCTTTGCAATCTCATGTTTAGGAAGCTTGCTGTTTAGAAAGTATGCCAGACCCCATGACAGGGCTGAAAAAACTATGAAATATGAGGCTGAGGTCCTCAAAACAAATAAAACCTATGAAATGAAGCAAAGTGACCTTATCCAAATGACCTTTCTTTTAGGTGTAGACTTCCTGAAAGCAATCCCCTGCTTTGGAAACTTCAGAGTGTGTTACTGAAATACAATACACATCAACGAACACATCATATTTTTTAGCCGGTGCACAATACAGCTTTGTGCTAGCATAGTGGAATTTAAGGATGAAGTGTGGATTTCATCCATGATCTTGTTACATGAAAGGCTTCCATTTTGTTTTCTGTTGCAAATCCAGGTGCTGATTTTACTAATATAAGTATTTGTCTGGTTTTATCTTTGTACTTTAACAAAGGAGTTAGCTGAGATGCTAAGACTGCCAGTCCCTAAATTTTCATAAGGAGATTCATTTATTTCTTTACGGTCTACATCACGGAGGAATTTAAGTTCAGTTAGTGGCAAAAATAGAGACACTTCACTGAGTGGCATGAATTTTCAATTTTTATTTAGTAAAGAGCATGAGCATAGCAGGTGGGTAACATTCTATTTCAAGGTTTCTGTACTGGGACACACTCATTCACTCTGCATGGAATACACTCACATCAGTCAAGGTCCCTGCCCCTTTGGTCCAGCTGTGATCAGCACCATAAATGCAGGAGTACAAGATACTTAATTTGAACTGGTCAATGTGTCTGAGTCCTGAAAGGCTTGCACACGTAGTGGTTCCACCTTGGGTTCAGCCTTTCACATGGTGTTGGATGCCCATGGATTTGTTCCCATGGAGGGGCTAATATTTTCACTATTTATGGTATTTTATTCATTTGTAGTGGAGGGCTATGAGGATTATGAGGGAAATGGAGCATCTCTCCTGTGAGGAAAGACTGAGGGAACTTGGCTTGTTTAGCCTGAAGAAGAGAAGGCTGAGAGGGGACCTAATAAATGTTTATAAATATGTTAAGGGTGGGTGTCAGGAGGATGGGGACAGACTCTTTTCAGTAGTGCCCAGCGACAGGACAAGGGGTAACGGGCACAAACTGAAGCACAGGAAGTTCCGTCTGAACATGTGGAAGCACTTTTTCACTCTGATGGTGATGGAGCTCTGGAACAGGTTGCCCAGGGAGGTTATGGATTCTTCTTTGCTGGAGATGTTCAAGACTCGCCTGGACAAGGTCCTATGCAGCCTGCTGTAGGAGACCCTGCTTCGGCTGGGAGGTTGGACTAGATGACCCACAGAGGTCCCTTCCAACCCCTTCACATTCTGTGATTGTGTGATTCTGTTTTCTGACTTAGATGGTTGGCAAAAGCTGCCAGTGGTCTCACTGGCCACATCACCCAAGCCAGTTGCTTTGCCTTTTTTCACAACTAAAGCCAGATAGCTGTTTTCACCCAGTGTACTGTCACAGTTTGGTCTCCTGTCCCAAGTGTGTTGTAAGTTGAAGTTATTTAGAGTTCATCTGTGTCTGTGTTTTTCCCAGCATAAGCCTAAACAGTTAGCAGGGCAGATGCAGACTGAGCACTATAGCAATTATCCATGCTTAGCTTGTTTTCCTAGCGCTGTAAGAGGTAGACGTAGAGTTGGACAGTTGTGGTTAGAGTCTGACTCAACTGAGCAATACTTTCAGTCAGGATTTACTCCATGATGTGCTAACATGAAGAGGAAAACTTGGTTGAAGCTGGACTTTTCTCTCCACATCATCCAAGAGGGAACTCCATGCCAGCTGATCATTTATTAGACCAGAATATCTGAGTGTATTCTGATGTCTAACTTCAGATTTTTTAGTTTAAATGTCAAGCTAGAGTTTCAGGTATGAAGACCAAATCACAAGAATCACATCCCAAATGAAAAACACAACACCGTTTCAATGAAGGGTGCTAACTTCTGACTAGCCAATCAGAAGCTTTTCAAAAGGAATTAACAAAACTTCGAGATTTTCATACAAAAATTTGACAGGTAGTCAATATTTTTTCTGTTTTCACACATCTAACATCCATTCCTAGGGACTGCTCAAAAAAACCAGGCAACCTTCTCAGCATGGCATCTCTGGCAGGGTAATCGTTAATTATGGATGAGAAATGTCTCTGCTGTAATATGCGGAACCATCTTTTGCTCTCAGGTTTAGGAATACCTTTATTTTTGGTCTTTCCACAACAAAGCTCTTAATCATTTGCCTTTGCAAGGGGAATTCTGTGCTTTAATTACACCCTGTTTTCCCTGTGCTGTTTTTAGAATTGTATAGCTGAGTACATTGCTTTCATAAGTTGATTATTTCACTTTCTCATTAACACTGGAGAAAATCAGTAACAGAGCATGAAAAGAACAGAGCCTGTATTAGGAACAGAAAACAAAGTCACTGAAAGAGAACTGAAACTTGTAGATACTGTGACTCCCTTATGATCTTGTGACCATTTTATTAGTTGAACTCCTGAAACTAAAAGCCACAGCACATGTATCAGTATTATTAAAGTTAATATTGAAACACATGAAAATATTTCAGGACACGTAATAATGACCAAGTGCTTTCTCAAAAACTCTGTGTATTCAAGGTGATCTTTATGTACATAATAGATTTCCTATGTTCTAGAAACAAGGGGATCCTTGTGCATGCAAAGAGAGTAATTATAAGTAGCATACAAGTATATATGTGACAACCACATTTTTTCTTGGAGTCATAGATTATGCTTACTTTTATGACATTCAGAATTCATAAACAGAAGTTGTATTCAGCCTGATAATTCACTGATGACAGCAGTAGGGTAGCAGAATGTTGAAAAAGGCAGAACTGAAAACCTTTGCTTATAGTTTCCTGAAAAACTGTGGAAGTCACACTGTGTGTAATCATATCCTAACTATTAAGATAGAATAGCTATTTAATAACAACTGTCCCATCACTTCTGTTCTGGTTTCTTTGAGTGCAGTTCTTAATATATTGCTTTTAAAAAGTAAGGATTTATGCAGGTATTTTTGAAAATCCAGATGTTTCTGTACTCCTTGGGGAAGGTGAAGAGGCATATATAAAAGCTGGAGAACTTCTTGTGGAGTCTTATTTGATATTTAGTATGACAGAACTCTTGGGATGCTAATAGGGATACAAGTTTCCGTCCTCTGTTGTTAGGCTCTGAAGATCTTCACATCAATATCCATGGACAAAGTGATGCCTTTAATTTTCTTTTTTTTTTCTTTGTTTTTAAACAGAGATGCAATTAGTCTTATTAGTGTCTCCTCAGTTCCTAAATAAATTTAGATTAACATCCAGTTCATCCAGTAAGTCAATATGTTCTAACCAGTTTTTTTATTATAACATTATTGTGATGTGAGATTTCTGTATTACCACCATCATAAACATCGCCAGTATTGGGTCATTTCCTTGTTTACATATGAACAAAATATTGCATTGAGCTCTCTTAAGAGCTACTGCTCGCCAGTATTACATTTGGCGATGATTTGCAATAAAGAAATGATTAGAGATTATTCATGTGAGCACCTTACTAATATGTTATTCCCTCTTCAGCCCTATAAGAGTACCTCTGAAGTACTCCAGGATCAATCAAGTACTCCAGAACAGGCCCTCGAACTGGGAGGAATATTCAGCCTGATTCTAGGCTTGCAAAAGGAACTTACAGGTGAAGGAAAATAAGACAGGGACCCTATACGGAACTACTTTACTTACTTTGTGACATGTCCCAGATAATTCATTTAACTAATTGGCTTGGAATGTGGCCTGTTTCTTCTGATTTTTGCATTAAAATACATTTATTTTATGCAGGAGACGGTGCCAAAAGCCTACGTATTAAAAAATAATCATTATGGTTGGAATGGACACTGGTAATCTCTAGTCCAACCTGCCTGCCCAAACCTGTGTCAGGTCGAGCTGTTTGCTCAATGCCATGTTCAGTGAGGTTTTGAATGTCATTAGGAATGGAGACTTCACAGCATCTCTGGGAAACCTGTTCCAGTGTTTGACTACTCTGAAAATCATAAAGCTTTTCTTGTGTTTAAGTGCAATTTCCAATGTTAATATATTACACTATATTACTATACCTATTACTATATGTATTTTTATATTGCTGTTTAACTATACATATTTTTAAAATTATGCTGATGTTCACCACTCAACCAATACGGAAAAAAGAAGTGATGAGATGTTGTTCTGGCGGTATCAGTGATGAGATTTTGAGCCTGATGAAAACACGAGATCTGCATTGATACTATTGCTTTTTAGTTCAGTAAGATAAAAGCTGTGAATACTCTCTCTCTGTACACGCAATTAGACCTTAATTGAAAACATCCAGAAGGGCTTATTTCAATGCCTGAATTTGAATTCACAGTGAATACCATAAAGCTAACTCTGTTTTAAAATGCATACATTAAATGTCTAAATCTAAAGATATATATCTCTATGTGCAGTGCAAAGTGTATTGATGACCATGGAATAAAGAAAATCTGTTTGAGTTTTGTAGTAAACTCATACCAGAAACTGAAACACCCCAATTGGTTTTTAATTTCTTAATAAGGCTGATCGCCCAACAAATTCTTTCCAAAAAAGCTGAACTGAGTCCTCCATCTCTTCAGTAGTAGTAGGCACATGTTTTATTGTTCCAAAATGTAGCTGAAGTTTAACTTTATGTTTCTTTTAAGTAATACTTTACAGATGCTGAATTACATTTGTATGCTGAGAAAATACATGTGACGTCCTTATAAACGTCAAATGAATTCTTTATGATGAGTGCTATTATAATGAATACCAAACAATACCATTATAATTAGTGCTATTACAATGAATACCAAAGGAATTCATGATACTTAGCAGCACTAGGCTGAATAAGAAATGAGGTCAAAAGGAGATATTGGAGAAGTCTCTTGTAAAGAAGCTTTAAACTTCCTGTGATTTAGTACAATTTTATGGTTATTTAGCAGTGAAAGGACACCACCACTGCAAATGCTGTCTTCAAAGCAATAGGTCTGTTTCACGCAGGCAATCTCAAGAGATGTGACTTTACATTGGAGACATTTTTAGTGATTCTTCTGGTAGAGGACATAAACATATTACAAGGGGGATTTTTCAGGTGTCTCCATGGCCTCGCGCTGTCCCAAACTATACTGAAGTGGAAAGGGAATTAGTATGTATATATGTTAAAATCTTTATAGCTGCTTGGAGGAGTAGGGAAACAAGGGAATATGTGTTAGAGTACTCTGTTTAAAGTGTGTTGCCTCTAGGTAGTACAAAACATGAGTCGTTTAATTAGACTTGTATAAGAGGGTAACATCCAGCACTCACAGGTACTAAGGTGAGTATGTTGTCAGTCCTGTATAATGCAGCACTACTCATGCAATTCCTTAAAAACTGAGGTAATGGCTGCTGGTCTGACCAAGTCAGTGAAACTTTCATTTGTATAAAATTTTCAGTTTTAATCTGTTAATTGTAGGAGAAACTGTTATGAAAAATGCCGTTTCTTAGTATCCTGTGTTTTTTAATGGTAACAGAAAGGACTTTCCTTCAGCAAAACTCTCCCATGGTTTGGATAATAATGCATTTTTTTTCCTAAGGGAAAATTCCATAGGGATAAAGGATGTGAAAGGATCACTGACAAGCTTATCAGTGTTTGACAAAGAGACTTAATAAGATTTCTAAAAGAATTCCTCTCCACAGTGTTCTTTCTATTTCAATAATGCTTGATGTTCCCCTTTGCTTCTGTGAATTTCGTTTTCCTGAAGAGAACTGAAAATACTTCCCATGTTGCCATTAGTTTAGCTACAGCAGAGAAAATATTTGTCTGATTGTTCTGTACAGTTATGGCTGCTATTCATTAGCTGCAGTATTATTATTTTATAGAATGACTGAATTCCATGGTACCTGAGGGTAAAATGGCATATTCTTGTAGATCCTGGAGACAATTAAACTCGCATATAAACTAGTGCTCGTTCATCCAATGCTTGTTTATTCCACATGTTCTTATGCTTCTTCAGAGTCTATGCAACTGCTATGCTTTGTTAAACCAACAGTAACAGAAGTTTTAAAAGAAACAAGTTAATGTGTCTTTTATTTTATAAAATGAGAAAATATTTCAGAAACCAGAGTGGAGAATACAAAGACAAATGGAATACAGATGGATAGCTTTTTTAAAGAAAAGTCATGTATCTGCATTTATATTTATATCTTTATTATCTCAGTTGTTTTTTCTGAGAATTAATGTACACATAAAGCTTCTTCACTCACACTTTTATTTGAAAACTTTCATTCTTAAATGAATTCAGTTAAATAAAAAAAATCACAAAAAATTTATAAGATGTAATTTACAAGATTGGATGAACCCTATAAATCGCCCCTTGATTAAGATCTAAAGTGAGGTAGCATAACGCATCCCTCCTAGTGGCATAAAATGAGGGAAAACAGCATGTGCAAAGTGAATGGAGCAGGCAAGACCTTTAGATTGACTTTTATCAAATAGAACGCTTAATCTGCACTGTGACATGTTTTAACAATTCCCGCAAGTTTCGTCACATGAGTCCAAAGGCCTAATATTCACTCTGAAGGAGAATATGTCATCTCTGACAGAAGAGAAAAATAAAAGACACTGAAATATTGGTAGGACAAGAAATCATCTTCTTTGTATGAAGGTTAATTACCACGGCCCTTGTACTTTCAGCTTGTGCCAGAGTAGAGCAGATTTTAACAAGTAAAAAGAAAACGACAAAGCAAAAACCACAAAAACTCTCAACCTAAAACACAAAACAAGAGCTATGAGATGTTTGACTAACCTGAGGTGTAGTTAAAGCATTTTGGGAGGAAATAAACAGTTGATAACAGCTTTTAATAAAATTAGTAAGTCTGAAAGTGTAGCTTAAGTTTTATGGAGTTTCTAAGAACATCTCAGGATGTCTGGAAGCTCAAATTAAAGCTAGAATTAAATACTGCATGTTGATTGTCTCTTTGTAAGGTAACTTACAGGAAAATTTAAAGTAAATGTTGAAGGAAGTTGAAGTAATTTACACATTTTGGTGTAGAAGTCTTTTGCTGCACAGAGAAGATAACATTTTGCAAACTTTTAACTAAGGGCATAGGAATAGCTGTATGTGGGTGGTGAAATATTCTACAACAAAAATTGGAAATGTTCTTATATCTTGGGAAAATTGTGATTCTTAAAGGTACATAGTAACAAAATTGCTAAATACCCTTAGATCTGAAGCAAGGGAACGGCTTCAATACTAAACCTGTGCCTCTTATGTTCTGGTTAACTTCTGTATTTCTGTTCCTCCTGCCAAATCTAAAAATATGGTACACGGCCTTTTTTTTGTTCCTACCATTTTTCTTGACAAGTTAAAAAGGGCTTAGAGGTACGTGGTTTTCTTCCTCTTTCCTCAGTCATTGGAATTTCTCTCTGTAAGGAGACAAGCATAAGTATCAAAAACATTGGATCAGTATGGGTCTGAGATCCCAGGAGGTGATTGTTTAATGATTAGTTTATCCTATACTCTGTGCTTCTTTTTATGGAAACTTCCACCACGGGATGACAGCTACCTAGGGCAGGCTCAGTCTGAGGAAAAAAGAATCACCTGCCTTCATAGACAACCCTGAAACTGTACCATTGTTCATGACACTCTTTTCAAGATAATACCACAAATTGCTCAAATGATAATGCCTAGACTTCATAATCCTCTCCACCAGCCACTATGTGCCATCCTAGTAGAAATAAGATGGTTTTGCTTCTCCTGGTGCTCTTTAAAAAAAAAACAAATCAAAACAGAACAACCCAGAAAATTTGTACTGGCATAACTCTATTGGATCATGAGTTCACTGATTCAAACTTTAGATAGATAGATAGATAGATAGATAGATAGATAGATAGATAGATAGATATAAATAATATGTTGATCAAGAATAATTGTGATATTGTACCCCCTGTGTGGGGATCACAGGCGCTATACTGCATATAATGCCATCTAGACTTATTTTTAACATATTTTTCCATTTTCTTGTAAGTGTCTTGATGGTCAAAAAGTCATCTTCTCCTTAGTAGGACATTTATTTTCTGAAGAGAATTCCTGTCTGAGATAGAAATTATTATTAATTTATTAAGAAAACGCCCACATAAAAAAAAAAAAAAACACTTTATAGTAGCAGAAACAATGAAAATGCCTATCAATACTAGAACACAGTAAGCTTAACCTTCACAAGAAAGAAATTCCTCCTTCACATTTTGAGGAATGGCTCAGTTGAGAACAAACGTTTTATTTTCCCTCTTGGTTCCAGTGCAGTGGATTCATTATCTATTGTTTACTCAAAAAGTCTTTCACTTAAGTGAATAGTTTCAGATGGAATGGAAAAAAAAAGGGGTGGGAGGAATTTTGAAAGGTCAACACAGATCACTTCAAAGTTTTGAAAACAATGTGTTATAGTTTATTGTTTCAAAATCAATTTCATTTTAGCTAGATTATTTCTTGTTGAGTAAACAGAGCTTTGAGATAAGTTGAATGAAACATTCATGCAGGCCAATGCAAGAGTGAGGTTTCATGTTATATGAAGAAACGCTGAAGTACATGCTTCATATACATCCGGACTCTTAGTGATAGGTGTATTTGAACACTTTTAAAGGATGCTTGAGAAAAGAGAGTAATAAGAATAAAAAGTAAGTGAATAAGGAGTTGGGTCAGAGTCTGTCTTAATTTGTATGTTTCTAGGCTGTATTCACCAATGAATATGGCTATCTTCACAGAAATGTCAGTATAGAAAACCACTCAAAAAATAATACTGTGTTTAAGTAAAGTTTCAATTAAAAAAAAAGTTAATCCCCTTGCCTGCTTTTGTACCATGACACACCTATGTCTCCTTGCTTTGCCTTAGAGGTTATGTCCATATTATAGATTAGATAGATAAACTAGTTTGATTCTGGACTCCAAATAAGTTAACTAAGTTAACTAAGTCACCTCCCAACTACAGCACAGAAAGAAGAATATGTTTTCTCAGGTCTGCGCAAACTGAATGGAACTGATGTGATTTAATACGAAAATATAGATGAGGAGCATCTCCCTACAGTGTGCAGGATGCCTTAGAAGTTCAAACACTGGAGCAGAGATAGATGTAGGGGAGACACAGCTGTCTGCCCAGTGAGATACACCATTCAAAGTAAGATAACCTGTTTTTCTACAATATGACAGATGAAGGTTAAAGTTTTATATCCTGGACTGCAAGGCAGGAGAGAGAAAGACTTCTGTTGTTGTTGTTTTTTCTTGTGTGGACACATATTTGTGATTTTGGCAGTATGTGTAACACTTAGAATCATAGAATCATTTAAGTTTGAAAGGAACTTTCAAATCATTGAGTCCAGCCGTTAACTGAACACTGCCAAGTCCACCACTAAACCATATCCCTAAGCACCACATCTACACTTTTTATAAATACCTCCAGGGATAGTGACTCCACCACTTCCCTGGGCAGCCTGTTCCAGTGCTTGACAACCCTTTTTGTGAAGAAATAGCAAGCACTCATCAAGACAGGTGCATTTCTGCCCATATAAACATAAATGTGCTTTATTTTTATTTTTTCTCACTAGGATAGGTACTACTCTTAGAGTCCATGTATGTATAGAATGACAGGAATCTTAGGATTGACTGAGATTCCCACATAACTCTTGGTTGTTCATGAAATGACAGCACAAACTGCAAGTAAACTTGTCGCGTTAAAGGGGGGGGTAAGGGGAGTCTGATATTCAACTAGCCTGCCAGAGCCCTTCCAAGGACTTTCACTGAAACAGTTTCGCAAAGTTGAAACAATAGGTAATTTATTCAAGCGACAGTTATC
>Ga0065711_1009289_pt1 | contig 11329 bp, 9 predicted proteins | sample Hoacrofraction12_FD_59098 | JGI IMG/M metagenome (GOLD analysis project Ga0065711, IMG submission 59098) | Hoatzin crop microbial communities from Cojedes, Venezuela - Epithelial fraction 12 v2 (version 2) | ecosystem: Host-associated > Birds > Digestive system > Esophagus > Crop | place... | reverse complement strand
GGGAAGGGGCGAGCTTGCCAGCTGAGCTTTGCAGGGCTGCCCCGGGGTGCGGGGGATGCTGCGGGGCGGCCTCGGAGAGCCGTGCCGGGGGGACCCGCGTCCTGTGGGGACGGACCCGGAGCCCGATCCCTGCCCGGAGTGCAGGCACGACCCGCTGGGCTGATGCCAGGGGCTGCGGAGGTTTGGGATGTGGGCTTGGTTCTTTTTATGCCCCGGAGCTTTTTTTTTTTTCTTTTTATGCCTCGGTAGCTTCCGAGAGCCCGCGCTCCCATCTTCGTCCCGGGCTGTCCCCGGCGGGGTTGAGCGCCATCAGCGTCGCGATGGACGCGTTGGGGCTGTGGTCGGCGCCGCAGCAGAATCCGTCGAGGGGGCGAGAGAGCGGAGGGGTGTGCGCGCACGGTGCCGGCGTGTGCCCGTGCGGCCGGGCTTTGGGTCCCGCCTGCGTGGGCACCCCCCGGGCGGGAGAGGGTGGAACGCGGGAGGGTGTCGGCTGCGAGGCGTTCGCCAGCGCTCCCCCGATCAGTCAAAACGTGACTGCAGCTCTTAATGAGCAGAGGGGCTGTTTCAGGAGACCGCCGCTCCTCAAACTTACGTTAGCAGTGCCCTGCCACAGTCTTGCCGCAGTTTATCTCTAAAAGGTCCACAGCCTTAGAAGAAAACGTGGCTGTAGCTGTTGCAGCCGCTGCGTGATACGAAAATGGAATATAGAAGCTGCTGCTTTTTTTTTCACCGCAGATGCCTTTGTTATTTCCATCGTGTGCAGGGAAGCTGAAGGGAAGTATTCAAAAGTAGGAATGGGGTGCTAGGGCACAGCCAAAGGAATGTATTCTCGCTTTGAATCCGATCTTGTTCAATCAGAGGCAATCAAAATCAGTTTTCATCACAGTATCCAAGTTTCATCTGGTAAAATAACTGTCTTCCCAGAGCAAGCTTTCATCCCTTTAGGAACTGACTTGACGCAGACTTAATAATGACTACATTCTTTCTCCTTAGGAACAGGTTATACGAAAACAGGTTGCGTGATCATCCTAAAGCTATTTAAGCCTTCATTCCCGCACTATTTCTTGCCCAGCAGAGCAAAAAGAGGTTTCGAAGCCATGGAAAATACATGATCCAGCCCTCCAGGAATCTAGAGTTTTTAATAAACAACATAGAAAAAGATATTCTAGGTGAAGATAACATTGGTGTTACAGGAAAAGATAAAAAAATTACTAGGAGGACATTCCTGTCTCTATTTTTACCAGTGTAAATCCAGAGTCAGGAGTTACAGGAGATTTACAATGTTGTGTGATGTGAGCTGTGGGCTTTTGCTATGGCTGTGTTTGGGGTAGACCTACCAGGGCTGCTTCCGTGACCTTTCCAGGAACAATGCATTTCTGAGAAGGCACAGAGGTGGAGCTGTCAGGCATCAAAAGTGTGCTGGAGAGTAGCGTGAGCACTAGCACTCCGACACTCCGAAAAGTTTGATGGACTCTCTTCTGTGCAGGAAGTACTTGCATGGTGTGGCTTTCTCATGCATCATTTTCTCCATACTACTGCAGAGTCTGACAATGATTGCTTTTTGTTGTCTTGGGCTAATTCCTGATACCCCAGAGGGACTGAAGGATGGTAAGAGCTCTGCTGGACTGAGTTACAAGCCTCCCAGCTGCACCTGAGTAAGGATCTATTTGACAGGGAGTGCCTTGGAGAGGGGTGAGCACCCATGTGCACAGTGTGAGAACCATGGTTTGCCCTCATTTTGCCAGCTGAGCTGCAGGACTTGAGCTGGGAGGTCCCTGCTCAGCATCTGAGCTTGAGCCCTGTTGCTCTTCAGAGGTGTTGCTCCTTCCATTGACCCTGCCGGGGAAGTGAGAGAGAACGTATGCTCAGGGCTCAGACCTTAAGGAAGGCATAGATAAGCTCGAAGTTGTAATTTCTTTACAGCAAAGTTAAACAGTAGCCTGACTTGTGGGGTGAGTTTCAGGGGGTTGCAGCACACAGTGGTCTGATTTCAGTTTGACTAGAACAAATTAAATTATAACAATTTCAATGATACAACCCCTTTATTACAGCTGACCACGAGTTTGCTTCAGAACTCATTTAGAAATTCAGTATGACTGATTGATGGATGATCCTAATGCTGGTTATCAGCTGGGGGAAGAGTTATTCCAATTAACTCCAGCTGCTTATGTAAATGTTTGATGCTATGAGCAGGTGTTCGCTGGTGTTTGCTGCTGTGCATGTGTGTAAATGCATGTCTGTGTGGGCCTGAGTTTACACAGTCTGGGAGTATAATTTCTAATGATCTCTGCAGCTAGCTAATAGTATGTCCATTTCTGTTTACATAATGCTAGGAAATAGTTGTTTATGAAAGGTTCCATTTTTAAGACCATGGTTTGGGCGCACTGGTTCTGGCAAGTGCATTGTTATCTTATTTGACATCCTGTGTCTAATGTGGGCATTTAAAATTTTGATTAATATTCCAGATGTTGTCACTTCCTCAAAACTCACATTCTCTATCCAGCTGACCGGTGATAAACAGTTTTCTTCATCAAAATCTGTTGCCAGGTTACCTTGGGCTTCCCGTGGAGGAAACTTGAAGCTGAATTCTCTCGATTACTGTATAAACTTGTATTTGTACTGTGTCGGAAGGCCTAAAGTCAGTGGGATGCTTTCAAAATTGACAAGAGTCCACAAGTGAATGGAGTCTCACAAACTGCAAGTCCAAAGCATTATGAAGTTTAAGAAGGAAAATGAAACTACTGCCTTTTCCCAGTTTCTGAGCTTTTTTGTTGTACTTTTTTCTGAATTCTATGATACTCTCTATACCTTGATGTACCTGACAGTGTTTTTTTTTTTTAAATAAGGAAGCTAAGGTTAGGTAAGTGGAGGTGTAAGAAAAGTGTGAAGTTTGCAGAGAATGATGAAATGATGGAGCTTGACAGTGCAGCCTATAGGCTGTTAGAAAACCATGCTTGAGTCTGAAATTGGTGGCTTAATTCTTAATTTCGCTCCCTTTTCCAGCTCCCTAAATAATCCCTTGGTAGGTCACCTTGCTAAGTGTAAGCACATAGCAGTGGCCAGAAAACTTTGGTTAGTAACAGGAGCTTGTGTTTGCAGCTGTGTGCCTGGCAGCTTTTGCAATACAGAACACGTGCATTTATACCTCTGCTGAACTAGGCCTGGGAAAGTGTGATTTTTAGCAAAAGCATGAATTTGTTTTGTCTACACATTTTTACCTCCAGGTCTGCTTCTCTTCAAGGCCTTGTTTAGAAAGGGAATTGCATTCCTCTGAGTAAAAACTTCAGTGTCTCAGTATGGATGCACATAAATTTCTTTATATCCAATTTCTCTATCTACAGTTTGTAAAATCTGGTGCAAATTCAGGTAAATTTCTGTTTACCTTTCAGAAGCATGCTGAAGGCTCCCCATTTCTGGGTTTTCCCTGGTTTAATTAATTTGTGTTAAAACACATCATTACCTAACCAGTGATGAGGTGCCCATTGACCATCTCTGCGTTTCTCTGGCTTTTTGTCAGGCTGTAAGAATGAAACCCAGCTGTTTGACTAGCTCAGTTAGGGCAAGATTCAAGGAGTCTTCTCACTGTAAATCTATGAGGAAAATGTCTGTGGCAAAAGTCTGTGTATGACAAAGTTTGGTTCTGAATCATTTTTTAAATAGACTGAGATACTTTATGAGGTACAAAAGTAGAAGTGGGAAATGCTAGTTTTCTGAAGTGATATGCTTTGTAGCTTCTCTGCAGTTTTAAAGCATGGTGCATATACATGTCAGCATGTGTGGTGAGTGTGCACGTACTATTACGTACCTCTGTACTGTATTTCTAAAATTTCATCGAAGGTGGGAGGTGAGGTGATAGTGCAGCATGTGTGCAGCAGAGCATGAGGTGCAGACAAGTTGTCTTATGCTCTGAGCTGTACAGATGTTGCAAAGCCAAACTCGGGCAACTTTTGAGTATAGCTTCTTAATGAGCACATCATTAAGAAGTCTGTAACAAACCCCACCACACACTCCTCCCTCATCTGGAGGGTATCTTGCTGCTCAGAACAGAACATATGTGGACATTAGACAATATGACAATTTTCGAGCATAAAAGATGCTAACAATAATTTCTTCTGACTTTGTAATTCCTCATGTAACATACCTAAATGAGCAGAGTGGCCTTCTGCTATTTCTTGAACTCATGGGCTGTTGCTTTGCAGCTGGTGCTTTCCTGGTGGTGACTGCATGTCAGTGCTCCTATGTCCTTAAATCCCACCCAAAGATTATTAGGCTGAAACACGTGAATGTTTGTGAAGCACTTTGCACATCTTCAGTGGTAGGTGCCACTGTGCTGCAATCTTCCTAAGTGTGGTGCACTTTTCTAAGTGCACCTTTAAGTACAGTGCATGTAGAATTGTAAATTCAGTTTATTACAAGCTTGTTTCCAAAAGAGATGCGGTCTGAACGTATATGCAGATTCTAGCATGTGGTTGTAATTGAAAACACAGTACAAGACAGGATATCAATTTAGTTTAGATTTTGATGATTATCAGATAGGTTTAATTCAGAAGGGAAAAGGTATCCAAGCATGAAAGGAAGCAGTATTAACTAGTGAGCAGGTGGACTATTCTTGTTTGCCTACCTGTCCTGGGCAGGAATATATATGATTGAAAGTCCTTGCATTGTATTTCTTACAGTTGAAAGATGTTCTTGGTCCTTTCAAGGTTTTACTGATTCACAGCTGAGTTGAAAGTTATAGTTGGTATTTAACCAATCAGCCTTCGGGGCTTTTCTTTTTCTGGCTAAAAAGTAAATAATGTAAGTCTAAAGATTTGTTTCAGAAAGGGTTTTTGTACTCTAGGTTGGTGAGAAAATTGAACTTTTGAATGTGTAAAAAAAAAAAAAAAATAATAAAAGAAAGGGGCAACTTCTGAGAAAGGTCAGTGTTTGGTTAATTTGGTAAATCTTGCTTTCAGTAGGTAGTCTTATATTCACCACTATGTGAATACTTCAACTGGTTTGGAGAAAGGTGTTTTTCATAAACTTCAACCTATCTTTAGGGGGAAAGAGGCCCTCAGTGCAATTATCCTGGATTAGCTAGCCAGCCTAGTGTAGGCAAGGTCAAAACCTAAAGCTGAGCACTGCCTTCTGTTCAGTGAACGGTTCTTGTTACTTCCCTGCATGTGCTTTGCTTTTGGCAGGTGAGGAATCCTGGGGAATGCGGGCAATGTTAAGCCATTGACTGCAGATGAGAGCAGTCTCTGAGGCTTGCATGTGAGCATTTGTTGCCAGCCTGTGTGCTGGTTTTACACCTCACACAAGAGGTTAGACCCTGATTTCTGTGGTTCTCCAAGGACAGCAGGAACTTCCCAGACCGTATACAGCTACCTGAGGGCTGGGTGAGGTCAGGCATAAGTCATTGCCCTGCTGAGTATGGTAGCTTGAATGAGAAGACTAAGTTTTAGGAGAACAATTAATGGTTCATTCTTCGCCTCTGAATGATGCAGCACAAGTTTATGGAGAAATACCAGTCTACTAGTTATCATAGAAAACCTCGTCTGCAATGCAGAAAAGAAGGGGAGTGGAAATCTGTTTTGCGTGTCTGGAGTGAAGTCCTCACCGTGTCCCTTTGCATTCCCTATGGTGGCTTGGAGCCATTCATTAATGTGTGTTTAGGAGTTTGTAAAAGCTTGGTGTCCATGATGCCAGGGAACACAACACAGAGCAGGGCAGAGCTAGCCTGGGTTCAGATGCACTTGGAAATCAGGCAATCAATATTTGCTAAATGCAAGTTGCCAAAGTGGTGCCTGGTTTTCAGAAAGTATTGGAGTTCAAGTCCACTGTTAATTACAGGACCTGCTGGATATAGAGGTACTAAGTGTTGAACCGGACATAAAAACAGCTTCTTCCCAGACAAAGGGAGCATGCAGCCTAAGGTCACCTCTCTGCCTTGGCGGGAACAAAAGGAAAGCTTATGTTTTTAAGCTGGAAGCTGGAGGGAGTTCTCTTCAGGCCATTGCATGCTTTACCACCAGCACATGGTATTCGCATCCATGTTCGTGTCCATCCCCCCTGGGCCCCGGATTCAGAACAGCTTCAGGCAAAGGAAGATAGTTTCCTGTAGTGTTGCTTATCATGTGGTCTGAAGAAGTACTGTCTTCCAAATACCAGCTTCTGCTTTGCTAGTCCAGTTTCCTTAATGAGTGTCTGATCTTCTGTCCTGCTGCTTTTCTCTGGTAAAAAGTTTAAACCAGCGTTTCATAAAAGTGTGGTGACTTCGCAGCTCTTATTTTTAATGCACTGCAGCTACTGAGTGCTATAAAGAGCCTTGTTAGGTGTGGTTATTGATGACGTGTTGTGGAAGATGCACTGCCAAAATATGTAATAGCATGGTAGGAACTTGCTGCTTTCCTGCATGTACTGTCTGTGACTGTCCTGTGCAAGTTTTCTGCACTGATGTGGTAATTCACAGGTTTGCTGTTAATAATGTAGCAAGGAAAATACTTACTCCTAGGAAGAATTCATACCTGTCTGACAGCTGGCCAGATTCTCACTTGTATAGTAGGACCTTGAAGGGGGAGCAATTTTCACCCTTTGGTTTCCTCTTTATGTGGCCATTGTGGCACAAAATGGAGTGCTGTAGGAAATGGAAAACACATGTCCCATTTCTTGACTGTTCCTGATACCTCTCCAGCATCATACCTATGACTTCTGAACTGTTCGTCCTAATACTCCTAAAGCACTGCTGTGTTTCTCCTGTGCTCTTGCATAGCAGAAGCTGAGACCGGTTTTGAGGGAATCGAGAGCAAGTTTTCCTTACGGACGCCTGCAGAACCTGACGAGGATGTCTGTTACCTGGTTCCTGGGCAGGTAGACAGCCTGGCACGGTGCAACTTCAACCATACCAGTAAAACCTTTGTGGTGATCCATGGGTGGACGGTAAGAAGAAAGAGGAGGAATCTCCCTTTAAACCACACTCCTGATAAACGAGATGTCAGCTGAGGTGTCTATACACCACAGATAATACTAAGGTATCTCCTTTTTTAATGGCAAAAAAAACCTGACAGGTGACAGGAATGTATGAGAGCTGGGTCCCGAAGTTGGTGGATGCGCTGTACAAGAGGGAACCTGATTCAAATGTCGTCGTGGTGGATTGGCTAGTTCGAGCACAGCAGCACTACCCAGTTTCCGCTGCATACACTAAGCTGGTGGGAAAGGATGTTGCTATGTTTATTGACTGGATGGAGGTAAGACATGTCTCACGTTGTATGTAATTTCCTAGGAGACAGAACAGCAATGATGCAGCTGTTTTAATCATCTCCTATTGGGTAGATGGAGTTAATCTGTTGCAGACAGTACTTTTACTGGACTGATAAAATCCCAGTTTTAATTTACTGGTTATCTGTTACACAAGGAGGCCTCTTATAGGGCATTCCAGAAATTTCACCTTGTGGTTAGGAGGCCTGTGAGTCGACAGTACTTCTGAAGGCTCTGTGAGAGGTAGCTGTGAAAGAGGAGTTCCTAAATATTGTACAGCAACCAGTCCTTGGGAGACAGAAGTGTGCTTTTCCTTTGGGAAATATTTAGAAGATCTGGCGACTGGTGGGGAGGGTGTGGCTGAAAACCTTTGGTGTAACACATAGCGCTGTGTTCTGTCTTTCATTCTGCGTTCTCCTCTGCTTAAATTCTTGACTTGAGTTAGTTACTTAAGGGACCTAGCATGGTACAAAATTATGTTAATTGTATGTAGTGTTTCTTCTATTATTGATGGCTCAAAGAGAAATCCCTGTTTTACAACACATTTTCCCTTGTGTCTTCTGATGTTTTCCTATTTGACTTGAGATTTTAAACAAATCGCTGTCTTCTGTCAGGAGAAATTCAATTATCCTCTCAACAATGTCCACTTGCTGGGGTACAGTCTAGGTGCTCATGCTGCTGGGATTGCTGGGAGCCTGACCAAGAAGAAGGTGAACAGAATTACTGGTAAGAAAACCTGTGGCTGTGGAGTGGAGAGTCCTCTCTCTTCCACACTGAAAAACTATATTCCGCTGGAAAATCACCAGAACAGTTGTTGCTTGTTGGCAGTACTTAGGTTATGTGTTCATTCTTTACTGGATCAGCAGAGCTGATATTTCTGTAGTAGAACTGGGAAAGGTTCAGAAGAGAACAATGAAAGTGATGGGTGAGAAGCTTTGACCTGCTTCTGTACAGGAAATGAGTGAGCAGGCAGGGATTTGTTGGCTGTGAAGAGACTAGTTGTGGGGTATGTGATTGAGACTGGCCAAATCCGTGGCTTGGAGAAGGTCAAAATATCTCTTGGAGCATGAGAATTTCAGTTGGTTGTCTTCAGGCAATCATCCCTCACAGCCAGTGGGAGCTGTTCAGAAGGAATAGGAGGTAGATCCTCCTGCAGTGGGCGTAGTACCTGCAGGGCTCGATGCTGTGGATGTAAGAAGTTTATGTGGGCTCCGAGGGAGACTGGACAGATAATCGGAAGAGATCTGTTGAGAGTTAGTTAATAAAATAATCGTAACAGGCTCAAGTAATATTCTAGACTGAAAAGAGTACCGGGGGCATTTTGGAAAGGGGAGGGGAGTATACATGTCCTATACATGCCTAAATGTCTGCTTAGGGTGATTTTTTTTTTTTAGTTTTTTGGAGGCTAAGAAGTAGTGCTAGACAAGGTTTACAGCCCAGCACCTGGATAGCTGAGCCCCTAGCCCTGATCTCAGTGGCAAAGGAGAAGCCAAACTCAGCAAATGAGGCTAAGAAAATCACTTATCTGAGGTGCCTTCACTGCTGAGAGAGCTTGGGAGCGGCATTTAGGTGGGAGCCCAGCTCCCTTCCTCCTGGCACCCTTTGCCCCTTCACCTGACCCTGGTTGTGATCCCAGATCCACAGGCATGCTGCGGGGTGGGCTAGGCAGCAGTGGCATCAGGAAAGGCTGACTGCTGGGAGGTGGCAGAGTGAAATCAGGAGGCCAAAACACTAGGTGCTCTACCCTGTCTTTCTCTAAGCTGCAGCTTTTTTTCTTTCACTGAGGCTGGTAAATCACTCCAATACCAGTAGCCTATTGTTATGCCCCCACAGTTGCCCTCGGTGCCCAGGATGAACCTTTCCCTGGGAAAGCGGCATCACCTTTGGGCGCAGGGAGTAGTGGGATGTGGTCCCCGAAATCCTCAGAGCAGGGTAAGGCAGCGCTGACTGGGTGCGGCTAACGAGTGGTGGGCAATCCAGGTGCCTGTCCCCAGCTGAGGGCTGCAGAAAAGACATGTCCCTGCAGCTCTGCCTTCAGCCGTCTCTCAAGTAGTTGTCTGGATTCAAGAGATAGTGCTTGTTCACTGGCAGAATAGTTCTGGATGTTTTTAATGTCAGTGTTTCTTCAGCTTGACAGTTTACCACATAATAATCTCCTTCCCCTTAGGCAAGTAGACAGTGAAGCTCTCGTTTATGTTTCCCAGTTGTTGCCCTAGCAGGGAATTAGCAGCAAGACATTTTCCACACTTCAGGCACTTCAAATAGAAATTCTACAATTCCGCTGTTTCTTGACAAGAGAGGAATACATTGAGACAATATTTACTAGCATGTTTCTTCCATCCATTGGAAATGCTACAGCAGTGAGGAAGTTATCTGGGCTTCTTCACATGTTTACATACACCTTATTTTTTAAACAGTGACAGCATTTCAAGGCGGTGTACTTGATTGTCCTGCATACATGAATGCTAATTAAATGATCCCTCTGTAATGTCTACAGTGACACCGACACCATATGCAGTACTCTGGCCCAATGTGGTAGCTGAGTTTGGCATTTGTTGTCAGTGTCTTTGGCAGACAATAACCTCATTTTTTCTTTGCGGTTTGCCCCATAAAGGGCTGGATCCAGCTGGTCCTACCTTTGAGTATGCTGATGCCCTCACCCGCCTCTCCCCGGATGATGCTGACTTTGTGGATGTCCTACACACCTACACTCGAGGCTCTCCAGATCGCAGCATTGGGATCCAGAAGCCTGTTGGGCACATCGATATTTATCCTAATGGTGGAGGTTTCCAGCCAGGTTGCAACTTGGGAGAAGCACTCCGTCTGATTGCTGAAAAAGGCTTTGCAGGTGAGGCTGCTCTGGAGGGCACAGTATAACATCCAAAGGGAGATCTTCATTAGCTTGCAGGTTTCCTGCAAGCAAAGATCACTTTGGGAGATACAGGAGCTTGTTCTTTCAACTGCTTTTAAAAGTCACCCTATAAAGCCCAGCTCTCTGGCATGGTGGATTGTGCCTGTCGACAGCATTGCAGAGGGGTTTATGTCATTGTACGTGTGTGTATACACACTACATATTTTCTTTCCAGATGTGGATCAGCTGGTGAAATGCTCTCATGAGCGATCCATCCACCTCTTCATTGACTCCCTTCTCTTTGAAGAAAAGCCCAGCATGGCCTACCGCTGCAACACGAAAGAGGCCTTTGAGAAGGGTCTCTGCCTGAGTTGCCGGAAGAACCGCTGCAATAACTTGGGTTACAAGGTCAACAGAGTGAGAACGAAGAGAAACACCAAAATGTACTTGAAGACCCGAGCTCAGATGCCCTATAAAGGTAGGTCCTGCTTGCTTACTGGTGAGCAAGACTAATACTTGCACTCAGCCGTGTGTCAGGGTGGGTACATGCTGCAGATGACAATATTGCTGCTTTGATGCCTGTGGTGAGCAGGGGTGAAGCTTGCCTGCAGTTTACCGTTAAGCACAAGCTAAAGTGCAGGCATGGAAAAACAGTGTCACCTTACTTAAGGTGTGGAAGTGGGGGATAGAATACACAAAAGGTATTTTGTCACAAGTTTCTAAGTAGCAAAGTTGTGGGGATTTACTCTGTGGCCTGGTCACTCAGAAAAACTGAGTCTTCCAATTTTTTTTGGTATTTTTCATCCAAATGAATTTGTCCTACTGCTGGGAAGATGATCAGCAGAGCTCAGCCTGATGAGCATCTTTAAAGATGTGCAGCAATCAGACTTGTGCCTTTTGTAGTGCCTTTGCCAGAAGAACACTAGTCCTTGTTAAAATATCACATCATTTCTTGATTCCCATTGCCACAATGGTAGGTACAAGAAGGACATTACAAGAAAGAACTTCAAGGTTTTCATCAAGGGAAATAGCTTCTGAGTTGGATTTTTCTTTTTTTTTTTTTTTCGCCCCCTCCCTAGCATTGACTGTGCCACGTGGTATGTTCACTGTGTGCATTGCGTGATGGACCAGCAATCAGAGGGCACATTCCTGCAGTTAGAACAGCTGCAAGACCAGTGTTTTGTTGGCATTTAGTGCTTAATCTGCAATGTCAGTTGTTTGTCTTTTTTTTTTTTTTTTTTT
>Ga0065711_1009282_pt1 | contig 11329 bp, 5 predicted proteins | sample Hoacrofraction12_FD_59098 | JGI IMG/M metagenome (GOLD analysis project Ga0065711, IMG submission 59098) | Hoatzin crop microbial communities from Cojedes, Venezuela - Epithelial fraction 12 v2 (version 2) | ecosystem: Host-associated > Birds > Digestive system > Esophagus > Crop | place... | reverse complement strand
TTCTTGCCCTTTTTGAAGATTGGAGTGACGTTGGCCTTTCTCCAGTCCTTGGGCACCTCTCCTGTCCTCCAGGACCTCTCAAAGATGATGGAGAGTGGCTCAGCAATGACATCTGCCAGGTCCCTCAGCACTCGTGGGTGCATTCCATCGGGGCCCACGGATTTGTGGACGTCCAGATCGCTTAAGCGATCCCTCACACAGTTGTCCTTGACCAAGGTAAAGTCATCCTCTCTGTAGGCTTCCTCTCTTACGTCCAGGGCCTGGGATTCCTGAGGGCCTGCCTTTGCCCTGAAGACTGAAGCAAAGAAGGCATTCAGTAACTCTGACTTCTCCGCATCCTCCGTCAGAAGGATACCCGTCTCATACATCAGTGGCCCCACATTGTCCCTAGCCTTCCTTTTGCTGATGATGTACTATACATGTCTTAGGTACGTCTTAGGTACTGGACCATTCTTCCTAAGAGACGTATGCTGCCAAAGATTGTTACAAGAGAAAAATCAGCACTCTGCATACTTGTATGGCTTGTCTACATTCTACCACTGTTGGGTGGAATTGTATTATTTGATCTAAATAATGTCAGCCCTTATGTGACTTTTCCCTTTTCCTAATTTCCTTTCTTTCCCAAATTTATTGTAGTCTTTCAGACTAATATCGAAGTCGTCCTTAACTTCTGGTTCTAGGATCTTTTTTTTTCTTTTATGGGTAGTTGTGAAAAACAGTGATAAGCATTTTATTCTTCCTGTTAATATTTAGCCTGCATCTGCATCTCATTCTCTAATGCTATGCCAAGTCTCATATTCAGTGAACAGAACGGACTATAACAAAGACATAAAAAGTTTGCTTCTATAATGAGGGAGAGAGAAAATTATTACTTTAAATTTCTGATTGATCTGACTAACTTTGAAGAAAAATTCTCAGTGTATGCTTGCTGAATAACCTAAGGACGATCCCTGCAGCACTTCAAGCCAGGAAATTCAGAAAAGGTAAAGGAAAGACAGTGCATGTGCATTGTAGTGACAGAAAACACTACAAATTCTGACTTTCTCTATAATAATCTCCTTTCTAAAAGTGCCAGAAGAAAAGCAAAGTAGGAGGTTCTGCCAGAAAATATGAGAAGGAATTTCTAACCTGTAAATTTTTAAGTCTGTGTTTAGTTGCTTAAAATTATTTATTTATGTTGGTGTAATGATACATAGGAACCTGTTTTTAATTTTTCCCGTAAGAAATTTATTTAACATTTCTTTAAAGTAGGACAATGTGATCATGTAAACACTTAACCTGTTCACCTGCTTAAAGAGCCTAGTAGACATATGCTCTTAACTGTGGCAGAATTCAACTGTCAACCAAATTTACCTATCTCAATAAGAATGAATAGCATCTCCTTGCAAATTGTCTTTCCCTCCACTTCACTACATGTTGAAATTAACTGCAAAGACAAGTGCTTTAACTGAGAAAATCTCTCTATTACATACAGTTTTGGGGAATTTTTCTAGAGAAATACCCATATGGAAAATGACTTGTATTTTTCCCTAGATTTTCCCCATTAACTACCTCTAGAGACTGAGCCAGATAAACCTTTACATTTAACTGATATGGCTGTTTGCATGTGCTTTAGGAGGTCTGTTTCAAGAAGCATAATGTTTTACTGCATTTAAATAATTTAGTTTAGGTATGCACACTAGAACCTTCAGTAACTACGGTACCCAGAAACAACTGGAAGGACAGTAACTGTTTATCTAAAAATGAAAAAAAAATAAAAAAGTGAAAAGTGAAGCATGAAATTACTTTATGTACACTATATACTATATTTTTCATTGATATGTTGCTTTAAGTAACACAAAGCTATTTATTTAGATATGTGATCATTAGCCTTGACTCGTGTTTAATGTATTTTAGCAGAACTTACTTGGAGGTAAATCCATGCATATATTGAACATGTATTAATTAGGCTGTCTTCTCATTTATTGTGGCTGACAAGAACCTTCTTCTTCCATCCACCTCATTTTAGACGAGCCAAACCCAATGTAAAATAAAACAGAGTAAACCTCTTTCTTGTCTTTTATGCTTACCAATCTATTTTAGTAAGCCTGAGTTCCATGGGTCTTGCTCACTTTAGATTTTGAACAAATGCATACACAACCACTGAAATCACTGGGTCACAGCATGAATGTTTGTCTCTTAATCTTCCATTTTTTTCCCAGATACTTTTTTGAGAAACAGTATCTATAGAGATGGTGTTACCTCCAGAACAGAGTAAGTGATTTATATACCTGTGCATCTCCATATTTATCAGAATCTCAGAATCTCAAGACCTGTAAATTCAATATATAAACATCCTAGAATATTCCATCATGGTATTGTGGGCTTAGGCAAATTGTAAATCAAATAAAAACTGTTTGTTTTCCTTAAAATGTTCTCTTAAAAGGTGGTCTTCACATTTTAAAGTGAAAGTATCCATTTTTACACTAACAAAGATGTTCAGACAACCACTGCATGTTTAGCAATGTACCTGTGAAAATCTCATCATATGAAACAAAACCCTCAAAGAAGTAGAAAAAAAAAAAATGTTTGCATATTTGCTTATACAATATATCATTACACCTCTTGAACTATAATGAGGTCTGAGACAGAAATAAGGTTATACCATTCCATCATCTCAGCAGCTGAAAATTTGACCCTCATAGTGTGAGAAGATGCTTAAAAATGGAATTCTAGAGCCATTTTAGATGCCCTGGCTCTCATTCTTGAACTCTTGTTTCTTCAGTGGGGCTCCTGTAAGTCTTATCCTCCTGTGCCAGAGTTATATATATATGTATATCTTTCATATAATGGCTCTAGATAGCCATATTTAGGCAACATAATTGTTCTCCTGTCTTCATAGAATCTCAAATTGTGTTTCTAGTCAATTTCAGTGTCTTTGCAAAATAAACAGCCTTGCTTCTTCTTTCTTCTGAAACTTCATCAAAAGGACAACAAGAAAGGATAAAAAGAGAAAAAAACTTTCAAGTCCATTTGATAGCAGGTTTGTTTACATATGTCTCCCTCACACTCTTATTATTAATATTACTTGTTTTCCTAAAATTACAGTAAAAATTATAAGCTTAATTGAATCCTGTGATCTATAGCTAATTTTGTTCCCAATTGAAACTGTGGAAACCTACTTCTTGTTTAGTCTCGGTCTTTTTTACATTGATCTATCTTTCTATAATGTACATTCACAGATCAAGGGATATTCACAGTATGGATAAAATGCCAAAGAACTTTAACATTAATCAATTCATTGTTTTATTTGAAAACAAGGTTGGTGTTGCATCTGGAATGCATTGTATGTGTTTATAGTATTATGTCTTTTTCCTCACAACACCTCACAACAGAATCATAGAATCATAGAATCATAGGTTGGAAAAGACCTCTAAGATCATCAAGTCCAACCATCAAACCAAAAACACCATGTCTGCTAAACCATGTCCCAAAGTGCCACATCTATACATTTTTTGGACATCTGCAGGGATGGTGACTCCACTACTTCCCTGGGCAGCCTGTTCCAATGTCTGACCACTCTTTCAGTGAAGAAATTATTCCAAAGATCCAACCTAAACCTCTCCTGATGCAACTTGAGGCCATTGCCTCTCATCCTGTCGCTAGTTAGTTGGGAGAAGAGACCAACAGCTGCCTCACTAGACCCTCCTTTCAGGTAGTAGTAGAGAGCAATAAGGTCCCCCCTCAGCCTCCTCCAGACTAAACAGCCCCAGCTCCCTCAGCCAGCTCTCATAAGACTTGTTCTTAAGTCTGTTTCTATTTTTTCTAACCTATTAGCTTCTCAATAGCTTCTCAATGAAAATATTGTTGAAATGCAACAGAGAAGTAATTAGCAAAATGACTAGTAGCACAGAATATAAGAAAATGCTTTGCACAGGGCTTAAAAAAGTTCCAAAAATTTACAGCTTATTCATCAACTTGATCATCAAACAGATTTGGTAGCTGGAAATGCGATGAAAGACTTTACAAGGCTTTGATCAACTTAACAGTTTTAAGAGAAATTGTGTAAGGTGTCTGCAGTCAATCAGAAGCAAAATGAGAGGGAGCTGCATGAATATATATGTGAGACATCATCAAAGCTACTTTCGCATCAGCACAACTTCCACTGTGTGACAAGCAGCCAGCAGTGCTTAGAGGGCTGAATAATCCTCACTGAGCACAAGCAGTGCTGAAAAGTACAGTTCATGTCCTCCTCAGCTTTCTCTTACAATACAGATAAATCATTTCTGATGTGATAGCAATTGGCAAGAATTGTGCGTTATCCTTAAAATCATAATTCTTGATTTACGTCAAATTTGTCTTTATCAATAATGCTCTATGGAAAGTTAGGTTTTGTTGTGGATTTCTCTCTTCTGCAAGAAATCTTGCAAAATAACCTGTTCACCAAATTGAGGGAAAACCTGCCCTCTTTCAAGAGCTAGGTTTGCTTCAGTGCTCTGTTTTTCCACTTTACCAAAATCCATGTGCAAATGGCTATTGCATGATACTCTTGAGGCTTCTAAAGCTGCATTTGCACATAGACACTATTAGCTGAAGCAACAAAACTTTTGTGACCTTTTGATGAGGTAGTTCACATCTTAAAAGATATGAAAAAATAGTAATTATGCTAGTCTTGCACTCAACTACCTTATTAACTATTAGCTGTCAGGCACATTCATTGAATTATGGCAGTAGAAAAGTATTCAGAATTTTGTTCCTGGACTAGACAGTAACTCAGAAAAGCTTAAAGAGCTCTTCTGCAGTCACAGAAGGTATTTTCTACAAAAGGAAGCAGTCAAACCCGTCTTTTCCAGAACCAAGCACGTAGATGAAAGAGTGCAGTGGCCTTTGAGGAAATAAGCAAGTCTGATATTTTATTATATATAAAAATACATACATTATTTGGTTTTAATACATATCTATACAAAGTCTGAGTCTAACATTTATTCTGAACTGGTTTTTAAATTCTCACTTTATATATGAATAGCAGATAGTACATGATAAAGTTCAAGACCTGTTTTCAAGCAGATCTGATGTTTGAATACTTCATCTAGCCTTCAGGACATGGGTAATGTTTTAATACAAAGGTAGTTTCAAGAATACAAAAGCAAAGAGAAAAAGAACAAGAAGTCATGTGAATATATAGAAGAATGCTGATAATTTTTGTATTGGTATATTGCTTTCACTTAGACAATTATTTTTTAAAACACCCAAATGAAAGATCTATTTTTGTTCGTCCTTTTTGTTTTGTTGAGTAAGGATATGATTACTTTACACCCTAGTTTCCTTCAGTTTAGATTCCCATAATGGAATTTCTGTATGGCAAAGATGAATCATGATCGATATTGTTGGATTTGGTTACTACTGTTACGTTTTTCCCTCTGAAGTATGAGAGATCTTTAAATTCTGTGACTTCAACAAAAACTTGAGATGTTTAGTTTTTAAAGCAATTATACAAAGATGTTTGTTGTTTGTACAACATTTCTGTGTGTTTGAAGGTAATAACATTTCATTTTTGCATGTCATCTCTTATATGGACTACACAAAAAGAAGCGTGCCCAGAAGGTTGAGGGAGGTTATTCTGCCCCTCTGTTCTGCTCTGCTGAGACCCCACCTGGAGTACTGCCTCCAGCTCAGGAGCACTCAGCTAAATAAAGACAAGGACCTGTTGGAGCGGGCCCAAAGGAAGACCACAAATATGACCAGAAGGCTGGAACACCTGTCATGTGAGGAAAGGATGAGAGAGTTTGGGTTGTTTAGCCTGGAGAAGAAAAGGCTCCAGGGACACCTTATTGCCACCTTTCAGTACTTAAAAGGGGCTTATAAGAAAGACAGAGACTTTTTACCAGTGCATGTAGTGACAGGACAAGGGACAATGGTTTTAAACTGAAAGAGGGTAGATTCAGACTGGATATAATGATGAAATTCTTTACAATGAGGGTGGTGAGACACTGGAACATGTTGCCCAGAGAAGATGTGAATGCCCCTTCCCTGGAAATGTTCAAGGGCAGGTTGCATGGGGCTTTGAACAATGTGGTCTAGTGGAATGTGTCCCTGCCCATGGCAAGGAAGTTCAACAAAATAATATATAAAGATATCTTCCAACTCAAATCATTCTATGATTCTGTGATCTTTTTGTTGACATAATATTATGATCATTTTATAGAACATTATTAAGGAAAAATCCGTCCGCCTTAAATTCAGACATCTATGGGGGAAGTTATCACATCAGGTCACTTTATTATCAAAGAAGGAAACAGATGCCTTTCTGGATACAATTCATAGATTCTATTTTGATATCTGTATGAAGTCAGTCATATTCCACTTTTGATTATTTTTTCTTTGAGTATCTAAATAAGAAAGAAAAAAATAGAAGAACTATTACTAACAAATACCCCAAAAAATCTTATGAACAATATCAATTTGGTATACCAAGAGAACAAAAATATGGTTTCAAGTAAGTACCATACCACAGTTGAATGAAAAAGTACAGTTCAAGAAACAGAGTTGTTTTTAACTCTGTCATGGAGTATTGTAGAATACCACAATCACAGAACGGTTGAGGTTGAAGGGGAGCTCTGGAGGTCATCTTGTCTAATCCGCTGCTCGGACAAGATCATCTAGGACTTGTTCCACAGAACCATGTCCAGACAGAATCACAGAATCAGAGAATCACAGAATGCTAGGAGTTGGAAGGGACCTCTGTGGGTCATCTAGTCCAACCCCACTGTCGAAGCAGAGCCACATAGAGCAGGCTGCACAGGACCTTGTCCAGGCGGGTCTTGAATATCTCCAAAAAAGAATCGACAACCTCCCTGGGCAACCTATTCCAGTGCTCCATCACCCTCAGAGTAAGGAAGTTCTTCCTCATGTTCAGCTGGAACTTCCTGTGCTTCAGTTTGTGCCCATTGCCCCTTGTCCTGTCGCTGGCACCACTGAAAAGAGACAGCTTTAGAATACCTCCAAGGGTGGTGTTTCCACAGCTTCTCTGGGCAACCTGTAGCAGTCCTCAGTCATCGTCACAATACAGAAACTTTTCCTTATGTTCGCATGGAACCAGTAAGATTACAGACCTTTTAATAATATTCCCTTTAAGTAGGTGTTGCATAGTTATTGCCTATTAAAAACACTAATGTCTTTCAAAGGGTTTTAATGTTGCAGCAAATATAATGTCAATAATTTGTGATTAAATAGTATGTATACTTAAAAGCTGAAGTATCACCTTAGCAAAACACTTCACAAAATTTCAAATGTTTTCTGCAGGTTGACACTTTTTGAAATTGCATGAGTTTTGGTGAAGAAATTTATTAAAATTTAAATATGAAAGAAAGATCACAAAGATCTGTTTTTAAATGTTATGTGCACTGAAAATTCATTGGCTTGTTGAACAATTTAAAAAACTCATACTTTTATGGAGAATAACTTTAAAATTTTGAATTATAGTATATAACAATCTTTATTTTTCATTAATCTTTTATACTATTTTTTTGGTTGTTTATCCTCTGTTAAAATACTTCAGGAAGTATTTAAAGTATGCTGTGTGGCTGAAGTTAAAAACATAATTCAGGGTTTTGCTGAACTTTCACCTTAATCCATAAATGGATTTGTGAAAAAGAATAATTTAAAATTGACCAGTTAATAATGTTAATTCTGTTATGTATTACTGCTGAGTAATCTTTTTTCATACTATTCTCACTAATATTTTTGCTTAATAATTACCATGTGTTCATGCTATTAGAATTCAGTCCTCTTTTGCAGACTTTTTCCAAAACACAACAGCAGACAAATCTTTCTGCACAAAGATATGTACGGATGTGTAATAAGATGAAAAAGTATCCTAATGTGAAACGAGTAATAATCTCTTTTAAGTCTACCAAACTTTTCAAAAGGCTACTCACTACATAAAATATAAAAAGAAAACAAAAATTGGGAAAGAAAACCTGTGAAAGACTTCAGATTTTTTTTTTTTATGATTCGGTAATGTTTTAGCCTCAAACCCACAGAAAAATAGCTTTAAAGAGATGTCTTTACTTGGAAGAAAATAAGAAACATTGGGTCTAAGAAGTGCATTCACATGGCATCTTCTTGGCTTGGCTTGGTGACTTCCTTCTACTTTAACAAGTTTGTATATGCTAATTATATTATCTGATTCCCATATAACAAAACATGATTTGATTAGTCTAGATTAATGATGAACTAAAGGAAAAATATTTTATCATATTTGCATTATATTACTGTGAACTGGAAACCTCAACATATATTTCAGTACTTCATGTTTTCTTGTTGGGAGTAGGGGAAGGAAGAGTAAAAATAACCCAGTGTTTCTATTTTTCTTTAACTTTTGGTCTCAAGTCCTCTTCTGCACCAGCTTAATGGCTTCTGTGCAAGGTAAATTTTGAGGGACAAGCAACAAAAGAGTATTAGGTAGACAGGATGAAATATTATGCTGCATCTGTGTTGTCTCAAAAGCAGGGAATAAAGTAATGTAATTTGCTTAGGTCCAAACTGTTTTAATGTCTCATCTGGGGACTGAAATTACTTACTTTAATTCAGAAGTCATAATGGAAGTCTGCAATGGTTTCTACTTGAGAAAGGGCTGCTGCAAGCCTATTTGGTGGTTGATGACCTGGCAACTGTCAAGAACCCAGTGACTTCCTTTCACAAAGGGCTAAGGTGGAAAAAACCCTAGGGCTGTCCCCAGATATTATCAATGAGAGTCATGTTACCAGACGAAGAAGTCTTTAACTTCGACTTCTACCTCTGGGTCAGTCGTCCTAGATTTTCTTTGCAGACAGTGAAAAAAAACAGGTATTTGTTTGAAACAAAATTAATCCAAGAAAACATGCATTTGTGGAAGGTAATTCCAACGTGTATTGGTTCTGTGATCAGAGCAAAAACTTTTTTTTTTTTTTTTTGTTTTACAGGTGTGGAATTATTAGTAAAATTAAGGTTTTACATCTGAAAATTAAGGTTTATATGAAAAACGTAGCATTGTTCACCCATTGAGGAAAAGCATAAAATCAAAAGGAGCTCTGAGGGTGGGACACAGCTGCAGCAGGCATGCGAGGAATCCACTAACACAGCAACTCCCTGCAACATACCATAGAGGATGGAGCGGAGTGAAGATTCCATGGCCATGCTCCATGATGATAAAGTGGGAAGAAATGGTCATCGAGAACCGATAAGCAGCTCATCTGTACCCCTGAGCCAACAGGTTTTCGAAACCTTGCCAAAGTGCTATCCTCTCGTGAACTTTGCTCGTTTTAATATCATTTTAATACCCAAACATACCTCCATCCCAAAGGCTACCTGCCTCCAAGGTGCGACCACTCCTCTTCGAGTCTGCATTCTCAATTTTTTGTAAACTATACCTTTAAACGTGAAGCAAGAGACTATTACATCAATCGTGATAAAAGGTATGTATGACTACAGTCACTCAAACTTCACCTTAAATTTAGAAAGGATATAAAAATAGCCAGGGAAAAAGGGGATTTTTGGAGAAGAAGATAACACTGTGAGCAAGTCAGGGAAACTCCATCTCAGACTGCCTCCGACAACTGGGATTGTCTGACGGGCTGAGCCTCGTTTCTCCCCTCCTTGGGACACCTTGGGTGAGACTTAAATTAAGCGCTTTTCTCAGGAATCTTAGAAATCTCTCTAGAGAGTTACTCCCTAATGTTTATAGACAGGCTGTATTATTTGTAGCCTTTTCATGCGTTTTGTATTTGCATGTGCTTTCTTGCAGACAGTCACTATCACCGGCAATTCAAAAAACCTATATACCTGTTGCACCAATAGAAGTGCACTGTTTAAGTAGCCAGTTGTCACAGTTTCTCACTGAACTCAACCAAACCCTAAGCGCCGCCATGCTAGTTCATGAGCATGACTGGACTGAAGGTGCAAACTGCTATTAGTGTATCCAGAATCATGATAGTTTAATATACATATTGAATGTGACTGGACTGGTAGTGGTAAATTGGACATCACTCAGAATTTAAACCTAGCGACACCTAGCCTCTCACCCCGGTGAAGAGAGTTAGAATGCAACGGGGGTTTATTTTCTGCCAAATTAACGTGATAACAGGGAAAAGAAAAAAAAAAAAACAACTCAACAGCCTGGGATAAGCAAAGAAAATCTGCTTCTTTTGTCAGTAACCCAGCTGCAGATTTGCTTAAAATGTCCATGATGATATGAAGTTACGGCAAGTGATTCTTGAAGTTATGATTTCAATAATCATCTTTTACACTTACAGTGTTTCTTCATTTGCTATACCACTTGCTGGGGATATAGTGCAGGGAACTGCACTAGATGATATGCATAGCTGATAAAAGTCATGGAGGGCATGGATATTTACTTTATAACAGCTTGCATAACAAAAGTAAAGGAAAATTTAAGAAGTTAATTTCCTCTGTCTCTGACGGTTTGCTACCTACATTTCTACGGAGTCTATCAAGAATCCCTAATCATCCTAGCCAGATAAAACAGATTTAGTTAGCATGTTATTTAGACACAAAAACAGTAAGTTAACATGTGCAAAAACATTCAGGATTATTTTAATACACTTATAATTAGTGATCGTAATGCTTCTTTGAAAAGTGTTGTTTTGTAGACTTTGAAATACTGTAATTGATGTGATGGAAAGGTGGTATGTCAAAGTGAATAAAAACCAAGTGTGACATCTTGCTTATCAAGCTGTTTGTCTTGACTATAAGTTTGCTTAAAATAAAAAGCATATATACCAGACTTGAAAAAGGTCATCCTTTTTATCCTTTTATCATCATATACCCACTTTTCCTTCCTTCTATAAGCAGTTTTAACCTTCAGACTTCATACACTTAATGATCTTTGCAGAGGGAGATTAAATATGTTTGTGTTCTGACCTGAAAGACAAAGGATCACTTGGAGGTGTTATTGGCAGCAACGATTTCTTTCTTTAAAATTATAGGGTGTTGGGGTCAATGTAGCTTGAGAATTAGCACGACTAGGCCGCTTAAGCAAAACAGCATAATTGAACAAGCTGCTGGAAAAGACAGCTAAGAATAGCCATTGAGAAAGTTCTGATAGGGCACATGGTGTGCGTTAGCAAAAACAAGATGTGTTCAAGGACGTGGAGGCAGTCTGTTGCTATTGGCGTTAGTGCATAGTTACCAATCACAAGGGAATGTGGGGCGTGTGAACAGCATGTGATTTATGTCTGTAGCCTATCCGATATAAGCGTAATCGTGTGTACAGATACGGTAAATGTATATAACCACAGAAGCGGGAGAATAAAGAATCTGACTGTGCATCGTACCAATGCGTGTGAGAGTC
>Ga0065711_1049394_pt1 | contig 11330 bp, 6 predicted proteins | sample Hoacrofraction12_FD_59098 | JGI IMG/M metagenome (GOLD analysis project Ga0065711, IMG submission 59098) | Hoatzin crop microbial communities from Cojedes, Venezuela - Epithelial fraction 12 v2 (version 2) | ecosystem: Host-associated > Birds > Digestive system > Esophagus > Crop | place... | reverse complement strand
CAGGACCTTGTCCAGGTGGGTCTTGAATATCTCCAGAGAAGGAGACTCCACAACCTCCCTGGGCAGCCTGTTCCAGTGCTCTGTCACCCTCAGAGGGAAGAAGTTCTTCCATTAATTAATCCATTGTCTACTCTTGAATACATAGAATATACACTCTAATCCATAGAAAGGCTATGTAAAAGCTAAGAGGTTCGAACAAAACCTTAAATTCTGTAGCACACCACTAGAGGGTGCACAAGGCTACTCCACTCTATCGGCTCCCTGTCTTTATATACAAATATTTACTCCCACAAGGCTCCAAGTAGACTTGTAAGCAACATCACTCGAGTTTTAAACGGTGTGAGCCTGGACTCCATAGGAATGACATTGTTCACATGAGTAAGGACAACGCTAGTGCAGAATCAGGCAAAAAATCAAATCTGGTTTTCTGAGCTGAATATCCAACTCCCCCAGTGTACTATGAGATAAGCTTTAGTTGTTTTGTGAGAGTTCTGGCTTTTATACCGTTTCTCAGTACTCACTGAAGAAGTCATCCTTAGCAACACTTTTCAAGCTAAAGTAAAAATTCTAAGCTGTGCTCTGTTCCAGTTGAAGACTTAGCACCTTCAGATGAAACAACACAGCCACAAGAAAATTGCTGCAAATAGCCTGTCTTGTAAAAACAAGTCAGGATTCATTTGCTCAGTCCCTTAGAGCCCTGGGACAAAAATGTAAGCTGAATCAGTGGCCTGTGCTTTCTTCTAGACTCTGCAGACTTTAACCCATTGGAAAGCTTTATAAGGCATGGCTAGGGAAAGGATTTCTGCAACTTCTGTGTGACTGGAATGGAATACTAGTAAGAATAGTAAAAAGGGCTGAGGAAACTCCAGCTGCATGGAAGCATTTGACATGGGGCTTCCCTTTTTGCCCTTTCCCTGATCTGAATTGCAGTCTGTACTGCTGGGTTTATCCTGTTTTCCTGCCCAGGCTGCGAAGTAACAAGACTCTACCCCAGCAGAAAGTGAGGGGATAAAACTGTGGCTTTATGATTATTTTTCAGGACTCCAGACAAGTCCTTTCTACTCCTTCTGCCCTAGCCCTGCCAAAATATTCAGTCCCTCTGCTACACAGGGGGTGCCAGAAAACATTGGTAATTAAAACAGCATCAGAACTAAGGGTGTCTAGGTCATGGTCTGGGCTGAGAACCACATGATGCTGGCTTGGGATCAGAACTAAGGCTAGACAAGGTTAGGGACACCAGGCCACCACAGATCCTATAGAGAACATGAGACCGGAGTACATGAAGGAGACAGCATTAGCAGCCCATCTGGGTTAGATTTTGCAGGATGTTATACTCTTGATTTGCAGATTACCATAGGAAAAGCCACGCCAGAGCAGATGAAACAGAAATTAGCAGATAATATATAGACAAATAATAGTTTCTATTTCCTACTTTATTCAATTATTAATTGCATTTACAGAACAGAACAACCTAAGACTTAAAGGCCATTAAATTGTCTGACAACAGGCAACAGTGTTTTCTTAGGACAGACAAGCGAACAGGGAATATGCAGAATAAACCCATCCTTACTGTTCCAGAAAATGGGAGGGTAAACTGTTGTTAAGGGAATTCACAAATGAAGATTTCATATGAGCTACTGCATTTAATAATCCTTTGAAAGAACTCTCTTCTGTCCCCTTTTAAATCCTTTCTACTTTCAATCTGCCTACTTCCCTATCTACTGTTGTTTTTTAAGACAAAATTTTATTTAGCCTCTTCTTTAAGAACCCCTTCCAAGACTATGTTGTCTTTCTATGTTATTTTTACTTCCACTAGGAGTGTGGAACTTATGAGGGACCACACCCAGGACTTCATAAAGTAGCATAGTAATGTTTTCCGCTTCTCAGAATTACTTTCCTAAATTCACAGAATCACAGAATGGTAGGGGTTGGAAGGGACCTCTGTGGGTCATCTAGTCCAAGCCCCCTGCCGAAGCAGGGTCACCTACAGCAGGCTGCACAGGACCTTGTCCGGGTGGGTCTTGAATACCTCCAGAGAAGGAGACTCTGCAACCTCCCTGGGCAGCCTGTTGCAGGGCTCCGTCACTCTCAGAGGGAAGAAGTTCTTCCTCATGTTCAGATGGAACTTCCTCTGCTTTAGTTTGTGCCCATTGCCCCTTGTCCTGTCACTGGGCACCACTGAAAACTTTGGCCTCATCCTCCTGACACCCACCCTTCAGATATTTATAAGGTCCTCTCTCAGCCTGCTCTTCTTCAGGCTAAACAAGCCCAGATCCCTCAGCCTTTCCTCATAGAAGAGATTCTCCAGTCCCCTCATCATCCTTGTAGCCCTCCACTGGACTCTCTCCAGTATCTCCTCATCTTTCTTGAACTGGGGAGCCCAGAAATGGACAGAGTACTCCAGATGGGGCCTCACTAGGGCAGCATAGAGGGGAAGGAGAACCTCCCTTGACCTACTGGCCACACTCTTCTTAATGCACCCCAGGATCCCATTGGCCTTTTTGGCAGCCAGGGCACACTGCTGGCTCATGGTCAACCTGTTGTCCACCAGGATACCGAGGTCCCTCTCCACAGAGCTGCTCTCCAGCAGGTCTGCATTGAGCCTCTACTGGTGTATTGGGTTGTTCCTTCCCAGGTGCAGGACCCTGCACTAGCCCTTGTTGAATTTCATCAGGTTCGTCTCTGCCCAATTTTCCAGCCTGTGCAGGTCTCGCTGAATGGCAGCACAGCCTGCCATCATATCCACCACTCCTCCAATTTCATATTTGATTGCTTTGGCAGTCTTGGGTGTATATCATTGGTCCTGCCAATTTTCTAGTGGTCATTTTATTGATTTGTCATAGGACATCTCCAGCTGATAATTCAAATGAAGACTGTTCCTTCATGCTTTTAAAGGATGATTCTAAAGAGGAGAATATCCTTATATTTCTAGGTGATTACAGATGTGAAGTTATGCAGAAAAGCTACATTAATTTTTGCAACATAGGAATCTTCCTTGAGTCCTCCCTTTGCACTTCCTTCAGAATAAAGCATCTCATTCTCACTAAATGCAATGGATCTGCACCCACTGATTAAGACAAAAGCAGATTTAAGACTGTGTTCAATAATCTTCTGCAATCAAATCTACAATTTGAAGGTTGTTTATGTGGTTAAGGATCACATCCATCCAAAAATCATGAAGATTCTTCTTTTTCCCTGACTGGCTGACTTTTTGCATAACCCTACTATCACCACCCTGTTTGTTATTCCTGGGGGAGACAACAGTTTACCACAACAGCAGATGCTCTAGCCTTTTCTTTTGCAGCCTGTTACAGATGCTTTTAAGTCAACTCTCAGGTCCTTCAGATTTTTTTCTTTTTTTAATACATGCATCTCCTGGACACTCACTTTCTCTAATCACACTCAGCCTTTGATCCAGCTGTAAGTAGAGTTCTGCTCAGTTATAACACGTATTTTGTGTTTGTGCAGTAAAACACTACTCACTGCAATTCCTTTGTTTTGCTGGACTTCATTATATGACATAAACACTAAAAAGAAGAACAAGGTGTTTATTAGACACTTAAAAACACAGTTCCTTAAGCCTCCAGCCACTGTTAGTTTACTCCCTTACAGCCTGGCAACACAAGCTTCCTCCCTTACCACATCGGTAAGGTATATCCCCTACCTGTTGTCCAGTCAGTCTACTTCACCTCTCCTCAAATCTCTTAGGTGTAGACCCGAACAGGCACACAGTCTAACCTCACCCTGCTGAAGCCACTGCTTGGCCTTTTTAGCACTCAGTTTCTTAGGAACTTCTTTGCAGTTATTATTGCATAGGATTTGTATCCTCCATCACAACCTGTCTTTACTACATTTTTAGAGCACACTGTCACAGAAAAGCTCTGATCTTTGCTATTCTACATCTACAGTGCTCCAAGAGGAATCAGCATGACCTCTAGCACAAAAATCTTCGTGATTACATCAAAATTTGGCCCACTAACAGTCATGAATTCTTGTAAGTTCCTCTCTTGATATCAATTCCCTATATGATAGGAATAACCACTGTGTATAAGTCTTTGCCTACAGATATGGGAGATCCCAAGTTCAACAGCTATTGGATTTCTCCTGATATCTTTAGTTATGAGAAGATAATAATGAATACTCATGTCTTACTTCACAGAATGCAAATTTGTTTTCCATCTCAGCTGTTTCTTTTTTTTCCCCGGACCTCTTCCAAACACTTAAACCAATATCTTACAACATCCCAGCTGTTGTTTTCTCTAGAAACACACTAATTGTTGCTATCAGTTATGATCACAGAACATATAAATAACTCCTGATGGAAGTCTAGATTCTTAGGGGGACTTCTACATGAGCACTTCTGTCTCCAGTGACTTTTTCCTTTCTTACTGCTTGCAAATTCATTTGTCCTGGGAATGAGTTTGGAAAAAGTATCTCAACTTACTGTCCACAATTCTTAATTCGTCTGCTTTTTTGGCAATCATTTATTAAGACAGTGTACCTGATGTAGAGGAAAAGTTTTCATCAGCCTGCCTTTTGGGATTTTTCTTGTAATAAAAATTGGGAGTAATGTACCCATCCTTTGAAGTGATTGCGATGTGATTTGGGTTATTCTTGCCACACTTGCAGTACAGTCTGAGAAGGATAAGGCAAAGCAATAAGTACACATCAACTGATGAAACATGAGATTCCCAAAGTAAAGCATACTATGCTTTCAGGTTTTAAAAAGGAACAGTTTCCATCCTAATTCCTGTCCTTAATATCAGATACAGGTATCCCTTAGACAGAGAGAGAAAGAGAGAGAGAGAAAGAGAGAGAGAGAGAAGTACTTAGCGTGACAGAATAGCACAATGAGCTCCAGAAAGGCGTATGCATACCTAAATGCTGTTTCCAGAGTAATGAGAATATAACATTTTATACACATTGAAGGACATTATCTAATCCTTTGCATATAGAATAAATTGATTGCCATTAAGTATATTTTTATTCTACTAGGACTATTTAAACTAAAGGGTGAATTTTTATTCTCTTCGTGCTATACATCTGGAGTGACTTTACTGCAGGCTGTAAACCCATGTCAAAATGAAGTCTTCATGAAGTATGAGTCAATTATACCTACTTAGGGCAGAAGTTTGGCCCTTCATGTCTGTATCTAGAAAAAACAGTGAAAAGGTAAAATCTGATCTTTTGCAGACACACTGAACTAACGATTCACATTGGACTAATTCAAACATTTAAAATACTGTGATGAATTGAGATCTCAAGAGAATTGTCAGGTAAATTAAGGCAATTATTTCAGCTTGGTTGAGAATGCAGACTAGATAGTGACAGGTCAACACAAAAAAACCCAATAATTTAAGAGATCTTGTGACAATTCCTCATGGAGACAGAAGCATTAAATTTAGATGGTGGACAAAAGAATTAGTTACATGACAGTAATTGAGATCAATTGGAACACCATGTCCTTGCTTGAGTCACAATTTCCCTTGTAGTCTCTCAGAACAATTATTGTTTTATCACCACAGGGATTAAGATAAGAGCTTCAGAGCTGTATGTACCTAATTGAGCTGATACACAGCTTGTACTGTAATGTTTCTTCATGGAAAAAAGTGAATTTTCTGATGCATCACTTTAACTGGTCATTAAAGAAAATATTTGTTTAAAAACTAAATTGCTATTCAAAATCATATGACAGAACAGCAAGCGGGCTAAAGTTTAGTTCAGAATGCAAATACTTCAAAACTTGGTTTTATATTGTGATGCTTTCCCCTCATACAATCCCAATAAATTACTCTCAGCCCTGCAACCCAAATAAAATATTTTCAGATATAATTAATTGCATTTTTTTGTATGTGTGACCTTCCCCATAGAACTAGCCACAGAGTAAATTAACCAAAATAAACTTTCAGGGGAAATTGAAGGTTTTGGTCAAGCTTTGAATAAAAAAGTAGAAAGAAGTAGAAAGAAGTCTTGAAACTGTTAGGCAAATTCACCTTGTTGAGTAGTAGGGGGGTTTATTTCATCTAAATAATGTTTTTATGTAACATTTTTTTAAAAAAATCCTATGTTATTTATTTGACCTAAACCACAACTTTATGGTTTTTATTGAATTCAGTAGTTTTACTTCAATGAGAAAATAAAAATATTTCTTTCCTCTATTTCTCAGCATGTGCATACGTCTATTGGAAGCACAAGAAGCCTCATGAATAGCTAAGTTTTCTAAACTGTCTAATGTAAAAATTTATTTTTAATGACTTATAGTTTGTCTGACATTGTCTGAACCATGACTGTAGCCCCCAGAATGTAGGAGAATTGTTTGTATCTTCCACTGCTTTGTGGGCACTAGCTATAAGAAAAAAGCATCAGCAGAGGAAAAGCTGACATGCAGGAAAAAAAGAGCTTTGGCAGATACAAACTGGGAGATGTTGAGGTAAATGAGGAATGTGGGGAGCAGTGAAAAGAAGTAGAGGAGTGGCTGATGGGAGAGAACAACCACAAGAGAACTAGGAGCAACAGGAAAACATCTGAGCCGCATAAGCCATGCATGAACTTGGAGGATGCAAGTTGGCAGAAACAAAGAAGGCATGAAACAATTGAAAAAAAAGAGAAGCTGGCAGCAGTGAAAGGAAATCAGGGAAGGAAGGGTGTATAATCTTTTCCCTACTTCCACATGCTATCAATTCAAGGTAAAAGGTGAAACATGGACTGTGGTGCAGCCAACTTTTTAATGACAAGAAACTTTCTCCCTGCCTGTCTCCTTTGAGTGACCTGCTGTACAAGTAAACACAACCTTCAGGTTGAACTTAGAGTTCATGAGTGAAATTAGAATTCAAGCCCTTCTTTTCTATCATTTATATAATTAATTAAATCCACATTAACAAGCTAGTAGTGAACAACATTTCAAAATTTGCTATTTTGAAGTAACTGAAGCACGCATACAATTTTTTTGCCTCTAGACTAGTGAATGATAAATAGTTGCTCCCAATCAATGAGACTCATCAGAATGTGAAGTAAATATTTATATCTGAATGATGAATCTCTGAAAAACAGATTTATCATGGAAAGCATTATAGACTGTTAATTGCAGCACTATTCAAGTTATCACAGAAGTAACAAATTACACAAATGTAAATTAGTACTTTCAAAATGAAAGGGCAGGAATTTTTTGATGCCTCTTTCAGATTAATTCACTACAAATATTAACATTTTTTGACAGTAAAGTAACGTGGAAGAAGAAATGCGATGGATGTGATCAATTATCATAAAATTACTAGTGGACAGTATCTCAGAAAATAAACTTATTTCCTTGCTGATGATATGAAGGCCAACTGTTAGCATTTGTAAACAAACCTATTTCTTTACATCTAGAATGGAGACAAATAGGCTGCAAATGATGAAAATACACTGCAGATTGTTCAGTGCTTCATCAATATTTTTGCAATTATATATAAAGAACACAGATGAAAAAAATGTACTATTCATCCACCTAAAGTAAAATCAAATCTACAAATTCCTGCCCCTTATATCAATCATGCTTTCCCCAACCACATGTCAGGAGCTTTCCCTTACTGCATACCTTGTATCCTAGGCTGCATTCGTTGGAGAGAACCTTTCACTAGTAAAACACTCTAGATTTTATACCTCACTTCTTTGCTGGGATCCTCTAAATCTTCTATTTAGAATCAAGAATTTTCCAGATCACATTCATTTAGTGTTATTCACCCAAGTAGAAACATGTTCAGGCCTTTTTTTCTTCAAAATCTATATTGTCTTTTTCTGGAAATACTCTAGTTTTGGTATGTTTGGTAATATTAATATAGCTTTGGAAGGTCTGGTGCCATGATCTCAATTTTATCTATTAACTGCTCATATTCTTACTTTTTTCTTTTTTCCACCTGGTAGCAGTGCTTAAAGTCACTTTCAACAATGTTTACTCACTGAACTTCTTGTTTTATCTTGACCCTTACACTAACCACAAATAGTTAATGTACCTACTAAATACAGATGGCGTTAATGCTCACCTGGCTCCTTACTGACATCAGACACATTAATTGACCACTGTGAGGAGCATGGACTTGGGATGCCTTTGGCTATATTTGAAGGATGCCATAACACAGGTACTAAAACTTTTTGGAAAAAAAAACCCAAAACAAGAGTGCATCCCCTTTGTCCCAGAATCTGCAAGAGATTCTGATTACCGATTGCATGTTTATAATTTTTCAATTCAGATGTGCTTAAAATACAGAATATTAGAGCACTTAAAAATTACTTTGAAAATTACAACATTGAGACTAGTGAAATTTTTGTCCTAAAACTACTTAATATCCTAGAGAATTTTGGCATTAATAGCTAGACAATTTCCCCCAGTAAAAAAGTACAACAATAACTTTTATTACCAGTTTTAAGGAACTATGTAATTTCATATTTTTTCTTCTCAAAAAAAAAGACAAGACTCTGGACTTTAATTCAGTGACTATCTAAACTATGGTTTTAAATAGTGTTATCGAACACAACATCAGACAATTCCAGAGCCTTGGAATTCAAGCAAAGATTTGAAAGTGGAATAAAAAGACTTCACAGAGCTAGGTTTGCATTCTCTTATTTTTAATTCTTATTTGCAAAGGTCAGCAGTATCTCTAAATAACAACACATCATGAGAGCAAGATATACAAATATTTTTTTAATATGATGTGATTTTCATATTATTATATGTAGTGATCTCATTAGCATCAGAATTTAGGATACAATACCTATAATTATGGTGGATTGACCTCGGCCAACAGCCGAGTGCCCACACAGCTGCCTGTTCACTCCCTTCTCCTGCAGGACAGTGAGAAAATAGAAGAAAAGCAAGAAGACTCTTGAATAGAGATAATGACAGTTTACTAGGTGAAACACAAGCTGCGGACTCAAGCAAAGCTTAATAAATGAATTTATTCCTTCCTTCCCACTGGCAGGCAGGTGTTTAGTCACTTCCTGGAAAGCAAGGACCCAGTGCATACCTAACACTCACTTGGGAAGACACACACCAGAACCATGAATGTCCTCTCTTCCTCCTCTTTACCCTGAACTTTCACTGCTGAGCACGATGGCATATGGCCTGGAATATCCCACTGGCCAATTTGCGTCGGTTTTCCTGGCAGTGTCCCCTCCCCCCAAAAAAAACAATAAAACAAAACCCACCTGTGTAGCCCTTCTCCAGCCTATTAGACCCTCATGAACTTCAGTAAATTCTTCATGAAAATTATTAGTGTTCCTGGGATTTCAACAGCCATTTTCTAAAGTATCTTAGAGTAAACTTCATTCTAAACAATTATTCCAGAAATATGTTCCTACCAGTAACAAGAAGTTGTTCAGATGGAAGTAAGAAAGACTTGGCTGCATAGAAATTATTACTGTAGAATATCTAATGCATGAAGGCTCACAGAGAAATGAACCATCCTACCGGGACAATTCTTGATTTTTGCTTGTCTGAGCGTCTCCTGTAAGTGTTTAAAGAGGTTGACACTGGAAAGGCAAATGACACAAGCTCTCCATTCACTAGAAAGAACAGCTGCTTTTAATATCATTGTGCTATATTGGAATAACTTTCAACAGATATTGAAAGAGTTTTACAATGAGAAATTAAGAATTTACCCTGAACAGTCAAAATACTGGGTAGCATCTGGCAGCACAAAGCTGTACCACAGAGTTATAGTTTCTTCAGTTGGATACAGGACTGGTTTTGAAGGTTAGTTCTGAACTGCGTGCCAGGTCATTACAAACTCTAGAATTTCCATCCCAAACACAAGCTATACTTAAAAAAACACTATGTCACTTAAAAAGTAACTTAAAACAGAAAAAAGACACTATTGAAAATGTGCAATTTCTTTCTTTGATGGTATTAAGGAACTATACTACACATGATATTTAATGTAGTTACTAACCACTTCAGTGAAAAATATTGGGGAAAAAAAGAAAATATGAACCTGCAGAGAACAGAACAGAGTGGTTGGTTCCAAGAAATACCAGTACAAATGAAAGCAGAAAGATAATCTGAAATCTATTCCATGGAATAAACTGAGATCTGGAAGACTAGGCAGGATAATAGCAAGAATATTTGTACTCTAATGTGAGTATCAAGAGCGTACATTTCTCATACACAGTTTGGCATCACTTATAATTCGTATAAAGAACCAGAATATTGATAAATTGTATCAAGAAGTTTCAAACTGGCAGATTAAAATGTGAATAAGCAATGTTAAGTAGTTTTTCAATTAGTAAATTCCATAAATAGGCTGTAGAATTAATGTGTCTCTTCTTAGTTATGCCTTTGGGCTAAAACCTGAGCTGTAAAGTTGGGTGAATTCAGGGCTAGATCCATGGATGCTCTGTGTGGATGGAAGAAGGCAGAGAAAAGATGAGGGTTCACTGTTCTGGTTAGCGAATTTCCCAGTGACACCAAAGGCAGATCTAAGTAGAAGATAAGTGTGTTGGACCAGATTTCATTTACAGATGACTATGTATTGATTAACTGTTCAACACAGCACTAAATAAACAAACAATCTGGACAAAAAGATTTTAGGTCTCACTCTATTGTCTTTAACCCTGAGCTCAGCCTTCTCGATTCTACCTATCATATTTTCATCCAGTCTGAGAACTACAAATCTTCAGCTCACTCATGTCAACGTAATATTGAGGTTAGAAATGCTGTTAAGAACTCTGGAAAAAAAAATGGTGCCATATTCAATTTCTTTGCCCTTTTTTCAGCCAGATTGTAAATAGGCCACGTGCAGGGAATACCATAAATACATTACACATTCACTTCTAACTTGAGTATTTTCTAAGTTGAAATCTAGGGAAACAGTATCTGAGGAAGAACAGAATCTCAAAGTCTCCAAAAACGTACAGAGCAGAAAATAGCAGTTCTGGAAAAACAGCTATCATTTGTTTGAAAGAAATGTTCTGGCTAAGGGAGGCACTGGAAGAGTATTACGGTTTCTCATAAAATGATTAAACTTTAAGTGAGGTCACTCACTGCCTCATGTCAGGAGAAGATGAAAACACATGAAGAACCATTAAAAATGGTGGATTTGGTTCTGTTTGCCTGGATATACTGAGCCTGGTTAGCTTTTCCTGATCTTATCATGTATTAGAGTAAATAGTGCAACAGTTATTTCCCAATACTAGTTGCTTTTGATATGAATAAATGAATAAAAATATTGTGTGAATGTGTGAATAAAAATGCTGATTTTCTCATTGCTTACCTTTTCATACTGACATTCCATAAAGTCGTGCACTTCTAACAACTACTGCAAGAGTGGTGGGGGGGGGGGGAAATATTTTGAAAT
>Ga0065711_1049393_pt1 | contig 11330 bp, 5 predicted proteins | sample Hoacrofraction12_FD_59098 | JGI IMG/M metagenome (GOLD analysis project Ga0065711, IMG submission 59098) | Hoatzin crop microbial communities from Cojedes, Venezuela - Epithelial fraction 12 v2 (version 2) | ecosystem: Host-associated > Birds > Digestive system > Esophagus > Crop | place... | reverse complement strand
ACAGGACGTCAGGGGTTGGAAGGGGCCTCTGTGGGTCACCCAGTCCAACCCCCTGCCGAAGCAGGGTCACACAGAGCAGGCTGTGCAGCCCCCGCGGCGCCCAAGGTATCGTCCCGGGGCTAGGAAACCTGCCTGCGGGCTGACGAAGGTGAGCGGGTTAAATGGAAGCATTGTTCAGGTTTTATATGAAAATAACAACGTTTAGCAGTTTAGTTTTCCCAACTTAGTAACTTAGAACAAAATAGTGAGTGCATATTTTAGTCATACTCGGATATTACTTTGAAATCCTCTCCAGTTGCCGTCCTGATTCTGTATATAAGAACACTCAAAACTTTTTCACATTTGTAATGCCACAAAATGTTTTTGGGTTGGTCTTGGTCTGTGAGGTCAAAGAAAGATCTTCCATTAGCATACCAGCAGCAAGACAATTCCTCTCATAAGCCAGTATATGTTGTCTCTAAAAAAAACTAGTCCAGTTGGGACATTTTACAATCTGCATACATTTAATTTCGTCCAAATAATTAACGGTGCAGTTCCACACTGCTAGGCGAGCCACAACCTACCACTTCTGCGTCAGCACTTCTTCAGCCGGCAGTCATATCACTAATGCAAGCCCACTGGTCTCAGAAACCTATTTTTCTTTCACTGAAAACAAACAGGAAAAGAAGTTATGTTCTCCACGACAAGTTAATGCAAGTCTGCTACACCGACAGCGTTCTGCCCTGTGACGCCAAGAGCAACGCTTAGGTAGCCTGATGCTTTTCATTTATGATAAACCTTGCAGCTAACGGGACACAACTGGACCCCTGAGTCTCTGGCACATACGGGACATTCTGTCTGCTTGCTCTGCTCTTTCAGCTTCCCAGGATTTCTGTTAAGACATTTCTAAACAGGACGCGTGGTTTTATACAGATCATTTTAAGGCAGTAAGCCACCAAAACTAAACAGCATTTATTTATAGTACTGCAGGCTACCCTTGTTAAAAATTATAGTCCTTGGAGATGGGAAAATAGTTCCTCAAGTGATTCTTCAATAAAAAAAAAGAAACCCAAGGTTGATTCTAGTACTTACGCACCTATAATTTGTACATTCCTTCCATTATATATTAAGTTATACTAATGAAGGTTAGAGTAACACAACCATGTAATACAGCATGACAGAATCGCACAAGGATAATCCCGCCCAAGTTCTTTGTTGGCCAGTAGCTAAAAGTGACTTCACCGATGTCATTCACTGAATTTTCAGAAAGCTGTCAATCAAGGCAGTGCCCTGACCGCAAAGTTCAGGCAGAACTACAACGTACAATTACAGACTGAGAAATCCTGGATGGACACCGTTTTTCAGGCACGCACTCCAGAGAGACCCATACTTTATGCCCATTCAGTGGCAGGACATCACGGATAAATTTAGCCAGTGAAGAGTTTTGAGATAGCAGTTCAACACAGCTGGCAGTATGGTAGGTTTGACTACAGCAGGTACCATGCTTTATAACTACAGAACCATATCAACCTATGGTGAAGGGTCCATCTTGTCCCGGATACTGTCTCAAAGGAATGCCTAAGGAAGAGTGAAAAGAGGCGAGGGGTGTCTTTTAGGCCAGTACGCTTTCAACCTCCTCCTGCTTCCACTTCAGAGAACTTCCCAAGTTTTATGTGACTTTGGCGTGTAGTAATCTTTTCTTTTTTTTTCTGTGTACTTTTCCACTCACTGGACCTGTCTTAACTCTTAGCATCAGCAGCTTTCTTGGCAATGAACTGGAAGCTGCCCTTCCACAGGCCTGCTACCCTTCGCGTCAAGAAACAGTTGGTTTTGAATATTGCTCCCATTAGCTTCATCTAATGTGCCCTACGTCTTGTACTGGAGGAGACAAGTTGATTGGTATCCATCTTTGTCATACTGTGCATGATGTTTAGACCTACATCTTTTCTACTCTCAGTCATTTCTTTTCAAGACTGAAAAATCACAGCCAGCTCCATTATTATTTATAAGAAAGCTGTTCCATGTCTTCGGGATCATCTTTTTTGCCCTTCTCCAAGCTGTTTCCACTTTTATGGATTTTCTGAGATGCGGCGATCATTGCACAGTATCCAAGATAGGAGCGAGCAATGACTTTGTACACATGGTGTCATGCTGCTGTTTTCTGTTCCTTTACTAATAATCTAAAGGTGATTTTTTTTTTTAATAGTAGCTAAATCAGTATGCATTTTGCAGTTACCTTGTTGTATTCTTTCAGCTGGAAGTCCATTTTTGGGAAATGATAATCTCACTTAATCTAATCATCAATCTGCTCATTCTTTAGTGACCATAAAAACCCTCACTCTTTTTAATGTTGTTTTAATTGCAGTAGCCACTAGAAGCTCAAACCAAAATTAGCACTTGGTTGTTAAGTTCTGCGCATACCTTTAACAACAGACAGTTCTGGCCCTGAAGGATTTATTATTCAATAAACAAGACAAAAGATGAGCAAAAGGAAACACAATCATATTTCACACTTGGTAAACACTGGCAGAAGAGCTTTGAACTGTTTTGGTAAGAGTTTACAGGCATCTTTGGTAGAGTGAACAATGCAGTTTTCCTCATTTGCAGATCTTGGTGAGAAGCAAAACCAGTCGCTTTCTTTCATGGTGGTGATTTTTTGTTTGGGAATATGGACTGAATTATTATTTCTAGACTTAGGCAGTAAAGCTACTAACTCACTCATTATGGTCTACTCCTGCACAGTCAGATGTATTAAAACTCACGCAGACAGCATGACTAGGAACTTGTGAGTTACAGAGGTCGCTTTCCTAGGACAGGAAAAATGCTCCAAAAACTCTGTCAAAGACCACCCCAGATCACTACCAAGTGAGGCTTAGAGCTAGCTCAGCAAACCAAAATGATTATAGAGGAGCTTTGAACGCATCTGTTTGAAGATATGTTCATGGTTGAATTTCTGCAACATCTCTGGCTAGGAGAGAAGTACATTTGGCTGGAAAACAAGCGCACTTGGCGTCCCTGCGCTACCCAAGATCGGTAACGGAATGTGGCGGCACAGACAAAAGCCAAGACAGATGCTTCGTCAGGGAGATTGGTACCTGCCCTACAGATTGCAGCGTTCTCTCTCCCTTCCCTCAGTCTCAAAAGACAATGTAGAAGTTACAGATGGATCAACAGGGAGGACCCTTGTGATAAAAGTTTCTAGACAGGTATTTTTAGAAACACATCTATTAAAGGACGCTTCTTATGCCCTAGCAGAGAAATTCCTGCGTAGGATAAAGAACCTTAAATGATACCATAACAGTTTCGTATTGATACATGGCTTACAACTTAAAAGTCTTCATAAACGAGACTATGAAGCAACCGAGTAAACGTTACCACCATTGTGCTAAGATGGACAGAAAAGAATGGTGGTTAAGTGACTCTTCTAAAGAAACAGAAGAAATAAGTGCTTGAAACCTGATCTAAATTTGGGGATTTTGATTCCGAGAGGCTTGAAATGGTGTTACCTCCTAGCAGACAAACACAAAAAGGGGATATGCGTTCCTGGTGCTAACTGTCCGACAGCATGCCTGCTTGTTTGTGACACTGGAATGTAGGTTAATTGTATTGTTCAATCTTGGATTGCTGCTCTTGGATTGATCTTGGCAGCTGTGGCAAGATCACATTTGGCAATCTAGCAAATGCAAGAATGCAACTACATGCAACTCCTCTTTGTCTGCGGCACACTTTGCTACGCTCTTCATGGGGCTGTACGCTTAGACCATCCAAATAAAAACTGCATATATAGACTGCAAACATAGACTGCAGCAATCTACTGTTAAGTGGTTTTCACATGAACATCACTCGATACTGTGATACCGGGAATTCCCATGGTATCGATTGTAACATTGATTTTAAGAACACTTGCGCGTCTGGGACGTGGTTATGTCAAGGACTCTCCTAATCTGGACTGTTAGTAGAGGAAGAGGTCATACAAGGGAGAGCAGGAAATTGCAGTGGGCATTCCTGTCCTCCACCTGCACAGCCTGGATGTGCCGCACTTCAAAACATGCAGCGTAAGTTTTTCTTCAAGGTTTGGGCTAAGCTAGCAGATGAGAGCTGGGAAGGATTTCTGTGATCTGTATCTGTGATATGCATTTATATATGAACGGGGACTAGAGTGGGGGAGATGGTGAAAGACCTTTCCATTATATTAAGTGATTGCAGTGTGAAATTAAATCATACAGGAGCTCAAAGGGTATAGAGTAGCCACACAGGTACATTTACAGATAAAAAGAAAAAATTCTAATAAATATTTCCCCTGATCAAGATTTCCTCTTAGGAACTTGTAGTAATGCAGCTCACACCATGAACCCTCTTCTCTCCAGCACACGCTGTACATAAAGGAGGAGTTTCCCCACATGACTTCATACTAATTACCTACAAATAGTCATACAAGAATAACCTCAATCCACTCGTGCTCTTTGCAGCCGTGATTAGCATGTTCATTTCACAAGATCTGAGTGACATTGCTTGTTCAGAATTCATTACTCAATCTCCCTGCATAATGTATGAGAACTCACTGCTAGTATGTCAGGTTACACAGCACCTTTACGTAGTGCCCAGGGCACCGTGCAGCTGCCTGCAGCTTCCCAGAATTGTCCATACACCACTACAGCTAGTCAGTGAACATTTATGGATAGGTCACAACAGCCTGGCGACACACGTAGGACATTTAAAATGTATGTTTTTAGGCTAGAAGAAAAATGAGGGGATTCTTAAAGCTTCAGGATGCCTAGGTGGGTGATTTGTCTGTGGGTGAGTGGGGAGATGCTTTGCATACTTATGGCAGTATTAAGATATGGCAAAAGTTTTGGGACCCCTTCTGTGTTCTCAACTGCAGAAATTTCAATTATAACAGAACTTGATAGGGAACAGTTCAGGTTATTTACCTGTGAAGTACCACCTCTGGTCTGAGGAACAAGTAAGCAGGTAACAGTATCAGAAATGCTTTTAGAATTGATTAGTTATGCTACTTCATCTTGTACAAGTAAGATGAGTCTGGAGCTTGGGACGCTCTTGTTGAAAACGGAATTGCCCAGGAGTTACTCATCATAGGAGACTCTTAGCAGCTCCCTCCTGGGGAGTGGAAGTCAGCGCTGCGTAGCCCCCCCACGCCGTCCCGAGAGGCTGCCATGACACCCACTCGCATGGAAACCTGCATCTGTTCTCTCACCGCTACAAGCTCCCGACACCGTCAAGAACGCTGGAAAATGCAGCCGGGTGAAAGAAAGGGGAAGAACACGACGCATTTAGCATTTTAAGACTGACAGGGTGGTAATAGGATGTTCTAGGTTGCAGTGCATTTTAGAAGTTAATTTTACTTGCAACTCAGGTGGGAAATGGTTGCAGTGTTCACAGAGGCACAGGGCCGTGTGGGACCGATGGTCCCATGCAGCACGTCACCAGCAGCACCCCAGAATCACAACTATATGTTTTTCATTCTCCATCCCTGCTACAGTACTTGATTTTTTGGAATTATTTTCCCATGGGTCTTTGGTTCAGTTTGGTCCCTTTTCTGATTTTTTTCCCCTCGCTAATATTTTGCAGCTTTCTACACAATTATTTTCCTTATATTGCCATGTCTTTATGACCTTTCTTCTCTGTGCTGTTTCTCAAGAGCTCTGCTTTAATCAGCTGCCTGGTAAAGCCTTGGGTTTTCCTTGAATTTGCCTTGTGTGTAAATCTGAACGATGACTTTTTGAGGTAACAGGTGCCTCTGGACCTTGTACAAGATGAATTATCCTGTCTGCACTAAACTAACTCAAACAATAATCATAATTTTGAGACATGTTTTTTAGTCATGGGACTTCACAACAAGAGTTGAAAGCTAAAAATGGTCAGACAGCATCAGTTTGAACAAGAATCACCCAGAAATTAAAAGCTTCGCACATGTAACGACTAAAAAAATTCCACCAGTTTTTCTAATGAACAATTCTGCTGGAACCATCTTCACAGTACAGAATCTCTCAGATTCCTTTCTGCTTTTGTGCAATTTCACTACAGAAAGGGTAGCTTATCATCAGCGTGTAACAGCATTGCTGCATGAGCTAGCACGGGACGGTATGACATACCTGTATGACATAACTGCATGTGACAATCACCTGAACACACAATGTCCCACCAACCGAGCTCACACGCTGTCAGATGCAAATTAACATGTGTCACATTTACAATTGAAGAACATCATTTTTGGATAATGAAATGGTTGGTGAGATACTTAAAAGCTCAGGGTGAACGTTTCTGTTAGCCTTCAGAGGAGTTACAAGTCTAGGTTTCCCCAACTTTTGATTCTCCCTCAGTGCTGTTCCTGCACATTTTGCCATCAGTTTGGTAGTGGCAATATGAAAGTAATGCTTCTTCCCAGAGGAACCATTATTCCTAATGCAGAAAGGAAACCTGCTAGCCGAATAGGGTTTCTGGTGAAGCAACATACTCTGCATCACTTTAGGAACTGGGTATTTTCAACAGTCACTAACTGGGATGGCTAATCAGATGGGTATATGGGTAGGTCCAAAATTCACTGATTTTGCATGTCTTAAAAAGGTACAAAATGCACATTCTGAGAAATACAGAAGCAGTGAGCAAGGAAAAAATGAGCATTAATTATAAATTTGAAACTTAAGAAGAGTTGGTAAAGATTTGAATCAATTTAAATATGCATTAAAACCCCAGTAAGACTTTAACTCCAGCATTTCATTAAATCAGTGTGGGGTATTTCAATAGTTTTTGCAAACCAAATGAAGAAAAAAAAACCCAATACAACCCTAACAGTCTGAATATTTTAACAAATATTTTGCTTTCTCGTGTTTGACCAGATAAAAATTATTAAAATTAACTACCTGTCTCCATGTTCACATTAATCATTGTGTGATTAATCGATGTAAACAAGATGACAAATGAAACTAAATGTTCCAGATGATTCCACAGAATCAAAAAATCCAACGTCATGAAACAACTATGGACAAACAGGAAAGTCTAGATTTTAAGATTCAATTGAGAATTTAATTGTTCAAAACCCTGACCTAGGGAGAACTAGAACTGGTAATCCCAAAACTCTTAGAATGTCTAATAAAGCCAAAAAACTGTAGAGAAACCAGTGTATTTGAAAATGGTAGATACTAGTATTTCTAGAGAAGGTAGCTTTACTGTGTGCAACCAGATCTATCAAAAAATAGAGTGAGTTCAGTAACTGGAAAGAAACTGGACCAACCATGGAGACATAATTCAATAAACAGGGGAAAGAGCTTCATCTCTTCTTGTCCACACACTTGAAAAAGAGGTGGTTTCTTAACAGAAGGACAGACTTAAACAGCAGAAAACCAGTTGTTATGATTTAGGCAAGGAGTTTCTGGAAATGCAGATGAGCTACGTAGCAAACAAACCAGTAAGTCCACCTGGACCAAGCTGCAGGGGCCAGGATGTAATTGCTGTCTACTTGCTTTATAAACAAAATTGCGTAACTGATCAGGTTCCTTGTGGACTATTTTTACGTTCCCCTGGAAAAATCTGTAGACTGATGGAGCCAAGATACCCCAACAGAAGATTTCGGAGGTCTGTCCAGTCCAAGAAAAATCCTGTGTTCCTGTTAGAGAGAACAAATGTGAATAGTGCATGACACAATGGCAGATGTCACCAGTAACGTCCTACATAGAGTCGGTAGCATTTCAGTGACACAGAAAATGGAAAACTGTAATAAGGTGACATTCTGGTAATAATTCAAAATATAAAAAAGAAAGGTAATCGTTCGTGACCGGACGTTCACAATATAGGAAGATTTGTACAGACTTGGAATTTAAGCAGATAAGAGGGGAGTGGGTTCTGGTTAAACATACATACAAATAAAAGACTGGGTACAGAAATGTAAAAATACATTAATTAGCTTTAAGGGGAAACAGAGAAGGGTAACAAACGAGAGAATTATGTATAGCGTATCAGGTGAGAGCTGTGCAGCTGTTTTATATGCTGTCTAGCTTACTTCTTTACAGGAAAGCAAGCAGCTCTGTTTACACACAGGCGTGCCACCCCCCCCATCGAAGCAGAAAACAAACAGGGGGCCCTTCTTCCAGGTTTCCAATTGTTTTCAGTCTCTTGCTTCTGTAAAAGGTATGACGACGCACACAGCAACAGAATACGAAGCGCACAACCAAAACAGCGTGATTCAGAGATCCGTCCTGATTAGGAAGAGTAGAGGAAAAATGTTGGGAAATAAAGAGTGTTCTAAGTGGCTCAACAACTGATAAGCAGAGAAGTCAGAGCCTGACGTACGTGGCTGCCTGGAAGCATGCGCAGAGCGCAGGGTGCATGGAACACCCTGCCAGAACGCGGGACAGGAGACGCGGCACGAACTGGCTGCGCACACCGTACCTACCCTGGGCTCCTCAGGTGGCACCTGGGGGACGCTCCGTGTTCAGAACGGTCGCAGCCGCCTCGGGCTTCCAAGTAAGCTTCAAAAACGTGCAGCGCTTAAGGACATCTCGAGCTCTTCAAGCCTTTCTCCATCTGTACAGTGCCAGAGCGGGTTTGCACAATGTCTCACTGACACTTCTTGGGAGCTTCCGGGAAAACAGAACACCAAAACCAAAATATTCATTAATTATTGGATGGAACGGATATTTTTTTCTGTTCCACTGCTGAGTGCACTGTAACTCAGTTTTGTTATGTTATTGTACAAGCCCATCATAATGGGTAGTGCCAGCAAGGAAGGCAGAAGTTAAGAGTTGGAAACAAGTGATTTTTCCCAATTTTGAGAAAATAAGTCTCTAGTCTAGATTTTTATGTATCTATCTGTATATATACTTGTGTCTATCTCAATCAACAATAAGAACTTGTGTCCTGGTGGAGCTGTGGAGTAATTGCTGTATCTCATTTACATACTTGTACAGATACTCATATTCTGAAATGATTAGGTTGTTCGCGTGGATCGGAAAGGTGGCTTTAGGCTAAACACTTCCACAAATGCCATATACAAACGCAGAGATAGTCAGTAATTCTCAGTTAAAGCCAGTTCTCAGATGCAAAGTGACGGGCATCCGCGGCCATGGCTACACACGGGTGTAGAACTCCACCGGGACAGGACCTGTGCGTGCCGCGGCTGTTGGTGGTACGACCCTGGGTGTGTTCCTTCCGTCGTGATTCAGTCTGCTTACAGTTATACATGCAGATAAATTAAGCAGCCATTTATAACTCAAAGGCTGCATTCGGAAACCAAGTCCTTCAACTTTAAGGTGGGGGTGCATTAAAAAAAATCCCGTCATTTCAGTCATCTTCCAAGCTCGATCATTTCACATTAATGCCAGGCTCCAACTGAATGAAAAATATCAAACTTACGAGAATTTAAAACAAAGCCAAAGCTAACCATCCACTGCGTTGGATTAGACGATAATGCTGTATTTCAGAACACGCGTGTCAACACCAGAGACAAGCCCTCCTTCCCTGTTACTCTTAGCGTGCAAAGATTTAATTCCAAGGTAATTGTTACACGTTTAGGTGATACGTGGTACTCTGCGTACTGAACAGCAACTCACCAGCACCTTGCCTGTCAGGGGCTCTTTTCTGTGTGATCCCATGCCTATCGGTAAATCTGCGTTCCCAGTCTTTTATTGCGTGTCTCTTCCAGGGTGGTTCACACGTTTCCCTTCCCGCAGCAGGTCCTGCTTCCTGAAACGGTACACCCTGCGCAACTGGCTTCCAGATTAACACAGACCAGGGAGGGCAAAGGGGAAGCTGGTTGTTTCAAAACGAAACTAAAAATTTACAAAGCAGTTGCCAATTAGCCAGACCTTAATTTTGCAAATTTATTTAGGAAAAAAAAAAAAATTAACATGAGCAAATGAGAATACTTCAGTGTTACAACAGAGTATATAAATGTCTAGCAATAGTCAAATAATTTGATCTTTAAATACAAAATAACCACATGAACACCTAATATACAGGTTTCATCTGAATACATATTTATTAGATAAATATTAGGTTGTCACATCATCTAACTACATACAGTTTTGCAAGACTAAAAATCACAATTATTTTTTCTGACCAGTTTAAAGTATGAAATGATTGCATTGTACTGTACATACAATGTACAAACAAAGACAATGGCCATTTTTGCATGTTACTTCAGATTGTACTTTTTTTTTAATTCTCCTCTGATCGTGATATCAAAAATTGTACAAAGTATCAATTTGGTTACAATTTTTTTTTTAATCCCCTTATTTTTCTTCATTTTTTTCTGTAGCACCCTAAAAATACACAGGTGATAGACTAGTACACGTAAGCTAAATATTACATGTAGATAAAACAAAACAAAACAAAGGATCAGAGTATATTACAGAAGTGAAAGTGAAACAAATGCCGAGACTCCACAAACGCTAACAAACAGGATTCATTTTCCACATAAGATGGAGCTTCAAGCGTCTTTTTTTTTTCCTGCGAAATAAAAACAATGCACATTCCAAGGAAAATGAATGCATTTCTGTTAACATGTCTCTATTTGTCATTTACATATGTACAGCTGTCCCTTGAGTCTCCGCTGCAGACATTGGCGTCTATCTGTCAGTCCTAGAATAATGTCTTGGCAGCAGAACTGTAGATCTCTGTGGGTTCTTTCCCAGATGAACTTCCATAGGGAAACAATTAAAAAGTAAACAAACAAAAAAAGAAGAATAAAAATACTACTGGAATTTCATATAATAATTAAGCTTTAAAAGAAATGACTGTGATTACCCTATTTGCTAGGTTTTTTTTTCTCTAAACTTGAATACGGCAGTGAACAGATAAAAAAATAACTAAGTTTTCATTTAGAAGCTTTTTCATACTGACTCCACTATACAGTACCTGATTTTAGCTGACAGAGAAGTTTTAAAACTGCCTCAAATGTCCAACATTTGGGTGATGGGTAAAAAATTGTATTTTCTCTCTGAAGTTCTGCTTAGAAACCAAACGTTTCTGTAAGCTTAAAAATGTCAACCGTCCGCTTTAATTCTCTATTACTGTACAAAGCAGATGCAAACATATTGCTAAAATCTATGGGGTTTTTCTTTTTCCCTTTATGCTTTCCAACAGGTACTTTTAAACGATACATTTTAAATACTACCAGTTAGCAAAAGGTCAATCCTTAACATACTTGGTTTAAAATACTAACATTGTGTTTAAGAGAAAAATCATTTCAGGTGACTAACTTAGCTGCTCAGGAATCAATGGAGGGTGGAACATTAAATAGAATCAATTAAAAAAATCTGAGCAACCAGTTCCAACTAATAGTGAGAAATCTTCTTTATTCCCAAACCTATGGCTTAAGAAACTCCCCCCCCCCC
>Ga0065711_1049392_pt1 | contig 11330 bp, 7 predicted proteins | sample Hoacrofraction12_FD_59098 | JGI IMG/M metagenome (GOLD analysis project Ga0065711, IMG submission 59098) | Hoatzin crop microbial communities from Cojedes, Venezuela - Epithelial fraction 12 v2 (version 2) | ecosystem: Host-associated > Birds > Digestive system > Esophagus > Crop | place... | reverse complement strand
TTTTTTTTTTTTTTTTTTTATATGGTTTTTTCCCCCGCAGCTGATTTGGAGTGAGGATGCCTCTCATCGCAGCACCTGGAGGGAGGAGGTTGGAGAGCATGGGGGGAGGCCCTAGCATGGACCTTTGGTTACGATATTTAGAGATGCTGATATTTTGTCTAAAAAAAAAAAAATCATCACTGTAAACAGGTGGGGACTGACAATCTGCCCTCTGCACAGCAGGAGCATGGAAAACATGGTACCTGTTGTTCAAGCTCTTCCAGGCATGTGATCCTATATGTGCCTTTTTATTTGTTATGAGTTTATTCTGACTTGGTTTGTTCAGTTCAATTCTTTAGAGGGTTTTTGCATGCTGTTCCATCCATTGGAAAAGTAATTGTGTCCCCACGTACCTTTTTTGGGGGGGAATTTTATCAGACATTAGTTCTGCTTTCTTACTGAGATTTACTGAATTTTTAATCTCTTGAAGTTTAGTAGGGTTATGGAGGAGGGAATTACAGTTATGTCTCTGCACATCGCTGGAATCAGCAGTTCTCTAAGTCTTGAAAGCTTTTTCTAGAAAATGTCATCATTTTCACTAGATTTTATACGAACTCAATACATTAAGTAGTGTCACAGCAGATACTGATTTAAAAGAATGCATATCACATGTCAAACTACTATGTAAAACCAAAAATATATAAGCACTTCTTTAATCTCTTAAAAAGAAAAAACCAGCCCACTTTGTTAGCGCGTAAGTTACCACTGAAATGCCTTAACTGTATGACTTTTTAGCGTTAAATTGTAGTAAAGGTATTTTACTCATGTCTGTTACCTGGGTCATTTCTTATGTATACGATATTAAAACTTCTAAGCTGTAAGTATTAAAGATACTATTGACTTCCTTAAGACAGAAGCAAGCTTTTGGGGTCCTCTGTTGTTGAAGAGAGTTGCCTTGAAGTGAATATAGATTCGTATGTAATACAAGTTTTAAAATTGATGAAGTAGAAATCCAGCCTTCGTTGTGTTTTAAATCAGTCTTGTGGTTATTCAGCCAGGCTTGATATTTGTTTTTTTCATCCCCTATGTTTCTAGCCAAACAAATGTCCTGGGCCAGTTGAAATGTAGATGGGGCAGATGCTTTTCTGAACTTGTCTGGCAGCTTCCTTGGAGCTGCAAGATATATCATATTTGATAATAAATGCTGCCTGTGAAAAATGAGTTTCCAAACTGAAAGGCGTGAGTCCAAGTGAGATCACAGGAGCTCGGAGTGGAGTTGTGAATCTGACAGCAGTTAATTTGATTGTGGTTGTATTTGAATGTCATTTGAAATAATTTGGCTGTGGATGGTATAACTTTTGAGAAAACTAAAAAAATTAGATCTCCAATGTATGTTAACTTCAATAAGAATTTTGTTATTCAGCAAAACGTGGTTGCATTGGTGATGTGGTGGGATACACCTTCTCCATGATGATGGTCAACTGTATCCAGCTTTTAAATTGCCACTTCCATTTTATTACCACCTTAATTTGTGACTTGATGTTAACTTTATAAATGTTAGGCCGTTAACCTAACTCCGGAGCTGGTGTGACATTACCACAGTTCCCCTGTGTTTAGGGTTCAGCCTGATCTATGCCACAGTGCAAAGAGCTCCGTTGCTGTTTGGTTTTCGTTTCGTCCCCTCGATTCATGCCTTGGAGTTAGGCTGTGCTCCTACTAGTCATAATTAAGGTTTGTAGCTCGCCTTTATCTTCTATCACAGCATTCTCATATCCATTTTGTGCTTTTTCTGTTGGATTTTTAACAGTAGGTTTTACTGACTAATTTTGTTGTCTTTTCTTCTAGATAGAACAGCATGTATTACCTGGCTTGACTTAATGAAATAAGAATAGTTACCTAAAAATAACCCTTCAGTGGAAGTGTTTAGGTATCACTTCTTTGCCTTTAGGCTCCCTAGCATTTGGTGCTTTGCTTTTTTTTCCCCCTCATTCCAGTAAGTTAAATGCATTAATATGTTAGAATTACAAGCCATAACATTGTCCTTGCACGTTTTTGGTTGCAATAGGATTATGGCTTTGAAGGATTATTACTTGTAAAATTAGTCTGCTGTAATTGGGAGCTGCTATTAATTAATAATGAGTGTTAGAGTTAAGAGAATCCTCAGTCCGTACTGTTGTGTTCGGTTTACAAAATCGCTGCAGGTAGGTTAGGGTCAAATCTGTTTTTCCTGTTGATCTCTTTGTAGTGCAAGTGCCATTAAGGAAAAGGAAGGCTTCCATCTCTCTTGCTGCCTCTTAGGGCTTCAGTAGCACGTAGCTGCTTTGGGAACGCAAAGCTTTTATTTTAGATCCTAAAGCAGGTACTGCTATGCTTTGCTTTGATCAAGCTTGTAGGATATTACGGATCTTTAAAGAAATGTGTGATCCTCAATGGCAAGAAACCACCGTGGTGTTCAAATTGCTATTAATTCTTGCTTTTTAATAGTTTAATAATAATTTTAAGGATTCCGTGAGTCTTGAATCATAAGTTTATTTTGGGATGCTCTGTGTTGAATGACATAACTAAAGCAGGTTGGGTTGGGTTTGTGGAGAACATCGGTGCTGGTGTGCACAACCATCATCAGAAGGATCTGCTTTTTGCAATTTCTTTCTAGAAGTTTGTATGTGGATAGAGATGGGCTGAATTGAGCCTGGGATAAAAGATTAGAGCCAAGATCTCCCTAAAAACTATAAAGAAACTTGAGGCTGGCTCTCAAGCCCCAGTCTGAACAGCACAGCTTGGACCCACCTTTATCAAAGCATTTGATATCCTACAGATTTGAAACTTTCTGTTATTTGGCCAAATTACGCTCTGTGTCAGTGTCTTCATTTGCATTTCCTCACCTTGGTTCATCACTCCAGGTGAAATGAAGAGCTTTTTAGAAAGGCAGCAAGATCAGTATTGACATAGGTGTGCAGCGAGGTCGAGAGGGATGCGATCGCCTGTGATGTCTGCATGGCAGGCAGAAGGTATTTTCGAAGAAGAGAGAACAGAACCCCTCACAACCCAGCAGGACAAAGCAAATCCAGAATTATCTTGATGCCCTTTCAGAGTGGACAACTGAGCACAGTGTATTGCACGTGTTTCCTGTAAAGCCCCAGGTAGCACATGCTTTCACAAACACTAGCAACAGGTCAGTTCTAGTATCAGTATTACATCTAGCAAAATCTGTTGTGTTTCTTTTTTTTTACCACAGATGTTTCATATCCCCACGGAGTTATTAATACGGTTTGCATTAGCGTTTTGGAAAATGTTTTGGAGTGTTTGTGCCCACCCCTAACTGCTACTTTATTTGTCCTTTCAAAGCAGACAGCTTTGGCTTGTTTAGGTGCTTTTTACTGGGTTGTCCTTCCCAAAGTGATCAACTTTTTATATAGTTATTTTAAAATCAAAGTTGAGGCTTTTCCTTTTCAAGTATTTATAGCTTTTTTTTTTACTCCTTTTAGTTTGCCTATTACACTGTGATGCCATTTAGCATTTTGAATTCTGTTACAGGAGTAGGGGGTAAAGTTTGACACCATTCAAATTAGTCAACATATTTCATGAAATATGAGAAAGTGTTTTATGGGGACGAAAACAAGTGATCAAAGAACTTCATCACATAGGTGGTAAATAAGACATTTTAAAATCTTCAATTACTTGTTCATGTTTCAGATTATACTAGTACAAGTTGTGAATAAATGTTCTAACTTGATGTTTGGTTTCAAATAATAGTGAACACAAAGTTTCTAGAGGCAGATGTAAGCAGCTGGGCGTGCCAGCTCATACCTTCTGGATGAGGAGGTAGACACAGTAATTTCAGAAGGGAAGACAGAAAGGTGGTGTGAGTGTAGGTAGGTCCATCGTACCTTCAGCTCTACACAGCTATTTTTGAATCTGTTGAGTAATACAAAGAAGTCGCCAAGGATAGCTGATCTCATACAACCAGTTTGTGGGTCAAATATCTAAGCCACTTCTAATAGCGAAATTCCTTCTTTAATCCATCCAAAATGATGAGTAATACAGTAGGCTTCATGGAAAAATGGTAACAAGAGCCCCAGCTCTTACCCTTGAAGGAAGCAAAGACATGATTTTGTCCAGTTCACGAACTGAAAAAAGTATAGGTGAGCTCCCTGTTGAGACTACTGCCTTCAGGCTGTCTTGTTTACTTTAGCATATTCAATTTGTTATTCTAAACCAAACATAGCATTATTCTTCAGCTGCAGGAACTGTCCTACCTTTTGCTTTCCTTGCCTACCATGTTGCTTCCTCATTTCTTCCCTCATATTCCTCTAGACAAGTAAGGGGGGTGTGCCATAACTTTTGCGCTAGCCCTATGTTTCCTTTTGTTTCCATGGGGTTAGGGGTGGCCAGAAAGGTAGGCTTGCTTTATATAGCACGCCCCAGAAACTCGTGATGAAACGTAGGTAACTGGGCTTAGTATTCTGCTCTGACACCAGGGGATCAGCATCCGCAGGACTACGCATCCCTGCAAAATCCAAATATTACAGTATCATTCACCTCCCAGCCTCTGGGCTGGCTGTGGTTGTCTCTTTTCAACCCTAGACTGACACAAATGATTTTTAAACCTCAGAATCCATAGGAAGTCCTCATTCTTTTTAGCGTTTGGCTCAATTCCTATGGTATGAATCCAGAGATGCCCCTAACTGCGTCAGAAAATGAAGGTTTATCACTAATGTGGTTGGAAGTAAATAAAGTACGCCTTTCAGGTAGGACTCGACATTCTTTTTCCAAGACTGGAAACTACTATGACCTTTTAATCAAAAGACCCAGTGCTGCAGTCGTGGAGACCATCACCGAAGAGGGTAAAAAACGGCTATTTAAGGGTCTGCATGAGCAGGTTTCATTACGTCGTGAATCAGTCTGAGTGTGCTGCGGGGAGGTGGCAGATGCTTCGGAGCAGAAAATGGAGAGAAAAGCTCTCCCAGCTAGTTATGCTGCTATGTAAAGACTTTTCTCTCTTTGAAGCAGGACAGGTCTGTTTTAAACAAATTTAAAGCAACAGCTGAATAAGCTTCCATCTGTAGCAAGAATTTTGGATACTGTAGGCCTTGTCATTGCATTGAGCAGCAAATCGCTGCCCACACCCTAGCCCTGGGAGAAATCAAAGATGATTTTGAAATGCTGTTGCTTAACCTGCATCTGAATATCTGCCCCTTGTTCAGTTTGACTAACCTTCAAAGATCAGTGGGATTTCTTCTGTCAGATGACTAAAAGATTTGCTTGTGTTTTTACCTTTTTTACTGATACTCGGGTGCTTTGTCATGTAGGCTAGTTTGTATTTCAGAACAAAAAGAGTTCTCCGTATCTGATACGTGACCTGAAAGTGTTACTAAAGGGAGCTGTTAGACTTAAATCTACTTCCCAAGTGCATCCTACAACTCACAGTGGTCACTCACATTTTCACATCATGAAACATGTCGAGGTAAAAGGTGGTAACAATCAAATTAGTTAGCAAAACTACAGGGAATCTGGATATTTCTGCTTCCCTTAATTTTAATTCAGCGTTAATCCCACTCTAAAACTCTCATTATGCCAGTGCTTGGAGCTAATGGAGGCTGAGTTACCAACTTTATCACTGTTTTGCACTAGCACGTGTCTCTTGCGTAGAGTGTGAAAAACAAATGACACTCTTTCAAGAGAAAGTTGATATTATTTGTACCATGGGGTATCAATTAAAGCAAATGCTTTTCAGTTTGCTTGGTTGGATATGGGGAGAGCCGGAGGAAGAGAGAAGAGAGAGCAGGATTCAGCCATTGCATTGTTAGATACATTGCCTTAATTCCATCTCTGAAATCTAAATAAATGGTGGTATGACTACTGTTTTTCATAAAAACCAGTGAGGTGGAACAGGAGATTGCTACTCATTACTAATCTAGTCATTAAGATGCTTACCGAACATGGGAGGGAACCTGGTTTGGATCCCCATCCTCAAGTGATGAGGTATGAACACGCATCTCTTACTGGAGTGGTCCAAGAGCGTTTGGACGCGGTATTCAGCATAGGGTTACCTGACCCTCTTCTTTTCTACAGCTTTGTAAAACAATCCAAAATTCTAGGTGCTCCTTGGCATGAGAACTTACTGCCTCGCCTCCAGGTGAAGGCCGTAGCCAGCAGACACTTGAGTCACCCGCTACCTTCTGCCCAAAGCCTGGGTAGGAGTCTTGTACAAAATGAAATACTGTCAACAGAAGAGGAGCCACCTTGGCATGCCATAAGAGCTCACGCTTGCAACATTGAGCAGGCTTGTGCAAGGGTTTGGTTCCAATAACAGCTTGGGAAGAGGCCAGCAGAGAGTTTGAACCAGTATGCTGCGGTAGAGTCCAAAACAGTCACTGCCTCGTTTTTCATTTTGTAGATTTGCCCGTGAAAAAACATGGTTTTTAATTTGTGCTGTTTATCGTATTCAATTCAAACCAATTACCAGGGGTGGTTTAACCCTAATTAGGTTTTAATGGGTAATATATTTACTGAAAACTTCATGCAACTTTGATAATCGGAATTTTCCAGTCATCATTAGGTAACATGTTTGTGGTAGTGAGAAGGTCTGTGAAATGACTGAATGATCCAGTTTGTCTGTCTGGCACTGAGATTGGCTAATGTTTTCCCGGTTATCAGAAAATCTGCGTGTATCACAGCTGTATTGTGTGCTGTGGGGTGAACAAGCAGCACTATGAGGTTTGCAACTCAAGTCTTTCTATTAAAAAATGGTCAAGAAAACATGTGTAAATAGAAAATTCTATTGCAAATGGAGCATATTGGTGCACCAAGGTGTTCTTAATGACTGACCACTACAGAAAATGTCAGTGTTTAGTAGAAAAATGTCTGCTAGTACCTGAAGTGGTGTATTTACTATTTAACATTAGTAAGAGCCGAAGTTTTGCACTTCAAGACCAAACTTCTGGTTTGTAGGCAAAAATTAACTGTGTTCTATAGGCTGCCTTTGTAGTAAAGTGAGTGATAATATTATTAAGCTACTACATTAGCACTGAGTTGGGGTTTTTGCCTTGGCTTATTAACGGTAAATCATGGAAGATCGAACTAACAGCAATTCTGCTTCTGGATGAGAAATCAATTTTGAAGTAGGTAAAAATAGTAACTTGAGCCAAGGCACCATGAGTGATTCCAACGTCCCGTGTGAATTCCAGGCGAAATACCGTGTAAAGGAAGAGTTCCAGTTACAGGGTAGAGATTCTGAAGGTTCCTTACCAGACCAAATGGAGTAGTAGAAGACTTATACAAATGTACTGTAATATTAAAAATGTAAATGGTGATCCTGCAGTATGTGTTTTCAACACTTTTAATTGACATCTCTGTCTTAATTTGGCAATATATTTAGCAGTGTTTAATCCTGGGTACAATTTAACAAGAAAGATGGCAGACAGAGAGACTGGGCAAACAAGTTGTTAAAGTTCCTGGTTGCTGTCAGTTATTTGTTTTTAAACTAGGTCTCTTAGTCTGTTTCCCATCACAATGTCCTGAGAAGACCTTGCTCTAGTGTGTTTTGGGTTTTATTTTTTTTTTTAAAAAAAGCTTTGGTATGTGTTCTTCCCACGGTACATACAAGTATTTCCATTAGAGTGAATCAATCAACACCAAATAACAAATGCTTTTACCATTAATGGGAGCGCTGGGTGGGCGAGGAGGGCAGAACCGTGCGTGTAAAGGCAGCACGAAGAGCAGGAGCGGGCACTGTGGGGTGTTTGCTGTTTGATAATATCCCAGGCAGGTCTCGTGTTGGATTTGTGTTGTTGCCTCTTGAGATACAGCTGGATTAGGCAGTCGTAAAGTGTGCATCTTGATTTCCAGTTATGGACTTTTCGACATAATGGAAGTGGGAACAGGGTACTGCTTACAATATATAGGGATGGGAGAAAGAAAAAAGAATTCATTTAAGAAACATCCCATTTTTTTCCATTGATCGATACAACATACCAGATGCATGTTTTCAGCACATTCTACCTGGAGATGTTCTGCAGTACTTGGAGTTTAAATAGCAATTTCTGCTTTTCAGGTCTAGTGCCTTTGCATCTCTCTGGAATTAGCTGGTAACACTACCTGACTTTTTACATGAACCTGTCATTGATAAAAGGCCATGACACACAGGGACCAATAAACGTCTGCTACAAGTGATGTTGAAGGCTGAGGGAACCTTCCCTGTCATTGCTGTGAAATTTCTCTGTCTCTTAGCTGTCGAGGCTGTCTCCACTAGCTGGAGAGCTCAAGAGGAGTGGCAGGGATGGCTGCGTGCCTCTTGTGCTGCTCGGCCCGCAGCTGACAGGCGTGGGCACTGCCGTAGCTGCCTTGTGAGGTGTTCACCATTCATTGTACGTGGCCCTCTGCTTTGGTTTGCTGCCTTCATGCTGGGGGAAGGGGGTGATGGGTAGAGCCAAATAACTGCTGCATACATTATTTTACTAAAAAAAGTGTGAGTATACCATATGGAGTCATAGAATGCTTTGGGTTGGAAGGGACCTTTAGAAAGTCATCTAGCCCAACCCCCCTGCGGTGAGCAGGGACATCTTCAGCTCGGTCAGGTTGCTCAGAGCCCCATCCAACCTGACCTTGAATGTTTCCAGGGATGGGACATTGACCATCTCTCTAGGAAACCTATGCCAGGGTTTCACCACCCTCATTGTAAAAAATTTCTTCCTTATGTCTAGTCCAAATCTACCCTCTTTTAGTTTAAAACCATCACCCCTTGTCCTATCGCAACAGGCTCTGCTACAAAGTCTGTCCTCATCTTTCTTATAAGCCCCCACAAGTACTGGAAAGCTGCTCGCAGGTCTCCCCACAGCCTGCTCTTCTCCATACTGAACAGCCCCAACTCTCCCAGCCTTTCCTCACAGCAGAGGGGTTCCAACCCTCTGACCATTTTTGTGGCCTCCTCTGGCCTCGCTCCAGCAGGTCCAGCTCTGTGCTGTGCTGAGGGCTCCAGAGCTGGATGCAGGACTCCCGGGGGGGTCTCACCAGAGCGGAGCAGAGGGGCAGAATCCCCTCCCTCACCCTGTACCCATGCTGCTGGGGATGCAGCCCAGGACACGGTTGGCTTGCTGGGCTGCCAGCGCACATTGGCGGGTCAAGTCCAGCTTCTCATTCACCAGTACACACTTTACTAATGACTGAAGGAGACGTCCGTAGCTCCGAGTTATGACCCATAGATACTATTGACTCGTTTAGTATTTTGTAACGTTGACTTGAGTGTGCTTATGTAGTGTTAAACGCCCTGGCCTGGATCTACTGCAATATTCACACACATGCTTAATTTGGGAAGTTCTGGAGGAGCTTAATCCTATCCACACATTTGTGATTGCTGCAATTGCTATGGGACGTCACGCAGTCATAATTGGGAGGATGTTCGTTAAGCATATTTCATTAATATATAATGAGCACCATAAATACAGTGACCTTTGAGATAATTGTCATTTACATGTTTTGATTCATTACTGCATTTTCCTCTTGTTTATTCATTAGGCATGAAAATGTATGAATTTCTTAGCTTCCCGAGGCCTAGCAATATGTCATGTGTTTTATGATAACTTGTAGGAATTTTATAGAGAATCTTCTGCTACCTCTGATTTAAATACAAGAAATGACAGAAAGATGGAATCAAGCACTTGAATTAGCATAGCAGCGACTATCCATCACTACTTCTTTATGAATTTAAATGTAAATATGTAAGCAGACTTCACATTCCTTGCAGATGTGTGGACTCATGTAGCGGTACCCCAGCCTGCCGTGCTGCTCTGCGGCTTTCCCGCTGATGGAAGAGGAGCACCGTCAGCAGAAGGCTGTCGCGTGGCCGACGCTGAGCTCTGTGCTGCTGCTGGCTGTCGCCTGAGCTGTAATCACAGCTGATGGCCAAGGCAGATGTGTGTAACTCCTGTATTCCTGTTTAACTTGGCAGGTGTGTATAGCGTTGTAGTGTTGCATATACGGGAGGGGGGGGAACAAACCAACAAAACACAACCCCAAACCCGAATCAAAATAATTAAAAAAAAAGCAAATCAAGACTATTTCTAATACCTAATTTTATAAAAGAACAGTTGAGGTGGGATCCTTTCAATTTAAATCATCTTCAAACCATTTGCAAAGCTGGTTCAGCTTCCTTTAGCTTTCTTTTCACATGATGCACTAAATGCAGAGTCTTCTAAAGATTCTGACATTAAATTTAATTTTGCTCTCTGAAAATAATTTGAGGATAATATTAATTTTTTTTTAATTTCTGATGACTCTTAGAGATGACATAGAATAGTTGAAGGACACGGTCTGTCAGCTACGTGAGGCACATCCATAGCACATTTAGAATAAACACTCAGTTGAGATAGGAGTGTTTCTGTCCATAAGCAATACTCAGGTGCTTCCTCTGAAAAATCAATTTCTGATGCAGCAAACTGAAAGAATGTGGTGTTCGATTTGCTATTATAATGGCCTGAGTTATAAAGCAAAGCTTCCATTTTCTTTTCCATACCTTTTTCCATTAAGCTTATGTATATCCAAAGCAGGGAAATGTTTTAATCAGAAGACCAAGAGGCCGCTTTATTTCCACTACCCCAACAATTTGAATCGTTTCCAAGGTATTGATTGATAGTAGATCTCATTTTATTAAATCACCATGTGAGTTTTCCTAAGGCAGCAGTTACCCTCCTGATGCTCTGATTCAGCAGCCGCTTCTCGTGCGCACGCATTCCTTTGATTCCTTTCCCCAAATCAAAGGGCAGCTCTGTTGGCGAAGGTTTCATGTCTGTCACTGTGGTCTTGTCCTGATGAGCTCGGTGAGCAACTTCAGCTCACAGAGTCCTTAAAAATAATCCCTGCAAGTTGTGCTTCCCTCTTTATGTGGAGTGCTCTGGTGAGCAACAAAGTGGTGTACGATCTATTTTTATCTGTGATGTACCTGTACAACTCATCTAGAGGAGCAGTGTCGAGTTGTGAAGGACACCTTCAGTCTCTTCTCTGCTTACTTGTGGCTGAGTGGAGCCCTAGTCCTGCTGGAAAGGTTCTTCAGCCTGTTGGCAGTCTCGTGGAGTTCAGCTTGCTGCACCAAGATAGCGGTCACACGACCGAGAATCAAGAGGATGTTGTTGCTGCTTAATGGGGTTTTTTTCAGTAGAGTATATGGCTAAAATGTTAGGGGACGGCATGTTAAATTCCAGTGTACCACAAATGAGAGAAACCCGGGATGAGAAAAAAGAGATGTAGAGGGACAGAATCCTCATAAGAGTTGGATATCTTAATGGAGTTTCACAAGTCTCCAGTCGTATTTTTAAGTCTATGAGTACCTAAAGTCAGTTCTTGCAGTCTTACTAACT
>Ga0065711_1011627_pt1 | contig 11331 bp, 11 predicted proteins | sample Hoacrofraction12_FD_59098 | JGI IMG/M metagenome (GOLD analysis project Ga0065711, IMG submission 59098) | Hoatzin crop microbial communities from Cojedes, Venezuela - Epithelial fraction 12 v2 (version 2) | ecosystem: Host-associated > Birds > Digestive system > Esophagus > Crop | place... | reverse complement strand
TTCCGATCACCGAGCCGGGGCTGGGCTTGCCATGGAGTGTGGCTGTGTCCGGGACGCGAGCGTCGCTCCGCTCTGCTCCGGCTGGCTGTGGCTTCGTGGCAGGTCGCAGCCTGAGGGTGATTCATGGGGACAGCAGCCCTGGTCCCTGTGCCCCTGGCTCTGCGGGGGACCCTGCTTGGCTCGGGAGGGAGCCCGGGGTGGCTCTGGCACTCGCTTGTGGCGAGCCTGTGACTCGGCGCAGGTTTTTACCCCGCTCCTTTGTGCTGCAGCGATGAAGACGACGGCTCCTGGCTCCCAGCTCGAGGTGCAGACTGCGTGGATGCTCAGCCTCCCGAATCCAGAATTAGGAGCTTGTAAGTTTGCGCCCACGCTCTGGTGCTGCTGGGGATGGGTGGCTCTGCCGGCGGAGAGGTCTTGGGGCTCGGTGTGGAGCTGGCACCCGCCGAGCTTGGTGCGTACGACGAGGATGGGGCTGGGCTGCCCGGCGTGGGGCTGGCAGGGCTGCTGCCACAGCAGGGTCGCTTGGTTCGGGGGGGGATCTGCCTTGTCCTGGGCAGGGAAGCCTTGCTGCTGCCCCGGGGCTGCCGCACGCTCCCAGGGGCTCGCAGCCGGGCTGCGCCTCGCCGCCAGCACCATGCGCAGAGGGAGGTTGGGATCTGGCTGCTTCCCTGGGAAGGCTCTCCTCCCCCACAGCCGTTATCTGCTCTCTCTGCAGTTTTGGGCTGTGGTATCAGGGCGGCAGCAAAGACCCCCCCACATCCAGCTGCTCCGGAGCCTGGGAAGTCATCGACTCGCTGGACACGCAGCTGGAGCCGGAGGGAGCGAGGGAGCCGGTGGCCGGCTCCTCCGACAGAGCCACGCCGCCCCTCTGACCCCACCTGAACAGCAGCCGGGTCTGGCCTCGCAGCAGCGCTTCCCGGCTCCTCTTCTCCTGGCATCTTCGAGAGTGGCACGACAGCCCTGGCCGCTTCCCCATGCCGTGGTGACGGCGAAGCCGCAGCGTGGGCAGCCTTCCTCCAAACCCGCTGGGACACTCATCTGTGGGGTACTGGCCTGGCACGGGATGGCTCAGCACCTCCGGGCGTCTCTGCCCATCAGTCACCCTTTCGTTGTGCCCATGGGGGTCCCGCGCAGCCGTGGCCCCACTCCCCACTTCTCAGTGTGGTGGGGGTCTGCACCCCTTTCCTGCTGCCGCACCCCAAAGGGCTCTCCCCGTCTGCTGGTGGCTCTTTCCACCAAGCACTTCTGCTCGCAGCCCAGGATCCCATCACCGGATCCTGCCCTGCTGGGGTTATTTCGCTCCCCCCCCTTTCCACTCATACCTCCCCCCCCCATCCCTGCAATGTGAAGGTCGAGTTGGGGTGCCCAGGCCGGGCTGGGCGCAGTCCCAGGGTCACCACACGGCTGGGAGGGGCTGGGCACGCTGCACCGGGTGTCTGGGAGCAGTCGGGATAAGCACCTCAAGTGCCACTCCTGCACTTTTCAGGCATGAGGTGAATTGGTTTTGTACTGGAACCACTTCCTGCTACTGCTGGGAACTGTCAGACTGGAATAATCCTCATATTCATGGGGACAAGTTGATCCCCTCGGGTCAGGTACTTTGTAGCTCTAGAACTGGAGTTGGAAATAAATCAGTCTCTCGTTTCTCCTCCGAGGTCCCCGCTGCAGCCTCCGTGCTCGCCTTGCTTGGGAAGGGCTGGGTGATGCTGCTGGGCTTCAGCCGCAGTTCTCCAGCGTAGCCGTCGCTTTTCGTGCGCTGATGCAAAGGGCAGTGGCCAGCTGCGCTGTCCCAGACCCCGGAGCCCCTTTGGGGGGGTCAGCTGTGATGGGGAGTGGAGCTGCAGAGGCTGAAGCGGTAGGCGCGATGGAGTTAAGTCCCGCGTGCCGGCGGGAGCGGTGTCCTTCCAGCCCGGGGGCCCCCTCAGCCGAGCCAACCTTGGGTAGGAAAAAGGTGTTTCCTGTGCATCTGCTGACACAAAGCTCCTAGGGAGCCGGCGAGGTGGGATGGTGGCCAGCAGCGGTTCGAAGGGCAGCCTGGGGCACGCAGTGTCCCCGTGGGGGACGTGGGGACCCCACCTCTCAGCCTCAGCTGGGGGCCAGCAGCGCTGTGGGGTGGCTCACGGGGGGTCAGAGCAGGGGTAGGCAGCGGACGCCTGATGTGGGTTGGGGGGACGTTGGGAAGAACAGCTCTGGGGGCGATGGAGGACAGCGCAGGGGGAGCGGGACGGCTGCAGGGGAGATGTGCAGCCAGGCACCAGCCCCTGCGTGGCTTCGCCGAGCCCCTGGCCGCCTGTTGCTGCTGCCAGGGTGGCACCAAGGGCCAAAGATAGCCCGTGCGGTGGCATTCCCTGCCTCCCCCTCCCCGCCACACCCCTGACGTCTGGATCGGGGCGCCTCCTCCCACATTTCCTCAGGAAGAAACCCAAGGCTGGAGGGAGGAAGAGGCCGCGCTACGGGAGGGACGGGACAGACGGACGGGACAGACGGACGCCGGCGCGGGTCTGGGGAGCTGCAGGGACTCGGGCCCTTGTGCCCCGCCGGGATGGGGAGCGCCCGGCCCATCCTCTGCCTCCAGCTGTGGCTGTGGGTGCAGAGCTCTGCCCAGGAGCTGGACCCTGATGGCAGGAACGTCTGCAGGTAGGTGCCACGGGGGTCCCCCCTCATCCCCCTCCATCTCCTGGGGCTTCTCGGCTGCTCCAGGGGGTCATCGTCCATCTGTCCTTCCATGGATGGAGATCTACAGCCTGACACTGCGTGGGCACAGAGACTGGGGTGATGCTGGGGAATGTGGTTGGGGCACGCATGGGCACTTGGGGCAGTCAGAGCCCTTCTCCAGGGGTTATTTCTCAGGCACCCCCAGTGCACGGGGCAACGAGGGGGTGCAGGACAATGGCAAAATGTTCATCGTCCACCAGGAGAGAAACCAAAAGGGCTTTTGGAGCGGACGTCCCCGCTGCTTCGCTGCTGCTTTGCCTCCCATTGGCCTCGCCATCGACGGCAGCGCCCTTTCTTGCCTCCACCTTGGTGCCCTTGTTCTGGCTCGCTGGCAAAGCTCTGAGCTGCTCCCAGAGTGTCGGGGACCCTGCCCGGGCTCCGTAGCGGCAGAGCCAGGCGGGCCTGCCCCACCGCCCAGCCCCGCCGCCCGCTCGGGCTGCAGCCTCTTAAATTTCCTACTATTTTGTTGGTTTCCTTCCGGAGCGATGCCCCCGGGACCGCGCTGCTTCCCCACCCACCGGGCCCAGCCGGGGCAAGCGCCCACATTCGTTTAGCCTTAACTGAAGCTGTGAAGCTGTATATGAACCCGCACCGGCCCCGGGACCCCTGCCCCGGCTGACGGCCCCTGCGTCTCTCCCGCAGGCTCCCCACCGGCCCGGCGTGCTGCCCTGGCTGGAGGCAGGAAGGGCAGGAGTGCACGGCCGGTGAGTGATGGATGGCGATGAAGCCCAAAGCTCGGTCCCTGCTCTCGGCCGGGTGGCTCCTCTGCGGCGATGGGTGTTGTGCAGAAGCCCTGCGGCTCTCCTCGAGCAGCGGCGATGGGGTGCTGTACTGTGGGGACCCTCAAGCACCCACCCAGCAAGCTGCTGATGGTGCTGCGGCTCGGCCGGAGGGATGGAGCGGGAAGCGGGATGGCGGTTTCCCTGGGAAGGCTGCCCTGGCGCGAGGTGGCCGGGTGGTCCGGCAGCGGGGCGCGAGCCCGGGGGGGCCATCGTGCGCTGACGTGCCCACCCTGCCGCCAACAGCACTGTGCGAGGGGGAGGATGCCTGCGGGGCGGACGAGGTGTGCGTGAAACCTGGGGTTTGCCGCTGCCAACCCGGCTTCTTCGGAGCAGACTGCAAGTCCCGTGAGTACTTCCCCAGGGCTCAGCCCTCGCCATCCCCTTTGCCAGCCTGGATGCTGGGGGGGCTGCCAGGCTTCCCCGTCCCCCCTGTGCTGCCCGTCTCCTTCCCTTCACAGGCTGTCCCGAGCAGTACTGGGGCCCCGACTGCAAGCGGAGCTGCCCGTGCCACCCCAATGGGCACTGCGACCCGGCGAGCGGGCGCTGCACCTGCGACCCCAGCCACTGGGGAGGGCTCTGCCAGTTCCCCTGCCAGTGCGGCCCCCACGGCCGCTGCGACCCCCTCACCGGCGCCTGCCGCTGCGAGCCGGGCTGGTGGGCACCCACCTGCAAGAAGCAATGCCAGTGCAACCCCGCCAGCTCCCACTGCGACCCCCTCACCGGCCACTGCCGCTGCCTGCCGGGCTGGTGGGGTAGGAGGTGCAGCTTCAAATGCTCCTGCAGCCTCTCGCCCTGCGCCCAGGAGACGGGCAAGTGCGAATGCAAGGCTGGGTTTTGGGGGCCGGCGTGCCAGCGGCGCTGCGACTGCGTGCACGGCTCCTGCAGCCCCCTCAGCGGGCACTGCAGCTGCAGCCCTGGCTACCAGGGCAGGAGCTGCCGGGATCCCTGTCCGGCGGGGAAATACGGGTCTCAGTGCGTGCACAGGTGAGCTGGGGGGAGGCGGGGGGGGCTCCTGCGGGTACCCAGGGGCTGCAGCCAGACCCTGGGGGAGAAGACGTGGCAGTCGTGCCTGTCTCTTTGGCTGGGCAGCGAGACCCGTCCTCGGGGGTCTGAGCACCCCTGGTTGGATCATCAGTGTTGCCCCAAAAGAAACATCTCGCTAATGCCAGCAGAAAGCACTGGTGTCATCCTAAAATCCGGCCCCGCTCCCCAGGGTGATAAATCCACATCTCTCCCCGCTTGCCTCCTGCCCTCTTCCTACCACAGGGCGTTGGGCGCTGTACGGGATTTCCCCATGGTCCGAACTGATGCTCAGTGCTGGTGTGGGGTGAAACCTGCATTTGGGGGCCCCATGGGTGGGCGTCGAGGCGTCACTGCCCCTCTGCCCATGCAGCTGTGGGAGCTGCAAGCGCAGCCAGCCCTGCTCGCCCGTGGACGGCTTCTGCCTGGCCTGCCAGCCTGGCTGGAACGGGACCCTCTGCCAGGAGCCCTGCGCACCCGGCTTCCACGGTGAGGACTGCCTCCAGCCATGTCCCCGCTGCCGGCGCGGGGAGGTCTGCGACCCAGAGACCGGGTCCTGCCCGCACTGCGAGCCCGGCTGGACAGGACCCAGGTATGCCCAGGATCAGGCCACCGGTCCTCGCAGGGGGTCCCTGCTCCGGGGCGCAGCGGGCTGATGCTTCACACTCTGTCTTGGCAGCTGCAACAGCTCCTGCCCCGCGGGCACCTTCGGCGATGGATGCCAGCTCCTCTGCTCCGAATGTGTTGCAGGGAGCTGCGACCCCGTGTCGGGAGAGTGCGTCTGCCAGGCGGGCTACTGGGGAGCCAGGTAACGCCGGGAGCGGGGCAGGGCTGGGGGTCCACTCTCCCCGGGGGCATTTCCCCTCCTTTCCTCTCTCTTCCAGCTGCAACGACACCTGCCCGGAGGGGTATTTTGGCGTGAACTGCTCCTCGCCCTGCCAGTGCTCCCGGGGAACCTGCCACCCCGTGCGCGGTGACTGCGTGTTGAGTAAGTGCAAGCACAAATTTACTCCTTGGCAGCGGTCAAGGGACCGTAACATCCTCGCTGGGGACGGAGGTGCTGGGAGGCTGCAGCGCAGGCTCCTGGCCCTGCCACGAGCTGCCAGCTCTTGCACTCTCTGTGCAGAGTGGCTCTACAGCTCGGCAGCCACAGGACACACCGACTCAACTCATCCTCTCCACATAGGTTTGAAGGACCACGGGGCCCTGGCAGCCGCCATCCTTGTCCCTCTCCTGCTGCTGCTGCTCTGCGTCGCCTGCTGTTGCTGCGGAGCTGGCCCAGCGGATGCTAGAGACAGGTATTTGTTATATTTTTCATCCTTTGATGCAAAACTGTCTCTCCTGCATCCCTTCACACCCATCTCCCCTGCGCAGGGCGGCCGTGCCGGACGACGATGTGGTGGCCAGGATGAAGCACCACGTGCGGGGGGTGCTGGCAAACCTCAGTGCTATGATGCCTTGCTTTTCCCTGGGAGGCTACAAACTTCCCAAAGTCACAGGTAAAAACCGCAGAGCTGCTGACAGCCCTTCCAGGGTGTCACCCCTACCCGGTGCTCTCTGCTTCATCAGCACTGGGGGGGGAGTCCGCACTGCCCCTCGCCCCACTGCACGGCTCGGGGCAGGCACTGCTCTCCCACCCCAGCCCTGAGCAGCACGCTGGGGTGCCCGAGCTCAGCTGGGTGTCTTGTCTTCCCCAGTTTCCCACCACGACACGGAAATCCCCTTCAACCCCAGCTTCATCGAGCCACCGTCAGCTGCGTGGGTTTCAGACAGCTCCTTCTCCTCCTTCGACACTGACAATGAGGGACCTGAGTACTCCGTCCCTCCCAAAGAAGGTGATGTCCATGCCTGCTCCTCCTCTCCCCGGCTGTCCTCAGCACTTCTGGGCTGCCTGGGGTCAATCCTGCTCCGTTACCGACCTTGGGTGTCCCAGGGATGGGTGCTGGGCACAAGCAGCAATTATTTCCATACCCTCATTTTCCTGGGTGCAAGGACACACTGGGGCCATGCTTGGCCTCACGTGATGGGACGTGCCTGGTGTGGGCAGCTCCATTTCACAACCTCCTCCCACGGAAATGCTCCCAGGGACAATCCTGTTGCATCAGCCACTGTCCCGATGTCCCCCAGTGTGTTGTCCCCTAATTCTCGTCCCCTTCTCCTGCAGGCATCCCGCTGCTGGGGGGGGCTGAGCTGCAGGATGGGGCATCCCCCCCCGGCGGGGCGCTCCCGGACCCATCCGCCTTTGACTCCGAGGATGTCTCGCAGCCCTTCGCCATCCCTCGCACCTCCAGCATTGCCAAGGCCAAGCGGCCCTCTGTGTCCTTTGCTGAGGGGACGAAATTTGGGGCAGCAGAGACCCCCAGCCCTGGGCGGAAGCCCAAGACCCCATGGGGCCCATCCAAGCTGTCCTCACCGCCAGGGGACACAGCAGCTGAGATCCCCACTGAACGACCAGCCAGCGATTGCTATGAGAGCCCTGAGCCCCTTGGCAAGGGGGAGGAAAGCCACCGGCCATCGCCCCGCGCCACCCCGGGGGGACGCCGGCGGGTGGTGTCCAGCACCAGGCACGTGGCCCAAAGAGTGGAGGCTCTTGAAGCGGCTGCAAAATCCAGCAGTTGGGAGGCGAAGGGGAAGGAGCCCAACGTCACCACCATCTACATGATGGTGGGAACGGCCGGGCAGGACCCAAAGGCAGAGGGGGGTGGTGAGGGACCAGTCCAGACTGTGCTGAAGCGACTGGGCAGCTTGCAGAGGGGCAAGTGGGCTGCAAAGGAGGAGCCCAAGGTGAGAAGGAGCATCGAGGGCATCCAGAAACCACCCCGCCGGGCCCTGGCGCAGCGCAGAGACTCAGCGAATAGCTGTAAGCAGAGGGAAAGTGTCCCAGAGGCTCCTGCTGAGACGTCCTCTGGCAAGCACCAGCATCTCCCCGGGAAGAGACAGTCCTTCCTTCTCGTATCTCCCTCGCCGAAAAGCACCGAGGCCCAGGACGGGGCCAGCGATGCCGTGGGTGCTGTGGAGAGCGGCAAAAGCCCTGAGTTAGTGCCCAGCCTTGAAACGCCGGACGAAGAGCCGAAATATGAGAACGTGACCAGTGGCCGTGCTGATCCTCCCCCCAGCCCCGCCAAGGAGCCACCGGCCACCCCTGCAGCCACCTGAGCCACCATGGCCTGGGCTGGGGCAGCGGAGCCCCCGGAGGCTCCCCCAACCCCAGCATGGGGGGAGCCGAGGTCCCCCTCCGAGCTGTGAACTGGAGAAGTATCGAGCCTTCCCACTGACCCCCTTTCCTCCGTGCCATGTTGCTGGTGCGACCCTCCCTGGCTGGCACAGCCGGCAGGACGGGTGACACCGAGAGCTGCAGCTGCAGCAGACCCACGGGGCTGCGGTGCTTCAGGGCTGCTCTCTGCTCCCCCTTGCCCTATGTGCCCCATTTTGTGTCTGCTGCAGCCCGGAGGGACAGCAATGCTCTGGATGCAGCGGTGGCACCTTCTAGTCCCTGCCAGCATTGGGTCTGGGGACACACGTCCTCCTCATCAACAGGACTGGGGTTGCTGGAAGCTCAGCTGGGAAACGCATGGGCAAAAAAACCAGTTTCATCCCATCAGCTTTCACCTTTCCCTGTCCCAGCTCCGGAAGTGCTGCTCGGAGCCTCTTGCTGTAAAGGTGCTTCTCGCTGGAGGGGATTATTTTTTGGAGCTGGGCTGGGGTGAGATGATGGATGTCACAAGCAGCTTCAGTGAAAATTAATTTTAGCTGCTTACCTCAAAGGGTATCTGGGTCTGCAGGGGTTTATCTGTGTGGCTCTGGTTTTTGTGGCGGGCTCTGGCTGCCTTCGTCACTATGCACATGGAAAGGCTCATGGCACGGCATAGGGTTTATCGACGGCCTTTTAAATTCCTCATGAGACCAAACTGCAGTTGTGCAAGAGCAAATATGGCAGCCAGGCAGTGACCGTCAACCTGGGCACCCGGCGCTCTGCTGGCCCCGATAAGGACGGAAACTGCACGGAAAACGGCATTTCCGCAGGTTCGCGAAGCTCCTGCCACCTCCCACACCTCGTTCCTGCTGCAGCAACACGTCACCACGGGTGGCTGAGATGCGGTGAAGGTGCTGCAGCATCTCCAGCACAGCCAGAGGACCTTGGGTGGCACAGGCACGAGGGCTCTGCCACCCACGCAAGGCGGTCGAGACGCTAAAGAGGATTTGCAGTTGAACAGGTTTTAGATGTATCTAAGTGATAGAAGTTTCTGGCATATTTTTCTGTTATTCTGTGCGACATGAAAGGCTCTGAATGAAAATTAAAGGTTATCAAAGTCCTTCAGGAGTTGGGTTTCCCAGACGCCCTCCAAATCCGAATCAAACACATGACTTCTCCAAGTGTGGAAATAGTCGGCAGCCTCGGGCTTTCAGGTTTTGGGGTTTTTTTTCATTTTCTGGTTCTGTTGAAGTAATTTTGAACTCTCACTTACGGAGCTGCACCCAGAGCAGTGCCGGAGACTGGAGGGCAGAGGGAGTGCGAGCCGGCTGCGAGCATCCGGAGCGCCTACGTTGCAGGCTGCACCTCACACGTCACACGCGGAGCTCCGTGTGCGTCCTCCTGGTCTGGCACTGCTGAGGTGGGGTTCAGCGTTCGGGGTGTTTTGGACAACAGAGTGCGTTTTGCTTTTTCCCTTTTGCTTTTCATGGGTGCTTCTCCGCAGCACAAGGCACCAAATCCCCACGGTCCCACGTGGGTGAGGCTGCCAGTTTTGCAGACAGCGTGCAGCACTCTTTCCTGCAGTGGATGATAGCACCGAAATAATCTGGCATACAAATAAAAACACTCATCCTGGCGAGACTTGAGCAGCAGCCTGGCCAGAGTCTGCTCTGCACAGGCTAGTGTTTGTTTCGACACTGTTTTATTACAGTGGCAGGGACAGTCCCTCATTTGATTTATAAGCAGCCATTTTTCCTTAATCGGTTGGATGTTTTCAGCCTGCGAGCCGAGCAGCGTTGTGCCAGAAGCGAACGTCACGTGAGCCGGTTTGCCCTGGGTACGGCACGTAAAGAGCTGACAGCAACCTGACAGCCTTCCCTGACGCAACAAGAGAGAAGCACCCAGCTTCGAGCAAACGCTGCTGCTGCTGCGCCGAGAGCCTTTCGCCTTCAGGGGCTGAGCTGCGGGGCAGGATGTTTCCCCGGCCTGAGGATGAAGCGTCTTCTCCTTGTCTGGGCGGCGCAAGGAAAACGAGCGGTGGATTTGCAGCTTGCGGCTGCCCACGCGCAGAGCCGCAGCGCGGTCGCGCTGGTGTCTCCTTCCTAGGGATGCTTCGGCCAGGCTTTGCCGTGGTTTTAATCCTGGACGTGGGAGGTCTGCGAGCCAGGGCTGGCGAGTGAGGGAGGGGTTAACGTCTTCCCGTGCTGCATCTCTGACTTTGCAGATCCCGCTGCAGTGGTTTGAAGCCAGCCGGTGGGAAGCGGTTCCGTGCGCAGGTCCTGTCCGTAAGCACAGCAGCGTCCGTGCTCTCTGCTGGGGCAGCTCTTGGGCTCCTGGAGGTAGGAACAGAGGCTCAAGCTGTCCCCCACAGCCACGGGGGTCTGTCCCTCGCTGCCGGCACCTTGTCATCTCCTTCCTCAAACTCTTCGAGCTCTGGCTCTGAAGAGGACCACATCGTTTACCCCAGTGGCTCCATCCCAGCCTGCTGTGCAGCCGGGTGGGAGCTGTCATCTCCCTTCCAGCCTAAACTCATTCCTGGCCAGTTTCTATAAACGTGTCTTTGTGCCAGTGCTGTTCTTCAGCTCCACTTTATTTTTTTTTCTCTCCATGATGTTTACTCAGTCCCCGGGTGTATTTATAGATGGCAGCAGATCACCTGACAGCTTCTTTTCTCCTTCTAGGATAGGAAAACCAAGCTCCCTGCCATGCTCTTGCTGTGGCAAAGGGTTCCCCGTGTCCCCAAACAACCTCTGAGCTCTCCTCGTGCTCCTTGCCGTCACAGGTCATGTTTCTTGGACATAGTGACCAGGTCCGGGTGCTGAGGTCTCCCGGGGCCTCGCGCTGTCTCAGACTTCCTCCACCTCTCCTAAAAACGTGGCACTGACACAGCCTGGCTTGTTTTCTTTGGGCTTTTTTTGGTCCTTTTGCTTTGGCTTAAATCCACTCTCCAGCTGCTGCAACGTTCGACCCTTAGCCTACAGCCGAGGAGGTTCCTCTCCCCCCCACCGCACCCTGCCCCTTTCTCAAGGGTGCAGCGGTGGGTGCGCGTCCGTCTGTCCGGGCTCTCAGCTTCCGCTGAGTGACCCAGAGATGTCCGCCTGCCGCAAGCGCTGTTTTCCCCCCTTCGGCCAAGCAAACCCCCGCTGTAACCGTTTCCAGGGGGTCCGGCCGCCTCCTCTGGCCCAGGGCCTGGCCGACGAGTGGTGGCTTTACGGCAGGACGCGAAATCCCGCAGAGAGGCGCTCCGGAAAATAATTTAATATAAAAAGAGGGCAGAGCTCTGGTGAGCTCGGATCCAACGCCGCGCTCGCGGTGATTTTACTTTTATCGCACGAAGCGGCTGAGCATGCCGGGGGTCTCCCGGGGCCGTTACCGCGGGCGGTGAGTTGGGTGCCCGCGCCCAAAATGGCTTTTTAACGGGGGGGCAGAGTCTCCGCTCCCTCCTCGGGTGGGGGAGCGGGAGGGGTGGGCTTCGCGGGACGGACGCGGTGCCGGTAACCGCAGCGGGTGAGCCGTGAGGCGGGTCCCGTTCCCAGCGTGGCGAGGTCGGCTCCCCCCGCTGCCGCCCGCGGCCGGCGGAGACCGGCAGCAGCCGGTACCGAACCCCGCCGGGGATCTCCC
>Ga0065711_1009280_pt1 | contig 11331 bp, 3 predicted proteins | sample Hoacrofraction12_FD_59098 | JGI IMG/M metagenome (GOLD analysis project Ga0065711, IMG submission 59098) | Hoatzin crop microbial communities from Cojedes, Venezuela - Epithelial fraction 12 v2 (version 2) | ecosystem: Host-associated > Birds > Digestive system > Esophagus > Crop | place... | reverse complement strand
TTTGCTCCGCTAAAGGGGAGTTTGCCACCTCTGCTGCAGATCTGCAAGAGGACCCATACTGAGGTCGAACCCGACCGAAAATGTCCTATAAGCATTCCAGCCCTCTAGTTATTTGTGAGAGTTCTTTAGCTGTGTGTTACAGTATTCAATCAGGATTCAGGCACAGATATTTTACTGTGTGTTTGCCTAGTGCTGTCCCGCTGCAGCACTGGGCTTTGTTAGCATCACTGCAATAAAACTAAATAATTAGTAAAGCCTACAATGACGGAAAAGCGTCATTCAAAACAGCCTCTAAACGAGACAGTGGTTGAACAGTTTAAACTCTGCAGTTGTTTAATATATACTACAGAGTCTGGTGACTGGAGTCAGATTTATTGGTCTTCGAATGACAGTCTGTAAGCGAATGCGGTTCAAAAGCAAGAAACTACTGCGATGATCACCGCAGCTTAGGGAAGATGACCTATGAATCACTTTGAAGGAAGTCCATATTCGTGTTCCCTAATAAAAATGTACATTGAAGCAGCTAAACAGAAGGTTGGTTGTCCAGGCGGGTTCAGCTCCAAGGGTTTCATAATGAAATCAAGCCTGAGGTTCCTCTGTTACCTGTTCACATGAATGACAGTTTTGGTGGCAAGTACAGCACAAGGAAGTGAAGCAGGTCTAATGCCGGGTCGCACCGTGCCTTCTGCGGCACAGTTCGCAATGGCCTGTGCAGAAAGCGGTTTGCGAGTGTGGTTGGAGTCCTGCGGTCTTCAGTCAGGCAACATTCAACAATGACGCTGCCATTAATAATATTTGGTCGTCTTTTTTCCAACGGGCCAATAAAACCTGACTACTTCTTCATCCCTCACATTCTGTCCCCACTCAAATTTTGCTGCTCTCCAAGCCCACAACCTGAGCTGACACAGAACCCATTTGAGACTCCAAACTCCTACTTTATAGAGGTATACGCACCCATTTCCTCTGATCTTCTGTTTTAAAGCATTGGGTTGAGACTTGGGGGATCTGGGTTGTCACCCTCGCTACACACGATTTTTGGCAAGCCACTTCCTCATCCTCTGCCTGGGTTTCTATTTGTGGAAAGGAACTAATAATTCTTCCTCTGTCGAACTGTTTCCCTGGCCTACTTCGGCTCCTTGGAGAAGAGTCAGGCTCTCGCAAATTGTTTATGCAGTGCCTAGCACAAGGGAGCCAAGATCTTGACTGGGACCTATCGAATGTACCATAAATATATACAACCAGCTTCCTCCAACTGTACAATACATCTGCTCTTTAAGGGCTTAGCCTTCATCTTCAGCACAAGTTTTATTTGGGTAACCACAAGCACAAATAAATAGATGCAAATAAACTTGTTATTACCAATGAAATTTGACATCTTCAAACATCCTACGGCCATCATATGCATTTCAGTGAAAGACAGCTGCTATTTGTTCTGCTTCTTTTCCTCGTCCTTGAGAAAAAGGCATATTGACTCAATCTACGGGTTATGAAAGAAATGCTCCCGACAGTTCAGAAGTTCTCAGAAAAGAAAAAAAAAAAGAAAAAGTGAGCTTTAGCCTAACCAATATTTGAGCTCTGTGGCAGCTGCAGTATAGGAGAATGCGGACAAAAAGCAAATATATTCATAGGAACAAAGATATCTCCAGTTAAAAAATTGTATTTTTATGTTTGACTGTGAAGACAGAGGTATACTCCTACACATACAGAAACACAGAAATGGAGAGACAAAGACATAATGACATGCATCTATTTGTGGTTTTATCTATCTGTCAAGGTTGCATACCTGTGAGTGTTTTTCTACGAAATTTGCAGCCCTCTTCCAACCCTAAAGATATGCACATGGTAGGAAGTGGATCATTTTTGTCTTTGGGAAGGGGGGGTTAAACACGAACGGCTGTGTTTCCTTGCATGTTCCTCATGCCACCGGAGCGGCCAACAATGACAGTCAACAATGTGTCCAAGTCGTTATTTGAGATATTTTCTAAACCACAAAATAAGTGGATTACTAACCAAAAAATCACAACTCCTGCCAAAGCACATTTTTAAAACACACATAATGAAAAAAAAAATCAAATAGATTTAACCCATGGGAAAAGAAAGGAAAAAAAGAAAGAGAATACAGTAAGTGCAGAGCAAAAGAGAAAGAAGCTGATCTGGTTGGTAAGCTAAGGTGTCAGGAAGAAGAACTTTTCTTTTCTGCTCTGTCAGAGAATTCACAAAGGGAGTCAACCAAAGTCTCCAGTGCTTCCTTTTTACCATCTCTGAAACAGGGACAGGAGAACTTTGAAACCTCACGGTGCTGCTTTAGGTCTTCATTTGCTTGAAGCAAATTGAGCCTCGCAATCTAGATGGTAAACTCTGTGGCCACTCTGTGCTTCAGCAGCGCCCAGGAAGGTGAGGATATAGATGTGGTTTTGGTTTGTAATTAGCCAGATTAAGGAAAGAGGGGTAACAGTTATTCCAGGTGAGATAACAGTACTAGTGTTAAAGAAACACTGGCTGGATTCTCAGCCGGTAGAAGTGGATGCTGTGCTGGTGCCAACAGCGCTGTGCTGGTTTGTCCCAAAAGCAGTCCTTTCCTTCGTGGGCAGTAGCATCGATCTTAAAGCTATTTTCGGTGTTAAGAGCTAACTGGTGCAAGTGAATCAGAGTACAGCTGCTTGCATGCTAATAGCTATTGGGAAATATTTTATGTCCAGGTTATGGTTCATTGCCTACACTTTAAAGAATTGTGATTAACTTGGCCTCCAAAGTTTCTTCATGGCAATTCCTAACATAGTTCATATTACTTTAACCATGAAACATAAAATCTGGCCATATGTGTTGTTCAGTAAAATTCTCCAGTGAATCCTTCATGCTATGAGCCCTTTCGTCAGTTGGGTTCGGTTGGGATGTCAGTCAGAACTGCCAATTCACAGCAACTCCAACGGGATAACACTGACGCTCACACAACCTTACTCCTGCCTCGGTTTTCTATGACTTCCATGCTGTGAAGCACATCTGATGATCTAAAAGGCCATTTCTCGTCTCTGACATCTATGATCCTCTGACATTTAAACAAAAGGCAATCATCCCACGGCTTCAGTTACGAAGAACTGGAACCCTGCCATTCACAATATTACCCTCATCTTTCCACTGACGCGGTAAAGACTGCCTGCGTGCTTCAAAGGAGTGTCTAAGCAGGATAAATCCATAGTGCTGATCAGTAAAAACTGACCTATAGCTTCAGTCAAAGGCTAACGCAGGACCGGCATAGTGGCTTAATCTACAGCTTGGGGCTGATAGTCATAGGAGCTAATTACAGGCTGTTAGAAATAGTTTGTCAAAAATCAAAAGTCTTAACGGGAAATGGTCAACTAGGGATAATATCCCCGTTCTAAACAAGGCCAGAAAGGCAGGCTATTATTTACAACAAAGTGCATTTGAATGTCATCATATGCAATAGCTCCACAGAGCAGGGAGAGGGGGAGGTGGGGTGTGGCAGAGGTGGTGTTGGTGTCTTGTCTGGGTCTTAGAATAACCCCCAGATTAGAACATTAAACCTCACCTATAGAAAGAGAAGACACAGACCTTCCAAAATTACTTGAGCAAAGTAACAAGCAAATTTTTCAGCGCTCAACTTTCTGTCTCACCTTTGGAAGAGGAAAGAACTTTTACAGCTCTAAAACTCTCCTAGGGCCAAACAATTGTCTTCTGCTCTTGCCATTACCCCCAGCAATACCACCCGAGCACTCACCGAGTTCCCAGAACGCCTGTGCCACCAGCATTACAGAGGGTGAGACGGTGGAGATGGCCTCCATAGATCCCATTCCTCTTGCAATGGATGGCGACGCACGTGCAGATTATCCAGCTAAGCCTGTTTGTAGTGCTTGGGGACATGGTTTAGTGGTGGACTTGGCAGCCTTAGGTTAACGGTTGGACTTGATCTTAAAGGTCTTTTCCAACCTAAATGATTCTATGATACCATAACTGTTCTCTCTCCCTGGAGTACTCCCCTCCCTTATCCCAAGAGAGCTGCTATGCCAGCGATTACTTATTTCTGAATTGTAATTTGTCAAAAAGAACAAAAGACGTAGCGGGTCACTTACAAAAAGGAAGGAATATATTGTCATCATCAAACAATGAAGAATAATGAAAATGTCATAAAAACATACATAAGGCCAACATTTCAGCCCTCGGAAGTAACAGAGCTCCAATGGTGACACCGGTTCATAAACTTTAATGGCATGATGCAGTTCTACACCATTTCAAGCTGTGGACTGCAATTTGCAGATGAAGAATTTGTGAATAGAAAAAGAAGGAAAACAAATCTCAAAGTTCAGCCAAACCTAGCAGATACATTACTTTCAGTACATGATTTTCTCTGATTTATTCCCCAGCCTCTAGCTGATGAAATACTCCTTTTCAATACATTCTTATTTTCCTCTTTATTGCACAATTATTTCAAAGTATTGCAAAGCCCCAAGGACCTCTAGGGCTACTGGCTAGATTTATTTATTAAACTGCTCCCTGAGTCCTATATCATTTAACTGACAACTCCAGTTGGCGCAGACCAAATGCCATTCACTTCAGCTGGCTGCTCAGTGGCCTACAGGGAGGTGCTACAGAGCCAGCGTATGGATTCATAGAATCACAGAATGGTTAGGGTTGGAAGGGACCTTAAAGACCATCTGGTTCCAACCCCCATGCCGTGGGCAGGGATCCCTTCCACTAGACCAGGGTGCTCAAAGCCCCCTTCAACCGGGCCTTGAACACTTCCAGGGAGGGGGCATCCACAGCTTCTCCGGGCAACCTGGGCCAGGGCCTCACCACCCTCAGAGTAAAGAAAGTCATCCTTATATCTAATCTAAATCTACCCTGTCTCAGTTTTCAGCCATTATCCCTTGTCCTATCACTACAAGCCCTTGTAAAAAGTCCTTCTCCGGCTTTCTTGTACTGGAAGTCTGCAGTAAGGACTCCCCAGAGCCTTTTGCAAAAGGCAAATGTCTGATGTTTTGTTGGCACCTTAGCCAGCACGAAGACATCAGTGACTCCCCTTCTCTACCCTCCTCTTTCCCCATGGGATCCCTTGGGCTCAGCACTGGAGAACACAGCAAAGGGTGCCATCAATGTCCTCACCACTGGTTTCTGAGGCTTGGCATGCCTGTTGACTTAAAGCCAAATCTTGAGGCATTTAGTCTTACAAACCCTCCCTGCTCCCTTCCTCCACCCATTCTGCTACGGGTTTTCCATATGTAAGAGTTAAGATAGGAAGGAGAGAGGACTTGCAAGGTTGGCTCTGGATGCATGGAGAATTCTTGTCTCCAGGACTGTCAGCAGTAACATGCACTCATTATTCTGACGTTGGATATTTTTCCAAGTCAAATTGCAGCTTTCAAAACTAACTAAAAGCTCTTCCCTGGGATGAATTTGTCCCCATTTACTTATTGCATAACCAGCCCTCAAAAAAAAAAAGAAAAAAAGTCAGAAAGGTTGAGTGTGAGGCAGGCTTGTGCCGCTTACACGCATGGGATATTCCCTTTCTGTTAGTCACCGAACAGATGTGTCTTGTCATATGATGCATGAAGTGACATCGGAAAGAAAAAGAAAATTAACTCCACCCTCTGAATTGGAGAAGTTCCGTGAGAATTTCCCCCCCACTCCCCCCCCGGCATCAGATCTACCTATTTATTCTTTATCATTAAGATCACAGAGGCAGAAAAGAAATAACCAATGAATTTATGAAAACGTAGCTGTCCCTTCCAAGCGAGACATCGGTTGGATAAAATTTGGAAATCTTTGGGAAGAAGGATAAAGTGTTCCTTTTCCAGGAAAAGTTCTTATTTCAGTTGCCTTTTTCAGTCTTGGAAATTATTTTGGGAGGTGACAAGTGAACTTTAGGTGTTTCTTTGCCTGGGTTGTGACGACACACATGACACACAACAGTAAAAGAGGTAGAAGGATTAACAAGAGCACTGCAGTTTTACAGCATTTACCCTGCTATCATCTAGGTTAGTAGGAGTAACAGAAGCATCAAACCCCCTTATTTTGTAGAACTGGTGAAACTGGTGCATTGCCAAAGCCACCTGCTGAGAGCTGTTCAAGCTATGTATGTCTTAGCTTTACCTTTCAGGCTGTGCGCGACATATATTGCCCCGGCGGTTTAGTTCGCAATGTGGGATCCCTCTAACCTTCGTCGGGTTGGACGTTCAGATAGATGGTTGTGATTCCTGGCAGAAATGAAAATGAGAAACAGTTCCTAGTTAATCTGGTGAAGTTGTTTAAATCCATAATGCAAGCCAAGACAAAGAGCGTCTTTATTTGCAAACAATGCTGCTGAATGGAAACAGCAGGGTATTTCCCTGCTAGAAGACAAGTGTTGGTGCTACCATTAAAAGCTGAAGAGTTGAAAAGCTAATTCTGTTTCCACCGATGGAAAAACACAGGAGCTGAGATAAATGCAACACAGGTCTAAACAGGTCTACAGAGCGCTGGTTATGATATCAGCATCTAGAGCATTGGTGGGAGCCACGGTTTTATTTCATGTGCAAAAATACACAAGCGCCCTGTGCTCGAGAGCAGCAACAAGCACACATGGCATCGTACTTCACGGTTAGCTGGGGCTCAGATCCAGCCCTGACTCACCCAGCGAGTGCTTTTCATTCTCAGTGGAAGAAACTCTGCAGGACCAACTGACTTTTCAGATGCAATTTACCTAGAAAAAATGCAGGGAGTGCTACACCTTACAAGAAGAGTTTGGGGTTGAATCCACAGGGCACAACCCTCCTCAAGATCTTCTCCCCTGTCTCACTTACATGGGCCTCCTCACAAACTCAGCATCTTTGCCACGAAGCCACTACAACTGCACCCTCTTCAAAAACGTGCAAGGTTTCCGATTACGTGTAAAACCTTTAGAAATGTCTTTTTTTGGAGGCTTTTCAGGTATTTTCTTCTCTCCGATGAAACCAGAATGTCCTGCTTCTAGGCAGCATCCTTTCCTTTCTCAGAATCCAGGCTATAATAGATTTCCATTTAAAAATTACGGATTCATAGAACAGTCTGGCTGGGACAGCAGGCATTTATCATGTCTCTCTCCTTCAGGTTAAAAACTTTGGAAATTTGGCTTTCAACATGTAAGGGAACATAATGGAAAATATTTTTATTACGTTCCTCCTCTGGTTTCAAATCTTTTCTTAATTTAACTTCCTTGTATGAAAAACACAATTTCTGAATTTTCTCTATTCAGTTTTTCAAACCAAACATAAATATACTTTTTTCCCAAACTTGAGCAATTTACTGGAGAAATATTAAATTCCAGTAAAACAAATTTGTACAACTTTTACTATTAAATAAAAGTAAAATATTTCAAAATGCTTGAAACATAGTGTTTCAAGTGCCTCGATCCACTTTTTTTAATCTCACAGTTTTTTCCCTTTTTTCCTTTCAAATGATCAATTTATGAGCTGCTGCTTTTCTGTCCCAGAGAAGAAAGGAAGTGTTGAAATCATGAAGGAACGGGAAAACTCTGACCTACCAGTCAGAGGTCGTTTATTGATGGTAGCCCTTTCTACACCCCAGTATTTTTCCCTCTCACGTCAGAGAAAAAGCCAGTCCTTGAAAACCTGCTGCGCTTCTGTGAAGGGGGTGAGGTGCAGCTCGAAACCTGCTCCCTGGAGATGCTGCCGTGGGACTGAGTTAGCTTCAACGCCACCGTTTGAAAGCCTGAAATAAGCTGATGCAGACCCAGGCTCCCTGGAAGCTCAATGCAGGGGCCGATCCAGCCTTCACAGTTTGAGGCTAAAATGGGTTTGAATAGTTTTCTAAGGCAAAGTCTTTTACATGACACGAACAAAAAATGACCAATCTATGCTGGGTGGCACTGGATGGAAGAATAAAGCTTCTGGCAAAGCACCCTTTTAATGACGCAGAACAGCCCCTGACAGCCCTATCCAGCCCTAGCTGCGCACGCATGCGAGCTGATTTTTTTGTAAGCTGAAAGTTCCTTGGGACTGAAAGGATTTATCAGAAATGGAAGACAGACCTGAGTCCAGTCTATTAGTTCCTCCTACCCTACCCTACACTGAAGCATACGGCTGAAACTTGGGGGGTGGAGGAAACAGGATTTCAGGTCCCAAAGCTGTTTCTGAATTTCGTTGCTAGGAATTGTTCTCTGATCTTGCTTATCCTAATCAGAAACAGGACTGACTTAACCAGGATCGCTACCATGGATCCAGGCAGAATCAGAACTGAGCGCCTTTATCCTAACGTATTTAATGCTGAAACACAAGGCAAGCTCCCATTAGCCTTGGTGGAAAGAAAGAGAGAGACCTAGTTTTCACCCTTGTGTCACTGGCTCTGTGTTTTGTCCCTCCTTACCCATCTGAAGCATCCTCCAGCACAACACAATTAAAGCCAGCTAAGTGCAAGACGTCAGTCATATCACATATAACTCCAGATTTATGAAAGCTTATCTGCTTATTCCAAACAAGCTCTTCAGTCAGGATAATTAGTCAGAGCATCCGTCTCCTTATCAGCAGAAGGTGAAAATATACCTTTAGTAGTTTTTAACTCAATAACCTCAAAATCTTAGATGAGCTTTGGTGGACCAGCTTTTCTGCTGGCATAAGTCACCATCACATCGTCAGCTCCTATGGGGACAATTTGTTCCAGATTGCCCTAATTACCTTCTTCTGCCTTCTTGCTTGCCCAGTAATGATGCTGCAATCACATCTGCCTGGTGCAGTAGCACGACAGCCCCGTGGCTGTTCTGCATCACTGGAGACATTACACTTCATCCTTTGCACACAATACAGATAATGCACTGGTCTTGTTTCTTATTCTAGGGTGGATGGTTGGTGTAATTTAAGAACAGATTTACACGCAAGACATTAAAACCCACTACAGATAGCCGGATGCTGCTGTTGATAATTTCCAGGTGTATAAGAACTGCAGAACCACAGAGTTGCCCGGAGCAAGAAACACTAATTAGTTACTTGTGTGGGAGACTGTATGCTCGCAAGAGCTGCAGAAGTGTAAGCTGGCATGCAAACAGCAACAAATCCCATAGAAATGACCCTCACAGCACAGTAAAATAGAGATTATCCAATTTTCAGAGGCAACACAAACCTCCTCAAGTTGTGGGAACAGTCCCACCACTGTCCCTGAAGGGGAGATATCAAAGCACACAGACTAATTCTTCTCCTTGAACTCTCAAGGACAGCTGGCTCAGCAAAACGATAGACTTTACTAGGTGATAGTAGCCAACAGGCTGAAGCTCGGAGGCCGTAAATGCAGCCACAAGGAGAATTTCTCAATGGAACGACACTCATGGGAATGATCTGTATTAACGAGTCTGAAACTGATTAACTGTGTGACTTCACCATACTTGTTCCTCTCCCATGTTACACCTATCTCGCTAACCAGAGTGCTCCCTCTATCACTTACTTAAATAATACTTACTTTTCCATGATAGGGGGTTGATTTTTCCTGGGAACTCTAGGAGACATTTATAAACAATAATAAAGTGGAAGAAATGTGTTTTGAATAGCCTGGTGTTTTGTCACATGCAGATTCCTAAATAACATGGTGGTAAATAATTATGTATATATGTTTGTTTACACACACTGACTTCAAAGCAATTCACAATTAGCTAAACTTTCCAGCAACCAATTTATACTCTCTGGCTTTTCTTAAATTTGTTTGGGAAATATCAATCTACTTTTTGTGGTGAAGTGTGCATTTAAGCTCTTTTCTTCCACTGGCATTAATTAGTACCCTTGTCGTTAGTCCTAGATGAGACACAAAACAAAAAAAAAAANTACAAGACTGAGGACTTGATTCAACATTATCATATTCCAAGTTTGTGTAAGGCATCTTGTGTCCCTTTGGTCTTCTACTCTGCTGTGTAGCTCGGAAATGGACATCAGCGGCTCTTATGTGCTCAGTGACTGATTGGTGCGGGGAATCCTTGGAAAACAAGATGGGAATTCAGGCTGCATTGCAGCCAACAGAGCAACATATGGATGAATCAGACTCCATATTTTCNAGCCTAAAGGTCACTCCCGAGTATGCTGTTGGGCCATGACAGTAAACCACTCTGCCTATTCTTTGTATGAGCAGATAACTCTAGTCATGCGGCTACACCCATCAACATTTACCACAAGAGCTGCCTTAACCTCCTACTTCATTGCTGTGGCTCTCTAACTCACCATTGAGAAGGACTGTTCAAACTGCCCAGCCTTAGCCCTGTAGCTAAACCAGTCAGGCACAGGATGATCTTGGACTGGACTTCTACCTCCAGCTCAAGCTGGTGCAAAACACTTCACCACTGGGAGAAGGAGGGAGAGCAGCCCGGTCCCCTCCCAGCACAGACAGCTTGGCTGGAGAGAGCAGCAAAACGCTGCAAGCCTTGCAGAGCTCTGCGCCGTTAATTCCCCAGGAGCACACTTCCTAGCAGCTCCGGGGCCATTTCAATTCTACACGCAGAACCTTTGAGCATTAACAAAGGTAGTGGTGGCAATGAGGTGGTGTTGGGCCAAGTTAAACCCAGACAGTTTGGTTCTAGCTCTATTCCTTTTAAAAATAGGAAGAGGTTACAAAACAACAATCACAGAAGCCTCTTTTTGTCCCATCCCCAGTTCTGGTATGAATAACTGTGTGGCAAGATAAGTGGGCGAAGCATTACAAGATGACGTTTCTGTCGACCGTGATTATAAACAACAACAGAAGAGAAATGTAAGACCTCTTGGTTAATTTTTTCCCATTATAAAACCACTTGGTATTTCAAATTAATCTGCCAGGGAAATGCTTGTTTTAAAGTTCCACTGCTGTAGCTACAAATCATCTCCTTTGTAAATGCTGGTTATTGGTGGTGGGAAGGGGATGCAGAGGAGGGAGAGGAGATCTGGTTTAACTTTATCTGCTGCACATCCAGCCTGGCCGAGGGCTCCAGCATGGTGGTTTTCCTGCCGACACGCTGGCCCCTTACATCAGCTGTGAGATGCACACAGGGGCAGGGTCCCGGTGGGGGACAGAGGACGTGGTGGTCTCCAGGCCGCGTTACAAGTTCGGTTCTCAAGCACTGGTATGTACCAGCCTGCACTGGTATCCGTGTGAATTTGCCACTCACTGCTGCTGCTGCTGTTTAAGAGAAGAAAACACGCCTTAGCCTTAATAACACTCTGGGAATATTTGATCCCAAGAGAGGTGAAGGGATAGGGTGATATATTTATTTGTTTTAGGCTTTTATAAAAAGCCCACGGTAAAAAACATCTGGATTGTTGAATAGAGAGAACCAGGCACAGCCTAAAATGGGCCCGAGACACCATCCATTCTCACAACCCGCAGAGAAAT
>Ga0065711_1049391_pt1 | contig 11332 bp, 5 predicted proteins | sample Hoacrofraction12_FD_59098 | JGI IMG/M metagenome (GOLD analysis project Ga0065711, IMG submission 59098) | Hoatzin crop microbial communities from Cojedes, Venezuela - Epithelial fraction 12 v2 (version 2) | ecosystem: Host-associated > Birds > Digestive system > Esophagus > Crop | place... | reverse complement strand
TTTCCTTTCCTTTCCTTTCCTTTCCTTTCCTTTCCTTTCCTTTCCTTTCCTTTCCTTTCCTTTCCTTTCCTTTCCTTTCCTTTCCTTCCCTTCCCTTCCCTTCCCTTCCCCTGTCCCTTGTCCCTTGTCCCTTGTCCTTCTTTTCCTTTTCATTTTCCTTTTCTGTGTATCACAAGGCAGTTTAACCAAATTACTTTTGAGGATTATAATCTTCCTTACATTAATTGCTTCATTTTAGTGTATCATAGACAACTCATCTAAGAAGCCACAGTAATTTCTTATTTGTAGGAAGCAGTGTGTCCTCTCTTAGCCATGCTATTTATTAGCTTGAGTCTTGTACAGGCTTATTCTGATGAAACTCCATGTGACATGATTGAGAAGGATTTTGTACGTGAGCATAATTTCAGGTAGGTCTGATGCATATGCACACTCATACACGTGCTTATATTGAGATGGAAATCCATTGATTTTGGTAGAATTATTCAAGGACAGAGTCTGTAATTTGTCACCATTAACTCTGAAAGACTTGTCTCCGATATGGCTGTACAGTCTGGCACAATAGCTGCCTCACCTGATGGCTGGCAGGCAGATTGTGCATGAGGTCTCATGGTCCTGGCACACATGAGCCTGTGGTCCTTGCTCCCAAAGGATGCATCTCTCCTATGCCAGACTGTACAGTTACTTACCCAGGCTCCTCATGACGTGGTTCTCACCTCGGGAGGTTCTCATTCAGAAGATGCTTCATTTTCAGTACAGACAGGGTTTTTTTGATCATCTTGTGACACAGGCACTTGGTTCCTACTCACGATGTTGTGGGTTTTTTTTAATGAGTCCAAAGAAGTTTCATGAATAAATCAATCTGTTTTTTTCCTGAGAGAAAGACATCATTTACTTGTCAAAGCAAATATTGATAATATTGCTTTGCAAATAGGTTTTGTCAATTTCTGGGATCTTTGAGGCTGTCCAGCAGTCACTGCTGGGTTATCTTGTGCTGGCTTCAGCTATGCAATGCTATAAATTGAAACATTGTAATTTTTTTGTGTACGTGGCCATAAAATATAGACTTTTCCGTAAGGTAGATGAAGGAACTTCTTTGATGCTTTCATTCAAAGAATACCTCTTCCATCAGGCAAGAATTAACAAGACGGTAGTGTCACATTTTCATGACAAGGTTTCTAACTGAACAGATCATTAGAAAGAAAAGGATCAAAAGCCACTTCCACACGTTACATTTCAGATAGACACGAGTGTGTCACTGACAAAAAAGCTAAAGTAGCAAAATTCACAGGAGGGGAAGCTCACTCCTCCTGTCTTTATCTCCTTTGCAATTTCCTTTTGGTGAGTCACAAACTTCTTGAATTTTAAGACTTATGTTGTAATCTGCCTGCAAGGGTTGATAGAATTCAGATAAGAGACTTAGACATCAGAAAAGATGTTGGCTTTCCTTCCTTACTAGGGGGCAAGACCCAAATACCACATTAAAGAAATAAGTTTTTAATACCTACTGGCTTTCCAGGCCTCTTTGCTCTGGACTTGCTTTTTTCTTTTAATTAAGGAAGAGTTAACACATCTAACAAAAGACTGAATAAATTCCCTAAGAACAGAAAAAATGTTTCTAGCCAGTGCAGTAAAACAGAAAGATTCTGAATTTATTTTGCTAAATGTTCCTAAAGACACCATGGTCCCAAGCACAAAATTACCATAAATTTAAATGTAAAACCACTCTAATTTAGTGTGTCAACTGCTAGCTCTTCTCTCCTCTGTATCTACTGCTAGGACATTCAGTGCTTTCTTCCAGGGTTAGGGAATAATAATAACACAGAGCCCAATGGCAGAGGGAGCTGTTAGATTCTGATCACAGGGTATTCTGCAGGAAAGAAAGACCCTAACATTAGTTTATAAATTCTGTTGAATTTGTTGCATTATCATTAATCTTGTTCATTTTTAAGTGCCAATCAGCTCCTTGTATACCTCTAAGAAAGTAAGCAAGAGCTGCACTGAAGTTAAATGTTATACAATAGGATTGTAAGACATGTAGCCAAAGTGCTTCTCAAACTTTTCACAGATACTCCAATACATTTGAAGCATTGGACAGAAAAGAATAGGCAAGGGCAACAATGATTGATCCATGTTTTTAAGAAAAAAATTGAAGCCATATTTCCACCAGGGGGTTCAGACAGACATTGATATATTTATCGTGAAAGAGTCCACAAGTGCCAGCCTTTGCATCACTAAAAACGTAGCCTTCTCCAAGAATTTACAGCTGTAATGTAAGATTCATAGCCGCTCTCTTTATTTATTGGAAAAATCTCTTGCAGCTGAGTAAAGACATAAATTCAAAATTAAATCACAAAAACTACTTTGAACCAGTGCTAAGGATACTGCTTTAACTTACAGGGCCAGGACAACATAAAACTAATGTTGAAACACAATAGAGATGTACAGGATTTATTTATTCATCCATTATGCCAAACATCACTATACAGCTAATATGTAAAATCACAGATTATCTGAGAGTGTTTGCTATATAAGCATGACAGGAGGACTCAAGGACAGGGCATTAGAGAAAGATACATCCATGAATTTCTGTTTTTATGATTTATAGTTTTCATGTTACTGTAAAATTATTTTTATAGTTTATTTTACTAGTGCATAGTGCGAGAAAACTTTATATGCTCTCGAAAAATAGCTTCATAAACAGCAACAATCTGTCACATGAGTTCTTTGAGTGCATAGATATGTGTATGAATGCCTTTATTAGGTTCACATTATTTGTCCTTTTAGGTCACTGCAGACATTTTAAGTGTCTGGGATACTTTAATATTCCCGTGATGTGTTATGGACTGATGTGGGACTTTCTGCTTTCTCAGACTTCCCACCTTTTCTGCTAAGACATTTTGTAGTGATCTGAAGCATGAAATGAGGCAACAGAAATATCTTTTGATGGTAACCTTAATTTTTCTGGAGCATGATATCCCCTTTAGATGGAGAGGGAACAGTATAAAATAGATGAGAGATGGGGACATTTAATAGGAGAAAAAAAAAAAAAGATAGCGAGAGACAAGACTCATTATGAGGCCAAGAGCCCACTTGGTGGCTTCGAGATGAATCATAGAATAGTTTGGGTTGGAAGGCACCATTAAAGGTCATCTAGTCCAACTCCCCCTGCAATAAGCAAGGACATCTTCAACCAGATCAGGCTGCTCAGAGCCCTGTCCAACCTGATCTTGAATGTTTCCACGGATGGGGCATCTACCACCTCTCTGGGCAACCTGTGCTAGTGTTTCACCACCCTCATTGTAAAAAATTTCTTCCTTACATCTAGTCTGAATCTGCCCTGTTTTAGTTTAAAACCCCTGTCCCTTGTTCTATTGCAGCAGACCCTGCTAGAAATCCTGTCCCCATCTTTCTTGCAAAAGCCTTTAAGTACTGGAAGGCTGCAATAAGGTCTTACCACAGCCTTCTCTTCTCCAGGCTGAACAGCCCCAACCCAACTCTCTCAGCCTTTCCTCATAGCAGAGGTGCTCCAGCCCTTGGATCATCTTTGTGGCCTCCTCTGGACCCCCTCCAACAGGTCCATGTCTTTCCTGTGCTGAGGGCTCCAGACCTGGATGCAGGACTCCAGGTGGGGTCTCACCAGAGTGGAGTGGAGGGGCAGAATCACCTCCCTCGACCTGATGGCCATGGGAGAATGATATGGCCACCTCTCAGTAGGAGGAAAATGAGAGAGAGAGAAGCAGGGCAAAGCCAACCATGGCTGGTGCTGGAGAGGCTCCTGCGGCCTCTCCCCCAGCTACAGGCCGAGGAGAATGGGGGAGCAGAGCAGCTTTTTGCCTCTGGTAGCCAGGAGAAAGGGGGTAAAAGAAAAACCATCCCCAAGAGCAATTGTTCTTAATGTGTTATTTTGGATAATGACAATCTACAGTTTCTATGTAGTGATTTCTCATCTCTAGATCTTATAGCTCTTTATCTCAATTTTGCAGGTTGCAAAACTGATTAATTACACTAGCAGCATTAGTATAATTAGTGCTGATTATTCTTGGAGCTTTCTCTTCTTTAATTATCCCGCTTCTGAACCTGTTAATTGGAACTAAATCCCTATGTATCAAATAGTGTACATTTTAGCATCTGAAGACAGTGGGTTTTGTTCAAGTCTTTCCACCTTGAACTCGGGCATTGTTATAAAAGCTTTGGGAATATTTCTGTGAGATTATACTGATTATAACTAGACCATGATTTGGCTTTTTTATATATTTAATTTGAGCTTTTGGAGATCTGAACATATTGAAGGGGGGACAGGGGGAAGCAGCAGCGCTAACCATGCTCAAGTCACACTGATTTGATGTGCAGGCAGTTTGAAGTGGCTGGTTTAGTCTGTCCGGGATTCACAACAGTTATCACACAAGATGAAGAGGAACTGCAATTTTAAAATTACAAGTATAAAGCCTTTTGTTCTCATTATCTAGACTTCACATCAAGACCTTCAGACCACCAGTATTTACTTCTTCAGGAGAAAATTGATGGAAATTATCAAAATGGGGACTCTGGTCTGCTCTCTGTGACAGAAGGACCAGCACAGGAGATGCCTTGGTTTTCTTTTCCCTCTCCTCAGCAAGGTGACGGATAGCTGTGAAGCCCGAAGATGCATGGTTTGCCCCATGATCAAGCCCCCCTGGCTCAGTAGTGAGGAGCAGCAGTGGACTCCTCATAGCAGTAAGATTTCTAGCATGCTCTTAGCAGAACATGGTTATATTCTGGTCATTAGTCAAATGTTTTGATGTTATAGCTAGGGCTTTCTTCAAAAGTCTGGGAAAAAATATGAAGAATAAGGTACTGGAAACTCTCATAAATTACCTATTGTATTTACACTGTTGCTCAGTAACATCATGTATGTCAAATGATCAGGCAGAGTAATTTGTTGGCCAGCTTGGAGAAGTTTGAATTGTTTCTAATCAAGAGTTGTCAGGATAAAAGAAACTACGTGAAAGTAATACATGAATATTCTTCAAAACCAAAATCATACAGAATCTGAAGTGAGGACTGTAGAACGCTTGTTCGTTATGTGTTCTTTGTATTAACAAAGCCTGGTTATGATGACATATCGTACAGTGACAGGAGAAAAACAAAATGCAGAACTTACGGCTGTAGTGGAATGACGTAAAAAAGAGAAGCAAGCAATACTTGCTTCATCTCAAATCTCAAATCTTTCAGTAGGTCTGCAGCTGATAGTTCTTATCTTCCATTAAAAGCTGTCTGCTGGGGCTTTTTTCTCCTCCCCTTCTTCTCCCCCTCCCATTGCTGTAAAAATACTTACTAATGATGATGGGTAGGTTTTTTTCTGTTTTCGGTTTCCCATATATGAAAATCTTTCTCTGGCATACATACCTTATAAATGTCTACTGAGCTCTCCAACTTACTGTTGATCGCCTTCAGTAAGGGGATCCTATTACTCATTTGCTGCTAACCGTTGCATGATATTTGTATTAAAATCTTTTCTATTTCAACTGATATAAAAATTCAAGGTATAAGGCACAGATGCTCTGGCATATTGTACTGACCTAACAGCCAGTTGGGTGCTGACAACTCAGACAGGGACAGTCCTGGTGAGAAGACGGGAGCGATGGACCAAACCTGGGAGTCACTGGTGCACAAACACAAGTGCATGGATAGGAGAAGACCAAACAAGGGATCTGCTCCCAGGGCACCAAAACCTGGGAAACAGGTAAAATATTGCTTCCTGTTACTTGTTGTGTTTGGGTGGTTTGGTTTTGTTGTTGTTGCTGTTGAGATTTTAATATCAAATTTTAATATCAAAATTTAGCAACATTTTAATATTTTTCTCCTGCTGGTGCTGCCATCTTCGTTGCTTTGATAGGTTGATAGCAACAGGGATTTTCCTTTCAGCTGCCCCCCACCTCAGTCTGATCATCATTCTCTAATGACTGAGAAAGTCAATGTAATTCTCTGTAATTCAGGAGCTTCAGGCATTTTGCCCATTAGGATCTTTTTTTCTTCATGATTTTGATAGCAGCGGCAACTCTTCTCAAACTAATAAGAAACATAAGGGGAAAAAGTCACATCCCGGTCCTATCTCAACCCTCTGGTTAGGCAAGCAACTTGCTGCAGACCTTCTTTAAAGGTTCCTCATACTTATTTGGAACAGGAAACATTTGGGGCTGTGCCAAAAGCCTTTTGTAGCTGTCACCTACACTGAGCCCACAAACTTCTGCAAATGGTATGGCTGTGCAACACCTTATATTCAGACCTGTATATAAAGGGGTGATCCAGTCCCTTTACAGTCAGTTCTTTGACAGTATCCCATTTTTGGAATATTCCCCCATACACAATCCTCTAAACCACCCGCTGGCCTCATCTTGTTCAACTGTGAATCTCAAATATGTTTGGACTTTGTTTAAACTTAATAGTTAGATCATTCTCATGATTCTGTCACTAAAGATGTGTTTAATCTTTCCTCTGTGTGAAAAATATCATTTTTATATGGTGACTCACCTCCTTGATTTAGTATTAACATATGCTGTTGATTGCTTATTTAAATTACACTAATATAAAATGTTGAAGTTTGGTTTCTGTGACATTGTTGAGTGGGGAGGTGGTGCATTAATTGTAATATACGATGCTCAACTGCACTCACTGGATATTCAGCATCTATTGATTTTTACTAGAGGAGAAACATTTGCCTGGTGAACAAATTTATAATGAGAAGAAAAAATTAATCTTTAGACTTACAGGATCTTTACTGAAGGGAAAAAGTATGCAGCTTTCCCTCATCTCAATAGCATTCAACCATTTGCCCTCGACCCTTTACTTGTCGTCCTCTTGCCATCAACCGAAGTCCTTTTCTTCATGCCTTCCTTCTTTAAGTAGGCACAGGAAACACATGGTACACTTTCAGATTCACCTCTGTTCTTCTTCAAGTATAGTTTCTCTTTTTCAGAGAAACTTAATCTATACTTTTCTGTTTCTGTCATTTGGGAATTTTTTTGTGGAAGAAGAAAGCCCAGTTTTTTCAAGTGCTTATTCTCCAGTCAAGATCTTGTGCTCTTTTCTTTCTAATTTTCCATGAGTCCAAAAATGCATTCTTTCTTTGGTGTCAACTGCAAAGAAAAAAAACAAGCAGCTTCTGCTGAGATTAGCCAGTAATCCTTTCCCATTATAATCCTGATTATGAAGTTTGAGGTCAGTTTTCAGGCTAATGATCTCTCATCAGATCACTGAAAAGAAAACAGAAAACTATGAGATGGGCAAAGAAACAGGAGATGGTACAAATAAATCTTTTTTTTTCGTTCTGACCTTCCAAGTCTAAGAAGCTGCTATGTTTTAAAGGACAACGCATGAGCTGGGGGAGGGACCTAAAATTATGTATATATTCTATTAGCCTTATATGTAATTTTTCTAATATTTCTAACCTTTCCAATTGTGGTACATTCACCTATTTTTTTGTTGTTGGGGTTTTTATTAAATCTTACATAAAGCCATATTACCTTTTTTACTCCTATTTGTTCTTACTACAAATACCATTTCATGGTTACCTGCTTTACTAATTCCCATAGTTGCTCAGTTGTGAAACGTAGGCAATACCCTCTCAGCTTCTGTATACAGAGTCTTTAAAACACCTCCATCCCCCACAGGTGGATTAAAATGCTGGAGAAAAAAATGTTAAAGACAACAAATGCATCATTTGCGGTAGCATAATTTAATTTTTCCATAGTTGATACTTTCTAGCTTAGGTTTTGAAAGGGCTTTTGGCTACAGCAGTGGGGAATGCTTGACAGGATCTGCTTCATAGCCTGTGGGTTACTGACAACTGGGCAGGTGTGTGTTGTTGTAGGCAAAATGCGACCCAACATTGAAGAAATACAGAAATAAGAGTATTTTTTCAACGTCATATTGTGGTGATCTACAATCCACTTCATATTTTAAACCAAAACTTGTGATGCTGAATCTCTGTTGCACTCCCATGTTACCTCTGCCAAAGTAAAGTTGGCCCAGCTCCTAACCTCTTGTCTTGCTTTAGGCATCTGAACAACGAAAGAACATTTATTGAACAGTCTTCATGACTGGCTAGGTGTGCATTCAGCCTGTCTATGGCACTGTTGTTACCTCTGTGTTGATCTCTGCTGGGTGGTGGCATCTAAGTGGGAACAAATGAAAATGGAAACAGGGTGTTCTTCAATAGTAGTTGTGAAGTGGAAGCACAGGTGGAACAAAGACAGTGGTATTAATCTAGCAGCCTAGGATGAAGGCAAAAATAAGAAAACTATTGACTGGGGTTTTCTAAACATCTTTAGAATCAGTAATGCATCACTTCCTTATGAGAAATGACCCATCCTCCTCCCTTCCAATCCTGTCACTTCTCTAACAAGTTTGTATTAGATAACCATTTTCTGTAAATCAGATCTGCAGTATTATAGCCCAGTTTTCTCTACAAACATCAAACCATTTTCTTGGTAAGAATATTTATTAAACTATTTATTTCTACTCAAAAAAAGAACTTCTCAATTGAGAAGAATTGCAAGGGAAGTGATATTTAAAATAGAATTAGAGATATAAAACTGTTACTTACAATCCTTGATTAAGTTTTCTTCCTTGTCATACAAACCATTCATCTTCAATCCACGCTTAAACGTTTCTCATTTAGGACTTAATGCCAAAGTCCATTGGTGAGGTCAAACATGCCTCATAACCTACTGATATGGAGATCAGCAACCTTTAGACAATAGAAAGACAGCAAGCAATCAAACATCAGGTTCTGGAAGGCTTTAATTAATGAATTATGTGAAAGAATGTGATGCTCTGGTTTATGTCGTACCAGTGCACAACTGGATATCAAGCGGAATGCACTACCATTTGTATAAATACTTGTTTTAAAGCAGAAGGTTCAGGAATTTAGTCCTGAAACATTCCAAAATTCTTCTATTAATTCACCAAAGCTTTCCCTTTTGTAATTTACCTCCTGCCGTCTCTTCTTCACAGTCAGTTTTCACTGACCATAGAAACACCTCTACCTTGAAGGCAGATACCACTAAAAACCTTCACACAATTTTGAGCTCAGTTCCACAGCTTCCTAAAAGTTTTAGTAAAGTTTCTTATGGAGTATGAGAGCTGATTTCCTGTGAAAATGACAAAAAATTATTAATTTTATTGGGTTTAATTCTATCTATGAGGATTTTATTGAAAAGCAAGTCTTTTTCTGTTTGTGTTTTCATCAACAATATCTCATCACTTCATATTAAATATAGATGTATTTTTAGAGAATAAACCCTTTTAGTTGAAGGCCTTAAACTGTGAAGAATGAAAGGCTGATTAGCTGGTCTGCATTATTCATACAGGTCCAGTGACCTTACGCCTTTTTCTTCCTTAAAACAATGTGGATAAGGAACTAATCTTTCTTTATATTGCCATATGTGAAGACGTACAGGTGGACAGCAGGTCCTCATGAAGTTTCAGCGTACAAAAGCTGTTCTGCTTGCAGCAGCAGTGGGAGACACAGAAGACAGACTTGGTATCTTATTCCCTGGCCAAAGTGAGATTTGCTCCTAGAAAGAGATTTAATATGCTTTAGCTATTTTTCTGTAAACTCCCTATGGAGAAAAGGTCCTATCATTTTTTCACCCAAATGTAACTAGGCAAAGGTGAAGTTTTTTTAGCTGCCTGTGATTAGCAGTTTCTGATTTCCTTTGCATCTATTACAGTTTTACAGGTTATCTGAAGTTCATTAGTTTTCTCATTTGTATGGGGGAGAGAGTTTTAACATTTAGTACCTTTGACTATTTTTGTTCTGCATGCTCAAATATTTTTTGCTTGGCTACTAAACCTCCATTTTCTAGTCCTTTTTGGATAGCCATCAGAACAATGTGAACTAGTCTGCTCAAAATAACAGCATTAACAATAGCAGAGGAAAGAACAGCTTCTGAAAGAATGACATCAGACAGATTTATTTTCGGCCTAGATCTTTTGAATCCTTTTTACTGTTCTCCAAATAATTCTGACATTATATATAAAAATAATCACAAAGCATGCCATGTTTTATCAAAGGTACCTGATCTTTTTATTGTATTAAAGTACATTTTAGTGACAGAACACTATAATAGATTCAGTCCCTTAATTTTTAAAGCTATATTCCGTACATCGTCAGTTTTTGAAGAAAAGTGAAAAAGATTTGCAGCTAACCTTTCACCTACACTCTAGGTTGCTTCGTATGGTTAGTTCCAGTATAAATGGCAAAAAGTTTGGGTTTTTTTTCTTCTGATTTGCGTGGGTAGGTAGGTATTGGTTTTAATCAACTACTCATTACACATTGATTACAAGGAATATTTGGAATGACTATAAGCCTGCTGCATTCTCTCAGGGCCTTATAACTTGATATTTCATTATATTTTTTTTTTATTATCTTTGCAAAGAGAATCATACAAACCATGAATTCAACTTTAATTCATATTTGCTATGGCATCAAAATCTCCTGCCCTCAAGCTATCAAAAGTATGTTTATTCTTTAATAGAATAGGAAAAACAAAACACTCTGAATAACATGCACAGTTTTCTTTGTACCTCTGCCCTGGGCTCAGACCTTTTGCTCTGTTTTAATGTTTTCTGGCACTAAAACATTTTTTTTATCTAATGGAATTCCTGTACAGAAGGAGAATAATTAGGCTGGGTATTTCAGTCCAAACACTGGAAGGCTGAAGAACAGGATAACAAATAGAACTGAGGATGCAATTACTAAGCAAGCATGTACGTCCTGGGAAATGTTTGTTAATGATTCCAGTAGTATGGTAGGATTCAAGGGCCCATAGTGGCCAAAAATAAAGCATACCACTTAAATTTAAATCTATATTTACACTTCATGTTAACTCTTACTCCAGGCTTCTCGAGGATTCTGGCATGCCTTAACTGAGACCATAACTGTGACATAGGGAACTGTTGCTGATGAATTGTCATATTAGCCAGAAGGTGTCAACATGATATATCGAAAATATACAATGTGCCTGGAGTAGATGAGCTGAGTTAGTAAAAATTTATGAAATAAAGGACCAAAAATATTTTACATATATGTATATATAAATGTAGCAAACATAGTTGTGTGCAATTAGAAAGGCCCAGCCTCTTTTTCCTCACTGCTAAGCAGAGTGTAAGGAGCTAGAAACTACAATTGACTAGCAAATTCTCAGTATGAGAGAAATTCTTGTTCTTGTGTATTTGGGCCCTACGCCTCTGACCTTTCATATCAGATTGAGGTAGGGAGTACGAATGCAACAGGATTTTTCCCCCCTCCTCCCTTCCTCCTTTCCCCTCCCCCCTTCCCCCCTCCCTC
>Ga0065711_1049390_pt1 | contig 11332 bp, 7 predicted proteins | sample Hoacrofraction12_FD_59098 | JGI IMG/M metagenome (GOLD analysis project Ga0065711, IMG submission 59098) | Hoatzin crop microbial communities from Cojedes, Venezuela - Epithelial fraction 12 v2 (version 2) | ecosystem: Host-associated > Birds > Digestive system > Esophagus > Crop | place... | reverse complement strand
GGCGGGTCTTGAATATCTCCAGAGAAGGAGACCCCACAACCTCCCTGGGCAGCCTGTTCCAGTGCTCCGTCACCCTCAGAGGGAAGAAGTTCTTCCTCATGTTCAGACGGAACTTCCTGTGCTTCAATTTGTGCCCATTGCCCTTTGTCCCGTCAAATTACATTTTCTTTTTATACACGCAGTATTTATTAAGAATTTCTAAAATGAACACTTGTAATCGGTAATACAATCAAACATTTGCATTATTATAAATTCGATTTTCTGTAACACAGTACATTAGTGTGTACTAATAACATCCAAGACTTGAATGCCATACAGAATTATGCAGTAAGATATTTACTGTACCACAGTATATGTATTGTTCTCCCAAAATATTGCATCCATCTCTTAGACTACATTTACTTTCCAGGTGGTCTCAGCATACAGCTGTATGTATACAGCTGAAGACATTATGATGACCCAATCACAAGGTGTTATTGAATTCTGAAGTTTATGGAGCAGTACATGCCAGGGGTAACAGACAGATGTATTACATTACTTGTTTTTTCTTATTATTCTTTTTAGGTCTTAACATGTCTGAGAGTTCAAATTCTTCTAATCAGCCACATGGTACAAATAGTAGTTCAGTGGCCATTGCTATCCTTGTGCCTTTCTTTGCACTTATATTTGCTGGTTTTGGCTTTTATCTTTATAAACAAAGGTAAGTAAAAATTATATATATAGAGTTCCGGTATGACTTGGTGATTCTATTGCCTTCAATCTTTGTTAGTGTGAATGAAGTTTTCTGTAAAACTAGAAAACATCTGCTAAATATGCATGCAGACAGTTCTTCCTACCTCCATTAAGGTCTGGCGTAATGACTTAGAGATCAGTTTATTGTACCATGATATACTTTCATTCCTACCTCTTTAAGATGTTCTAAATTTCTCTCCTTATGATAAAAAAATGAATGCTATACATTATTGCCATATGGGGAATAATATAATGAACAGGCTTTGTGTGTACTTACAGTAGATTGCCTGTTTTTTTTTTACAAGTGGCAGAATTATGAGTCATATCTTGAGTAATTTATTTTAGTGCCTGCTCTGTTTATAAGCTTGAACGTATATGCAAGTATTATATAATTGAGAGTCTTCATTATGGAACTGTTTCTGCATCTGAAATTATTAGTTCATATGCAATTATGTTACATAGTCACCAGTCTTCTCAATTTCATTAGTCTAGGCTCAAGAGTTTTGTTCATGTTATTGAGACCAGTATCAGTTCTTTGGATTTAGTGTCAAGTAATCTCTTTGCATAGCTTAAAGAAAATTTAATCACTTTACTGACAATTCATTACCTACTAACTGTCAAAATGGTGATTTACATCTGGTAGCCTGACAATAAAAATTGTAATATACTCTGCAGGATAACATTAGTTTAAAACATGTACCATCATTTTTAAACAGTACCACTTGTTTTTGAACTGCTTCGGAATATGAAAAAGTGCTCATGTAACTTTTTTATACATTTGCTACTACCTGTGTATGGTAAGCACTTGTCTTCACATTTTATATTGATGATTTACAATGCAGTATGGATTTTGCACAACAATATAGATGAAATATTTTCAAGGGATTGAACTTTTGATGTTTTGAGTTATTTAACGAGAAAGAAAATTTTTCAACTACAAAGTTATTCTTGATAAACTTGTTGAGTCCCCAAAGGCAGAAAGAAAATCTCAGTCATCTGGCAGGGGAATTATTGCATTTTTATAAGGTTTTGATGTACTCTTTCCTACCAATCATCCAATCACCCAAGTGGAAATACGTACCTCTTCTCAGTTTGTTAACTAAAGTTTTAAGTGAACACCATTTTAAATGAATCATAAATCACTTAAACATTGATAAAAAGAGTCCTAATTCTTAGCACAGATATTGAAAAAAAAAAAAAGAGATGTTATACTTAGCTCCCATAGTTGGAATTGGGAGCTAAATTCTATTCAGATTCTTAAACTACATCAAGTGAGTGAGGAAAGCTGAAGTTACAAATATTCTGTCTTTCTGCTACAGGACTGCACCTAAATCACAGTATACAGGATGCTCTGCACATGAAAATAATAATGGACAAGCTGCTTTTGAAAACCCTATGTATGACACGAATGCGAAGTCGGCGGAAGGGAAAGCGGTACGATTTGACCCCAACTTGAACACCGTTTGCACAATGGTATAATGTGGTAGCGATGTGTCTTCAAAGTCTGGAAACTGACACAAAACACAGTGCACGCACTGTTCACTGATTAAAAAAAAAGAAATTAAAAAAAAAAAATTAAAGCACACTTTTCAGGATATACTGGGTCACCTTTTCCTGAGGATGATAGACAAGAATGGGTTGTGGTTATTTTGTTTTGATTTTGTTTTTCATAAACTGGATCACAATTCTTCTTCGTGTATACCACGGAGAGTTTAAAAAAAAAATTGCTGCACTCCATGAGTGCTACTCACAGTTTATTTGCTTTTTTAAAAAAGGAGGTTATTCTAAAACATAAAACATATTTGCATATATTGGAGGAGCATCCACTATCAGTATTTCTGTGCTTTATAAAAACTATAGAAGAGGGACTGGTTAAAAAAGAGATATAGACAGAAAATAAGAGCTATACTTACAGGAGACAATAGGTCACCGATTTCTCTTTAACAGTCATACGCTACATCTTTCTCATGAGTTTGTACCTTTATTTTCATTTATTCAGTCTGGTTAGTATTTTTTTTCTCAGAACAGTTAATTTTTTAAGTCCAGGATGTAGTAACTAGAAATCAGCAAGTACCACTCACACTTTTCATGTCACAGAAGAAAAGTTAAAATGTCATGATTTTATTTAATTGATTTCCTTCCCTGCTTCATATCTTTCTTCCTTTTCATGTTCCAAGTCAAGCTCCGTTTCTCTGTTTCCATTAACAATACCCCAAAATGGTAATATTTCTGTATTTCTTCTGTCAGTCATACAAGACAAATTTCACAATCAAGAAGCTAGTATGAATTGAGCTTTGTCACGTGGCTATGTTCCTTACTGTTGAAGATCATTCAAAAGAGTTACGTTCTTCAGTTTTTTTCAAATGTGAAAACATAATTTAATGATATTTCTAGTTAAAATGCAGTTTACAGTAACATTAGTAATCAAATCCATATATCAAAAATTGAAGAGTCCATTCTTCAATCCATGCTAGGGAAATCTAGACTGTATCACATCAGTTTGTTCCTTCGGCGTTTTATCAAAATGCATGCACAAAGCATGGCGAAATCCCATTGAAGTTGATGGATTCTAACAGACTTCCAGTGAACTTTGGATCAGACATACAAAGCAAGAGCAAGTTATAATTTGGAAATATTGTGTTTCTGCATCTATTTTATCTATATATTCTGTACTTAATGGAAACAAATCCTTACAGCTAATGATTTAAAAAATAATATATTTATAAAGCCATGATTTTATTAGGGACAATCCATTCATGTTAGGGACAACTCAGATTCCACAGCCCTCGGATACAAGTTTTAGACATTCTAGAATCATCTCTAAGGAAATATAATTTTTTAGTTTTACAGGTATTTCATATCAGAATTATTCAATGCCAACTCAGTAATTTATTTGGTGTAGGTCACTGTCTTCCATTCATAACATGAGTCGCAAATGCTGTGTGTTAGCCAGTGTGAATTATCTGTTATTGTCCCTTTCAGACATTAATAATTCTGTGAAAATCTGAACTTTTTATTACCGTAATAGAGAGTGCCTACCAAAAATCATTGTACCCAGGACTGCTGCTTGGATTTCTATAATGTTTGATGAATTTCTTATAAACCATTTTACAACACTTTGTTTTGAATATTCATACAACTGTGTCAAACTGTATTCTACTAAAAGGACGCTGTTTTATATTTTATACCATTGGTTGTTATTTATTCTTGTTTATTCAGATGACTGCAATAACTATAATTCATTCATTAATGTTAAGGTTAATACATTTGAGATTGTTTAAAATGTTTCTTCTGCAACTGGCTACTCCTCTTATATTAATGCATACACTTTTGTAAAGAAGTATATTTTTATGAAAAAGGATTTGTAAAAGTATGATGTAAATTTTCAGTGCAATGTAAACAAAAAATAAAAATGGACAATTGCTTTTTTTAACCATGTTTATTCTTTGGAAGATGAGCTTTAAACTCATTTCAGTTTTGAAGATGAGAAAATCACCAAATTAATAATTCATATTTGGTATTTTTGTGGGTCTTAATATCATGTTATTTTTTTTTTAATCTTCCTATGTATTTTAGGTGAAGTAGCAAGACTTAGATTACTTTCACAAATAGCCAATGAGCACAATGTGTAAAATTATCTATTTACTAAAATAAATTTTCTGTTTGATTTGAGGAAGCAGATGAACAAAAAAAAAAAAGCCTATACTTGTCAACCCAGTGGAAAGCACAGAAATTTTTTTTTTTTTTTACTTCAAAAAAAAAAATTATTCAGAAAATCTTAGTGGTCCTCAAAATTGTAGACAGCCTACTTTGCACATTAGTTTTCTACCTTTCTGCAGAAATGTACAGGACATACATATTAACAGGTAGTACCAATGGATACATTATCTTCTGACATTAAAAAACTAGGTATTGTCTTTTTTATGACATTGAACTGGAGGGGAGGATATTCATTATTTTACTATAATATTAAAACTCTCTTTTAACTACCGCTTTTGCTTACAAGCATGGAAAGTAGATGACAAATGCTGAGCTGAAATGCTATTCATACGACAGCTAGGCAAAAAAAAGTCAATATTATTTTCTGATTGGTGCTCTGTATAAACTAAAAAGGCCCATACAGGCTTACGTTGAAATCACTGGAGACTGTGTTGTTAAATATACTGGAAAAAGGAGCAAGGAGTCACTCTAAAAATGATACTGTGAGAATCATGTACTAATGCTTTTCAGGGGGATTCTAGAGAAAAAGGGTTGATTCTGAAACGCAAAAGAAATCCTTTTTCACAGTGGCCAAACTTTCACATGTAACCTAGAATCCGAAGCTAAGCTCTTCCTTTTTTGATTTATGCATTATATGTTTTAACGTATAAAAGTAAATAAAACTCATATTGAACTTGTTCAACAATTCTATTAATGCTTAAGCTAGTATCCAGCTTGCACTTTTCAAGAAATCTGCTGACTTGATTGTAATAGAGAATGAACTATTTATAAGAGATTGGGTTTTTTTGTTGTTGTTGGGTTCAATCTGTTTGGGTTTTTTATTTTGTTTTGGTTTTGAGTAGTTTGGTTGTTTGGGTTTTTTTACTGCAGTTCCTGAGCTGTTTGACTCTGTGAACTGTTCAATTTTCTAGTAGCAGAGTGATTGATTTTCGCTGTGGCATATGGAACTTCCAGTTTTGATTGTTTGGTTAGAGTTGGTTATCACAGTCTACACCGTGTTTCTTTTTTTTCTTAGGAAGATATGTGAAATTAATTAGACTTTTTGTCCTCTAAGCACTTTGGCTGCATTATGCAAGTAAACACACTACTCAGAGAAAATGTGCAGGAATACAGAGATTGCTATGCATCTCCTGGAGTCTTTTCAAGACTGAAGCAGCTTCTGCAATACTATAGAGTGAGATTTAAAACTACATTTAAGTTTCTATAATCAATAGGCACAAAACTGGGTTACTCTGGAGGTACTGAGACTAGCTGTCTCTGAAATGCACTAAGCTGTTTTAATTCTACGTTATCTGCATGTCAAGAGCCAACTTGTCCACTAAGTCTTTAAAGTCATAGTACAATTTGTTCATTACTGTAATCCAGAAACCACACAGTATCACCTAAACCCATCAAAGCAGCAGTTCTAGTATAACTACTTAGAACAACAAGACCGTTATAAAATGGAGCTATAAATTTCTAATTTTACACTGGTTTGTGAAACAGAGCTGGCAGTACTATGTAGACATCTTATCCTGGAGGAATTCCCTGACAACCATACAAGAGGATGTTCTTGTCAAGGAAATAATTTAATAGCTATAAACCTTACAATCTCTTCTATAGAGCTACTGGGAAGTAAAGTGAATCTATAGCCAAGTCATTAAGCTATTAATTTAGATAGAATCATAGAATCATTTGGGTTGGAAGGGACCTTACAGGTCATGTAGTTCCAAACCCCCTGCCATGGACAGAGACACCTTCCACTAGACCAAGTTGCTCAAAGCATCATCCAACCTGGCCTTGAACACATCCAGGGAGGGGGCATCCACATACTCTCTGGGCAACCTGTTCTGAGGCTCACCACCCTCAGAGTAAAGAATTTAATTCCTATATCTAACCTCAGTCTCCCCTCTTTCAATTTGAAGCCACTACCCTTTGTCCTATCACTACATCCCCTGCTAAAAAATCCCTCTCCAGCTTTCTTGTAAGACCCTTTTCAGGTACTGGAAGGCTGCTACAAGGTGTCCCCAGAGCATTCTCCAGTCTGAACAAACCCAAATCGCTCAGCTTGTCTTCACAGGGGAGGTGTTCCAGCCCTTGGATTATTACTGTGACCCTCCTCTGGACCTGCTCGAGCCTTTGACCTCAGCAATTTGAATGTGACCATCCAGCCAATTCCTTATCCACCAAGTGGTCCATCTATCATATCCATTTCTCTCCAATTCAGAGACAATGTCATGTGGGACAGTGTCAAACGCTTTGCTGAAGTCCAGATAGATGATATCAGTTACTTTTCCCTTATGCACCAACACAGTAACCATGTTGTAGAAGGCCAACAATTTTGTCAAGCACAATTTTATCTTAGTGAAGCCATGTTGGCTGTCACCAATCACCTCCTTATTTTCTGTGTGCTTTAACATAATTTCCAAGAGGACCTTCTCCATGATCTTGCCACGCACAGAGGGGAGACTTACTGGCCTGTACGACAGCTTTTGTTTACCAGGCCTTAAAATCATGTATCTCAACCCACTAGTAAAGTTGACGGAAGTGTTGTGAAATATTCATCATTTTTTCCAGTATTAGTGAAATTTGGGAAATTAAAATCTTGGCTATCACTGCACAAAGATGTCAGCCTATCTGTATCCCAGTGTGCAGATTTAGTCGTAAGTAACTACTACCTGCCGAGTTTCAGCATCCGTGCAGGGACAGGAACGACTCTCACACATTGATGCAATGCACAGTCAGTTCACTTTATTGCTCCGCTTGCATGGTTATATACATTTTTCATATCTGTACATGCAATCACGCTTATTCAGATAGACTACAGACATAAATCACATGCTGTTCATGTGCCCTACATTCCCTTATGATTGGTAACTATGCACTAACGCCAATAGCAACAGGCCGCCTCCACGTCCTTGAACACATCTTGTTTTTGCCAACCCACACCATGTGCACTATCAGAACTTTCTCAATTGCTATTGTTAACTGCCCTTTCCAGCGGCCTGTTCAGTTATGCTAACTGTTTTGCTTATGCAGTCTAGTCATGCTAACTCTCCAGCTACATCAACCCCAACATCTCCCCCTTTTTCTTTTCAAAAAAAGGCTAAGCTGTCTTATCATTGCTTTAAAAACATTTGCTCAATTGGTGTTTGTTGCATCACAAAAATTTTCTTCACAGTTGCCTCTAGTGCCTTTTGTGTTATGCGTATTATACATGAAACCAATATAAGCGGATTGAATAAATCTCACTTACAGTATTGATTCTTTTACAACGAATGCACAATGGTGTTAAGGTGCAATTCAGATAAATGCGTTGGTTACCATTAAAATAATTTTTAACTCCTGATCATGTACTTGGCTCCTTCAGCACATCCATAAGTCCTATTTACTTCAGCATCTTTCTCTTCTGTTTATTACAGCAATCTGCTTTTGTCCCGTTCCTCTACAACTACCCAGCTACTACAGTGTCCCAGCAAAGCATAGATCTCTTGTGCAAGAATATACCGTTTTTTTCACCATATGTGCTTCTGCCAATAAAAGATGATTTGTTCCACACTGAACAAATCAGTATGTGTTACAGCATGCTTTTTTATAGGATGATCAGATATGGAGTAAAAAATGGCTTATATAATCTGTTATATTAAAATATTAAAATCTGTTATATTAAAATCCCACAATATTTTTTGGACTAATTTGTAAAAATATTTTCCGACTTCAAATTGTCTTTCAGGATTGATATAGGTACATGAACAGTCTGTGTCAGGAGGATCACCCAAGCAAAAGTAAACTCAGCAACTGATTTCCACAGCTCCTTTCACACATATTTTGTTAGTAGTTTTATTAGCCTTACATAGTACTACAGAAAATCTATTCAGCATCTCTAAAACCCAAATATTTTCTTTTTTTTTTTTTGAGTTTCAGTGATTTCATTTTGATTCAGTCATCAGAAGTTCAGTCAAACATGATGGAGAAAGATGCAAGGGGTTGGTGTTCTGATAAAGCTGGAAGTTAATAAAATCTGTTATTACTGGTTAGCTATTAAATATGTTATTCTTTATCTACTTTTATATCTTTCTCTATGAAATAATAAATTCATACAGAAGAGAGTATTCACCTGAGGGAAGCGTGACATAACATTTAGGAATGCTTTTGTGTTTAAAATTTCTGCACTTTATTAATTTTCCAAAATATTTGTGGGATCCCAGCTCGCATATTTTAAACAAATGAAGTCCTGTCTTTTCTGCACCAGGTTGGTTTTATCTTTAGTATCAGACTAAGTCTACCACTGTTTGATCCTTTAGTTTGTTATCTACTTTCTACTGCTGTCCGTCCTAAGACAATGAGAGAATGATTCATAATTTGGTTTCCTTTCATAGTAAAATAAGTACAAGGAGTAATATTTCAGGCAAATAATTCTGAATTAGATTTTATAGTGTCAAAGATTAAGCAGGACCAATATTAAACAAACATTTGACTACATAAAATATATTCCAGTGACATAGCTGTGTTCCCTATTTATTATCATCTTCTTGATGCTGAAACTATGGCAACATAATGTCCTGACTTGCGCAACCAGGAGTAAGTGTAGTGGTAGTTCTGAAAAGTAGGTCTCCTCATTTTGTGAAAAATTTCGAATTTTGAAGCCATTTATCATTCTCTACCGATTAGCCAAGTATCCAGTAAATATCTATCAGTGCTCCATACTTCGCTGCACACAAAATCATCCCAAATCAGCCAGATTAAACTGCTCAGGTCAAAATATCTTTTTGTCTGAATGATATTGAGAACACACTTGTAGAAAGTGCCCTAGCTACCAAACACACTGAAGAGAAGGTAACTTCCATCAAAGAAGCTGTACATCCATTTTAAGGTAACATCTTAAACCACATAAATAAGTGTCCAGAATTTTATGCGCTAGCTGCATATCCGCATTTCTAGGAAAATACATAATGTTTATCACAGTGAACTTTAATCTCAATTACCTAGTACTCATAAAATAATTTATATTCCTAAAATAAAAGATGCTACATAGGGGTAAATTAATTATATAGTCATCCTCTTTTCAAATACTTAAGTGACAAGAGATTATATCTGAACACTCCAAGTCTCCTGTGGTGATTCTTATGAGACATTCTACTTGGTGTTTTATCATATTCTGCAGTGAGAAGAGTTCAGTCCGTGAAGTGCTAGAATTCAGAAACAGGGAAATAAAAAATAAAAACAACCTCTTCAAATTGTGAAGGATACACTCTTCTCTAAGAGAAGCATAACACATAAGGATTCTGCTCCCATATATCAACTGAAGAATTTGTGGATCCATGGGGTGTCACCACATTTGTAGTTAATCCACCAAGAGAATGTCCAGTAGTGTAATTTGAGTAATGAATCCCTAAGATTCTTTTTTTTTTTTTTTTCACTCGTGCATTCAGTAACAGGTTGCTGCTAGAAAAGAAGTCAGAAAAACCTGAAGGTATGTAAAGAAAAAACAAAAAGGAGTCTGGGAAAGCATAAAGGAGTAAATAGATGTATGTTCTATGTTAACAAGCTAAATGGTGTTCTATTTCATTAGTGATTCTAAAACCAGGTCAGTAGTATCAGGCTGATGTGATTTTCTCTTCAAGGCCCTCAGAGCAGTTTAACATCTTCATTCACAGAATCACAGAATCACAGAATAGTAGGGGTTGGAAGGGACCTCTGTGGGTCATCTAGTCCAACCCTCCTGCCGAAGCAGGGTCACCTACAGGAAGCTGCACAGGACCTTGTCCAGGCGGGTCTTGAATATCTCCAGAGAACAAGATATCCACCTCCACCTTTACTCATTTCTTGGAAAAAAAGTTTTGTTCGTCCATCTCTTATCCTTTCAGTTATTTCTTACCTGATTCGAAAAGTGCTTTGATACAAAAAAAGTTCTGAAGAGCAACTCTCAGGGACTGGACATTGGAAAACTATTGTGAACAGGGTTCATCTAATTTTAAAGACCTGCTAAAAACTATGGTTCACAGAATCACACAATCACAGAATGGTAGGGGTTGGAAGGGACCTCTGTGGGTCATCTAGTCCAACCCTCCTGCCAAAGCAGGGTCACCTACAGTAGATTGTAGAGGACCTTGTCCAGGCAGGTCTTGAATAACTCCAGAGAAGTAGATTCCACAAACTCCCTGGGCAGCCTGTTCCAGGGCTCCGTCACCCTCAGAGGGAAGAAGTTCTTCCTCATGTTCAGATGAAACTTCCTGTGCTTCAGTTTGGGCCCATTGCCCCTTGTCCTGTCACTGGACACCACTGAAAAGAGTTTGGCCCCATCCTCCTGACACCCAAACTTCAGATATTTATAAGCATATATTAGGTCCCCTCGCAGCCTTCTTTTCTTCAGGCTGAACAAGCCCAGCTCCCTCAGCCTCTCCTCGTAGAGGAGATGTTCCAGTCCCCTCATCATCCTTGTAGCCCTCCGCTGGACTCTCTCCAGTAGCTCTTCGTCTTTCTTGAACTGGGGAGCCCGGAACTGGACACAGTACTCCAGATGAGGCCTCACCAGGGCAGTGTAGAGGGGAAGGAGAACCTCCCTCGACCTGCTGGCCACACTCTTCTTGATGAATCCCAGGATCCCATTGGCCTTCTTGGCAGCCAGGGCACACTGCTGGCTCATGGTTAACCTGTCGTCCACCAGGACACCAAGGTCCCTCTCCGCAGAGCTGTTCTCCAGCAGGTCCACCCCAAGCCTGTACTGGTGCATGGGGTTGTTCCTCCCCAGGTGCAGGACCCTGCACTTGCCTTTGTTGAACCTCATCAGGTTCCTCTCTGTCCAGCTTTCCAGCCTATCCAGGTCACGCTGAATGGCAGCACAGCCTTCCGGTGTGTCTACCACACCTCCCAGTTTGGTGTCATCAGCAAACTTGCTGAG
>Ga0065711_1049389_pt1 | contig 11333 bp, 5 predicted proteins | sample Hoacrofraction12_FD_59098 | JGI IMG/M metagenome (GOLD analysis project Ga0065711, IMG submission 59098) | Hoatzin crop microbial communities from Cojedes, Venezuela - Epithelial fraction 12 v2 (version 2) | ecosystem: Host-associated > Birds > Digestive system > Esophagus > Crop | place... | reverse complement strand
CCTCTCTGCCCAGCTTTCCAGCCTATCCAGGTCACGCTGAATGGCAGCACAGCCTTCTGGTGTATCTACCACACCTCCCAGTTTGGTGTCATCAGCAAACTTGCTGAGGGTACATTCTAACTCTTCATCGAAAATGAATCTTTCCACTTGCTGTCAGAACAGTGCTAACAGCAACAGCCTTTCCAAAGCATTGCTCTGTAAAAACAAGGAAGAAGAAATAAAATTCTGAAGTAATTTTTAAAAATACCTGGGAGGAAGATAGGACTGAGCAGCTCCAGGGTTTCCTTCAGTCCGGATGGCCTGACAGAGAGATATGTGGTTGAATGGATGGGTACTAGTTGAGCCTTTCTCAAGGGCTTGGGAACTATGTGCTCTCATGACTGCAAACAAAGCTAATTTTTAACGTTTTAACCAGGCAAATTTATCTACTTCAAGGTAACACATAAGCCATGCTAATTAAGCAATAACATGTCTCCTGATCTGCAGGCAGTTGTCTACAACCGTTCTGCTGAGCTTGCTGTTTTGGGGGGAGATAATACTTTATCCATTAACTGCTACCTGGGCATGACATTGAAACTTCAATAAACATTTAAAATGCCCTTTTCTTTTTTTTTTTATCTTGTTTCTACCCTGCCACTAAATGAAAAATGCATTTTCTGACATTAAGGAAAAGATGGTTTAGATATACCTGTGGCAGACATCCCAGAAATCAACAATAGAATAAAAGATCAAAGGTGCTCATTTAATTTAGAGACATCCCAGATCATGGGGGAAGAAAGCTTGGGCACTGGTTTTGCCAGATGCTAAGTGCATTTCAGCTTTCAGCAAAGTCAAAATTAGTCAGAAAAGCTCAGCCCCAATGGCTTTGATCTCTGACCATTTTGGCCATTGGCCCATGCTTAAAGCATGATTATAGGCTGTGCCATTTCATTCCATCACCTTTTTGCATACCGTCTTCCCATTCCTGAGCATTTATTTTGTAGCCTGGCTCAGGTAGAAGGCCAGTCCTATCAGCCAAAGGAAATGGAGGGTTTGCTAGCTCTGGGCAGCGTCACCAGGAATATTAACTGAGGAGAGTGTGACAACCCTTGTGAATTTGGTTTTAGCATGAAAGAACAGGCACATGTCATCTAACTGTTTTGCAGTTAGGCCAAGATCACCCATCTTGAACAACGTGGAACAATGGCATCCTCTTTTTTTAAAAGGGAGTTGCTGGAAGGATGGTAATAAATGGAGCATAAATAGAAAGGACAAATAATGCCTTGAGAATAAAATGACACTACCCTCTCCCATGTTCCTGCCAACACCTTACGTAGTTTATGTACTGCTCAAACAGGATGTTAAAGCAGAGATGCCTGAGTGGTACAAGGACATTTTAATAGCGTTCTGTGGAAATTTAGTTTCATATTTCTTTATTTTCTCTCTTATAAAGTACTATTGCCGGAACAGAGAGAGGATGGTTTACATTTACAGAAGGTGCCAAAGGCAGAGAAGAAATATGGTGTTCAGTACAGTAAAGGAAAGAAGAGAAAACAAGAAAAATAGACTCTATCACTCCAGCTATAAGACACTATGTATTTCAGTTCAAGCTTCTGTCGTCTCATGTGCTGAATCCTCCCTGATGGGTTGTTCTGTAATCTTCTCCTCTCTAACAGCCATTTTTCTTATCAATACATCACCTCAGAATGAAGGCAGCGGAGATTTTAGCTAAAGTTGTGGTTGCATGATAACGTAAATCTGCCCTTGCAGATCCTAGCACTAGGTGAAAAGCACTATGGTCCTCTGTCACAGAGTCTGGATCTACCTCCTTCTTCTGGTTCAAGTGCGTTTAGAAAACATTGGCAGGTGAACCTAGAGGCTTTATAGCAGATCAACCTTGCCTGTGCCACTCCTGTCTCCCACCAGACTGGCATCATCTGCTCTCTTCAGTCAGTTCAAATCCAGTATAAAGCTGACATAAACTCTATGCTGGGTGAGCTGGCTTATTTGGTAGAATTTGGCAATTATTAGGCATGTCATTTATGTAGCTATGCTTAAACAAGTCTAAACTTGTGTACTGCTTTGTCAGCACAAAGATCTGGCGTTGACATTGATGGGCATGTGGAAAGGAGAAAAACTGTGGGACTGGGTGTGTTCAGAATGATCTCTGCTTCTTGCACTGTCTTATCAAAGCCTTCTTACTCTCTGTGCAGTGCTACTAACCATGCGGGATTGTTTGTGTTTTGGTGTATGAGTCTCCTCTTGCATTACACGCTTTTGATGTCACATAGTAGATACACGAGCTCAGCTGTCAACATCTGTGATGTGATTGATTTAAACGCAAACACGCTTTAAAAGCAAAACTATGCTCGTTGGTAAGGCCTTGCTGGCTGATATATAGCTATATTTAAATGATGTATAGGGGAGCATAAGTAACAGCTAAAGGGCTTTCATTTGAGATGAAAGATGTACAGGTTTTAGTTTGGGAACTTGTCCAAGTAGACAAGATTATAACAGGCTTTTAGGCCATTTTGCCTTTTCTGTGCTTGATATCAGCCAGTAACAAATGCCATTATATGCTGGGGACTTCTCATAATGGTGCTGCAGATTTCTGCCCTTTACATATTAATGTATGGGCATGTATTTGCTAGTATCATACATGTTTAGTTGAATATTAATTTAATCAGTGTTGTATTTGTCAACAGCACATTCCTAAAATGGTAATAGTGACAAATTAGTGTAATTGCTGGAAAGCAGAGTCATAAAGGAGTCACTCACAGTTTCCAAATAAGAATTGTGATAGCAAACCTGTCTACAAGGTCTGAAGACCTTGGTTTGTAGTTGGAGGTGATATACTGTCTCATAAGCATTAGTGAGGAGCAGTGCCTTAAACTGGACAGCAGCTTACTAAAATTAATAACCCTCTATGTCTTGGCTTTTGTGACTTGCCTGTGGTTGCCTGTCGGCTCACTGGCAAAACAAGGAGCAAAGCTGAATCTCAGCTGCGTATCTTAATCTCTCTTACTAACATATCACTACACAGTTTGAGGTCAAATGTGGCAAATGTTAGGTCAGTGTACGAAGTCACTAGCAGTTACCCAGGTAGTCGGTGGTCTTTTCAGAGCACAAGTGAAAAGTGCTCCTGGAGGTTGTTTAATCTGTTAGTTACGCTTTAATTTCCTGTTCAAATATGAGTCTGTGACTCTTTCTTCACCGTGTGAAGCTATTTTTAGCATGAGAATTTTTCAGTGTCAAAAACTTGCTAAATCACTTCCTTTCAAATTTGTAAGACGTAGAGGGGCAGCCTGGGCTCCTCACTTTTGATTTAATAGGGGTCAAGGGCTTGTTTTATAGAGCCAGGTGGTAGGAGCTTTTCTTTTGCAGAATCATTTCTCTTCTGTAGTCAGAATTTGGAGGTTTGTGTTTTCCAGATACCTATAGAGAGGAACATCATAGGAACCTGTTTCATAATTTAATGTTGCATTTTCAAGTTTAATCTGGCTTTACCACAAAAAGCTCTTATTTCATACCTTTTGTGCTCTTCACTCCAAAAGTCATTATATGAAAATGATTTAATCTTTACTTATAGCTGTTTCTCTGATCAGCATTATAAAATCCTCAAACCAAAACAAAACTAGTGGGGAAAAAAAGACAACTACCAGACAAACCAATCAAGTAAATCTTTCAGCTGAAAAGCTGTTCATGCTATCATGATTTCAGCATAAAACTCTAACTGTAAAAATGAATGTTTCAAGATCATTTTCCAAAAATGATTGTTTCCTCAGATTCTGGATAGGCTTCAAAAAAAAGAGAAATGAAGACCTTGTTTTGATTTTATACGTATTTCACAGAGGTTCTAGAATTAAATAACGAAGAGTGGTTAACTGCTATGCAGTGTAATCCTGAGCAACTCATTGTTTTGCATTTTTATTACATTTTAATATACTGTACATCTTCTTCCTTGATGCTCTGTGTGCTCTGCTCACACTGTCTAGTCAAGAAATTTGAATAGGCTAGATGAAAGACTATGATTTTGCTAATTTGTGCAATAATAATTTTTAAATCTTCACAGTAAATTTTGAAATTTATCTGAAAAATAAACACCTCTTTTTAAACAGTACATTAGCATTTCTTCCTAGCACTTTGTGCTAGAAAAACAATGTATTAATTGTTCTTTTTACTAACCTGTCATAACATAATGGGGAGGAACATTATCTGTGTCTCTGTGTGTATGGTATTAACAAGTAAATTAATGTTTTCAAATTTTTCATAGTTGCAGGTGAAGATGAAAGAACTCCATATCTTGTGTTCTTGCTTGTATAGCTCAACGGGAAATTGACGTTTTCCTGAGAAAACTATAGTGATATCATAATATCAGAAAACTTGCACTGAATTTTGAACTCCACACATGTCCATGTGCATTGAAACCTTGAATGACCCTCCAAGCCAAAAGTGAGCGTGAGTTTGCCAAGCAGATGAATTGTAACTTCAAAGATTACTCTGACTAGTTCTCTCCAATACCCTGCTCATTAAATAAACCCTGACAAAAAACAAATTCTTTTCACTTTACATTGCATTTGGAAGTAAAATACAGAAGATGAGTTATGGATGTGAGATGAGCTGTGGAAAATCATAGCCTGGCGTGGCAAGTGGGAAGCATCTAGGAGAGCTCCACCAACGTGCTGGTCCTTACAAGTCTGCAGCTGAGGGAACTGGAGTTGTTTAGTCTGGAGAAGAGGGGGCTGAAGGGAGACCTTATTGCTCTCTACAGCTACCTGAAAGGATGTTGTAGTGAGGCAGGTGTTGGTTTCTTCTCCCAACTAACTAGCAATAGGACAAGAGGTAATGGCCTCAAGTTGCATCAGGGGAGGTTTAGATTGTATATTAGGAAGAATGTCTTTACTGAAAGAGTGGTCAAGCATTGGAACAGGCTGTCCAGGGAGGTAGTTGAGTGACCATCCCTGGAGGTGTTCAAAAAACGTGTAGATGTGGCACTTCAGGACGTGGTTTAGCAGGCATGGTGGTGTTGGGTTGATGATTGGACTGATGATCTTAGAGGTCTTTTCCAACCTTAATGATTCTGTGAATCTGTGGTTGTATGATTCTTGGGGATGATACCCGTAAATATAAAATTTCCACTTACCACAGTGATTGTAATTAAACTAAAGTAGATCCTTGCTGTTTTGAGAAGACAGGAAAGCTTGAAGATAAGGAGGATTCTAAATAACAATACTTAGACAAAATTAACTTGCTGTTTTTGCGGGATAGGAAAGCTCTAAGATAGACATACTCCTAAGTAATGTTATTCGGACAGCTTGGCCTTGGGAGGGCAGATGCACCAAGCTACAGAGGTAAAGAGGCACCAAGAGGGCAACAAGACCAGAGCAAAACAACCTGGAAGGACACGGTATACGTGATCTTAGAACTGAGTTTGTGCAGAAACAAAGGTCAACCAGCAGACACTGTGATGAGGAGTATAAGCCTTCATCTTAAGACCCCCAAAGACCACTCGAGGATGCTAATAGACATGCGTGAAAGACATTATGATATGCTAGTTAGTTCATGAATATGCTAAGCATTTCTCAGAAATATAATGAATATGTATATTGTGATTATATTTAACCTGAAATGACAGGGTGTTTGGCGTGCAGGTTTGGAGGAGAGATCCCCCGTGTGCCTGGCGCCGTAATAAAGAATACCTGCTTATTAGTCTTCCGAATACTGAGGCTTCAACTCTGGCTTTTCACTGTATCAGGGAAAGAGGAGTACTTGTTTTAAAATCTGTGATGCTAAACAGGATATGTTGAAGAGAGTAGTCAGTCCCACATTTGTTATGCCTGCATCAAAGAGCATAGTATGCACTTCTAACACTGTGGACTGTCACTGCTCCAAAATATGTGCAACAGCATCCCAGTTCAGGACTAGATGCAGGAAGACCTTTATCTTTTGGAACTGCTTGTTGCATACAGTTGGCTGTGTTCTGTCTTCTTTTGTTTTCTATCTGCAGTGTTGCGTATGAAAACTAATTGACCAAGTTCTGGTGAAGACTAAGGAATCATGTTCCATTAGGTGTGCATGATCTTAACTCTCCTGCATCAAAGTAATACCCCAAAATTGAGAAAAATCAGTTATATTTTGACACAGACAAATATGCAAAGATACTGCACAAAGATAGTTTCCTTTAGCATACTCTTTTGACCTGCATATTTTCTGATAAGCTATAATTTGTTTCATTAATTTGTATTCAAATGTGGAGAAATCCAAGATTACCTGATTGAAAGATATATCCTGTTCTCTGATGTAAACATTTATATTGCAGTAATAGAATGATTTATTCAAAAAGTACAGTAAATGGTGATAAACTTGATTCCTAGTATGACAAGCCAATGGAATTTTTAATCTCAAAATTTTCAATGATTAAAAACCTTAAAAAAATGGATATAACAGTGAGCTGTTCAAATATTATCTTGAAATATATTTTTACTTTTCATCCCAGTAATTTACAAAATCGTGAATTCTAAAGCTATATAATGTATTTTCAGTCCAGGTTCTAAGAAGAAAATGACTGTTCGGTGCACTAGACATCAATGCTTTTGAAATCAGTATTTTTTGTAACACAACTCTGATATGTGATGGAAGTCAGAATAAGGTTTCTTGATCCTGTCAGAAAAGGATGGGTAGTTTTTTGGAAGGAATGTGATTCTCTGGCTGCATCCTGTTCATGCAAAGTCAGCTGGAGTTTTTATAAACTTCTCTGAGCATGGATGGAGTTTTATGAACCCATAAAACTTCAAACCTGTGGCTCAGCTTCAGAGTGCTTGACATGCTTCAGAGATTTCTGCTTAACTGTTTTGGAAGAACACATCAACATTTCTGCTCATTACCAACCCAAATTCTTAGAACCTTTGAGCAAGTATTCCTCCATGCATTGAAGATCTGCCAATACTGCCTTTTTTGTCATGCAGAAAATACAGTTTGGGAGACAAAGATGATATTAGTATGAACAGATTGGAAGGTAGCCTGCTGTCTTTATACAACCTGTTCTCAGTCTGCAGAATCACTGGCACACGTATAGACAGGAGGTGTATTGGCATTCACCTTGAACAATTCATTAGGGGCAGAGTTTAACCTCTCTGTTCGCCTCCCACAAACACAGATAGCTAGAGAAGGCAAAATACTGAAGACTTCTGTTCCTACTTTTAGCTCATTAACTTATTTGTCAGCCTATCTCCGCTGGCACAAGGTTTACTATGCAGTAACTTTCTCGTACAGATAAACCCTAAAATCCCTACCTTTTGAATGTGTGCAAACTTCATTTTCATTGCTGCCCCTTAAAGTGTCAGGAATGCTACTAGCAGGGGTCACCTCAGACAAATGCTGTGTGTCATTGCTGTGCAGCCTGTCTTATACTAGAAGTGGATGCTTCTCTGTTCATAATAAATTATGAACCAGGGGAAGGGGAGTGATATGGTTAAAGACACATGTTGGCTGATGTGCAGTTAAGAAGTTAACTAAGAGTTTACTCTCATTTAAGTTGCTATAAATGTTGCTTCTGGCTCAAGTATGGCTGGCTTGTTTACAGGAAAACCTAGGTATACTATACCTTTTCCTTGCTTGCTAGCAGCATGCAACACAAGTCTTGCCATTTTGTCTGATTGTGGCAAAATTCTCAGGACTATGGGATCCAAAGCATCAATCCAAAAGCCACATGTATTTTGTAATCTCTGTGCAATATCACTTTTAACAATTCCAACAATTCAAAGTAATCTTTGGCAAGACTTCTTACCATAGATCAGCATGAACATTTTTAGTTTTACTTTAATTTGGAATCATGGGACTCCTACAAATGGGGGAAAAAAGGAGGTAGAACCAACTTTTACTTTATTGAGGTTTAAAATTTGTCTCAGCAGAGAATCAAACCTAGAGAAGTTCATATGTGTAGGAAATTATTTATTAACTCTATTTTAGGCATAAAGCCTGGGTATTCCGAACCACCTCCTCTGAAGATTGCTTACCTCTTTCCCCTGGTACAGAAAAGTTAGATTTTGCTATGCGCCTGAGGTGAGTGTCTATCCTCTTTTGGAAATTTGGTTCAGTGAAAGCAACACAATACGAAAAATTAGGCTTCCAGTGGAAAATTCCATAAGTTTTTAATTAAGGACAGATATTATCCACATTACTGTTAACGTTTAAAACAAATCATAAATGGATTTGCAAAACTTTGTGGGTATATAATTGTGTTTTTGGTTTTGTGTAGTTACAAGAGAGATGTCTGATGCTGATGTTTTACTGTGTTGTTTGATATTGTCAATGAAAAGTGATTTAAGAATATATACATTGGGAAATCACTCTGAATTTCATAATTCACCTATAATTTACATATCGGTGTAATGCTGCTTTTTTGCTCTCTGTTGAGTCAAGTTCAGAGATATAGGGGTGGCAAACATTAATAGAGTCACTATTGCCTGTTAACACAGCTCATTAATCTGTTCCAGTAGTCATTAACTTTGCAGGGAAATATTGATTCCTATGGAAACAAAGGCTTTAAGTTAAAAATAAATAAATGAAGAAATGTCTCCAGGAGTGATCTGTGCACTGCACATGCATTTAGTTCTTATCAACAGTGTACTTTCATGCTGTTCACAACACTGTTTGCTTATAGTACAGATTCTAATGGAGTAATCAAAATGCATTGTGTTCAGTTCTCATTTGATATTTGTTGCTTTTATAATTGCAATGCCATTTTGTGAGGAAACATTTTCCCTGTGATCAGAATCTTGTAGTAAGAAGTGGAAGTGACATTTTTTTATCCATGGCATACCTATAAGTCCTGGGTATAATTCTTCCAGTTTGTGAGGCCTGTTTCACTGCTATTATGTATTTCTAGGTGTTTTAAAGAGCTCAGAGGCATAGGGACTCATACCTATTCTAAAATGTAAATAAGGTTAAATCATTTTTTGCTGTAACTACACTGAGTTAGTATACAAATCAAGTACATAGTGGCTATGCTTTCATATCAGTATTCAAGTGAGCATGCCCAGCTGATTGTCAACAAAAAGGGCATTCTCAGACTCTTCTCAGGGTTTTCATCACATGTGGATACAAAAGAAGTTTCTGCAGACTTGGAGGCTGGCTTCTATTCCACCTCAACAACACCATGTGTCTGACTTGTCTCTTCTGTTTACCACATTCACCAGTGATAGTGAATCCATAAGATGGATGTGAAATGTTGTGGGGGTTTTTATTCTGAGTTATTTGATCTCATTTCCTTACCATGTCGTTATGATTTGGAGAAGTGAGATTGTAAAGTTTGCTTTTTAATTTCTACATTGTTTTTCTTTTCTGTAAATCCTCAAGTCAATGGTCTTCATGTGTGTTTGCAGATTTTCCAGGTTAAGCAGATTGCTATTTAGAAGTGCCTTTCTGGGTGTCTGATGGCTTCAGATATAATTTCTCCTCACTGTCTTCAGGACAGAGTTTTATGAATTACACAACATCAGAAGTTTCTCTGAAAGCTTATTTTTCATTTGTATGCTGTTAAAACTTGTCTCATGATTGGTCTAAAATGCAGCAGCTACTTGAGCTAATTAGCTTTTACATGAGCTAATATGACCTACCTGGAATGCTCAAAAAAGTTTGACCTTGCTTGCACCATCCTGAGTGGCATGTTGTTTGTTATCATTTACAAAGTGATTTATGTTGTTCTGTCTCAATGACTTGTAATCTTCAGTATCTGCCACTCCCTTAATCTTTTGGTCAGTTTGATTCCTTCCCCGCAATCGACTTATAAAAAATATTAAATAGTTAAGGGCCAACAACTGTGCTCTGTGGCAATGCCCTTGAAAGTACAGCCACTGCAGTGATTTCCGGTGAGATCAACAAGACCTATCCTTGACCGTGTTTCATCCATTTAATGTATGCAATGCTGATTTTGTGTTCTAGTTTATTAATCAGGATATTGTGCAGTGTGCAATTAGTTGTGTCTTACAGAGATCTAAGTGTATTGTACAGCACTATTTAACCTTTATCAATCAAAAATGTAATCTCATAAAAATATTGAATTACATTGAGACCTGTTATATATAAGAGCATTTAGATTAGTTCTTCATTTTACTGCTGTCTTTTAGCTGAGTCCCATATCAGCTATTCCATTATTTTCTTTGAGATCAACGCAGGATAACAAAGTCTGTAATTACATCAGATATCGCCCCACTTACCCTTTTCTAAGTCTTAGCAGAAGATTATTTTCTTAGCTTGGTTCTCTGAAAATTACCATTAAGTGTTGGAAGTGAGCCTTTGGTCTCATTGAAAATCCACGCGAACAGTTCAGACGTCTTCTGTACCAGTTCTTTTCTAGCTATTAGTTGAGAATTATCTGGGTTTGCTGAGTCAAAAGTGTTTATGAATTAAATGAATTTAAAATAGCTTCTATTTTAACATCCTGTTTTGCTACTGACAGACTGGGTTCATCACTACCGCTTTGTATACACGTCATTTACTTCTTACAAGCAAAACACACAGCAGAAATATTTACTGAAAATCTGTCTCTGTGTTGTTAACACTTGCCTCTTCCTTATCGAACAATGTCCCAATACAGTTGTTAATATACCGATCATTTTCAGTGTAATAAAAATGGTCTTCCTTTGGCATTAACTGTGCTGGTCAGAGATTCTTCTTATGACTTTCAACTTTCCTCATTGGTGGCTGCACTTCCAGGTGCCTAATTTATATTCATTGCTATTACCATCCCATTTTCTAAATGACATTTTTCAAGAGTTTTGTTTGGTTTCCTATGTTTCATCTGGCTTCTTAATTAACGTCTCCTCTTGCCTTGAACATAGGTTTGGAAATTTTGTGGAATCTAGGGAGATGTTCCAAATGACAATCCACTTTTTAAAAAAGTTTTAGATTATTTTTCATAGAAGATTGATCTTAAGTTTGTTTCCATTTTTCTTAAAATGAAAGCACACCAAATACATGTTATTGATACAGACTTCATTGCTTTTGCACACAATGGGTATAATGAAGCAATGAACTGCTGTACTCAAGCAACTGCTTTTTACTTCTGGAATCAATTCCTGTTTCTGTCAGTGACATAAACTTTAAATATTTTTTTTTTGCGTTGGAGGCAGTGCTTTTTGAGCCAGGAAACTGTCATCCGTTATAAGGTCCAGGGGACAGTTGTCATCCTTTTATAAGGTCCAGGGGACCTTATAAATGCCTACAAATATCTGAAGGGTGGGTGTCAGGAGGATGGGGCCAAGCGCTTTTCAGTGGTGCCCAGTGACAGGACAAGGGGCAATGGGCACAAACTGAGGCACAGGAAGTTCCGTCTGAACATGAGGAAGAACTTC
>Ga0065711_1049388_pt1 | contig 11333 bp, 6 predicted proteins | sample Hoacrofraction12_FD_59098 | JGI IMG/M metagenome (GOLD analysis project Ga0065711, IMG submission 59098) | Hoatzin crop microbial communities from Cojedes, Venezuela - Epithelial fraction 12 v2 (version 2) | ecosystem: Host-associated > Birds > Digestive system > Esophagus > Crop | place... | reverse complement strand
TCTCTCATGCATGCTGATATAATGAAAATGGAAAGGGTATGGAAAGGATATCCATCAGAGGGAGGAAAAGTCAATGACTCAAGTTAATCTTGTACCTTGAAAAAGTCAGTGGTAGGTGTGTTTACTTTGGACATCTAGACCTCAGCGCTTCATGAGGTCACTCCTAGCACAAGTTACATACTCAGCTTCTTTGTATTAGACAGGTAACTACACAGGTATTGGATGAAAAAAAAGGATGCTTTCTGTAAGGCAGATGTAGGAGACTCATGAGTCTGCCACTAGAAGCAGTAGCAGATTTCGAAGGCCCAGATTAATTGCATCCGACTTCAGCTACTTAAATTCAGAATCTGAGATGGAAACTTTATTATGCTCAGCTCCCTCATAAGTAAGGGGAGAAAAAAAACACCTCCAGAGTGTAAAGTAGATCTTTAACAGCCTCTTGCTTTCCATGGGCCATATAAAGACCCTAGGACTACTACACTCCTAGCTGAAGCACGTCAGGTAACTGCCTAATGTTAGGTGGGATGAATCTAGATGAGTATTCCCTGATTTCACCTTGCAGGCTACCCTCTCTCCATCACTTCTGACAGGCAGATTCTCCCCTCTGGCTAGCCCACAGTGCCAGTGCCCACTGCTCATTCACTATATTTACAAGCAAGCTCCTGCATATTCCTTAAACTCAAGAGCAATTCTCCATAAACATCCAAAAAGGCACATAATTTTTCCATCAATTTCCTTCTTTTTGAAACTCTTAAATTGTCAGGCAGATTAGGGTGCTGGAATGAGGTGACTGCTGTTGACTAACTCTGTATGAGGAAAAGTGGGTAGGTTAGGGATTTGTGCCCTTGGTGGAGTGACAGCTGTGACTGCCAATGGAGGGAGGAAGGGCTCAGATGCTCAACAGAATGGATAATGTGTGGCCAGCAGGAGTAGGGAGGTGATCATACCCCTGGACTCGGCACTGGTGAGGCCACACCTCTAATACTGTGTTCAGTTTTGGGCCCCTCACTACAGGAAGGCCACTGAGGTGTTGGAGCACGTCCAGAGAAGGGCAGTGAAGCTGGTGAAGGGTCTAGAGAACAAGTCCTGGAAGTAGCAGCTGAGGGAACTGGGGCTGTTTAGTCTGGAGAAGAGGAGGCTGAGGGAAGACCTTACTGCTGTCTACAGCTACCTGAAAGGAGGTTGTAGTGAGGCAGGTGTTAGTCTCTTCTCCCAAGTACCTAGTAATAGGACGAGAGGAAATGGCCTCAAGTTGAGCCAGGGGAGGTTTAGACTGGATATTAGGAAAAATTTCTTTACTGCAAGAGTGGTCAGGCATTGGCACAGGCTGCCCAGGGAAGTGGTGGAGTCCCCATCCCTGGAGGTGTTCAAAAAAACCTGTAGACATGACACTTCAGGACATGGTTTAGCAGGCATGGTGGTGTTGGGGTGACAGTTGGACTTGATTATCTTAGAGGTCTTTTCCAACCTTGATGATTCTATGATTCTATATGGTCAGGGACAATTCTCAGCAGAGGATAATGTGGGGAGGCTTTGGGGGGGCTGAAGGAAAGGAGCGCACATCTGATAAGGTCTGCTTCTGCAGCATGGATAGGTTAGGGTTACAGACTGCTGCAGACTGAGGGTTTGGCACCTGGTATGTGGAGCCGGGTTGGACTCTGGCCAACCCCTGCCCAGCCGTAGCTCTAGGGCAAGGAGAGCTGTACAAAAAAGCTCTGCCAGACCACCTTAATGAAAAGACTGAAATTAGTGACACTCCCAGCTGCTTGTTTAAAATGACAATGTTTTTATTAGTGCTAAAATAGAATGGGAAAGAGAAGGAGTGTTGTGTAAAGTGTATGCTGGCCTTTGTGCCTGCTGCTGGGGGTGTGATCAACAACACCAGCTGGCAGCTCTTTGGTTAAGAAAAAAAAATAATAGAGTCCTGGAGAATGCAATGTGAACAAGAGCAAGCAGAGCACTCAGCGCAGGAAAAACAGCTGGCGAAGGATCCAGGCTGTCAAGGCACAAATTGCAGTCAAAGCCAATAAGAATTTTCTTCTAATGCACAGGAAGTTTTCTCCATCACTCCAGCTTCCCCACACACTCCTTCTCAGCCTCCCACCACCCTGCTTTCAGTAGTGCAAAAGCAGATACCTGTGGATTGAAAATCTTGGGAGACATGCTGCCCATACACACCTTGGCGTGGAATACAACCATGGGGTGAGGAAAGGAGAGTCAGCTCTGGCACAAACTGCAGGTTTGCAAGTCTGGTGGTTCATGCAAGCTTTGGGACCTGGGAACTAGTATCCTGGGAAAACAGCTTATAAACCAGAAAAACGTACATGGTCCTGTCCTGCAGACCCCCACTGCCATGGCGGCCTCAGGCTCCCATCCAACTTGAATATGGGCAAACATATTTCACACACTCAAAGCTCCACCTGCCATCTGTCCTGCACTCCGATGCAGCTCAGCTGATTTCACTCAGTTCTGCCCTGAAGCTTCCCCTCTTTTTCAGTTCTGCACCACACAGATGATGTAAATCCAGTTCTTCCCTACAACACCCTCAAGTGTTCTAGAAATCATTTTATTTTGATCAAAGTCAGTCAGCTATAGCCAAACTATGTGGTGTGTTGTTTGCAGTACACCTGTACTGATGCATTCACAGTATATTTATCACCTGACCATGAGCAATTTTTCTCCCTTTGATTTGAGATACTAATTAAACCTATTTTTATAGACATTAAGGGTGCTCAAAGCCTAAAGACCATTTTTGTTTCCTAGAGTCAACAAGGTGAGACGGAAGCAGGCTGTACAAAGAGTTCATTAGCTTGGGAATAAACCCCTTCTCTGACACTGACCTACTCTATGACTTTGAGCATCTTACTTTATCATGCGTGACAAATACCAATTAACTTGCTGCATACGCCACTAAGAAGTTGTTAGCGTATACTGTGATGAGAAATGAAATGTGAGAACTTAGAAAAAATAAGCTGGGAGGTCAGATCTGAGCTAGAGTGCCTACATGTATCTTTAACTGAGTGATAACTCAGACTTTGAAAGAAAAAAGGTGAGTTTAAAAAATTAAATCAAGAAATAATTGTGCAGCCTTTAGCTCTAGATAATGGCAACGTGAGAAGTGGGATAATTAAATGATTGATATGATTTCAGAAAGAAAACACACTTTTCCTGGGCATGCACAAGGTTATCTGTGTCATTTAATTAACCTGCATGCAGGAGAGGAATTCTCAGCTGTTATCTCTTGATCCCAGTCCTGTGATGTCTGCTGGGGGTTATTTTTTGTTTTTGTTTTCAGAGCTAGGTTGTGGTTGGGTTGTTTGTTTTTTTTTTCCCCCTAGGGATCAGCAAGAGCTGAAGAGATTGCTACAAAACAAAAAAAGAAATATCTTCTAAAGATTCTTTAGAATGGTACTAACTCGAGAATATTTTCTATATCAGTTGTGTTGTATACTGATGAGGTTGCTGCCTCAGTTCCTTTCCTGTTGTGGGGAAACAATGTCATTTTGCTAGTTCAGCATTGCTGGTAAGGGGGAAGAGCAATCAGTGTGCTACCCTCTAACCTCTATGATGTAAGCAAGCACAGGCTCCCCTGCTGCCTCCTGTGAGAGTCCTCTAATCATCAACAATCTGCTCCAGCCATTACTATGCTCCTCAGTTTCAGGCCTCTCCTACCTACCTCCGCACCCTGCAGCCCTTCTTTTTCCCTGCCACCGTCCCTGAATAGGGATCTGTGCTTCTCTCTGGAAAGAAGCTCCACTCTTCCCTGCAAGATGCACCTCTCTTTTCCAGCTGCCCCTCTACCAGGCTTTAGTTTTATTTGTTCTTGACTCCCAATATGCAGACAAAATTGTGCCTATTTACAGAGAGAAGTATGGAAGTTTCTGGGGAGAGAACCAGACAAGCAGGGAGCTGAGGAAAGGGCTCTAACATGCAGGTCTGGGACACTGGCCAAGGCTTCAGTCTTCCAGTAAGGTACATCAAAATCCAGAATAGTCCCAGCCAAACCAGCACGGCTTCTTTGCTGTTGTCCTTAGCAGAGACATCAGCGAGCACCTCAGCCGTGAAGGCTCAGCTTCCATCTCCCCTGTGCATGACGGAGGCTCAGCTGAAAGGTGGCACTGGGTGACAGAAACCTATCCCTACAGTATTTGTTGTGTCCAAAACTCTCATCAGCCCAATATTTACATACAAGAAAGACAACGAGCCCAGGGATTGCTGCAAGAGTGGAAGGCTCTGCTCAAGTTTTGCTTTCAAATTTGGTCTTTCTAAAACACATCCCAAGCCGTGCACGCTACAAGCCAGCACTTCTATTGAAGATGTCAAGTAGCAATATAAATCATGAGAGCGATAAGTCTATATATAGTAGACAGGCATGTACAGGGGGAAAGGGAGTAAAAGGCAGGGAGAAGATAGACAGATAGATGTGTGCTGTAGAAATGTTTCTTCGAAGCTTTTGACAGTGCTCTTCTATCCTTGTCAGGAAAAACAGGAATATGTCTGAAAGCTCATATATAAAAGACTCCCTGTTCAGTTTAAAATTCATCTCTGTGTCTTCCTGTTAGGTGTCTACATACAGGCTCAGTGGCATCGTGTACTTTTATACCATACGACATTGGTGCATCAGCCCTCTAAGCAAGCCACAGAAATCAAAAGTTGCTTCTACAAAGCCTCATTCACGGTAAAAGGAGCCGGAGATCTGTTTAAAAGAAGTGATCCCTCCAACCTGGTCTGAACAGCAAGGCAGTTCTGGATTGAGAAGTTGCAGGGCACAGGGCTGTTCAGCTCACTTTTGCGAAATTCTGTTCTTTTGAGATTTTTGTGATGTCTATGCTTGCTGATACTTGCTTTGTGCCAGTGCAGCAACAGTGATGCAATCTTATTGGATGTGGTCATCAAGGCTTTGAAGAATGGCAGTACTAGAAGCAGTTTTCAATGTTTAAAAATTAAAATTTGATGCTATATAGTACACATTCATTCTGAGAACTCTTCCTTCTTTCATCAAATGACTGCTTTTGGTGGCAAACTCAGATCAGATTACTGAAATGGTTATCATCCCCACCCAACTGCAGAGTCGTTCTGCTGTAACACACCTGGCTGAAAACTGTGGTGGTTTAGGAGCTGATTCTCAAATGGATCAGACACCCATGCCTTCCAGGCAGTAGTGTCTGTCAGAGGAGAAGGGAAGACAGACAGAGGAGGTAACCACTCTTAATCTAGCACAATTGTGTCACATCCTTCAGGAAAACCTGTCTTGACCCTCTTCAAACCTGAGACAACCTCCCAGACGCCAGAAGGAAGTTGTGGTGTCACGACAGAACAGCTGTTGGGCAACTGCTGAACAGTTTTTGTGGTGAGTGGGGCAGCCCCACTGTACTGGATTTTGCGTCTATGAGAAGAGAGGCCTTTTCTCTAGGAAGGCTGATAAATTTAACAGCTGAATAATACAAGGGAAACAGCCATGCAGTGATTTTTGCAAGGGTGTGTAGCAAACCAGTAGCCGAGATAGAGTTAAATTCAAGCTTCCTAAGTCCTAGTCCCATCCATTAGAACACACTGCCTGTAATCTAAGTGTAGTGCAAACATCCAATTGATAAGCTTTTTACAACAGAGATGACAAAGTGGAAACTATAATCTCTTGGATATGCTGCTTTGTGGCCAGGAGAGGATTCTGTTGTGATTTTTTTTTTTTTTAACTAGAAAGATTAGGCTGCCTCCCCTGGAATAATAAAATAGAGGAAGAGGACAAATTATATTTGTCAGCTCTGTCCACAAACCAGACACAGTATTTGACCTCCCTGTCCCTTTCCTGGGCCTATGAGAATCACAGGACTTGCATGGGAAGAGTGGTAAGAGGCAGGCACAGGAGCGCTGGCAGCAGTGAACAGTGTCTGTCGTGATGGAGACTCATCACAACTGTCAGCAGTGACTTAGTCCCACTCAGTCAGGCTCCTAATGGAGAATGGAGTGACTCGGGCAGTGGTGATTTTGTTGTAGCAGGCCAGCGTAAATATGACAGAAAGTCCTATGTGACTATGGAAGACAGATCCTTAGGGAGCCTTTCCCCATCCTGGCAACCCTGTCTCAAGATCAGTGGCTACGCTTTCCCTTTGCACTTTGAGAAAGGTACAGGACTGTCCTAAGGCATGAAATGACAGACCAAGGTCAAGCACTTTGCAGATCCAAATGAGGCAATGGGATTATTTTGAAAATTCATTCAAGAATACAACTTGTGGCTATTCTAGGGGTGACATCTACAGATAAAATCATTATTTGCCCTGAAGAACAGTTGTCAGGAAAAGGATTATCAAGGAAGTACATATGAGCTACACAGGCACATTTCACTGCCATAAGATCTTGGTTTCCAGCTCACATGTTCCCAAGGGCTATTTATTCTTTTTAAAAGAATAAACAGTTAGTCAAAACTGGGAGCCTGCAGAAGGGAAGAAACATTCCAGATACAATCAGCTATCTCTTCTGCAGTTGCTTGTATTTACAAGAATAAACAAAGTCCTGAATGTTAAAGGATGGGAGGATCCAGAAAAACAGAGCCGGGGAAAAGTTTTCACCTGAGCCGCAGCTGAAGTGTTGGATTTTCAGCAGAGTTCCTGGAATAGCGGTGCCCCATTAGACTGCATGCTCCAAAAGCAATGCATCCCCTTGTCTTCTCTTATGCTCTGAGACCTCATTGAAAAATTTCAACTATTTGGCAAGTCACAAACCTGCCACAGAGCAGGAGACACACAAAGGCGTTGTGCTGCAAATGTGGGAGATGAAGATTCAATGACAGTAGCACATCAGGAGGCCAAACGAGTGACACACGCAGTGTGTGTGACCTGACACTTGTGCAGTGTGGTGTTCTAGAGAAACAAAAGGTGACAGGTTTAGCCTACAGAGCCCCAGACAAGGCTCCTTGAGGAGCCTGGTTCAGGCTGAGGCACTCACTATAGAGCACTTCTGAGAGAAAAGGCCAGAGGCTTGCTGTTTCACAGCATATTTATGAGTCACTGAAATGCTAAAGAAAGAAACAGCAAAATATTTTGCACAAATTTGGAAATGGAGAAGTAATAGACATTTCCCAGTTGTACCCCTGCTCTTTGTTTCCTTCTATGTCAAGGCCATGACACATGTTTCAGTGCCATCAGCAAGCTGAAGGAATCTGAAACCACCCCTCTCCAACCACTAGCACTTACTCTCTCAAGCCTGCAAAGTCAGCAATGTTAAGAAAACAGCTACAGAAGAGCATGTGACAACAAAACAAAATTAATTTGCTGCAATGTTATATTTAACCAGAAGGAAATAACAGAGCAAGGCCCTAGCTTTTGGACTATTACCCACAATCCCTTGCACATGACAGCAGTGACAGTGTCAGCTTCCATATGCTGTATTACAGTGACACTTGCCATGCTAAACGCTGATTAGAATTAAAATGAAAATGACATCTACGTGCATTACTCTGTCATTAATCTTGATGCCCTACATTTTATGTTGACAGTGGGCCTTTGCAGAGAGAGCCTGAAAAGACAGTGTTGTGAGGGGTTTTTTTTCAGTTGTTATTATAAGAAGCAAACGGGATTCTGAACATGAGCACAACACAGTGAATTACAGGCCTCTTGGTGTCTCAGAAAGACGACAAGATCTTTGTACTGCCACTTGTTGGACAGAGAGTCCAGTTTCAGAAAATACTTGTATGACTGTCTGTGCAGTATATTTTTGCCACTAGAATGCAAATTTGATGTGGCACTAGCATGAGTTTATTCAAATATTTGATGCAAGTGCCTGTCAATCATGTAACTACTTTATGCTGTTACTGACTGTACCATAATTGTGTACACAAGTGATGTTCACAAACGGAGCATCGTTGATTAGAAAATGAGACCTATGAGATGAGATTCTTCCGAACTGCAGTGCAGCAGCTGAATGGAAGAGTTTACCTGCAGGAAAAAGTATGCACTGAACAGAGCATTGTTCCAAGCCTATGGAAGGGTTAATTTGCATCAAACATCCCGGGGTCGCTGAGGAATGCCACAGCAATGACACAAGCCCTTTCCACTCATTTTGACAGTGCACACCCACTGGTTTAAAGCTAAGCTTCAAAGGCAGGCCAAGAACAAACCCTCTCTTCTGTGGTCTACTTCCTTACTGAGTTCTGTTGAAAGTCCCTTTTTTTGGGATAACACCATAAATGCCCCTTTCAGCAGGGGCAGGTATTTTAAAAGTTCAGTGATCCTTTAGTGATGAGGTTATCTATCATCCCATACAGAACTGGAGTAGGCAGAACTCTTCCTGGCTTAGATTAGGGCCTGTGTCTGACCTGTCTCTGCAAGTCAAGTATCCTTTGTCCTCCTACAGAACCACAATCTAGAATGGGGAGCTGAAAATGTTTAAACTATTTCTGATTTTTCTGAAATCAGCACCTCTTCCAACTCTTACACTGCCAATGAATATTTTTCTTTTTTTTTAAAAAATACAGGAAGACTGCAAGGCAGTTTGGGCTAAAATTAAAATAAAATTCAGCCATTTCCCCGCCTTTCCTTAGTGCGAGATCTGCTTATACAGCAAAAGGCAACAACAAATCTAATGCACTACTATTGCATGAAGGAAAAATGCAACTGTAAGGGCTAAGTGCTGTGCTTCTCCTGACGCCTTGCAGAGCTGCCTCATTCCATGTGCAGAAGCTTGGTGGGATGGGTCCATCAGGCTCCATCAGTGCACAGGGGCTAGCTCACACCCTGACAGCTCTCCTGTGCTCCATCAGGAAGTGGTGACACAGTTACAGTATCAGAGCCATTCTCCAATCTACCTGCTTGTCCTTGCCAGCAGATCAGATTCAGGAAAATATTTAGACCCATGCTTCGCTTTGCCTATTCCGGTACATGCAGTATGATGATTTAGGTGCTCAGGTATAAGCACACACGTATGCTGTTTGCCAAATCATGTCTGAATTTCAGAATCTAGTCTATAAAAATCATCAGGAAATGTTCTATCAAAATTTCAAGACCCAACTTAACTCTGTCCCAAGCCCCTGGTCTCTCTTCTTTCTACAGAAGCATTCCCACCCAGGCTCCAGGCATGATGGTAGCTTCCCTCTCCCTTATCTCACCCCTACAACAGTAAGGAATAATGAGGAACTTGGAGGGGAGTGAAGAAGATGCCTGTAGTGCCTGTAAAGTTGAAGATAATGTTTAAGCTTTGTTACACCAACGAGGCTGCGTTAAGCTCCCACGACCTTGAGCAAGAGCTGCAGCTTGGGTTCCTCTCCTAAAGACTTTAATAAAGTGAAAAACTGTTTCAATACAAAATGTGATATTGGGACATTGTTCGTGCATATATTGAGCTTAAGTCAAATATTCTGCGTCCTCAAATCCAACTGATTAATAATTAGAACCAGAAATTCTGTCTTTACTCTAATGTGTTTAGGAAAACTGATGGATTTAATTTTTTTATCAGTCAAGAGTAAGAAAATGTAATCTTTCTTAAAGTATCTAATACAACAATGCAGAATAATTAGTTTCTATGAAAACAGGCATAATGGGACAGAATAATAAATCACTTTCTGTTTTGTATCTGTCCGTCTGATGGAGGAGAGATTTACTATACAGTATAGTGCATGACGCTGTAGGAAATATCAGGCAATAGAAGAAATCTATAAGGGGATAAAGTATTTCCAGCTGTGCATTATAAAGGAGTGTTTCATCTCGTGACAAAGCTTCAGGGATAGGTCCAAGGAATTATCAGGCAAAGAGCAGCCCCTCTTAGGATTACAACTTGCCAAAATATGTTGTCCCCTAAAGCTCCACTTCTGCATCCTCCATGGCAGTACTCCCATTCACTTCAACAGACCTGCGCACTTATGGACAGTTGTACTTTACCCTTTTCTACCATGTCTTCTGATGCCTCAAACACACTAACGAATTGAAAGGGGATGTTCCATGCTCTTACATGCAGTGTAATCCACATTTTGTATCTAGATAAGCTAAGGCACACTGAGATATATTGGCATGGCCAAGGCCATGTGACAGGTAATTAGCTGCCAGAGCCTGGATTAGAATGAAGTTCACTGCCAACAGACTTGACCCAACACCCTCTTAACTGAATTGCGAGGAATAACTCAAAAATCTCAGGGGGAAGTGGGATTCTCCAGCTGCTACAACTCTGCTTTACATGTTCTAAGTTGCAGTTTTTCTTACTTTTCTTCAGCTTTCTTCTAGCAAAGGAACCAGAATGAAAGCAAGGAGGTTGATATCTCGACTCTTCTTCAGTATGTTCATGAGGTGTCCAAAACAGGCTTGTTGCTGGGCATTATCATCCTACTTTCATTGTCTGCTGCTAGAAGAACATCTCTGTGCTGGTTCCATTTCGACTCGACTCCAAAGGCATGATTTAGTCAGACTCCTTTTACTGCAGTTGAGTTCATTCTGATTTATCTTGCCAAACCAAAACAGACTCTGTTCCTGTGGGTTTAGTCAATATTTGCACAAAGAGTATTTTTCTTTGATCCTGGATTCTGCTCCCCTTCTTGGGAATGTTTCTGAGACCAAAAAAGATGGTGGAAAAGACAAGAAATTGGACACGGAAAAGTATATATGATTAGATCCTGTTTGGCAGCATTCCTGCAGAGCTAGTGACCTGAAATACAGTCAGAGGAAGCTGTGCCGCTAGATTCAAATGTGTAACTTCCCTTAGCTGATTTGAATCAGTTCATATGGAAAGTCCAAGGGTCTATGTAATTCTTGCTGACTTCTCTGGAGCACAAGTCATGGTACATTTATCTTTTGCTTGGTAATGGTAAATAGTCTCCAGTTCTTCCTCCTTGCAGTAGGGCATGTGAGACCCCTTCCTTCTCATGAACTGTCAACATGCTATATGCAGTTAGTACTGATCCTCAGGAATAACAACAGTTATGCCTTTGATTTTAGACCACAATAATTCCACAGATTAAAAAAATAAAAATTTTTAGAAACAAATGCATTCAAGAAGGACTTTACCTAGAACTGATAGGAAACATGCTCTGCAGTGAAGCACGACATCTGTTTTGCAGTATGTAGCAGCAATATACTACAGTTTAGGACCAGAAAAAAGAAATGAGCCACTTGATCAAAACCAAACTGTGAATCTAAGTTGACAAGTACAAATATTCACAGCATACACGGGTATTCACTGATATAAGAACAGTTACAGATACCTTATTTCTTCGCTATATGATATGTCATCTTTCAAGAAAGATGAAGAGCTACTGGAGAGAGTCCAGCGGAGGGCTACGAGGATGGTGAGGGGACTGGAGCATCTCCCCTACGAGGAGAGGTTGAGGGAACTGGGCTTGTTCAGCCTGAAGA
>Ga0065711_1049386_pt1 | contig 11333 bp, 5 predicted proteins | sample Hoacrofraction12_FD_59098 | JGI IMG/M metagenome (GOLD analysis project Ga0065711, IMG submission 59098) | Hoatzin crop microbial communities from Cojedes, Venezuela - Epithelial fraction 12 v2 (version 2) | ecosystem: Host-associated > Birds > Digestive system > Esophagus > Crop | place... | reverse complement strand
AAAAAAAAAAAAAAAAAAAAAAAAAAAAAAAAAAGACAAGAGCCTTCTGGATGATGACTTAAAAGAATTCAGGAGGGAGTAGCTCCTTCTTCCTTTCCAGATGGAAAACAACTGCTATAAGCAACACAGCTACATTTCAAATGAAGGAATTGGGACAAAGATTTTCATTAAGAGCTGCTGTGCCAGGAAGTGCTCTGCTAGTCAGCTGTTTAAAGATTCTCTGTTTTCAAACATCACAAAACACACCACCACTGTAAATCCAGTTTGAATACCCACATAAGTTCAGTCTTTACAAGGACTTCTTTCACCCCGCTCATTTGTAGTAGAAACAGAATTGCAGAGGTGTCCTTTTATTAGAAGGCACTAATATCCCAAAAACTAAAGATGCAGTGCAGTAAAGTATACACAGCAAGAAGGCAGTGTTTTACCTCCAATAAAACATATAGAAAAAGGGGGTAGGAAATAGTCATGCTTAACCCTACTTTGTCAGTGAAAAAAATCAAGTCACAGATTAAGTGATCTGGTCAGACTGGGCTTGAAACCAAAGACCTCCGCAGTCACCCCTGAATATCTGATGCAGGTGATTATCTTTCCACTCTAAATTTTTCCCCATAATGCCCATCTAATTAGGTGTGCCACTCTTTAGTAAAGGGAAAAATCTATTTTGAAAATTAATTTGAAATTTTATCCCAGACATCTCTTAATAAAAAGGACAGGCTGTAGGTAGAGCATTATACAGTTCTACTATAAAAATTATTATGGCAGCCAGGTATCAACACACAAGACCTCATTATTTACAGGACAGCAAAGAAATTTTATTCTGCCTTTGTGGGAAAATTAAAATCCTCTCAAATTATTCAGGATGCATAAAAAACAAATGCATCTGTTCTATCAGCACAGACGTTTGGTTATTGAACTATCCGATACTTTTTAATAGAAAGCAGATTGCGGGTCTATTGTAGAATCTGTATCAACTACACGCAAAACTATCAGACACATTCAATGATTTAGTTTCTAACAATGAACACCTTATCTGGTTCCAAGTAATATGATGTCTTTTGTTTTGCAGATCCTACAGAGTCAGCTCTTTCACGCTGCTTGTGCACAGACGTAGATGGACAAGCAGCAGAGGGGCAACAATTGGGTGCAACCTCGCAGCAACTGCGAGGGATCAGAGTGACACTGCAGCAGTCACGGAGAGATGGCGCAGGACACATCACACTGCAGAATGACAGCAATGAGAACAAGTGGTGATTGCAAGTGGTGGAGATGGAAATCCAAACAGCCGTGCATTTGGCAGCTCACAGTAGCACAGTGCAGATTAGCGTCAAGGTCAAATAAACATCATAAAACATTGCTTAAGCTGTCAATTAAAGAACAAACAAGCTCATCATAATTATACAATATAATTGTTATCTGCTGGGTGTTAATTAGATACATTTTATCAGAGCTGCTGTCACTGAATGGAAAGTAAAACTAGGCAAAGATACATTTTTTTTAAATTGTAATGATTTCATAACTAGTTTTGTTCTTCCTTCAGATGAGATTAATCTCATCTTATTTTCCTGGGTACGTTTTCTTAACCATACTCCTCCTTTTAGGAAGTTTTAAATGTTCAAAATAAAATTATCCTATTGTGTAACTAAGCCTACCAAAGAAAAGCATGTATGAAGAAATTTCTAAAAATAAAAACTGTAAGAGATATTTTCACTTCAAAATGGAAATTTAAAAAGTAACTTCCTTATACAGTTTCAAAAAATAAAGCATTCCATTTTATTATTTTTAAAATAAATGGAAATTTCAACCCACTCTGAATGATAAATAAGGATTAAAATGCCTGAAAGATTAGCATGTAGCTCTTGAGCAATGCAGTGGTAGATCTGGCCCGTTACTTAAGGCAAACACTTTCCTGAAGTGTTTCTCACCACATAAGACAGGCTTTGGATAAGGTCCTGAACGCAAGTGAGAAACACAGGATGGTTCAAGAGTCCTGTAGTACAAAGGCTGCAGTCTCCCACTCCTTGCCCTGAGAACAAGGATGTGAAATTATCTCAGAGACACACAAGGATGGAATTAGTGCTGGAAAACACACATTGTAGTTCTGTTCAAAGTCTGATTAATAAAGTATCCTGCTGAAATAAAAACAAAGGGAGAAAGAGAGGAAGACCATTACACAGCCACACACTTGCCTCCCCCCATTACCCTTCTATTACAGCAAGCCTCTCTCCAGAATTAATTCTTTTCCATCCTCAGAATTCACTGTTTATCTGCACAGGTAACAGTTGCCTTAATGTATCACTTTCTGGCAAGAAAAGACAAATGTCCAATACTCATTCAATCAGTAGAAATATCTAAAATTTCAGCCTTCGGGGCAGGGACTTTTTGTCCTCTATTTGTACATCACCAAACACGTACCAGGAACTTCCTGACACTATTGCATTGAACGGCAGCAACAAAAAGGAGGGTTAGTAGGCCAGCAGAAATACCAAACTGCAGGCTTCATTTAAACTCCGAATTTATTCATTATGAAGATAACCAACATTTATTTCATAAGATACAGACCTTGGTATAACTTGTATTAGTTTTAGCACAGAAAGAAGATACCAGAGTTTTTTCAGGAGAACAGTGGCATGAAGGTTTACCACACACAGCCTAAAATAGTGTGAGAAAGGAACTGACTTCAGCTTGAATAATAGTCATTAAATCAAAACACTGGAAAATGCATTCCTTGTAAGAACATAGCCACTGGAGGTTTGCCCAGTCCTAAACAAAGAGTAGCAGTTCACAGCTGTAGGGGACATACTGTGGGTATACGCTAATCTGAGGTTAAAATATACTTGTGGTCTGGAGCAAACCTGGGGATTCCAGTGACTCTTGGGAAAAGACATTTCAGGTTGCACTCATTCCTGTATTTGATAATAGCATTTCTCTGCAGTTCTTTTGTCATTTCTGCCTAAGTTACTGAAACAGTTGCATGTTTAAGCTTTATACTGAAAAAATTTGAGAATTAAGAACTTCCAGAGTTACATATGCATGAAACAGTAAATCCACTCACAGACTCTTTCAAGCAATAGGGAGTGTTTTCATGGCAAAAAGTGCTGTGGACATATTCCAAGAAGTATTCCTCCAATATAGTGACAAAGTTCAACTTGACTTGTGTGTGCAGGTAATTGATATTATTAACACAGACGGAAAATTTGAGGTCACTACGGTCAAGCAGTATAAAAATCAGGTTTGTTTTCTATGAACACTGAAAAGAAATTACAAGAAAGGCAAACTGAACAAAGATCAAGATAAATATTTAATACATACATGTATATTTAATATTCATCTAACAATACCTCATTCATAGCTTATGCAACCCAAATGGATCACAGATTGAAGACATTTCCTCGTTTCACACATTAAACATTATCATACAATGTCCTTTTTTTCCTTCCTTCCTATATTAAATGTCTGTATTATTGGTTAATAGTAGATACAGCTGATAGTTAGGTGAAGAGCTGAGACCTTTCAGAAAAACTGGATAAGGACTTGGAGTAGAGACTATAAATCCTTTTAACTGTGCAAAGCCAGACCTAAACCTTAAGTGAAGCTGATGGCATGGTCCAAAGACTGTCGAAAGCAATGAGAACCTTTCTCTTGCTGGATATTCAGAGGTTTTGCATCAGCAAAACAAGAAGCAGTCCGACATTCAGACTAAGTAAATAATCTAGAAAGCAGACAGCAGAGGAGGGAACAGAAATAACAGCCAGCAGAGCCTGTCAACTTTTCAGATTCTTTAGAAGTTTGGTCTAAGACAGAAGAATCATTCCTTTCCACTTGGGCTTCTTGCCAAAGGAGCTATTCAAAGAGACATTTGAGATAAGAGGAGGCAGGCATCCATCACAAGTCACCTTTATCAGTTCTAGGATGCATGATTGCTAACAAGGCTGAACACATTCATTTACACAAGATGCCACCAAGAATGGAGGAAGTCAAAGAGCATTCGTTGACTCCTCTGCCTTCCCTCCTCTGACCTGGGAATTCTGTTTCTGATGTCTCTGTTTCTGATGTCTTAAGTGATACTTAAAAATGCCCTTTATGTTTAGAAATTAGCAGATAGGTGACCTGAATTCAAACATGAATTTCCATTACGTTGTGTCTTTCAATGACACAAGTGCACAAATATGGAAGAAAGGCACTTGCCCAAGAGATACGAGCTTCTGGCCTGCTCTAGTAAAGGAATCCTTCACCTGTGACCTAAAGGAGCAAAATGTTTGACTGTATTACTCATATCCTCAGAGACGTGAGTTTTGTGAAGAGAGAGCTAAGCCGAAGTTATCCGATATGAAAACACACAGATGACCTGGGAAACAACAGCACTGCCACTAAGGTAATCAGGTGCAAGCATCTGTCTACTGGAGGAAACAGTGTGGGCAGGGAGATCCAAACTTTGATAGCCTCATTCCAAAGTAGGGTCCAGAAGACATTTTATTAGAATAGCCAAGGGGCATAACCAAGTATCCTGAAGAGCAGCATTTCTCACCCTGTCTGATAAGATTGTGTCAGTATGTGCACATGTGCTGCAATAACTGAATTACATGTTGATTATTTAACAGCAATAAACAGCTCATCTCTGTTCAAATCCCACATTAGAATGAGAATCAAAGTCCACTAAAATTAGCAGCTTGAGAAACTCACACTAAAGTATCTGAAAAACACCTGCAGCCATGCCCTGACAGGCCGAACACTTGCCTCCAAGGGCTGCTCCCTGCTGCGGTTGTGTCCCAGCTCCCAGCACTGAGTTTTGCCTGTGTGCCGCCTCCTGCTCACCCACACCCTACATACACCAGGCCTTAACAATTGGCAGCTGACCCACTTCTGGTATCATATGTAGGGCAAGCAGGGGAATTTTCTTTCATATCTGGAACAATTCAGATTTTGTTCACTTTTGTATCCAGAGGCAGAGATACATACCAAAGAGCATATTTTTCAGAACTCTATTACTGTGCATGCCAAGCAACGCATACACCTCTCTACTACCTTCCATGAGAACAACTGAGTTCCTCTTATAGTTCTCCCGTTCCAGTGCCTAACAATCAAACTAAAAAAAATTCAAATCAACCAAAATAAATTTATTTAATTGCAAATAGGCATTTTTATACTGTGATTTCCTTTTACTTCATATTTTACAGCAAAAGGCTAGAAGGACACAACCTTTCATCTTAAACTGACTGGAGTTCAAAAGATCAGTGGACTGAAGAAGACTAGAACTGGTAGATGGATTTATAAAACAAATGGGACATCCCAACTCTTTCCTTTTTCCTTCTCAACAAGCTCAAGCAAAGCAAGTTCCATCTTCTCTATGAGAAATGGTTAGGTTTGGTACTGGAAATCTCTGGTACATCTCCCACTCTGTCAGGCAACACTCTTCCCGTGAAACCCATTGTGCTCCGCATAAGGCAAAGGGTTTCTGCCTTATTTAGGGAGTAGAACATTTCATGGAGATGGGTATACTCTCTCAGGGGAGTGTTTTGTATTCAAAAAATAATTTGAGGGCCAATCTGGAAGACGTTCTGTATTTTTATACTTGGAATAATCCAGGCAATTGCATTAAATTCTTTATAGTAGGGGACCCTAAGATTTCTAACAGTGACAGATTCTTCCCTTTCCTCCTTCTGTTGTAAAACTCCTGACTTCCTTTAAAAGCCATCTCTTTAACCCACACAAGGAAAGGTCAGTTGTCCTGTTGTCCTGAAAATACATTTATGTGCCAGATTTCTAGAAATTCTGTGGTTTTGCACTTTTGGAACAGAAACACAAGTAAGAAGAGCATGCAAAGACTGAAACATAAATACGTGGGCTCTAGAGCTTACTAGGAGACACTGACATTTATGAAAGAGCAAAGATACAGCTGTAATCACCAGTTTTGAAGAAGGTATCAGGGAAATCAATAGCAGACAGAAGACGACATCTTAGCACTGCATATATTGTAACAATGAAAAATCACCTATTTAGTGTTGATGGAAGCCTTTGCAACCTAAATTGTATAAATGTTCTTTTTTTCTGCTAATTCAATAACAGCAAATTTTTCACATGTATGTGATACATGCACAGAACATCCAACCATTCCTAGACATGCTGATGAGTGGAAACCCAAACCCAATTTATCATCTGCCTGAAAAGCTCCACAGGGCTTGGAGCACCTCCACTGTCCCACTACTCCACTGGGATTCCTCCTTATTTCTCAGTAGCTAGCGAACTCATAGGAAAGCAACTACACTGTGTATCGTTAGGGAAGACTAACCCAGTGGGCTGAGTATTGAACACAGCTACGCTGTTACAAGTTCTAAAGCACCTCAAAGACAGCAGAGTGGAGATCTTTCATACACAGCACATGCTTTCCTAGTTGGTGAATATAACTCACAACTGGCTTGACTTCTTAAAAGTGGCAAATAATGTAAGGCTTATTTTTGTCTTCTGAAAGCTGCATATTAAGTTATACATATACCATCTTAGTCCACTTGTGCACCATTGTTTTTTTTTTTCATTGGAATTTTAACATAACACCTACCTCATGCTACACTAGTTATGATTTCATTCACGCCGTTGCCTTCATATTCAATCATTGTTGGTGGCTAATAATGTAAAATTTAGCATGATCACACCAGTAATTGAGTAGTTGCTGTTATTCTTAATACTATTAAAAGGTTTCCCCATGCAGCACTTATTTTTGCTGCAGGAAGATGGCAGCGATCTGCAGAATGACTAGCTGATCAGAATGTGACTAAACCACTCTCTTGGTATCCTAGTTAAATAAGAGGTTGGTTTTCTGACAGTTTGAAGTCCCAGAAAGGAATCTGCAGGAAATATCCCCAGAATTTGCTCCAAGTTATTAGCATTATGATGCAATGGTATGTGTATGAATGCATTCTCATAGAATCACTGACCACGCAATTTAAATTGTTGCAGTCTGATCAAAACCATGTGTGTTACATCCTAGAAAGAATACACTGCCCACGTTTTACAAAAGGCACCTGCTGAGTCATTTAAACATTTTTATGTAGCTTTGTCAAGTTTACAGACTTAATTGAACATTTGTACAAACGAGAAGAATTCAGTGCATTGTACAATAGATATTGTTTAGTCTAGTACACTGATTTATGCTCAAGTGGGATAAAATCTACATTTCGTCTTCTCTATTAGAGCTTCCTGCATCCTGCCAAGAACTACTCCTTGGAATAAAAATGAACATTTGTTCTCATGTTTGCCATTCTTTTTATTCCTTTCACTAACAAGTCATCTGAGTACTTCATTATATTTAATTTTTTGTTCTATTTTTAGGAACATTGACAGAAAATTCAAGTCATGTAAATATTTCTCCAACTCTTCTCCTCATTTCCCTCATTATATTTGCTTTGGGAATGATTTGTCTTATTGTCTTTATGACTCTTTCTCCATTTCTTCATAAAAGCTACAATTAAGCAGGCACAGAATAATAAAAAAGAAAAAAAAATCCCAAATAAAAAACCCTGTATGGCTAAGATAGCTAACCAAACATCATAAAACAGGCAAATGTGAAGGGCTCCTGACCAGCCCAGTGATTTAAGTATATTTGCATGAAGCATATGCCAAACAATACAGCAGAGGAAAAACTAAGAAAATTCAGTCGTGGGAAATCCAAAAGCAGAAAAGGGATAAAGCTTTTGAATAAAGTATTTAACACATCCAGTTCATCCAGTTCTGCTCTCTTCATTATCCAGAACCAAGGCCCATTCAGATATTCTGAATATGAAACGTCCTTTACAGTTATTTTGAACTAGTCTGCAGAAGTCTGAGGAGTATAAAATATTTTACATGCTACATGTTTACTTTTTCTTCAGGGTTTCTCCTTCACCTGCTAAAAACATTATCAAAAAGCATTTCAATAATGGTGAATCAGCATGCACACAGTGCACGAGTCAGTGCAACTGGCATGCAGAAGTTAAATCAAAGTGCGCAGAAAACACCACACCTCTCCCTATCAGATAGGTAGTTCCATGAATACAAATGTTCAGTGTGCAGAAGCTATAGAAGATATTTATATGTCAAGTTTTGTCCTGCAAATAATTTTTCCTCTCTCCAAAGCATAAAATTTCCACCCCAAAACATAATGCAGATTATATAGTTTAAATAAATATCTTTATGTATATAAATATATATGTTTCTTTTGTAATGAAAAGGAAAAAAAAAACCCAAAGGGATCAAAAAGATTAGTTTTTTAGACTTATCCTAAAAACTTACCACCAAGACAGTACTAAATGCAAACTTGTGTATTTACACTGAGAAACAGATGACTTACTTTCTCAACATTAGCACTTGTGCTACGGAATGTGGATTTTAACAGGATGCAGTTGTAAAAAGGGTAGGTAATTTTAAATCTTACAGGAGATCTTCCGGCTCATAGTCTGGAGGCAAAGTAATGCATGTGAGTTTTCAAACCATTCAGATTCATCCCTTGCATTCTCCCACACCTCTGGCTGTTTGCCTAGGAAGCAGAAATAACAACAAGCTTGTGTGTGCTGCTACAAAACTGAGAGATTTTAGAGATTAATTCATGAATTTTCTAAATCCAACCCCTAAGAGAATATCTAAATAACCTAGCAACAACTTTTGGATGATCCGTTGCTTTAGAGATGGATTCAAGGTGCAAAATTTCTAAAAAAGCACAGCTGAGGCATTCAAAGCTTTGGGCCTGGTTTAGGGTCTCCCAGTTGTGAACAAGGCCAAACTTAAGTCACCTACTCCACTGGCCTATCATTACCTCTGAACTATGTCCTTTTATTCTGGCAAATAACATGTAGAAATGCATCCTCCTTATTACAACTGAGCATTTTTTGAGAGATCAAGGCAGATTTCGTTGTAGAGTTTTGTATAACCTCATGACTTGGGTTTTGTCCTGAGTCAGTCAAGGTTTGTCCAAGAGCAAAAAAGATGTTTTCTGAATCACAGCCAAACATTCTTCCCATGGGAGAGGAAAAAAAAGGGGTTTCTCATCAGTTCCTGGGGTGAATTACAAGAATTATGTGACTAGATGGGGGAATTTCTTTCTGAATAAGACCCACTTTCTCCATTCCTCCTGAAGGAACAGAGACATGCAGGAGCATATTTCTTTGTGTTGCTGCCAAATAGTGGAAATTTATCATCATAATTAAAGAAACAAATTGCCAAAAACAAATATTATTTGCAGATGGATTCCTCTGTCTTCTGTGAAAATTCTCTGTTTACATTTCAAATGAGTGGAAAAATAAGATTACACATTTGAAAAAGCCCCAGGCCAACTGTTAGGAGAGATAGTGGAGCTTTGAACTTTCTCCTGCAAAACACACCTGAAAGACTTTCTAATTTCTCAGCATGTTGACATTATTTAAATTCTTGTCTTACTGAAATATAGCCAAAGCTGAAGCTCTAGCCTCCAGAAAATAAACTCGTTTAATAATATGATGGGTAAATGTATCCAGGAAATGTCACAAAATAAATCTGAGATAAATTAAACAAAACTGACTTCCTTTCTTATGTCAGATGCCTCTAATTTTGGCAGTTTAGGGTAACAAAAGAAAGAAAGCACGCACTCAGAAATGAAAATGTATGTTTAGCAACAGAGCTATAAAGAAAAAGTAGCACATTTCCAAATCTGTAACAGAATCTGACAATATATGACCTGGATCCTCTAGCTACACTGTACACTAATCTCTCATTGGCTTTGGTCAGAAGCACATTATTTCTCTTTATTTACAATGTTGACTATTGCTCAGGAATATGGGTGCACAAGGGCTATGCATCAGAGAGTGCTAGAGGTTGTATTCATCCATCCTTCACAATACTTGCTATTCTTGCCACTCCTTGACTTTACGATAATGGTTTTCTACAAACCATCTGCTCAAAGAACAGAATGTCAGGATAGAAGACTAACTGGCACTAAGACCAGATGTGTGAAGTTACAGATCACAGAAGCCATGAAAGTAATGGTAGACATGGTTCTTCATTAGTGGTAGATGTGGGGAACTGGCAGTCAAGACTTACACAGGCTGTTGATAAACAGCCTTGTAAAATAAAACAGATTAATATAATATATGGGGAAAACACAAGCATTTAATATGAAGGAAGGGTAATTTGGGATCAGAGCAAAACATGAAAAATCATGAGATTGCAGTCTTTCTCTGTGATAACCAAACTTCTCCTGCTCCTTGTTTACTTCCTTAAGTACCTGGCTCACCTTTCCAATTTTTCCTCCGCAGAACTGCACTCTTTCGCAGGGTGCTCTCCGATGCAGGGTTACACAGACTTTCAGCAGGGCTGCAATGCCATGAGAGTACAAGAGGTAGGATTTGCAGGCTGCTACCTGAGCCTGTCACCTTTTACAGATGAGCTACCCAGCTGGCTGAGCAGATGCTGGCTGAAATAAGGAAACAATTATCTTTGCACCTGGCTGAGTCGTTTAGATCTTGCTAAAAGATAAATGACTAACCATGAAAATACACCAAATAGTGGCCAAGAATATTTAAAAGATTAAATATAAAATTTTCCTAAGTCTTGTGGGTGGAGGTGATTTTTTTTGCCAGATTCTCTCTGGATATCTAAGGCTGCCTGCTCATGTGCCCTTCTAACCTTACTCACTGCTCTGGACTGGGGCTTCATTTCTTTGTAGCACCAGATGCTGCTCTGATTACAAAGTCACATGCCCTTGTGAGTAAGCCACACTTAGCGATATATTTTAGGTGGGGGTGGAAAAAAAAATTCTGTCAAATGAAAAGATAAGCATGAACAATAAGAAAATACTTATCCATTGAAACAAACCAGGGTAAAAAAATGATCTCTCAGCCGAGCTTTGACCCTCTAGAGATATAAAGAATGTGCTGTTTGTGTTATTTAGTACATTGCAATTGCCCATTTTCTAAAGAATAATGCAATTTGAAGCCTTTACCCCACTCACTGCTTTCCTCTAATCTCTTTTTCTGAGCCTCCATTCTTATTGCCTCTCTGGGAGCATATAGGTGATGCTGAATGCTAATGAGATAATACCTATTGCAGCCTTGGACCAACAGGACCTAATTTCATCTGTTCAGAAGCCGCCAGCTGACAGGTACTTCATCAGGCATTACATGATTCTAGCTGTCCAGCCGTTGGTGACTCATTCAGTGGGCAGTCTAGAGATGGTATATCCACAAGTCTTATTTTAAGCTGTGGGGCTTCTTCATCAGTACCTTAAACATAGCCATATATGTGATGAGGAAGATACAAACAGTAGACTAGCAACAGCAAAGGAGAGAAGTCTTTCCAGCCGATAACTTAGAGCGGGGGGTTGGGGGGGG
>Ga0065711_1049382_pt1 | contig 11333 bp, 6 predicted proteins | sample Hoacrofraction12_FD_59098 | JGI IMG/M metagenome (GOLD analysis project Ga0065711, IMG submission 59098) | Hoatzin crop microbial communities from Cojedes, Venezuela - Epithelial fraction 12 v2 (version 2) | ecosystem: Host-associated > Birds > Digestive system > Esophagus > Crop | place... | reverse complement strand
AGGCTGCCCAGGGAGGTTGTGGAGTCTCCTTCTCTGGAGATATTCAAGACCCGCCTGGACAAGGTCCTGTGCAGCTTGCTGTAGGCGACACTGCTTCCGCAGGAGGGTTGGACTAGGTGACCCACAGAGGTCCCTTCCAACCCCTACCATTCTGTGATTCTGTGATTCCGTGATTTCAGTTCCAATCTTCCTTCCCTCTAATATTCAAGTCTGTCTTATGTACTCTTAGTGATTATAATACAGTCTTTTTTTTCCCATCACTCCCCATTTCACATCATTAGCACTTAGATCTATTAAATCACATTTTGCCCCCCAAATGTCTGTTTTCCATCAAAGAAAGAGACCATCTCAAGTTTAACTTATTAATACCATTACTATGTCTTCACTTTTTCATTCCCATCATATTGCTCACATCACTTAAGCTGAAACTACTTGAATTACAATTCTGGCTGGAATATGGACGTGTTTCAACCTGGTTCATCTGCACCTGGCTGAATATGTTTTGGGATGCTTTCTCTAACTGCCTAACTGATGAAGGGCAGTAACACAGGTAGCTTCTCCCCCCAGTATGTTGCTTTGAGCCACTTCTTCCTCTCAGCCATAAGCCTATCTCATTTTTAATGTATTTCATATGCTTAGATTAAGAAGAACTTACACGTAGCAATATTCCAGGCTGATACCTGTGATCATAGTTATGTTAGGATTGTTATACTAGTTTAGATTAAGCTAGCTCTTTTTCTACTGCAAAGTTTGATATTCAGGCCATATCAAGGATCACAGGATTTAAAAATCAGTCTTAGATTTTTCTATTTTCATCCCTTTTAAAGTTAAATAAATCTTTCCTTATATTGAGCAAAATGCTAGAGCTACCTAGAAAGCACTCATCCAATTCACTCCTCCCACAGTACATTCTTCTGGTGCTTTCCCTTTTATATTTTCCATCTTCAATGAAGGTGTTTATCACACCACTACTCACTTTAAACTCTAAGCAGGTTGCGTCAGCTTTTGGAATTACACTCTCAAACATTTTGTAATTGCCACACACCTGGCTTTTTACTCAAAGAGTGATCCAAAGCCTTTTTGTAAAACACATCAAGTAATCACTAGTATTTTGACAATACCTTGAAAAGTTAACAAAAACACTATTAAGGATTGGAAATGATGACTTTTAAGTCCTTTCCACATAATAATAGAATATAATATAAAAAATGAAGGAGAATTTGTAAACTGGTTGGGATTTTTAAACAGGTGAGAATTAAAAAATACTCACCACCCAAACCAAAGGAGTAAATATGGAATCATTTAACACTGTTACAGCAACTTCCTCAAGCCAATGTTTTCATAATAATAGTCACATAGAGTCTTGACGCTTTTGTAGCCCAGAAAAGGAAAAGAAATAACCTTAAATCTAATAAGATTTTGGAAAGTTATAAGTTGTTCATGTGTTGGATGTTATTGTAGTCAAACTGGGCATGTCTGAAAATAACCATGTTTAGTTCAGCCTTCTGGAAAAATCTGCTAAGTTCACTTTCTTCACTGATCTCTCAGAGCTGGTATAAACTTAAATAGGTCTGTCAGAAAGAAAACAGGCTTTCCAAACACTTCGGGAGGTCTGTGAGACTTGTAAGCCATTTAATCATAATTTATCTTAAAAAGGTAGTCACACTATTTTTTTCTAGCTCATGTCCCCATTAAAAGTTTTGAGGGGAGATATACAAAGGAGAAAGTAAAATATTAAAAAAAATCCTAACTACATTTATATAAAAGCACAAAGTTTAATACATTCTATATAGCAGAGACCTGTCAAATTGAGAAACAATTATTCTCACGGAAAAGAAAATTTAAAAAAAAAGAAAGAAAAATCTGCCAAAGAACCCATGATGGACGCGATGCCTTCTAATATATTTAAAAATGCTCATATCTCAATCCATGATAAATCTTGCAAAGATCTCTGCTGCTGTGAAGTGGCTGCTTTTATGTAAAGACACAGAAAGACTCTACAGAGACCAGATATCACCTGCAATTTTGTCATACTCTGAACTGCAGAGAACAAACTAAAGAGAAGTACGCTAAAGTTTTATTAGGGTGCTGAGTTTCTGTGGAACATAGCACTAGAAAAGTCATATAATTTTTAACCAAGAGATCCCATTTCTTCAGTGCAAAGAATCAGCTTCATGACGCTTCAGTGGGGATACACTTATTTATCTCTATGGCTTCAATAGTAACTTCCGGAGGTAGATGTCTCTGTCTTTTCTTTTCCTCTGTATTTTTTGCATTGAGCTAAATTGAGAATAGTGGCTCAGATCCCTGTAGATCAAATTAAAAGAAAATATAATATCTGCACTTTTGTCAAGAACATTCATATCTTTGACGATTTAATGGAGACTCATCCTCCTCTCCTCTCTTCAGCAAACAATGGTGTGATAATCACCTAATAGCTATCTTCAATCACAAAGCTGTAATTACAGAAATAACCTAATAATACCCAGTAGCTTGCTATTTTTTATCATCAGAATAAGATATCTTTCCAGATGACTATAGAATAGCTCCAGGTAGTAGCAGTCTTTAAGTTTCAAAACCAGGTTGTGGAAGGAAAATAACTGAAAAAAAGAAACATGATTACCTTTTACTTGTAGGTAATAAAGAAACATTTAGAAGAGTGAGAAAAGTTTTACTTCTCTATTTTACTTGAAGAAAGAAGCTGTTTTATGACCAACTATTACATTTTAAGGATGAGGCAGAGAGGAGGGAGGAAAATCAGGTTCCATTTGGAAGATATTTAAACAGCCTCATCATGGTCTGTCCAGAGCTGCCATTTCAAAACATACCTGAAGTGACTTATAAATTCATTTTCTTGCCACCTAGCATTCATCTACCTCCAAACTCAGCATGAAACTGATTATAATTCTAACAGGACTCCATCATCGAAAGACACTGGCTAGCATTTGGAAATTCCTAGTCAGTGAGGGTATCTGGCCTCATATTATCCAGATGCTTCAACCACAGACTCGATTGCAGACACTGTTTTCAAAAAGATTCCAGCATAACTTTAGCCTTTTAGCACTGGCTTTTTAAATCATACCATAATCCAGGTTGGTTAGGAGCTATATTTAAGAACTCTCTTCAGAAGTTGCTCTCCTGCAAGCAATAGGTCAAAGTTGCTACTTGGCATCAAACATTCCCAGCAAGTGTTGTTTAAGAAAGAGAGAAATGGAATATTCTGTCCCTCTCCTCCTTGTAAAATAATTCTGAAGTTGTTACACATTTAGTGGGAACATCTGGATCCATGGATAAAAGAACACAGCTGTCATATGATTTATGATTCCATTTTCCTGTCTTTACCCAGGGCCAATTTCAGTCTTTTTTTACTCTCACCCCCCACCTTTAACTCATATAACTTTGTCATTTTTAAAGTATTTTAAGATGGTTCTCACTTTCTGGCTGTCCCAATAAATCCACCTTGAATTCTTTATGCTTGTTCCTGCAGTATCTGTTCAACTAACAGATGCATTAGTCTTTGAACAGACATATTCCAAGTAGAGTTATTTTTAACAAAAATAAGAAAATAATCACACTGAAATGGAACACAAATTTCACTTTTTAATTTTATGATTTTGTACTTTAATGTATTTCACGTTTCTGTTAATTCAGCTGATTACTGTCAAAAAGAAAAGTCTATTCTGTTTTTATCCTATCAAAAACTATGTCTCCTAGTGATACATAATATTTAGGTAAACAATATGAGAAGTTACTTCTGTTACCATTTTTCCTTTTTTCTTTATAACCACACAAACTAATTGCATTCAGATTAGAAATTATTTACTGTAGGTCCTTCAGCATGTTTCTAGCAAACGTGAGAAAACAACTCGGAGTGCAATTTTCTGACATTTTTTGTCTGAGCTCAGGTACTTCGAAATTTGCGCTACTTTAATACTATTTTAATTCTGCCTGTGTAATTTTTAAAAATACAATGTCCCTGTTGTGGTAAAACACAAGCTGGAATCTAGTTTCTTTATATGAGGATATTACAAAGCACTTCAAAATCAACAGAATGCTGTTTACGTTAGAAGTCACATCAATGTAACTATATAGTAACTGTATATAATACTGGGACACAAAAGATGTCTGATGTTAAGATCAGACATTGATTATATGGTAAAGATGGCTTAAATATCTCCAAGTCTTTGAGCCCTGGGCTTAAATCTAGGCTGTTCTTGAAAGGTATTACAAGTTATAACAGCCTCCTCTGAGCTACTCAGCATCAAGAGACCTGCACAGAATCACTCCCTGTGAGGAGAGCAGTTCTTTTAAATTCACCAAGACATTTCCATAACTTGCAATAAGGAGAAATGTGTTATGCCCAGAATTAATTTGCACTCACGTTATTTTGTAAGAACAGAATAACTGATTTAAGTAAAGTAGACCATTCTTGATATGTAACAGGAAAAACTGAATCCAGAAGTGCTTGTTCCAAAATCTGGAAAAGCTGGGTTAACTTTAAAAGCATGTAATTATGAATATATCTATAGGCATTTCTTGGTTTTTACTATGTGTATTTATTTGTAAATTACTATGCCAGTACATCAAAATACCACAGAACCTACGGGTTCATGATTTAAAGAAAAAAAAAGAAAAAACAACAAACAGAAAGTGCAAACAATTCTAAAAATACTCCAATCAATGTTATTTTGATGACACAAAATCTTGCACTAAACTTTTTGAAAAACTGGTTCAAATTTCACTAATTTCATTTAATACTGACCTATTAGCATTCAGGTGACCAAATATCAATCATGCCAGTAAAAATTCTGTAGTCAGGTTAATTTAAGCTAAAACCCTTGACTTAAAACCTTGAAGTTCAGGCCTGGGAAATAGCAGAGCTGCATCTAAACTTCTCATCTTGTAGGACTGCCCAAATCTCTACATGAAAAAAAGAAGTAAGCTTTAAGAATTTGCTTCATTCTTGCTCCACACTTTTTTGAGTGAAAATTAAAAATTTTTTTGAATTGTTATACGTATTTTTAATAGAACAAGCCACTCTAGTATTTTTATCAAATGACTGAGAAAAAACCTTGTGGCCAAAGTGGAGACAGCTAAAGGAAGGCAGTAATACGAAGGTAGATTAGATCTTGCTACACTTAAGAAATGAGAGATTCCTAAGAAAGGTCCCTGTCTATCCAACGTCTTTGGGGATATCAACACGTCATGACTTCTTTGGGTAGCTCGTACAAGACAGTGGTATGCTTGATTGTAAACCATGGTTCAGTTTTTCCTGCATCTGCAAGACAGTTTTAAATGAAGTTCATCTCCCTGCACAACTAATTGCTTTCATAGGATCATAGAATCACAGAACCATAGGTTGGAAAAGACCTCTTAAGATCATCAAGACAAACCGTCAACCCAACAACACCACCATGCCTACTAAACCATATCCTGAAGCGCCACATCAACACATTTTTTAAACACCTCCAGGGATGATGACTCCCTGGGCAGCCTGTTCCAATGTCTGACCACTATTTCAGTAAAGAAATTTTTCCTAATATCTAAGCTAAACCTCCCCAGCCGCAACTTGAGGCCATTGCCTCTCGTCCTATTGCTAGTTACCTGGCAGAAGAGACCAACACCTGCCTCACTACAATCTCCTTTGAGGTAGTTGTAGAGAGTGATAAGGTACTCCCTCAGCCTCCTCTTCTCCAGACTACACAGTCCCAGCTCCCTCAGCCGCTCCTCGTAAGACTTGTTCTCTAGACCCCTCACCAGCCTTGTTGCCCTTCTCTGGACACACTCCAGCAACTCCATGTCTTTCTTGTAGTGAGGGGCCCAAAACTGAACACAGTATTCGAGGTGCAGCCTCACCAGTGCTCAGTACAGGAGCACAATCACCTCCCTACTCCTGCTGGCCACACTGTTCCTGATACAAGCCAGGGTGCTGTTGGCCTTCTTGGCCGCCTGGGCACGCTGCTGGCTCATGTTCAGCTGGCTGTCAACCAACACCCCCAGGTCCTTTTCCACTGGGCAGCTCTCCAGCCACTCCTCCCCAAGTCTGTTGGGGGTTGTTATGACCCAAGCGCAAGACCTGGTATTTGTTGAACCTCATACAGTTGGCCTCGACCCATCAATCCAGTCTGTCCAGAACCCTCTGCAGAGCCTTCCTACCCTCAAGCAGATCGACACTCCCACTCGGCTTGGTGTCATCTGCAAACTTACTGAGGGAGCACTCAATCCCCTCATCTGGATCATTGACAAAGATGTTAAACAAGACCAGACCCAAAACTGAGCCCTGGGCAACACAACTCACGACTGGCTGCCGGCTGGATTTACACTCTCTGCACTCAGCCATTCAGCCAGTTCTTTATCCAGTGAAGAGTACACCCATCCAAACCATGGGCAGCTAGTTTCTCTAGGAGGATGCTGTGGGGAAGAGTGTCAAAGGACTTACTAAAGTCCATGTAGACAACATCCACAGCCTTCCCCTCATCCACTAAGCAGGTCACCGGGTCATAGAAGGAGGTCAGGTTGGTTTGATCCAGAAAAGACCAGAATTATATACACTTAATATCTATATGCACACAGATGTCTATTATAAAACTATCACTAAAAAGTCCTCTTTTTAGTAAAAATCTGAATCCTGAATCTAACTTGCTCGGATGGAATTTTAACAAAATTACTGGATGGAAATTGAAGTCAACTGTCTGTAGTAAGTCAATAATGCTAAACTACTCAGTACAAAGTGCAAATATGACCTATGCTTGTGGTACTTAATTTTTGTCTTCTTAAAGGGATATATGCTACATTAGAACATCTTCAAAAGGACAGCTTTATGGTTCAAAACACAGTGAAAAGGTTTCCAAGCAATTAGGGGTAAGAAAAGAACTAGCACTAATGAAACCTGATATGCTTTTACAAGGTGATGTTTGTCTTTACTGACCTTCTGCACAAGTCAGTGGGAATAGCACTTTAAGGAACTGATTGCAGCTCAGAACATTACCCAGAGGAAATGGTACAAATACTCCAAAGCAGTTACTGGAAAAGCTGAAATAGCATGTCACTCCTTTCAAATCATATAGAACATTTAGCCTATAATGTTGCAGTAGTATTTTTTTAGGCCAACACCTTTTCAAACTATTTCACATTCCCCCTCCCCCTTATGAAAATGTAGAAAGGCTTTAATCTCTCTTTAAAGGGTGCTTCACGCATGCTTTCAGTCAGGTGTTTTACTGATATAAAGAGCAACAGCTACAGCATTAGAGGTCCTGTTAAAAGAAATTACCTATATATATGGAGTTTATTTAACAAGAATGATCACTACATAAACAAAATGCGACAGATCTACACGAGCTGACTTTTAAAAATATTTAGTATACTGTCCAATATGACATTATAAATACAACCGAAAAAGATCTACAAGGTAGGTAAGATTGAGCTTTACCTGAGATGGCACTAATGACAGAATTCTAGGCAATCTCTTCACAATTAAATGGTCTGTTCAAGTCCAACCTTAGTCCTGCTTAGTTCACTAGTACAGATAATGTACAAGCGTTCATGAGAAACTGGTTGATTTTATTCAGTAGCTTGGTTTGAACAGATTGGTCAACGCCAGTAGATGCTGTGGATTTCTTTATTTAAATTTACACAGTAAATTGAATTAAAATCCATTTTCTCTGAATAGTTCCAATTTATCAGACAACGGCTCCATGTGGTTCCATATAACTACTATAGTGTACATGATTATTTACTGCTTCCTCAATCTTTCTTTATCAGCTGTTATTTTAACTTTAACTCCCAGGTCATTGATAAAAATACTGAATAGTGTCAACTCTACTATTACTGCTTCTAATACAGCCCTACTAAAACACCTCCACTCAATTATAATTCCTCTACGACATCTAAGTTTTAAGATCCCTCAGCTGGACAGCACAAATTCTATGGAATATGTGCTTTAACCTTGCAGATAAAGCAGTTTACATGATATGATGCCAAATGCATGTCTAAGTATATTTTTTCCATCACATCATGAACCAAATTCATACTTTTACAACCGAATGTTTCATGCTTATTTAGCAAGACATATTTAAATATTGAACATTGACTAATGATAATGATTTCTTTTATTTCCTAATTATTTATTGGTAGAAACCTGTGTGAGCTTGACGTCTGTCTAATCAGTCTATAGTTGCTTAGGTCATCTTGACTGCCCATTTAGAAAATTATGCTAACAAGTATTTGTTTAGATTTCTAGAATGTCTTTGGTATTTTAAAAGACACTGATAATTATCATCAATGGGCTAGATAGTCAGCTATCTGTTCACAAAGATTGACAGTCTACTCAGCTGCCAGTGGAGCGTAGGCTAGTTCATCACTCTTATACAAGCATATCATTTTTATTCTCTCAAATTAAAGATGAGAGAAATTTACTAAAAGCTAGCATTTTCATTTTTACTAAGAATGTTGTATCTCTTCTATCTTCTACTGGCCAACACTGTTACTGGGGGGCGGGGGGGGTCACCTTATACCTTTTAAAATGGACCTTGAGCAATGTATTTTATCCCAATAGCCCTGTTTATTTTAGGTATTTTATTCACTTTGTAGTATGTGAAGTGCTATTGATTATCCATTTTATCCATTTATAAACGATTGCTTTTTTAATAGCTGTTTTTCTTTGCCTTTGAAATTTCATGCAAATTTAGTCAAACTGTCCAACTCCATAATGAAAAGTCTACTAAGCAGAAAGGTATCAGATCACTTTATGTTGCACAAAGTAAAAAACAGAAAACTCTCAGTCTACAAGGAAACTTCTGTAAATGTTGTATTTATGACAAAAGAAAAAGCTTTTAACCTTCTAATCTTGCAAAGCCCAAAACCTAAGGACACCACCAAATATTTAAGAAGAGGTAAACATACTCAAGTATTTTCTCAGTCTTGTGTTTTTAATAACCGTGAAATTTGCAAAAATCACAACTATTTTTTATTAGTGGTACTATATAAAAAAGACTTTTTCATATTAGAGGTGAAATCCTGTTTTTAATAAATCAGTAATGAAACTTTTAGGATTCCACCCAAACCATAAGCTTAAGTTCTCAAAACTTTTATACTTCATAAGAACTGGAAAAAATCAGCTTTCTTATTGTTAGGGTAGATGAGACGAATTGTATTTATCTGCTTTCATGTCCAAGAAAGCAAGCTTATTTTTGCCATTATTGTTGTCTCTGTATGGAACAACACTTCATTTTTAAACTTCTAAAACAGTAGGTAGTCAGTTCAGGACAACATGGTTAATTTTTAATGCACTGCTTACATCCTTTTGTCTGACTGCTACAATCTTCCATCTCTCCACCTAAAAACTCTTAGCTTATCGAAATGATGAAGCTAATTTAATGATCTGATAACTCAGCAAACAGTAAACTGTATTTTGTTTTTCCAGCAAAGCGACTGGGTTAGCTTTATTCACAAAGACCTAAAAGTGTATTTTGCAATGAGAACCCACCAAGAGCTCTTCCAGAGTTCAAACGAGAAAGTCCATTCTCAACAGTCTTCCTAATATTTCACTTCTTTGTTGAGATTACCAAAAATTACTTAGCAAATGTTTTCACCTGTGTAACAGAAAAAGATGACAAAACTGCTAGCAGATTTTAGTTATTTGTAACTAGTCTTCAAAAGAAATGAAACATACAATCTGGAGATACTTAAGGTATAATACCATCTCACTTTCCCATTGTGCATCCTTTTTCCTTACTTCTTGCATGATCAAGTAGAACTGTGTCTTTATTTGTTGGCTTTAAATGGAAGCCTTGGAGTCAGCATGATAATTCAAAAACTTTATTGACAAATCAAAGACCCTCTTGTAAAAAAACAATAATTCCGCTTAACAAAGATTCTGCACTTTAACACTGAAAAAAAAAAAATTGTCCCAGGCAACTTGTCAATTTACCAGCTTGTGTTTTGAGTATATGCAGCCTGAGAGTACAGTATAATTAATTGCTAAAACAGATCACAAAGGGTTTAGGTTCCTGTACTGGTTAACATTATCAAGGGTCTGCTTTTTTTTGTAATGTCAATCTACTTCTTTTTTTTCTTGAATTGATGGCAGAAAGACCCAACTGTTATAAACAGTGTTGAATTTGATGCCTTTACTACTGCTTAAGGGGGAGAAGTCAAAAGACAGATGGAAAAATCAAGTAGTGTAATGGAGTTTCTGTCATAATTATGTTTATGCAGACAAGACTGTTTGTCCATAATAAGCAACAGTCTGTTTAGACATTTAGCAAATAGCCAAACATGCTCTACAAAGTGTGATTTTAAAAAAGAATATTTTTTTAGCTTAGAACACTTGTGGAAACTGGATTTGAATTTATGCTCAGTTTAGCAGGAAGAAGAGAACATGTTTTTCTTCCCCACAAAAGCAAATAAGCTATAGACTGCCTAGAAGGAGATACATTGAAGAGAGGGGGACATATGGGAAACAATATGGAAATTAAAGAATTTTCTCTGCTTGTAAATATACAGAGGACTACTGTGCAAACTGGTTGAGAGAAGTCTAAAATCTGCTTCCCTCTTTATACTACCAAGTCTTTCACTATTCACTACTCAAAAAGCTTCAACAAAAGGTAAAACAACATTTTATGAGGTTACAATACACTTACTAAATAATTAACTATTTTTAATGCTTTCTGCTTCACAACTTCTCTACTTAGCTGTGATTGGAATGGGAAGTAATAAAATGCAAGCAGAAATATGACAAATATTGTGCAGGCTCTGTCAGAGGGGGCCAGTAATCCCAGCAACAAGTACAGATCAGCAGGATACTTGCCATATTCTAAAGGCTCTGTTTATACACAAGAGTTGTAGTGTTATGACTGTATCAAAAGACTTATGTACTGCAATCCCTTAATTGTGGCTATGATTGCTGGCATAATAGTACGAAATTGCTTTCACTACTACAGTTTATTTATTCTTCTCCAGGAACTAGAAGTGGCATAATTAAGCACATAATTGCACATATCTTAGTTTAAAGGAGAAAAAAAAATTAATCTTAGCCAACTGCACTTTACTGGTTGAAAAACTATGTTTAGACCAGACCTTAGCTTCCAACTGCAACAATTTTCATGTGCAATTTCCTTTAAGAAAGCAGTATTTTATTTCTACTCAAACCAGGAACTCTAGTACACAGCAGACAGTATGAATATATATTTTTTTTTAAACTGCTCAGATTGATGACCTGGATGAAGAGTTAGAATGTACCCTCAGCAAGTTTGCTGATGACACCAAACTGGGAGGTGTGGTAGATACACCAGAAGGCTGTGCTGCCATTCAGCGTGACCTGGATAGGCTGGAAA
>Ga0065711_1012819_pt1 | contig 11333 bp, 7 predicted proteins | sample Hoacrofraction12_FD_59098 | JGI IMG/M metagenome (GOLD analysis project Ga0065711, IMG submission 59098) | Hoatzin crop microbial communities from Cojedes, Venezuela - Epithelial fraction 12 v2 (version 2) | ecosystem: Host-associated > Birds > Digestive system > Esophagus > Crop | place... | reverse complement strand
TCCAAAGCCCATGTGCATTTCACAAACTCTTCCTCAGCTCTGAATTAAGTCCTGAGTTTCTGAAGGGGAACAAGGGAGCTGCTTACTGGGATTTCGTGCGTCTGTCTTTCCTGGGCTCTGCCTGATAAAGCAGGGGTGACTGTTCTGGGAAGAAGAAGATAGCAAGGAAGGCGTGCACAATGGCAAGGAGGATAGCACGGTCACTCCCCTCCGCTGCACACACACGTTTTTAGAAGTTTCTAGGCAGGGGGGCTGTAACAAGCGGGGAAGCTATTAGTAATGTCTGTATTAGAATAGCATATATATAGTAAATGTTACTCTTTACTGCTGTAAATTATTTTAAAGAATTTCCTGTCTTGCCACTGTGAGATATAAGATAAAGTTCATTATTTCTTGTTGCAGTTATTTTCTGCAAAGGACGTTTACACACATATATGTGATATAGAAATGGCATTAACCGTTAGGCATGACAGAGCTGGTGGACTCACTCCTATTCTCATCAGAACTTCAGGTCTATTAGCCTCTCTTTGCCTCATCTTCCTTTCTTTGAAACGGAGCAAATAATTCTTTTGGGCACCGAGACAAGTATGCAGAAGCGTATCAGGCACTTGGGTGCGATGGTAGTGGGGACCATATCATTGCATAACTACATACAAAATACGGCTTTCTTTTTCAGGTTGTCGTAAGCACTTTGTTGTGTAATGATGTAGGAGGGAAAACTTGGTGCTCTTGAAAACATCATGTAGAACTTCAGCATCATGAGCAGTGTTTCTACTTGAGGATAGATCATGGTGTAAAGGCTGCATTGCAGCATGCATTTATTAATGAGTAACGATAATCTGTGCAGCCTTCAGGTTTTGCCCCGGTGCTGCAAGGGAAGACAGGTGCCGCGGTAGCAGGCAAGCAACAAAGTGTGACTCTTTGTAACCCTTGCCCGCTGTGTGACCACAACCTGGAAGGGAAATCAAGTCGCCTACCAACACTGCCGTGCATGAAATGCGGCTGACATAGCACTCGGATCCCCATTCTGGGGACGTCTGAGCTCTGCAGGGCAGCAGGCACAGTCATCTTCTCCGCTTGCCCTTTCTCATAGCTTTGATTTTTGTAGGGTAAGAGAAGACCTGGTCATGGGCAGGCCTAGCTTCTTATTCAACAGTAGTTCTGCTTGAACTGCATTACTGTGACGAGGTAAGGCACTCTTGAAAGTTGCCTCGTGTATCCCCCCCTCTCCTTTCCTGCCTTCTCTTGGGGAATAGCAAAATGGATTCCTGCCTCAGTTAGGCATGGGAGGGAGCAGACTGCGTAGTTCACAGAGAAAGCTGACATAAAACCTAAACTGGTTCCTAAAGTGGCTAGGTTAGGTTTGTTCTGGTGCAGAATATCTCCTGATGCCATAAGGAGTCATAATGTGCCATTATGGGCTGGGAGGGATGCTAGCAGTCAGAAAAGCGTTTGGGTACCGGGCAGGTCACATGAGGACGATGAAGCAGGATTTTCAACTTGAGCTTCTAAATTACTCAGATCTTTTTAAAAAAGAAACTAACACCGGTTTTCAAGAGAAATGGAATCAAAACTTGACTTCCCAAGAGATGTGAGCCGATGAGTAGGAAGAAAAGAGGAGTGAGTAAGCATGTTTACTAGGGAAGGTATTTTTAAGGCAAATAAGTACAGCCAATGAGTTGTATTTTGGAATGGTGAATATTTTTAAAATTTTATTAGTGAAACAGTCTCTCAGTGACTTCACTCAGATAATTTTGGTCAATTATTTTGTATAACTCTGTCTCATGGGAGGGTCCCCACACAGTACAGAGGATCTTGTAGCAGTATGTCTCCTGGCTTGCCTCTGAATTTTCTGAGAGTTTCAACAGAGGTATGTGCAGCAAAGACATTTTGACTGTACATCTAGTACAGCTGAAATGTGAAGCTCGTGAAGATCTGGCATTTGAGATTATATCCTGTATTACTCTTGCTTTTGGGCAACAGAGCAATCCAACCAACCTTAAGAATTTAACCAAGGTTGGAAATCATGCTTTTCACAAAAGAAGCTAAGTTTTACCGTGGAGTATTTTGCCTTAGTAATATCCTCCAAGGTAGCTAAAGAGTCTGCCAGTAGAACTGTATATCAGTTATAAATGTCAAATAATTTATAATGGTAAAAAAAAAAAATATATGTCTTTTACTGATAGTGCTGCATCAACAGTAGGGCTTTTGGTGAAAAAAATGGTTACAAGAGTCGCACTTTGATTGACCTTGTTGTGCCAATGAAGATTTCAGGCCTGGCCTGGTGAAAGCAGAAGATAAAGCAGCTGATGTTTTCCCTGCTGAGCTGTCATCCAAGAGTTAGAGCTGTGCAAAACCAGGCTGGAGCAAAACAGAACTGCGCAACGGTGAGATATTCTACCACATGCAGGGCTGAAATGTGTCTGTGTGTGCGCCTCATCAGCAGAAATACCTTGCTGAGGCAAAAAGAAAGTCACAAAGGTCTGTATGGGATTACTGCCAATTTGAAATACCATCTTGTACTTGCTTGCTTGCCAGCGTATAATGTAACACTGGGATGTTGGTTAGAACTGTAGTGAGATCACGGTTAAGAGTGAAGGGACTTGATGGCATAAACAGAAACAAAACATGGGTAGCAACAGGTGGTAGGAAGAACAGTGAGAATAAAAGATGTCTTCGTCAAGTGTTTTAACCAGCAGCAGCCCACATGAAGGAGGGCTTGTTCTTTGGGGATGCAGGCCCACAAAGGAGCGGTGAATACATGCAGCCCACAAGTTTGACAATCTCAAACCATTGATTTTTAGCAAGGCTTATTCTGCTTTTGTTGTTCTGGGGGCTTGGTTTTTTTGGCAATGCAGGTTGCTTTTAGATTGTGATCTTTGGGGTGACCTTTGGGCATCATTACTGGGAAGTGTGCATTTTTCATCTCAATGAAGGGCATACACTTGGATGTTTTTGGTATTGTGCCACCTATTCGTACCAGTTCTGCTAATGGTGCTACTGACCTTCATTTATCACCCTTTGTACCCAATCATTAAGATTTTGTTGTCTGATAAACTATCATGAAATGCCATTAAAAAAAGCGTTTCATGATGTAAATGAAACAACCAAAGCCCAGCAATGGTTATTTAAAGGCGTGCTATCTTTCTTCATAGTGTGTGGAAGATCTTCCCATGAAAGAATGCTAGACAGTACCTGGAAAAATAAAGGCAAGTATTAAAGGGAACCTACAGACAGAAAATAGAGTGGAATGACAACAGGGTCGAGTGGGAGCTGGCTGCTTCTGCGTTTGCAGACCGATCCTTTCACATGTAGTCAGTGCCGAGGTAGCTTTCCCTGTGCCTGGTATGTGGCTGTCACTGGTAGCTGTACCTCCTCCAATTAGTCCCTCTCGAGCTGAGCTATTTGTGGATACACTGTTATAAAGTCAGAATTTAAGCCTTGGAGTTTTAATTCCCCTTTTCTTTAAAAAAATGTGAAAAATTTGTTGTGACCCCACGGTTGGGTAGTTAGAAGTTAAAGAAGGAAGAGGTTATGTATAATGCCAAGATAGATTCCCTATTGCATACCCATTAATGCTTTTGGATTTGTGCTGCAGTTGTCCATACCATAGTAGATGGGTATGTGCCTCAGCAAACCAGCTTTTCATGAAGGGGACTAGGTCTGGGAGGGCCCTGGGTCAGGGAGAGCGTCCATCTGCTGCAGAAATGAAGAATATGAAGTATTAAGGGCTCTCCTGCAGCAGCACAGGCAGACGGAGGCTGATTTCCCGTTAGGCGCTTTGGTCGCTCTGCCGAGAGGGAAGGCTCTGTTCTGCTGCCTCGGTTTTCTGAAGCCTGCATCCACGACCTGATTAAGGCACCTATGTAAAGACTGTCGAGTCAACACTCGTAATACAAGCCTGTGCAGTTGTTTATTACTGACTTCATAATTACCTCACTAAACCTGGCTTAGATATTTTGTTTTTAAGGATTAATTATTCAAAAACAGTTAAGGATCAAGCACAAGTGAGGAGGGTGCCAAGCAGTGGCTCGGAGATGACATTCGTTTCCCACGCAGCCCGTGCATGCACACGATGCCAGCAGCAAGGTAGCTGAGCCCTCCTTCCCATCGCGCGGCCAGGGCTGAGCAGTCGGGCCAGGGCTCCGTGCTGGGCAGCTGCTCTCAAGGTACCTCTGCTCTGATCATCTCTAAAACTTACATCTTCACTTGAACCTGTTTCCCCAGCACTGATAGATGGCTTCATTCCTTCTCACTCCTTCTGTGCTGGCACAAGTGCTTTATCGCCGCCTTTAAAAAAAGCCCATTGTGCCTCTCGCCTTCCTGTCTCTGTTTCTTTGTGCCTTTTTCCGTTTTTAGATATCGTAGTAGAGGGCTTGTTTGGTTTGTTTCATGGAGCTGCATACTCTCTTGGGCTTTAGTTTCTTTTTCTGGGGACAAATTGTGATGTGCTGCCATTTTTTCGCAAGCCGATGGCATCGGAAAGCTGCAGCCTCCCTCCCTCCAGCTCCCCTGGGGTGCCCAGCGCCGCTGCACCCTTGCTCTCCCTTGGTTGCCCACATGGTTCCTCAGCATTGATTAGTCTCTCCTCTACTGCTCTGTATCAAAAACCAGGAGCATACTGGAGATGGGAACCTGTGGCTGGACAAGAGTATTTGGGGTTTTAACTTTGCCTCTGCCATACCATGTCACTCTTGGCCTAATTAATGTACAAGAGGCAAAAATGGTCATTATCAGCTTCCTGAGAAATACTTAATTCTTTGTAAGTGGAGACTTCCCGGTCTGATCAGAGCCTTTGGTGCTCTTGATACAAGCCAAAACACTGATTCAATGGGGATTTTTTTCAATGTAGTGGTGAACATGGCTATTTGTTTTATGAAGCCTGATTATTGCTGTGTTCTGGAAGGTGGATTCTGGACAGCCATACTGCTAAAGTAAACACACCACTGAAGGAAATCAGCTTGTGGTTAATTAGCAGCACAGAGGATGACTATGTATGTTCAGATGTTTGAATTGGAAGTTCTTTATGTGACTTTACAGGCTTGGATGCGCTAGAGTTTCTTCAAACGCTAAAGAGCCACCAAAAATGTATTTTTAAAAGCTTCTTTGAAGGCAGCTTTCTGTGTGAAGCTGATTGAACTGAGGGCTGGTGAGGTCATTTCCCTCAAACTCGCTGCAAAACTCTCCTATAAAAGCATAATGTTAGGAAAACCGCAGCAAAATGAGAGAAGCAAAGGCATGTGCCCAAGGAGTAATGCCATCCAAGGCAGAGTAACAGCACTGCTCCTGCAGCACCGACTGGAAGGGGCCCGGGCGGCACCTCGCTAAGGAGATGGCTGAAAATCTCCTTGCCTTCTTGAATCCTGTTTGTGCAATGCTGACACTTTTCAGGAGGGGCATCTCGAGGATTCCTGTGATCCTGACGAGAAAACAGCCTTGTTGTAAAACAGCCTGTTAAAACAAAATGTTCCATTGAGAGTAAGTTGGCAGCACCGTTGTGTGCTTTGAAATGTCTGCGGACTTAAAGCACTTCTGATTTGCCTTGTCTGTGAGCTCCTTCAGTATATTTTCTTCCGTGGCTTCCCTTGGTGGTTTTTTTCAGGTGTGTGTTCTGCTCAGGTAGGACCTGAAGCGGTGCGGGGAGCTTAATGCCATCACTCAGATGCATTAAGACCTGCCAAGACTGCTGTTCTTAAACAGTAGTGCATATGGAAAGTCCTGGCACTTTCACTGTGAAAGGAACTTTATGTATAGAGTAACTCAGACTCTGTGTGTGTGGGAAAGCAATCAAGTTTAAAAAATATATATCGCTAAATTTGCCCACACGCCTTGTAAACATTCTGTGTGAAATGTAAGTCAAAGTGGTTTAATCTTGCGACAAATACAGAGTAAAACAAAATAATCTTAAAGAAGAAATGTAATGAATCCTTATACGTAGCTGTCTCCGCTCCTCTGTTCCCTCCCCAAAATATCAGGCAGACCATGTTTAGAACAATATGATAGAAAGAAACTTCTGCATTTCCTGCAGTCTGCTGTGCTGAGTTTTGGGGCAGAGTATGCCTTGGGATTTCGCTAGTGAAGCTGAAGTTTGAATCCAGATGGGTTGGGGAGCTTGGGCCGGGATTGCTTAAATAGGTGTACAAGAAATGAAGTCTGTTGAAGCGTGAGAAGTGGCCTGATGGAGGTTTGCTGAGCACCCAGCAACGCCACAGAGCACTACAAGGCTCGTTTTCTCTTACCATAGACCTTTTGTAATGATTTCCGCCACCGAGGCAGAAACGTGCGCTCACCCAGCAGCAGTGTTTCACACCCACTCGCTGACCCGGCTCCTCAGCCGTGGAGGAACCGTCAAGAAGCCATCATCCTCCAAGCAGCGCTGCAATCCCCACGTGGGCTGGAGCCGACTGCCGAGAGCTTTCCGGAGCTGCTCCGCTCTTCCAGGTGCCTGCGCACTCGGGGGGGCTGGCATAGGGTTGTCGGTCCTGCCTTGGGAAACGCTGGGCGCAGGGATCGTCACCTCTGCCCGCCGAAGCTGCCTTTACGTCCTCTGCTTACGGCTGAGCTGTGTGATGGGCAGGACGGGGCTGAGCATCTCCTCCGCTTCGCGTGGTGGCTGCACATGGTGGCGGGCAGTGCAAAGCCAAGGGAGCTCTCGCTGACTTAACGCTTTCTGGCTTTGGACTGAAGAGAATGAGCCGTTTGAGCAGAGGAACACACAGGAGACCTGCTGGCTGAGAAACCCTTTATGGAGCACAGTGGACTGGAGTGATGCTAACCCTGTATCACGACGAGTTACAGAACTGGTCCTTCACACAGGCTGGCGTAACTTCATCCTTTATTTTTAGGGGAAAGACTTTTGAAGTTACTTTTTCCATTCAGTGAAGTTTGGCTTGAAGTTTTTTCATCTGTTCCAAGAAAGAAAATGAAATGTTGACTTTAAGCACCTCGGTTAAATACTCCAAAGCTGTGAAAGTGCATATTTCATAGGGGAAAGTTCTGTTTTTAATGCAGTAGTTTGCATTTATAGGAAAGATAAACCTAGTCTGAAGTAACATTTGTCTAAGCCTTTTTTGGTAGAATTTGATCAGTGCTTTAAGCAACTGTAACCGATTCCAGGAACACTTCAAAGCAAGCACTTCTCATTGGCCATTTGCAAAATCACCTTCTGAGACTGCGGCTCTGGAAATGCATTTATTCATAGAATATGTCTTGCATTAGTCCTCCGTTGGCCAACAAAATTATCTAAGGCATGTCTGAGGCAGCTACTAAAAAGAAACTTAAAAGGCATTACTGTTCTGGTGAAGATGATGCAATACACTTGTGCTATTATCAGTCACAAAGTACAATTAAGTACATTCAAATGAACTTGTTCTGAAGGGATTAGATTAATACAGAGCTTTAAAGAATTTCTTTTTTTTTCTTTGAGTGAAGGTCTACCCTTCTTGATTTATTGTGCAGGAAAGCCGAGGTGAAAGGCGAGTGCCTCCACCCGCCCCCGTTGCTTAGCCCAGGTTTGCATGCGATGGCAGGGAAGCGACACACGATATTCCATGTGGTTTTTCCTCATCTTGCAGGCGAGGCCTACAGTTGTCGAATCTTTACAGCAGGAAGCAAAATGCTAAATATGTTGGCTTTTATTCAGATAGGAGTTTAGAACAAACCAGGGGTGAATATTGTCTTTAAATAAGCACGTATAGTTGTTGCCTTGCGGTACCTTAGACAATGTTGCCTGGTGGGGTTGAAATAATAGGTGCTCACAAAAGAAAATATTGTAGGCCTTTTTAAAATTTTTTTTAAACACTTCATTATCTGAGATAACAGCAGTGTTTCAAGATTTCAAAGTCTCTTTCATCCTGAGCAAAGCATTTAAGGGCTTCCTCAATCCATCTCCTTTCTGCAGAGCCCTCGAAGTATGTGCTTGGATTTAAGCAGTTAAATTAATGGAGCTGAGACACAAAGTCTGGCAGATGCTTAAAGGTACCATCGCCGGGGCGTTTCGGGAGTGCCAGCTTGGGTAGCGAGGAACTGTTCGCTGGGGACCGCGCTGGGAGCTTTCCGAGCACAGCAGCGGGTGAGGATGGCGGAGGGGACGCTGGTTTGCTCCGCGCCCCTCCGTGACAAATGGCGCGCTGGCTTCCAAATTTCTGGCTTCCCAGCCCTCTGGAGAATGCGTCATGGCTGTCGGAAAATAATTAAGAAGCCATTAGGAGGGAATGCTTTTGCCAGTCCGGCACCTGACACAGCCACCGGATGCTCCTTAGCTGACGAGTCAGGAACGCACCAGCCATGGTCACGTCGGGGTTCCCCTGCTGCTGGGGTGCACCTTGGCCCTGCTCCAGCCCTTCCCTTGTCCTCCCATTATTCCATTTTCTTTTTAGCGTGTGAAGGATTTGGCTCCAGAAAATCCAGCGCCACCTTTTTGCACAGTTTTCATATGATTGCTGCTTATTGGGACATAAATGCGTTAAACCTATACAATTACTCATGCGTAAGGGGCGTTTATTGGCGGTGGTGCTGGGTCTCTGGTGCTGGGTCTCCCACGCAGCCCCGTGCAGCGCTCCCGCTCCTCCCGCCCGTGGCAAAGCGACAGAGGTTTTTCTGCGAGCGAGGGAGTGCCGTGCGGTGTGCGGGCATACCGCTCAGCCCTCCGCGGCTGCTGGGGGCAAGGCATCTGAAAGGCGTGTTTCTGTCCTCTCCGCAGCGCGCCCGCGAGCGTTACGGGGTCTCCGTGCCTCGGGTAGCGGTCGTGCTGCTCTTCATTGCACCAGAGCCGACAAGTGGTAGCTGGCTGAGCAGTTGGAGCTTTTGTAGGAGTGAAATTCTGCCGTGGGGGAGTGTGCGGCCCTTGTTGATGTTTCAAAACCGGAGACAACCTTATCTTCCTTAAAAACAGGAGTAATAATAAAAAACAGATTTAAAAAATCCCTGAGAGAGTCATGATAATTTATCAAGGGTGATCTGCAGGGGAAAGCAAAAAGAGTTTGTGCTCTTTACTTTACCGATACACACATTTCCCCGCAGCCTCCTCTTCCTAATGCTGCTCTGTGATTTGCAGAAAAATGTATATTTTTAATTGTGTGCATGTCTTTTCCCCTCTTTTCGTCCCCTGTATCGAAAAAGAAACAAAATGCTTCTCAGATTTGCCCACCTGGACTTTAGCACACATGTTTTGAAAGTAAACTGGGATTAATTGCTGGGAGAAGAGTGTGGTGGTGATGTTTCTGATTTCTTTTCCCCGTGAAGGCAGTTCACACTGCTGGTATGGAATAACGGCTCCTGCGATAACGGCTCCTTCCTGCTTGCCGGCTTCATTTACCTGTTGCGTCCTGCTGTAAATGCAAATCACATTTTCTGTGGGTCAGGGACTTTTCTCTTTTATGCTGGTTGTGTATTGGCCTTGATATTTGGTTGGGGTTTAGCGGGGATTAGTGGGTACTACCATAAAACAATTAGCAGCCTCAAAAGTCAGTGGTCCAGAGGTCTGGAATGGAATTTACTGAATTCATTGCACGTGCAAATGAGCGGGCACGGTTCAGCTGGCCGGCCCTGCTCCTTCCCTTCCTGGAAGGTAACTAACCTGCTGGGCTGGGGAGCCTGGTTTGGATTGCTTTTCTGAATACCCTTTTAAGCCTTAGAACTTTCCATAGCTCTGGGCGCGCTGGAGGTTCTAAGGAAAGATTCGACTGTCTGAGTGATCATGTGTGTTGTTTTACCCCAGGACTGGTTAGGGCTTTTTGTTTTGGGGACTGTTTTGCATAACTGCATTGAATGCTTTGGAAGTCTGACGTCCATCCTTGTGGTATCGAAACTCTGGAGCGTTACCAGCGCCCTTACACACTTCTGCAAGAGGGACCTCGCAAATTTAATTTATAGAGAAGCGTTGAGGCGAATGGGAATGATTTTGAGAAGAATAAAAGACCTAGAAGGAATATGAAGGTTTTGAGAACTTGCATCTAATTCACCAAAATCCAGCTAAACTGCATGGACTAGAACAAGAAATGAATCTTACTTTCCTGTGGTGCAGAACTGTGCCCTCAGTGCTTCATTTTTTTCAGTCTGGTGTGGCTTTCACCATTCTCTCATTTATGCTAAACAAAATATTTTCCCCTTCAAGCCCAGATTTTGCAAATGGGAACAAGGATTGCAGAATATAATGTCTTCTAGGTACCCAGGGCACTTCTAGTTTTTCCTTTGACTTCTGCGTAGAGAAAGGAGATAGCAACGGCCCTTCGCTTGCAGGGAAGAGGAGGAGTGTTTTTAGAAGACTGAAAAAACCACTGCCAAGTGTGAGGAACCACGCTGCGGTGAGTCAGCACATCTCGAGGCTGGGTTTCCTGCTGCGGGCAGGGCACGGTGCTCCTGCAGGTGCTGGCCTTACCAGAAAATGGATGGTGACACCGCTTCTTCCTTCCACACCTCCTCCCCGTGCCCCCCACAGGCGTTCCTTGCACTTCCAATACAGAGCAAGGTATCTGGGATGAGGAGGGTAGTGGCCCTGGGAGGAAGGCCGCGGTTTATTCCAAACTGCTGTCCCACTTTTTGTCCGGGTGGCCTGATTTGTACAGTAGTGCCAGTTCGCACTGTGGTGTTTACAGAGTAAAGACAGGATGTGCGCCGGCCTGTCTCGGAGCATTATCTGCTCGTGGTGTATTTTTAGGCTCTTGCTTCCATGACAAAATATTCAGTGACAGTATATTTGCCTGCAAGCCTTTGAAGGTTTGTTTTTGCCTCATGTAAAAGGTCCCATCGTTTGGGATTCAGCCAGAGTTCGAGCAGCAACGCTACGTTTGACATGTCATCTCCGTAACGTTTCCAGAAACAAACTTTGCGTTGCTTTCAATAAAGCCACGGGTCCCACCTTCAAAAGGCTGAGCTTGTGGCAAGCTGGCTGCTGATCGCTTCTTCGTGCCAAACCGATTGTGGCGAGCGTTGTGAAAGCAATAGGATGTGTGTGCGGTGCTGTTAATTAGAATAAACAGAACAGCCTGGGGAGTAGCTGCTCTCAGGGGCCGCTCCTCAAGCTTGTCTTACAAGTAAGGCCCTAGTCCTAGCAGGGGGAAGACCTCCCCGGCGATCCTCAGTTCATTCAGCAAAGCCGGAGCAAAGATTGGTGTCGCAAGTGTTGGAGCTGAAACGTGAGCAAGTAGTGCTCGGAGGAGGAGGACGGATACTTCTGGTGTGAAGGGCTGGGCCAGAACTGCGGAACTTTCCACCAGCAGAGAGAGAGCTAATTCCCCGAGCTCAGCATATTCAAAGCCTGAACGCAAAACTCATCTTTTCCTTGAGGTTTTATTTTTTTTTTGGGGGGGGGGGGGTGTTTTTTTTTTTTTTTT
>Ga0065711_1049385_pt1 | contig 11334 bp, 6 predicted proteins | sample Hoacrofraction12_FD_59098 | JGI IMG/M metagenome (GOLD analysis project Ga0065711, IMG submission 59098) | Hoatzin crop microbial communities from Cojedes, Venezuela - Epithelial fraction 12 v2 (version 2) | ecosystem: Host-associated > Birds > Digestive system > Esophagus > Crop | place... | reverse complement strand
GTGCGGCGCCGGCGGCGGGGCGGGGCTGGTTGCTGCGGCTGCGCTGCGCTCCGCGCCGGGGTCTGCGCTTCGCTGTTCTCTCCCCAGCGCGCTGTGACGGGTCGAGGAGCCCGGTTTATGCGGCCCGATCCGGCGCCGCAGCGGGGCCCGACGGCTTGGAGCGACCGAACCCCCGCGGGGAGCTGCGGGCCCCGCTCCCCGGAGCGCGGTGAGGCGCGCGTTCCGCCATTTTGAGGCTCTGCGCTGCACCGCCCCGGGTGTCGCCGTTCTGTGGCCTGGGCCGGGGCAGGGTGACGGCTCTGCGGCGTGAGGCGAGCCTGGGGCTTCCCTCAGACCGGCCCCGGGGTTCATCTGCTTCACCACAGGCTTCGTGCCTGCCCTTACGTTAATACATCTGTGCCGTGGTTTCTGTGTGATAAAACAAGGGTGGCAACGCTTTCTTACCGCCAGTCTTCGTCCTTCCTCCCGGTTTAGGTGGTTTGATTTGTGGGGAAAAGAGTATCGCTAATAAGCTAAGTTTGCCCTGCACCTGCGTGGTACGTTATATTTGACACCTAGTAAAGCCTATAATAATTAAAAGTTGTGCAAAAATACATGGCCTATAGTGAAAAATAGGGCCTTGTGTTCTCCTCTCCCTTACACCAATTCTTGTGTTTCCTGAAAGTAAAATTGGGGCTACAACACTCATATTTGCATTTTGAAAGTATAATATTTGTTATGCTTCAACAATTGACTAATTCATCAATTTGATCAATCATTCTGTAACTACAGAGATGAAAGTTTTGTGAGGCATAACGAATCCGTTTCAGGAAAGCACTTGGAGCTCTGCATAACAAAGATGCCGTAAGGTTCACATCTGGTGCTTTGTAACCCTTTCAGTTATTGGTTCCTGAATCCAAGAACCCAGTTTTCATCCAAGAAAGTTACTGCTCACTTTCGCACTCAAATCACACGTGGTCAATGAGCGTGGGGTGACACAGATGGGAAGGAAGCGGATCAGAGTAGATTCTGTAGCTGGATGTTTGTGTACACTTCCATCTGCCGGCTTTTGAAATAGACGAGTCAGTTGATGCAGAAGCAGAAACTTTCACCTTCTTACAAACTCACCGCTGTCACTCTCTGCCTTCCACCAAATCACACAGATGCAGCCAAGTATCACACGCAGATCTCTACAAACTGACCGGAGAGCTGGCACAGAATGACTTGCTGTAGCACATCTGAGGCACGTTGGGGCCCATACTAAAGCTATATTGTTCCATCCAAAAAGCTGAGAATCTCATAGGTGTGAAATTACATCATATACCTAAAAACTTGCAGGTTCTGGGCTTTTGCAAAAGAAAAATAGGAATATCGTAACAGAGCTTGTGCCACCGTATACACAGCTTGGCTTATTTGTTACTGTCTTTTTTGTTCTGTTATCAGATATGTATTTGTGAAAATAAGAACTTTTGGTTCCTTCAGATTGCTTCTGCTTCTGGAGCTTGTTTCCTTCCCGAAGTTCCTCCTGGTGCTGGTGAAGCAATGAGTGCCACAGCAGCCAAGCATAATCTCACAACATCTTGTACCGTGTTGATAATGTCGGGGGAAAATTATATCCCTGATAGACAAATACTTTTAGCAATAACAGGAAGAGAAAAGCCCATGAAATATATAATTTTCCTCTCTCAGCAAATTCCCTTGAATATCAGAATATTTTCAGTAACAACTGTCAAGCCAGATCAGCTCATTTGTCATATACTGTGCCCCTGACAAAGGCCAGCATGAACACAAGAAATCCTGCAGCAATTAACTTGCCATTAAAAAGTTTCTTCTTAACTCATTTAGGTAGAGACTAATGTAGTCCTTAATTTTACATCCCTTCCAAAATTATTGAAGTTTTTATTGTTTAAGTGTTGCCAGCCTTTCCTAGGAGTCCCATACAAGTCTGGGGTTTTTCACTTTGAATGCGAGCAGCAGAGGGCCCTAGTGAGGGTATGATAGCGGCTGTGCAAAAAGCTCATTTAATGTCATACTAAAGAAGGAAGTGTGTTTAAATGTTTGTGTTCTTATAAGGTGAGATTAGCGCTGATGAAAGAAAATGGGTTCCCAGTCCTGAAGACTGAAGTTCTTTGCCTCCCACTCGTGAACGCATTCTTGTACAATATTCCTTAAATATTTCAAACATTTCTGTAAGATTATTTTCTACCAGCCAAAATGTAAGTAATTTTTCACCTCTAAGATCTTTGTACTTTCTACTTGCAAGAGGGTTAACTAAACTAACAAATAACATTCAGTCTGCTGAATTAATAACTCATAACTCAGTTCACTTAGGCTGACAAAATAATAACCTTTCAGTAAATTGTTTGAAGCCTGAGAGTAAGAGCTGATTGATTAAAAATTTGTAGGGACAAAACCCCATTCCCCACAATATTTTTCCCTTTTAGGTAAGAGGAGGAAAGGACCTGTTTTCTGTTATTTCACCTAGTCTCATATTTCATACCCCCTATTTTCACTCCTAAGTGTAACAAAAAGTGGCGATCAGGATGTCTGTTAGCCCAGACCGACTGATTTCCTTCCTGCTGTGTCTCCAGGAACCCTGAATATAACCCACCCGTGGGTGTGCATGTTTGACATTCAGTTGCTGAGGTTTCAAAGAAGAGGAACTGTTCTCATTTGCTTGAAAATTAGATTTTTTTTTTTATCCTACTGCTCACACAACAGTAGGAAGAATGCAAATGGGCTGTACAAACCCAGACTGGAGCGCGAGGGAATCCCACTCTGCTCCTGCAAATGCTGAACAGCACAGCAGGGAATATGCTAGAGCAAGGTGATGACACATTACCATACTTCCACAAGAGATGGATCCTCTTCTAGAAATATAATGACTTGAAGCAGATACTTAAGTGTCATATGTCAGAAAACCCAGACACTCTCTGGCTTTTTGGTCGTAGCTCAACCTTCTGGGTACTAAGCCTCGCAACACACAAGGCCATGTGGGAAATATTTTCAGTTAGAGGCACAAAGTTTAATCCCTCGACTTGATCAGCTGCTGTGAGCATCCTCCGCTCTCTGGCATTTCAGCTGGAATCGCCTCTCTTAAATCCAGGCCTAAAAGCGTTGCTGAAGTCGCTCAAGAAGTTTGAACATGCACGTAACTTAGGAGACAACACAAGCAGAGGAAGCCGTCTTTGGTTTTGGACTGTCCAAGATAAGGCATAAACTACGCCTTCAACCCCCAAATTTGCACACGGATTCTCTGGAGATGAACTCACAGGAATACTAGATAGAGGGGGAACACAGGAATTCTAAACGGATTCACCTTATCAGGTGACAGACAGCAAGTGCATACTCCTTTATTCCTCGGTGCCAGTCCAAACGCATTTGGCTGCACAAGTGATGAACACGAGGGGGCACCCAAGGAAAATTAAATCCTTGAGGAGCTGCAATGCTGCCGCAGGTTAGGCTGGTTTCCCATCTGGTTTACTTTTTAGGGTGGTTTTTTTGGTCTGTGTCTTTTCTCATGATTTCCTGACACTGTTTGCATGACGTTTGTCAATAAATGGTAATTTAAAAAGCTTTGGGGAAAAGATTCCGGGAATAAAAGATTTTGGCGTCTATTAAATCATGCAGTAAACCAGGTTAGCAAATGCTTGAACTTATCTCTGTGCAGTCACATCCCTGCTGTTCAGAGACAGCCCTGTGCAGCTGAGCCTTGATCCCTGAGTAAGCAGCAGAGACCCCATGGTTTTCCCAGTTACCTTCCCAGGATCCGTGCCTGGTATGATTCTTAGTGCGTGAAGACAGCAGAAAGCACAGATACCATGGCTTAGAAAATCCACCAAGAAATTAGCAGAGGGAAAGTCCAAGGATATTGAGTACAAAGATCCAGAAGCCACTGCCAGTTGAGGGGAAAATCAGCAAATCACTGGAAACTGTGAGCAGCCATTGTGTTCGGAACATCTCCCCATGTCAGCACACCGCTTGGAGATCCGCGGCTGATCAGTGAGTGCTTTTAGGAAGGATGTAAGCAAGGTAAAAATAGATGTGCCCTCCTAGTTTCTAGCAATCTGCGACTTCAGGAGTTCATCAGCCAAAGGCTCATACGCACTCGCAAACTTTTTATCTGTTTGTTGAATCAGTTTTTGATCTGTGTATTCTTTCAAGATCTGTAACATCCGGTGGCTTGGAGTTTATCACAATTTAGTTGGGCAGCAAGTGAAAAAGTTTTAAAATGGCCTAAATGTTTCAGTTGGTAATCCTGAGTCCGTGTGCTAGAGTGAGGGGTGAACAGTTGCTCCCGTCTCACCTCTTTCATGTCAGTTGGGATTTTTTAGTCCTGTTTTACAGCTTCTCTGGATGAGGACCCCTTCACAAGAGCTACTCTTCCTCCAGACAAGTCGTGCAATGCTAATCAGCCACAGTCTAAACACAAAATAATCTGTTCAGGGAAGTCATTTGAGAGGAAACCCTTTTTCTCACAGCATTGGTTATATTCTGCACTGAGTAACTAAAGGCCTCCATCACTTGGGGATGTAAGCACAGGCAAATATTCCTGTGAAAACACCACTCTGCTTGTCTGCAGCTCTTGTATTCTGAGACTTGTTTGTTCAAACATTTATGAATTCGTCAATCACCATCACAGAACCATTCCAGTCAGCTAACTGGAAATTGAACTGAAATGAGGAAATGCCTGGTTTTAAGTGCCATTTTTGTGTGCATACTTGATGAGTGGGTACTTTGGTGCAAATACATTTCCTATATAGACTGAAAATGAGGCTTTTGCTAAATGTTAATATTCATGTGCAAGGCAAAAAAAACCCCAAGGACATGACACTGGATGGATCTGCACACTCAAATACAGAAGCAAACTGCACATCTTACTCATAGTTTCATTTTTTTCCCGAATTTGGAACTACAAACCAGAAGTTCAGACCAGCAAGTGGGAAGCTGTAGAAGCACATCAAAAAGTAAATCAAAAGTGAATCTCCTTTAGTTTTGAAGAATACATTTGGAAAAGTAGTTGCGCAATACTGGATTATCTGCTAGCATCAAGGCAAATTCAATGCAGTTAAAAGATAATGCTATTAACTATGTCTGTAAAGTGCCTAAGATAGTGTTGGCCATTTACAAATTACACCTAACAAGTCATAAATAGCATTAGGAGAAAAGAGAGCCTCTTAAACAGGAGTTCACTAGCTACATTAGAGCAGGATATTAAAATCCTTCTGTCACCAGGAGGTATTAATAGTCCAAACTCTCTTTATTGGCATTTCATAGGCAGAAGTCTGCCATAATCAGAATGACTGTGCTAGCATCAAAGAAGAATATGCCAGTCAAGCGGTTTTTAAGACGATGAAACATCTGTGTGTCAACATAGTCAAAAGTGTGTGTTTATGTATGATAATGTCACGAATCCTTTGGCCATCAGGGACCCCCTTTCAGACTGAAACCTACAGAGACAGGAGAGAACATTGCTGCAGCCACATAGAAGCCTGTGCCTTTGCCAGAGCAGAAGAAAGTCTGGAAGCAGGGTAAGGGACCCAGTGTCCTCCTTCGCTCAGCCCGTTAGCACCAGGAAAAGGTGCAATGGAGCAAGCAGCTCGGATAAGTACAGGTTGTCCTGTAGGTGAGGCCAGTGCTTTCCTATTTGGGTCGTAAAAGACATCAAAGAATTCTCCTTTCAGTGAGCTGTGTGTCATCGCCTGCTTTTCTCCAGTGAGAGTCCCAGTACCCCAATATGCCAAAGTTAACCCAGTGCTAAAGAAACCATCAGGCAATGCTACAAGTTGTTGTTCACTATCTAAAGCTATGAGCAGGCTAAATAAAAACACTAGATTTTAGAGAAGCCACAGTAAATAATCCTGCTCTGCTGCTGGAAATTTTTCAAGAATTTGGCAGATTTCCTAGTTTGAATTAGTTGAATAAATTAGATGATTAACATTTTTCAGAGGTCAGCCATAAAAAATGCTTGGAGTAAATCAAACCGAGAATATGAGTTAGCCTATATTACAAAAGAAAAACAAAAAAAAAAGAAAAATAGAAAATCACTCATATCATTTAAATATTTTCTTTAATTGTGACATTATCGAAAGGGTAAAATCTGCCACAATCTTCAAAATGAGACATCTGTTATCAGTTTAGGTCTCAGTGCATCAATATTTTTTTAAATTAAAAAATAGTTCTAGTGCTGTGCAAGGCACATCTTTCCTTCCCCACTCTCACCCAAAGGTAGCAAGTCTCTTTTACACCTCTAGAAGCAAAACAGGATCCCTCCCCAAAACAATAAATCTGCCATTCTTCACAAAAAAAGGCCACAGCAGTAGTGCAAAGGGGGAATGCTGTAACCATGGTTGTGACGATCTCTGCTTTACCCAGAAAGGGTTGGGATCATCTCTGCTTTCCGCATTTTAGAGTGCACCCTCTTAGAGGGGAACTGGGAGCTGCAGCACCGATGGTCTGCCTGAGGGACAGGTCTGGAAATTGGTGCTACGCTGGGAGGATCAGTTGGTTCACATCTCTTCACTCTCTGTTTCAAGGTAATGCAGATTCAGGCTACCACCTCTTGCCATTTTTTAGTTCTCCTTCCCCATCTCATGGGATAAACACATATTTTTTTTCAGTTAATTAAAATCGTGAGTCTGATAGAACAATATGCCAGCAAGATCTGGAGGCTTTGGCTTGCCCTTCCATTGTCTGTGCTTCCATCAGACAGCTCACGCCAAGATTATAAAAAACCTGACCCAGGAGTTTACAGTCTGAAACCCAAATTGAACACAGCAGTCAGCAGATTATGTATTCCACTGAACAATGAGGACTTCAGTCCTTTTTTGAACCAAGCAATTTACATTACATGAATTATGTTTGTATCATGTTGCTGAGAATTACACAAAAGCTTTATTTTTTAAATGAGTACAGTAGACAACAATGTTGCCAATAATGCATGTTGTTAGTAAAGTGCATATATTAATAGCAGCATGAGAAGCATTTCAGAGAGCTCTAAGCATGTTCAATGCCGCACCCATATGTATGCAGCATTTCAGAAAATGTTAAGCTTTACTACTATATGATTTCCTTTGGAAGCAAAAGCTGGAAGAGGATGTTCCTATACATTTTTTGCCTCACATATTTTACATATATAGAGCCCCAACTGAAAGGGGCTTTATAGATGATGTCAGTAGAAAGGATGTCTAAAAAAAGAATAAAAATATAGTGTTGGCATTTCTAACAAATATCCTGTCTTTCCTTTGCAATATCTCCCAAGCTAAACAGCAAGAGTAGAACTTTATTCCTAATAAAGCTTTAGAGCTACTACCGTGACTTCTCATCCGTGCTACAGAAATACTCTCCAGATGACCAAAGATTTTGTAATTAAACAAGCTGCAACAAATATCCAGCTGAAACAGCAATTTAGTGGGCTCAGAGCAAAAACAAATTGTTTTTGTGGCATGTAAACTTATGAAGAGCCTTTCCCAACATATACTGTGACTAATAATCATCAGCCCATACAAAAATGTACAATAATGACATTTTAGCCACTCCCTCTGTGGTCACCTTTCATCTGCAACCATCATGTCTGCTAAAAACAGGATGAGAAATTGCAGCTAAAAAGTGAGATTTTATCAGCTTTCCCAGACAGAACCAAGTTGGGAAAAATAAGAAAGAGAAAACTTCCTCTCACAGTTTGAGGAATAAATGACCAAGTAATAAACATTCTAATTTAATAAGTGCATGTATCCTGCTAACAAATTTTCTTTTGAATAACATAACTGAAATGTTGTTGTGGTGCGTTTTTTGTTTGGGTTTGTTTGTTGTTTTTTTTTGCTAAAGAGTAAATCCCACAATTAAATTATAGGAATAATGGACAAAAATTGAGTGATGGCCACGTACAGAGTTTGAGCTGGGAAATCACAAGGTAAATGTTCTTTCTCCAGCCCAGAAATAAAATTCTAACCTGCCAATTTAGGTTCCCTCCACGCCCTTTTTCACTCAGTTGTAGTGCAACCAGCACTGGCCTGGGTTGACAATTCTCTTGAAAAGTCTACAAACCTTGAACAGCATTGCTGAAATCCCGCATTTCGGCTACAACATGCCTGGCAGTCGGGACAGAGCTGATGTAACTGGCTTCAGAGATCTATTCTCCACATCAACAGAGCTCTTGCTTTCCATCACTGACAGAGGGGGATGCTGGCATGCACCACCCACAAGGTGAGTGGAAGGGCATGGCTGGGATACCATGGGCCAGCTTACTCAAGGACCCTTGCATGTCTTCATCAGCCCAATCCAACCCATCAAATCCCATGAGATGAAGGTGAGACTTTTCAGCCAAACTCCTCTGCAGACGAGCTCATAGCGCATACCTGCAGTACCGCACCATGGGCTCTCTCCTTCTGCATGACTGCCTGCCTGCACCATGGTCCATGAGATGGCTACCTCTGCCCTGTGGGGTCTCAGAGAGAAAGCTAGACTAGGGGGGTGACATCTAACTCCATGCAGCTCTACTGAGTAGCTCATGCATTGTTTTCAGCCTGTCCTTTGTCACAGGACCATGACCCATCAGAGCCTCCCACTGTCCATGACTCTGCACTTTGGCCCTTCAGTGTCACATCATCCCACCTAATTGACATTCACTCCAGGGTGCAAGAGGTTTTGCATCATCTCTGTACTAGAAAAGGCGCCTGAGAGACCCAAATGACAAGAACTAGCCAGTTCTGAAGGAGGTCTGGAAGGGCAGCACATCACTCATCAGGATGTTAGCAGATATAGAACCCTCCAGCTGTGCTGTCTTCGGGGGCAGACTTCATCAGAAATGAAATCTTAATGTAAACAAATGACTACTTCTGAGTTCTTCCAGCCCAGCAGGCCACAACAGGTAAATATCTACTATCTCAGCATTCCAGCAACTATTAGAAATACCCACAGAGGTTTCAATCATGCTTAATAATTAAAAGTAGGGAAGGGAGTTTCAGGTATTGTGTTAATCAACAGGTGCTAAAGGAATATGACCTTCCTCAGAGGCAAAGTCAGGCATGACAGCCAATTTTTTCCGTGACATACTAGAAAGCGCAGAAATGCAATTAGCAAGATGATTTCCTTGCTTCAAGATTCAGTATTTTCACAAATGAGTCACCGATACATGCTTCAGATATTCCTATGCTAAAACTAGAGTATAAGTCACATGTATAAAATCCACTGTTGCCCCATAAGCTGCCCATGATAGCTCTTTCCAAATACTGACCTAGGGAATGTCTGGTATGTTCGGACTGATGTAAGAAGTCTGGATTTTATATTCATGATCTCAATTCATCAGCAGACAAATGTCAGGCAAATGGGCTTGTCTCAGCACTGATTTCAAGAGTTAAGGCAAATTCAGCAACAGACAAAACTTTGCTGATCCATTAGCAGAAGAAGCCAAACCTCATCAGAAGTATACGCTTCCAGTGCTTTAGTAAAGGGAAAGCATGGTTTTGTCAGACTGCATCTGAGTACACAACAGAGTTCATAACAGAACCTTCAAGATATGGAAGGAAAAACATTCATTAGTATGTGCAAGGAGCAGTGTAGAAGAGAGCTGTTATGGGTGCTCTGATGACTAAGATAAGGGTCTCGGATTCAGGAAAACTGGATACAACTGCAGGCTCTGACACAGACTTTATTTCTGACCTTGGGCTACCCACCAGATATTGCTGGCTCCAGAGTGGAGATATGGATGCTTAAAGCCCCTTATTCCTTGTTTGTTTGGCTTTCCTACATTGTTACATAGAGACATAGACCAAGAGAGAGATTTCTTGGACCGTGAAGGAAGGTAAAGATGAGGTGGAAGAATCCACTCAAAGAGAAATGCGACCTGATCCAAGAAACAAGCAAAGCACAGGTTTGGCAAGCCTGGGGCCCGAAGGAGAGGCTCCATCCACACAGAGGGCATGGTGGTGAGCTGGTGGGACAAGGATCGCTGTTGAGCGGTCAGGAGCATTAGTGCTGTGCCTGGGAGGAAGGCACAGGTTTCACCAGGCAAAGGCACGGCTGACAGCGTGGCACTGCGGCTGGCACACTGGGAAGGCACAGAGGGCAGGGAGAGCAGGGGGAAGGTTTTAAGAGGCCTCACATCAAGGAGATACTGATGAACAGAGAAGCCCACAGATCTGCCAACAGACTGAATGACAGTAGGGGCCATTTAAATACACAGCCAGTTCCTCAGGCCTGGCCCACACTCAAGAGATTAGTCAGACTAGCCTTTTCCATCTTCATTGCAAAAGAATCACGCTCAAAGCCATGAGAGCTAAAGCCTCGTACGGATACCGTTACATCAGCCAGGCAGCCTCTGCCGCTCTGCGTCCCTTCACACAGGGAGCGGGACTCAGACCTGCTGCTCAAAGCACTCTCCTGTGGATAGAGCTGTGTTTCTGCTAGGAGGGTTTGCCAAAACAGATAGGCTGGCAAAGCGGCTAAGGTTGTCAGAGCCAAACTCGTCTCCTTTTCCTTCAAATCAGAGCTACACCGATTTGCACCAGAGGAACAGCTGGCTCGGAAATCAAAATAGCTCATTAGTCAAGGGCATATTCGAAGGCTTGAATCATCTTTAGCAAAGGAAAGGGGTTCAGTGTCAGTGAGTTTGAGAGGGGACACAGGAAAGGGTAACTGACCTTTACAGAGAATGTCAGCACAGGGAACCAAGGCTTAATCCTCAAAAAGCTCTGAGGTATCACTCTCATCGGTGCCAGGAAATTTGTGTCCCTCTGAACACCACGCACACTTACCAACAGAGCATGCAGGCCCAGATGCTATGTGTGCCTTGATTATTGCATAATATTATTAAATAGGATTTTTTAAAACTATAAATGCTCTGCACAAATAAATTAAGCTTCCTTTTTCAGAAGCGAGACAAAAGACCAGCTCATTCCTTTGATGTAAATATTAACTAATGAGTATGTTAAATCACCTCTTTCCTGAAGAGAGTAAAATGCATGTTGCTGGACACAACTAATTTCCCTTTTGCCAAACTAGAATACCATCACTAGAGCATGAACTGAGTGAGCTGAGGAATTTGCTAAGCATGGGATACCTTGGGAAGTAACCATAAGCAGCAGAGTGCTAACAGCTTTGACTTGTAAGGATGAGAAGCTCTTGACATTGGTAGATCTCTGAGTTTCCTATAAACCTACTGGATTCCTTGTAAAACATTTTTAGTTACAGAATGTTCGGGATTGGAAGGGACCTCTGTGGGTCATCTAGTCCAACCCTCCTGCCGAGGCTGCACAGGACCTTGTCCAGGTGGGTCTTGAATATCTCCAGAGAAGGAGACTCCACAACCTCCCTGGGCAGCCTGTTCCAGGGCTCCATCACCCTCAGAGGGAAGAA
>Ga0065711_1049384_pt1 | contig 11334 bp, 9 predicted proteins | sample Hoacrofraction12_FD_59098 | JGI IMG/M metagenome (GOLD analysis project Ga0065711, IMG submission 59098) | Hoatzin crop microbial communities from Cojedes, Venezuela - Epithelial fraction 12 v2 (version 2) | ecosystem: Host-associated > Birds > Digestive system > Esophagus > Crop | place... | reverse complement strand
CTCCTGCTTCCTCAGGTGACGGAGGGGACACCCACAGCGTGAAGGCAATGGAGCAGAGCAAGCGCTGGAATCATTAGCCTTAGCCAGGGTTAAGTGGCAATACCTTCCAAGAGGTCCTCCAGTGTGGCGAGGGGACACCTGCAGTGTGATGCAGGAGGAAGGATGAGCACCCTCACTCTCAGCCAGGCAACTGTTTCTGTCATAATTATGTGGGTTAGTATCTTTATGAGTTAATAAGCTCGTGAATTGTTGAAGCAATAAATTAGAGAATTGAGCATTTAGACTAGTTTGTCGAAAGGGGATTGAGACCTTGTTTGATTTTTACCTAATGAGCTCGTGAAATAAAGCTTGATTCACAGCATACATTGCTCTGTGAATTTGAGACCCAAATGAACCATGGCAATCCACAAAATAATTCACTACTGAAACTGGAATTACACAATACGGTAATAATAAAATGGAAAATGCTTTAACCATGTGATTGAGAGATTAAGGAACAGGATTGAAGGCAACAGGGATTTATCAGGAAGCTCCCCTAGAAGGCGTAGGGGCTGCTTCAAAACCAGGCGTGACACAGTCAGCAGATTGGAGATAGGCTGTGGATCTGTGCTGAGGCACACTGGCGTGGTGGGGTACGTCCTCCGCACTCTACAGAGCAGTACAGCCAGGGTACATCTGTGCTTACTTGCCTTCTGTGGCTCTGCTTCTCTGTCCTCTGAGTAGACTTGCTAAGGTTCCAGGAAAGCTTTGGCTTTGGCCAAGGCCACAGACACAGACTGGAGATGAGGAAGTCCTGCTGGCAGCTCCCCTGGCACAGGGGCTCAAACACTGGCACTGCAGGGAGTGCCAACAGTTATGGACAGCTGCTCGAAGACCATGCTGTCTTGGGATGGCAGTGAGGCAATGAGGCAGAGGAAGCGTGTTACATGGTTTTGGCTAAATTTCATTAAAATATGTCCTTTTTAATGGCAGGCTTGATAGAAGCCCATGTTTAAGGATAGTCAGTTTCTCTTACTTCTAGAGATGATCCTGGATCATTTGCAAATGTCTGTTAACAAGGCATGCTGCAAAAGACTTCCTGCTTCTTTCTACATTTTGTTCTGGTTTCGGTATGAGTGCGATTTCACTATCCAGTGGCAACAACAGGCATTTTTACAAACAAAAACCAATGAACAAACCAAGAGCCATAGGAGTGGAAATGTACTGGCTCCGGTAGGACAACAGGTGAGCTTTTGAAACAGCCAGCCTTTATCACCGCTGGCAGTATATGACTTGGATTTCATTACAAAGGTATGCTGCTGTAACCAACAGTGTAATATTTATAGTGGTGAAGTAGTAAAATGAAATGGAATTTGTTTTCTTTAAGTAGCTTAAATACTCCTAATCATTCATAGCTATGAAGTATCTTGCCACATGGAAACATGTGTCGACTTCTAGGAAGCAATAAATAGAGTCAATGACAGAGCTCCAGAATGAATTCTCCCTTAGTCATGTTTACTTTTTAAGATTAAAAGGTGTGAAAATACAATCAAGGAAAAATACTTTAACTCGGTTAAGAGTGAATCAGTTTGGTTCTCAGTCGCTTGGGCCGAAGATAACTAAAGAACTATGTGACTCTCCAAAAAGGGAAAGTACCTAACAAAGGTAATCCTGCTGTTAAGCAGACTGGGAGAAACCATTGCAAGGGATTGTGATGCCACCGGGCACCATGGGCACCTGCTCTTGTCTAACCAGATTTCCTGTAATTAATGTAAAAGATTTTGCAATGTCAAAGAAGTTACTTAAAGCAAACAGAAAGTAATCTTTTTTTTTTCCTTTTTCTTGAGACTGACTACCTTTTGTGACTGAAGCTATTATTTCATGGGAATTGGAGCTGAAGGCCCAGAAAGCAGATGTTCTACACATCAAGATAGCAACTTAGGGCCCTGCAGTGTAAATAGGTGCACAGTTTAAACTATTCAATGTTTGTAAAAATAGTACCTTCTAATGAATTCTCCCCCTGCAGAAGCAGAATGACTATCAGACCAGTGACCTAGACCATACTTGATACAAAGCTGATGAACAATATTGACTGATTGCAGAGAACCGTAAACTTCACTTTCAGAAGTGATAATCATCTGTTCTATCAAGCAGACAGATTCGTAGGTGTTTGGTACTTCTGAAGTCGAGGCAGAGGTGTCTTGTCAAGTGACATGCCCGGGAAATTAACTTTGAAGTTACTCTTTCAGAAATACACTGGGGCTGAAGGTCCAGCCCACAACCTTGAATGACGGCAGATTTTTACTGATTCTTCAGTAGTTCTTGCAAAGCTGTCCTCTGCCATTTGGTAGAAAATTCACAACTTCAGCAGGTGAGCAGGCTGAATGAGTAATGTGCAACTCGGTCACAAATTCCCGAGTCAAAAGTTGAAAGAAAAATCCTAAAGTTATCTCTAACTGCAATAATAATTCAGATGGGATTTATCAAAGAAGCGTGAACAAAACTATAGCTGTGCTGTAATTACCCAAATTCTTGATGCAGCTGTTAATAACCACAATATACTGTTCCTAATTCGCTGTGGAGGAACAAAACTGCTCAAGCAGTGAGAGGCAATGACTTAAACATCACTACGGAGCATCAGGCAATGAAGGGCATTTAAAATAAACCATTATCATAGCTGAACACATATAAAAATAATCTCTTTATTGCAATTTTTTTGTTCTCTTTACCTGACAGTGTTATTTCTTAGGAATAAATATTAACAAGTGAAAGTATCTCTGCTGAGCCTGCAATTTCACATTTCTTGCAGCAGCAGCGCTGCCATAACCAACTTCTTCCCCAGCTGCTTGTGCCCTGCCCTGCACTGCCCCTTCCTTCTGGGCAGTACGCCGGCTCGCGGGGCCACACTGCCCACCAGATGGGGACCTGCCCCAGGGGGAGTCACCACTTCCCACCCTCTTCACCCTGGATGTTGCCAGGAGCAACACTGGCTTCAGTAAGCCTCCTCCCTGCTCATTTCTGCCCTTGCACAACCCGCGAGTCGTCTGAAACACTCTGCAGAGCTAAAATAGGGAACAGATTTGACAGAAAAACAGCATTTTTTAAGACTGGTTGCTTTTCAGTAGAATCAGTTCACTTGAGCCCATTCAGCATGTAACGGAGCAAACATCGTGTTCTCCAAACACTGGAGAGGGAGAGGTGAGAGCAGGAGTAAGGTAAGGACCAGGGGGCTGCCAAATGTCTCACAAAACATGGTGTGGCCATGGGTACCCTTCTGCTACAGGGGAGTTGAGCTAAACTGTTGTTCTCCGCACCGGAGCAGAGCTGGAGCTCTGAAAAAGAGCATGTGACTGAGCGGTCACTAACCACTGAGGTGGCAGCACCTTTAGCAGCTGTCGTCATTTTGGAAATGAAGTTGTGACTATCCCCTAAACAACCGCTACCTCAAAAGCTGACCTTACCCTGAATTAAGAAAGATTTATTCTTTTGTTTTCCTACTCTGAGAGCATGTCAGACCAAGTGAGATGAAATAAAAAACACATTTAAAGAAATTATATTGGCAGATGAAGATCCTAAAAAAGTTTTAAAATCAGGAACGCTAAACTAATTCTGTAAGATGTTACTTTTTTTACCTCGAAACACCTCTATACTCTGAAGTAAAATCAATTGACTTTAAATCTATTACTCTAATACAAGAGAGATAATAAACCCAACACCACTTACAATAAACTTTACAATAATTCTCACATTATAATAAACTGGAAAAAATGCATACGTAGTGACTTTTTGTGCTATTTGTTCATCTGTACGATGGAGGTTTTAGTCTGATAAACAGAATACATCACTTGGCTTTTAAACCAATTCAGTAAGAGCTCTTTCAGGAAGATTGAAAACCAACAACCTTTCACCTTCAACTCAGTAAATCATATCCCGTTTAATTCAGTTTTTATTCAATGAAATGATGTATAAAAACTTACAAATCTGAGAACTTAACTATACACAAAAAGATGATATTCAGTTTAAACGTATACACAGAGAAGAGCTGTGGTTTGTGACTTGCCCTCTCCCGCCCCTCCCCCCAAAACACACACTGTCTCCATTTACGATGGGGCACTTATTCTGGCTGCTTGCGCCTTCGGTCGGCCCAGGAATTGCTTGGTGGGCTTTGCTGCTGCTGTCAGTGTAAGTTTTTAGGCTACCAGCAAAAAATCTGGGCATCTATATAAAACAGTAAGAATCAACAACTTGATTTTTAACACAAAGATGCAGTGCTACCATCAGCAGTAACTAAACCTACAGAATTCATCCTTTCAGTTTTTGCAGACTGTCTTGGCTTGGAAAATAACGGGACTCTCACAGAGCAGCATTTGTCAGTCAGCACTACAGGTTCGCTTTAAAACCACCATGATCCCCTGTTGCTACGACATCTCTGCACCACCTTTTCTTCGTTTTAACTCATGCCATTAGACCAAATGAAAACATGGACATTCCTTGCCTGAGTAAGGCAATAAAGCTTTTCTCTCTCCTTTCATCCAGAATGACTCAAACCTATAGCTAACAACACATGCGTGTGCTGCACTAACGATGGTGCAGTGCTCACCAGTATGTCACTTCTCTAGTTTCCTTTGTAGCTTGGGTGACAACACTTACCTATTAGCTTCTCTTCAACAGGCCAATAAAAATGCACACAGCTCAGGACGTTTTAAATTTGATTAAAAATAACCTGTGCAATGACTAGTTCTGTCAAAAAACTAAAAGACTTTCTGGGCTGAATCTGAGAGTAGACGGCCAGTTACTTAAAAAGGATGTGTGCATTTATTTACCTGTCCCAAATATACACACAAACACTTTCTATATATATATATATATATAAAAACCTTTATACATATACAGTATTTTATATATATATATAAAGATTGCCATCACATTATTATTACAGCTACTTATGTCAAAATTTGACTAAGTAACTACTTTCCTTGACTCGATGCTATCTGAAACAGATACCCAAAGGCATACGTAAAGGGAAACGTAAGGCTAAAAGAAACCCAACACCCTCAGCTCTGTTTAAGTCAATGAACAGAGATTTTTGCATTCAATGAGAAAAGTTCTGAGGGTTTTAAGTTATAGCCTTAATCAGCTTGCATGTGGACTTCTAAAAAGCATGCTGTTTAATTTGCCAGATCTTCTTGAAATGCCTTTTACCAGGGAAACTAATACATTTTTTTTTTCTTTGCTTACCAAAAGGATACTCTGTTTCTCATTACACTCATCATTGTATCTAAATACACTTTTAAGCAATCTAAATTTTGTTTAAAATCTATTAAATTTGGATTAACTAATACTATCAACATAGTTAGCTGGATTATTTTTTCACACGTTCCTTTGTATTAAAATCAATTATGTTGTGGTTTGATGCAAGAGCTCTTTGTTTGTTTTGGTGGGAGAGGCAAAGTCCAATTTCCTAATGTGCCAGTACAGTTCTGGTTGCTGAAGACAAAGGGTGGGAAGGAGGCTGGTGGAAAAGATGGCAGGGGTAAGTGAGGTAAGAGGTGGGGGGAGGAAAAAATCGATTTAATAAAAAATGAGTAAAGAAACTTTAAAAAATTGATACAGGTTTCACATTCAGTCTAACAACACTGCTTCCTGCTCCTTTTTGATGGAGGCTAAGACTGCGTTATCAGTCTCTGTGGCTTCTGTGTCCCCACCACCTAGCAGAATGGAGCGATCTTCTTCTAGTGTAAAGACAGAGTTCTGATTTTGGCACGAATGTTTGACTACTTCATTGGGAGTTGAAAACGTTTTGTCACACAAGTTACATTTGTAGGGCTTGTTGGTCTGTACTAGCATGTTGTCCATTTGACTGCCTTCCTCAAAGGTACAGAGTTCCAGAGTCTGTTTGTCCACCATCGTGTACGTGTCCATGCTCTGGTTTAGGCACACGTGTCTGGCAGCCTGGTTAGCCCTGCAAAAGCTTTTGTCACAAGTGCTGCACTTGAAGGGCTTGCCGGTGTGTATGTACATGTGCTCCCTCCAGTGGCTCTTCTGAATAAATTTGCGACCACAGATGGAACATTCGTATTTGCGTCTTTTTACTTCCCTCTCTTGATCTGCCTGCTCCAAGTTGTCTATGTCTGCAATATCGGAGGGGGGCGGTGTCTCGGACTGCTGCTGCCCATCGATTATTGGGGAGTCCGAGATCTGCTGCAGCTCGCTGTCACTAATCATCCCTGCTTCAGGCACTTCCACGGCATCTTTATCAGCCGTGTTGTTACAGAGAGACAAAGAAATATTACTCTCTCCCTGCTGGCTAGACGTGAAGGGAACTCCCGTGTGGATCTGCAGGTGCTCACGCAAACTACTTCGCAGATTGAACCGGCGACCGCAGAGGTGGCAGGCATAGTATTTTGGGAAGCTTCCGTTCCTTTTCATAATGCTTGGCTTGACATGTGCTATTGTGAGTGAGGCAGGCTGTTCATCTGAAGAAGACGCTTCCATGTTGGCCTCTTCTCCTGCAGGTGAATTATTACCGGCAGCAGATACCAATTCTGGAGATAAAGAAGATGGCAATGGGTCAGAAGTGGACATATTTGTCCGGGTCACTTGTGGCAGAGTTGTAGCTAACTGCGAGAGCTGCGAGCCTTCGGAAACCTGCTCTTGGTTCATCCGTGATGTCTGTGGCCTTGGTTCTCGCCCGAGTTTGTCAGTCGCTGATGTGACCTTCGTGGGATGTCTTATCTGGTGATCTGCAATCTGGATGCCATATAATGAAGATGCTAATGGAAAAACTTGATCCGGGTGAGAAAAAGTTCCCTGACTTGCAAGGCTGGCCTCTTGAATTAGTGGATACGCATGCAGAAACTTTATTCCCTGTTCTAGTCGAACTGGGTCAATGAGCTGCGGTGCCATCTTCCCAGTGTACATCAAATGCAAGAGATAACTGAAGATATCCGGCTGTATGTCAGTTGCTTTCAAACGGACACATTCACTGAAAGGTGAAACAAAATGATCAGTAAGAGATAAGGAAAATCTTTTCTACCAGATCCAGGTTATTCAAGCATTGATAAAAATCAGAGGCATCTTCTGAATGTCAAAAGACAGAATATGCAATAAATATGGAAAACCGCTTTAACGTAAAAGAGCTAATCTTACTGGCCACTTCAAAGATGACATTTTTTGCCTCATGGAAGTAACTGGCTTGAAAGACAAAGCTCTTCCATTGCAATCTACACCTTTCTAAATTGCTGCTATGTTACAGATTTGTTGTCACGTATTAATATATTTTGTAAATCGCAAATATATTTCCTCCCCTTCACCATCCATTAAACTTTTCTCGTTACTTAGCCCTGAAAGCTCCTAAAATTCATCCGGCACTTGCCTGTTTGGCTTCTATGGCTTCCTAGCGTTTACAGCTACAGTTCAGCACATGTGTGGTATCACCTGGTCTCAACTACGTTAGATCCAGAAACCACGCAGGACAGGGCGCGAGTCCCCTGACAATCTGATGCAGCAGGTGTAGCCCGGGCAGATCTAACCCGTGGAGGCCAGGCTCCTTACAAAGCAGAGCGGTAGCCTCTTCCCTTGAGTAGGGAGGAAGAAACGGTAGCACCAGCGGTACCCCTGCTCAGCCTAACGGTCCCTTGGTGAGAGCACTCAACAAAGGGAGACACTTCGGCTGTGAGGCCCTCTTCAGCCTAACAGGATTGAAACCAACACCATCATCCGGCTGAGGGCATGCCCTATGCATCAACCCTTAGGATACTTTGGACTTGAACACCCACCACTCCTCTGGTTGAAGCTGGATCTCTGTGCAGAAAGAGAGGCAAGGTTCACAGAAGAAAGAAAATCAGGAACATCTCGGTTAGACCAGGTAGCTAACAGGAGAGGATCTGGGATTCTAATCATTTTTTCCAGTTATTTGTAGGTCTTGTATTAAACAAACATTAACTAAAAGACAGAAATCCAGAAATGGACATGACTGCGTGCTGTGGTCTGAATGCTCCGACCACAGTAGGCTGCCACGCTGAGGAGGAAATTATAGCCAATTCTTCCATTTCTTGAGGTGCACCCTTGAGGTCGCTCTCTGACTGCTTTTGAATTCAGATCTATTACTCAAAAGTAAACTTTGCAATGCTGTCTTCCAAAGATGACCATGTGCTCTTGACAGAGCATCAAGACTGATACATCTGCCTGCAGCCCTGTCTCAGACGTGCAAATGCACTTCTGTCTTTGATGTTTACTTTTCACTAAGAACTCTTAGACAAAGAGTTAAGAGTTTCAATCACTTAACATAAACTTTTTGAGATAGTTCAAATGATTGCGAAAAAGAAAAGACCAAAAAAATCTTTTAAATGGTCTTACACTTTTGTTAGCTCTTCAATGCCCTCCATGTAAGGCTGCCCACAAACAAACAAACAAACAAACAAACAAACAGAAACAAATGCAAACCCCCTTATTTTCCACCACTATGTAGTATTTTATTATTTAACTGACTTTGGTAAACTGTAAAAAAAAAGAAACATACTAGCATCTTTTATAAGTCCGTATCTCAAAATCTCCCAGCAAATACTTATTGGGTTGTATGTAATATTACGGAAATGTCAAGAATAGTGCCAAGGCAGAGTAGAGGATAGTGAATCAGGGAAGGAACGCACAACAGTGAAGACAGGATCCTTTAAATATTCAGTTCTAGGAATTCTGTGCTTTTTTAAGGATACAGAACTTGTGCTAAATTATAACATTAGCATTAATGAATCACAGTTCAACTTTAACGCATTTTAGAGTGAGATTCTAGTTTGCAGATAAGACTGGATTCCGTATTCCTTATGCCACAGCAAGAAGCAAAAAGAACATTTTCAAGTTTCAAAGTGTTGGTAAACCGCCTCAGTTTATAAAGCTAACCGGACAACATTTAAACAGGGAACCTTTTTGTAGTTACCTGGTTTGATGAACAAACAACATCTTGAAGTAGTTGGAGAAAGAAGCAAGGACTGATTTGTGTGCCTTGAAGTAGACATCACCAATGGCAACTGTGCAGTCACACAGGAAACCGAACTCTCTCTGAGCATTTAGCTGCTGCAGCAGAATAAGTCCATGGTTGGCCAAATCCATTTTTTCACACTCTGAAAAGCAAATGACTTCCATGTAAAACTTAACAGTAGCTGCAAAGATGCAACAGTAGCTGTCTCTTAACAGATATTTTCCTCTAATATCTGTATGTCATGCTTTAGTAACACCTTTTAGTCCCACGCCACTGTGTAAATGGTATCTTACACGCAGGCAAGGATCTCTGCTTCATGATGGGCAACGCGATTCATGAAGAGCAAAGCAGAGCCAGAGAGTTCTGAAAAGGCAGGGGCGGGGGGGGAACTTGGATACAGAAACATAAAGAGCTAAAGGAGGGAAAGAAATATTAATTAGCAGTAAAAACATGTATTTATAATGGAAGAACCAAGTATTTTGGCTACCGCTTGTCTGTTCAAACTGGAAAAAAAAAATCTCCCTTCTGGTATTGGCCACCCTCAGCTAAGCGGATGGGAGAGACAAGAGCAGAACCCAATGAAGGACAAGTTAGATAACATTTACGTAAAAGATATATAGAGATACTAAAAATTCAGGTTAAAAGTATGTGTCCATCTTGCCGAATCCAAACCCAACATTAAATGATTAAGCATTACTGATGGTTATGCCCTCTCCTGGGAAATACCAGATACACACCTGAGTCTTCCCAGGCTGAGACAACGAATTCATGCCAGGTATTGGCAAGCCCTCTGGACTATTGGAACAGGAGGGGCCAATCTTTTCGCTCGACAACTATTTGATTGTTTATCGAGATCAGCTACAACAGCACTTTGCAAGGAGCCTGCGTGCCGGAGCGCCTCACGCTCGCCTAGCACATCACAATACCCGAGGGGCGGGAGGTGCGGTTCCGCCCGTCGGCGCACGGCAGGGTCACCGGCGGCGAGACAGGTGGTGAGACGTGGCATAGGCCACTGCCCCCCGGCCCCAGGCCTTCTGCAGCCCCCCGGCCCTGCACTCGTGGTTGCCCACTGCTGCTGGAGGCAGCCCACAAGGAACCACCCAGCAGCTGTCAGCATCCTCTTGAGGATGCAGGGGCAGCCTCGGAAGCAAGAATTGATAACTTTGGGAGAAAAACAGCCAGGGAAACAGCTTAGGGCAGTTGCATACGGTTGGATGAGTATATGGCTAGTAAGATCAACACGTGGGTATAAACGTAACCAAAACAAAGAGAGCTTTGGGCAGAACGAGTGAAAAGTATGAAGTAATGTAGGTCTGTAGGCAGCCACCTAACACAGCAAGAGAAGTCAACAAAATGCCTGGCTATGTTATGCCCGAAACGGTGCAGGTGCTCTATGAACAGCAGTGAAAGAGAAGGTGAAACCAGGAGAAGTGGATCAAAAGCGGTAAATTTGTAAAAAGTCTTGGGGTTTTTTCCCCCTCCAACTTTAATAGGAAGTTATCGAAATTTCAGGTAAGGTACAAACAGCTTGCTGCTTCTATACAGCAAGAGCGTGGCTTTTTGGGAAGGACAGTAAGTGTATTCCCCATATCCCAACACGTTTAGTCACTGGGGAAACGAGTATTTCTACTTGCTGGAGAGTGAGGAATGCCCTCGTATTTAAACCAATAACCAGGCTGACCAAACGCATTCCTTCGCATTCACATGAGATCAGAACTCGTTTGAGTCAGGAGCGTCAGGGCAAAGAAAGAAATACAATTTAAGATGCAGTTGATTGTTTTCTTACAGTTAATAACTGAAAAAAAACCCTACAAGTTCCAGCTGTCCTGAGGTCCATCCTCTCCTCCCCAAATTAGCGTTTGGATGACTGTGTTTGTACAGACAGTATGTTAAAATCCTCTCCTTCTCTCCAAAAGAGGGAATGCCTGCTGTCAGCAGCAACAAAAATCACGCTCATCGTTCTTTCATCCCGCACGATGCACCGCGCAGGTAGGCTTTGTGACGTTACAGAAAACACGCTGGATTGGGTTTTTTTGTAGCTTTAATTTAGATTATTCTGCGTGCGCGCTGCAGTTTTTTAATTCATCAAGTGCTGAGCCTGGTTTGTGCTCGGGACGGCGCAGCCTGTCCGGCAGCGAACCACCGATGCGAGGGAGCTGCAAGCCGGCCAGGCTCTCTGTCCAGCCGCGACCACCCACGGCTGACTCCGCTTCCAGCCCCACCGCCGCGCAAACCGCGGCGGCCGAAGCCGTCGCCCCGCATCAGCCTCCGCACGGAGCGGCAGGGCTTGGCGCGCGTGCTCGCAGGACGTCGGGGCCGCGCGCGCTGCCAGACCGCCGCTCCGAGGAAGCCGCGCCGAGAGCGGGGGACGCGCCGGG
>Ga0065711_1049356_pt1 | contig 11334 bp, 5 predicted proteins | sample Hoacrofraction12_FD_59098 | JGI IMG/M metagenome (GOLD analysis project Ga0065711, IMG submission 59098) | Hoatzin crop microbial communities from Cojedes, Venezuela - Epithelial fraction 12 v2 (version 2) | ecosystem: Host-associated > Birds > Digestive system > Esophagus > Crop | place... | reverse complement strand
GCCCCTTGTCCTGTCTCTGGGCACCACGGAAAAGAGTTTGGCCCCATCCTCCTGACACCCACCCTTCAGATATTTGTAAGTGTATATTAGGTCCCCTCGCAGCCTTCTCTTCTTCAGGCTGAACAAGCCCAGCTCCCTCAGCCTTTCCTCGTAGGAAAGATGTTCCAGTCCCCTCATAATCCTCCTAGCCCTCCGCTGGACTCTCTGCAGTAGCTCCTCATCTTGCTTGAACTGGGGAGCCCAGAACTGGACACAGTACTCCAGATGGGGCCTCATTAGGGCAGAGTAGATGGGCAGATAAACCTCTCTCGATCGGCTGCCCACAGTCTTCTTGATGCACCCCAGGATACCATTGGCCTTCTTGGCAACAAGGGCACACTGCTGGCTCGTGGTTAACTTGTCATCCACCAGCACACACAGGCTCCTCTTCACAGAGCTGCTCTCCAACAGGTCCACTCCAAGCCTTTACTGGTGCATGGGGTTATTCCTCCCCAGGTGCAGGACCCTGCACTTGTCCTTGTTGAACTTCATCAGGTTCCTCTGCACCCAGCTCTCTAGCCTTTCCAGGTCTCACTGAATGGCAGCACAGACTTTTCACGTAACAGCCACTCCTCCCAGTTTTGTATCATCAGCGAACTTGCTGAGGGCGCACTCTGTGCCTTCACTCAGGTCACTGACAAATAAATTGAACAAGACTGGACCCAGTACTGACCCCTGGGGGACACCACTAGTTACAGGCCTCCAGCTAGCCTCTGTGCCACCGATGACAAGCCTTTGAGTTCTGCCATTCAGCCAGTTCTCAATCCACCTCACCGACCACTCATCCAGCCTGCACTTCTTGAGCTTCCCTATGAGGATGTTACAGGCGACAATGTCAAAAGCCTTGCTGAAGTTGAGGTTGACAACATCCACTGCTCTCCCCTCATCTACCCAGACAGTCATGCCATCATAAAAGGCTATCAGATTGGTCAAGTATGACTTTCACCTTAACTGACTTCACCGTAATTCTGCAACCGCACCCAAAAATCTTTGTGCACTGTAGGTCCAGGGGCAGTGTCCTTTATGATCTATGGCTTGTATGCCTTATAACTATGGATGCAGCTCTACAGTGTCTATTGTCAGGTGGCACAGGTGTGTCGCCGGGTAACCTGGCACAGGCCATTCCCAGAAATTTGCTGCTCTCGGACAGTGCTTTCTATCTATGCTTAGAGCTGGGACTGGAGGATTCATAATTGCTCTAAGGACTGTGAATGATTCATCATAGAGAGGCAAATCTTCTGCCAGTTTTTCCACTTGTCTTACAGCAAAAATGTTAACATTTTTTTTAGGTTACCTTCATCATGTATAATACAAAAGTTATGCTGCCCTTTAATAAAACACTTTGACATCTACTAATGCAAGCGACTATAGAAACGCATAATGATATTATGGAGGTTGCTTACTTGCATGAATTCCAGGGGCATCAATGAGGACACAAAAGGCATACAGCACTGAAAACAGCATGCCACAATTGTAGCCAAAGAGCCTTTTTTATTGCATGCCTTAAATTTCAACAGTCACAAAGATGATAATGGGAGATTCAACAGTCTTTTGGCTGAACAGAGGTATTAGTATTTAATTTTCTTTTGCTTGTTAAATTTTAGGTCTGAATACAATATTTTTCTTCAGATTGTTGATATGTGAACCTTCATAGTTGAAGACTGTATGGTTTTATACAAAGAAAAAGCCCTGCTACTTCTGTTTCCGTAGAGTTCTTCCATACATAAACATGTGGATGCACACACATACACCATGGAGACAATCTTGTTACATTTCCAAACACTATAAAACATAAAAAAAGAAAGAAACAAACACCAGTTATAAAACAGATATCAATTTTCATTCCTCAGGCCATATAAAGATGATAAGATTAGAGAAAAAAACCTTTTCCCTTAGACACATGGTATTCAGTGACTGAAAGATTTCCTCCATCAAGTATTTGAGATGGGCCAGACCTAACAGCAGAATAATGACTTTGCCTCAAGTACAAATAAATATGACACTTCCTATGATCCTGATCCCACACATGAGTAAGCAAGATCTAAATTTTGGTTGTTATGGGGAAGTAACTTATCAGCTTTTTTTCCCACACATACCAAAGGACAATTCTGTACAATAGAGAAGTCTGGTCAAATAATCTCATTTGGAGTACCAAAATTGTCCTCCATGTCATGGGTGTTGACACAAAACGCAAAAATCACTTCATGGTCAGCGTGTGACAGAAAGTGGGAATAAGATGTTACGAGCAAGTGAGAATAAGACGATGTGGATTCTATTCCACTGTTGCTCATTATTGAAAAAATGGTCAGCTTAATTAATTTTTGTTTCTTATTTGTGTTTGTAATACTCAGACATTCAATGAGCTCAGCAATGACATCCTACAGTGGCCATAGTTTGACGAGCAAGACTACATCTTCATACTAATGCATGATTATCACTGAGAAGAAAATCTTAATTCTCAGGACACCTTTTTATTTTCCTTTTTGTTCCAGAAAGACTGGAGAGCAAGTGTCTGGTTTAGACTATAAGGGAGAAAAATTACTTCCCTGCACAATTAATCCCATAATAATTTTAGGGTTCTCAAGATTAAATAAAGGAATTCAGGTAATAAACCATGTAAATGGGCATTAAAGAAAGAAAACATTTTAAAAATCAGAAAAGAGACTGGAAATCAAATGAAATTAAGAACTGCAATAAAATATAATGAAGACAGGTGTTTAATAATTAAAAGGGATGGTTGTTGTAACGGGGGCAGCTGAAAATGGTAAGAGAACAGCTGTTCCTTAACATTGCTTCTATATTAGTGCTATAGCCATGAAGAATGCTTGTTTTTCATTTGCTTTCCTGAAAATATTACACTAGCACTAACTCACAAAGGAAATTGGAAGTTGATGACAATACTTTAATTAGCAGCTTCATAATACTATAAAATTGCACCATAAAAATAATTTCTGAACATTTGTGCGCTGGTCTTAAACATTAGTTGGGTGGATATTGCATAGTCACTCATTAGACTGACTGAATGGCACACAATGCTTCTCAACTAAAATTTCTGAAGAAGTCGTCATCATATCATGGAAGGGGGAAAAAAACGGTCCCCTAGAGAATCATCTGTCGACTTGATGAATGTGCTTTCCTCCCTCATTCTTTCTGGTCCAAGCAAGCCCTAATGATACAATATCTCACTTAGTATTAGTCTCTATTTCCAGAAGACATTTTAATTACCAGGTATTTTACATTATTTATTTTCCAACTTATGAAACATTTAGAAGAATTCTGTTGCCACTCCAATATTTCATAGTGCTAAACTCGTAAGGATTATTCACATTTTACCAGAGTAGTTTGAGAGAGGTTGTCTAATGACTAGTGCTGACATTATAGACATCCAAGCACGAAACAGATCTGTTTTAGATTTTTTATCCTTAACTTGTTTTTCCAGATGCCATTTTTCACACACAGCTTGATTGAAATGGCATTTTTATAGTCTTGATTGACTACCGTACCACCAAAATACCTGACATCAAGCTGAAGAGAAAGATGTCCCACTTCTGTAGAAAGGAAGATTGATTTACGTCTACATCCAGAAGTTATATTGCAGATAATGTAGGTATAGATCACACACATTATGTCAAAACTCTCTTAAAAAAACAGTAAAAATATGAAAAATACACACAAAATAAAATATTTACCTCAAACTTATCTGTACCTGATGAGGTTTTATCTTTTTTTTTCTTTTCTTAATCTAATTCTTCTCTGCATTTCATGTCTCTGCTCAGTCTGCTTTTAAAGAGTGTGTGAACTATACTGGCAGGATTGAACAGACTGATTAAGGGCCTGTGCTGTTCTGTGATAACATAATCTAACTCCTAAACATCAAGTGAGAAAGTACAGACATCAGCTGTTGATTGTATTGGTTGCTCCAAAAAAGAGGTTTCAGGTGGGACCACAACAACCATTTATTGACTCTCCTCTGAGCTGGCATTGTCAAAAGTAGACCCCTAACTGGGGCAGACCTCCCTACAAAACCCCTGGCAACCATTTACCCCTAAACACTGATATACAGTCATTATGTGTTTATGTCTTCCCCACTGTTAAGCTTCATAAACTTTCTTCCTTGTACCAACTCTAATCTTTATACTCAGCCTGTGGAGAAGTGGGCATGCTTCTCCTCTGAACTCGCTCGACATGACCTAACACTTGTCATAGCAACGGGATCAATTTTCTGTCATTTTTTTCGGTCGTGAGTCAGGATGCATTTCAAAGTTACCTTAGTCATTTACATAGTTATTTCATGCCTTTTTTATCTGTGGTTGTTCACAATTTTAAGACAATTATCAGAAAACTATATCTGAATGTGTTTATTTTTATGCAGTTGGAGTTGATCATACATTAACTAATGTAACAAAAAAATACTAATCTTTTTACAAAATATATTAAACATAAATATTCAGAAGTAAAATGTCCATATCTAGTCTTAGCCTGTTCAACCGTATTTAAGCTAAACCGAGACTTCTATCTTGTGTGTCATTAGTTAGATCTAATACAGCAAGTATGTGACTAAAAATCAGAGATTACAATGTATAGCTTTAGGTGCCTCGGGGGTGATTTAAGCTTCTATACCACACGAAGAAAATACAGGGACACAGAAAATAACTGTCGTGTCAATGGTAAGCTGTTGTATTTTTTAATTTCCTGAAATGAAATTGAAAGTTTCATGATGAAAAACATTGAACTGATGTTCAGTCAACAAATGGTACCAAACTATCACCTTCTAATGTCACTTTTTTGGATGGGAGATAAAAGACAATTATAAGATAATGGAAGACAAGGGAAATGCCAAAGACAGGTGGGATTAATCTAAGGCAGCAGATAGATACGTCTAATGATCAAGACAAAACTTTAAAGTGACATGGCTGTCTCTGCTTAGATGAATGTGGTCAGATAAAATGCATAATAAATTTAAGAGGTCTTTTTGCTTTAAATAATGGTCTTCATTAATAATTACTTAGAAATAACTGTTTAAAGCAAAGCCACAGAATACTGTTTACATCATAATTAGCAATATGTAAGTTTGGACATAATTTAAACATTTAGAGGTGCACAGATTTTTCCAATAGTATAAAAAGACTTTTGGTATGAAAAGTAACTTGACACTGAGCTTAAATAATTGTATTGTCTAAGAATTCTATATTATAGTGTAATTTAAAAAGAGAGATTAAAATATTTCAGTTGTTCTAAACAAAGTGTAAGTGACAAAACCAGTATATTTACAATACTATGTCAATGTGTTTGGCATTCTGTTCATATAATTAATGACACATTGAACTTAAAAGGCCTTTCATGTAGTGACTCTTGTGTATTTTTCAGTTATTAATAAAAAGAAATTTTGTGACACCATATGAACCAACAAATGTGCTGAGATAGAGCTGTTCTTTCAACTGAATATTGATTTTGCTGGTTTTGTATTAGCGACCAAAATGGAGCGAAAATTTTTACACTTGTGATTATCCATACCTGAGGAAATACAATTTATTTCTGTTCAAACTGACTGTCTATCACAGAGTCAGGAATTAGTGTGAGTCACCCCCAAACTATTTTTAAGACACTTTACAGTCTGAATGTAATCAGAACAAAGCTTTTTAGCAACTGTATTTCAGCATGGTGAGTTAAATGTTTTAATGATTCCTTACTGTTACTTTCTCACAGTGTACACAATAAAAGTGAGTCTATGCCAGAACAATATTTATTTTGATTCACCAACAGCCATTCACTTAACAGCAGGAGAGATGCCTATATGAGGTATTTGGAATAAAACTTACCTCTAGGGTTATGCTTTGTATGGGGAATATCTTAATTAAGTTCCATTGCAGTATTGAAAATTAAGAATGAGGTCGTAGCCTGCTGTAGCATGAAAGCTTTTAATTTGCACACTTCTATTCTATTGAATAATCAAGGAAAGTTTAATTGAGCACTCTAGAGCCCTGGGTGTTTAGAGTTTCTATGTACTTATATTGTGTTCTCTGTGCTGTGGTTTAACTCCACATAGTTATTTAGGAGCTCATTTAAGGCAATTAAAAACTACAGATGGGGTTTTGTTGGACTAGCTATACTCAACCTGGTTGGGTAATTAGACTCAAATGCATACCTTGCACCTACTTCAGCCTCAGACTAGCAATGCTTTGTGTGTGAGATGGAAAAGCACTTTTTTTTTTCTCATTAGAGTTTTTATTCTTACAAAGAACAAACAAATATAATGTGTGTTTTATCTTAGAGCCACAAAAGTTATTTCTTTGCTGCTGATAGCAATTCACACTAAGGTGACATTTTAAAAACAACTCAAGATAGCATATATTCAAAATATTTTGGCACCTCTTGGGATTTCTTAGTATTGGCCTAAATCCCATTTTAGATTCTTTGAACAGCTTACTAGCCTCAGACCTCGATATCCTGGAATGTTATCTGGGGCTCATAAAACCACAGAAGTGTCATTTATCTGTCAGTAGTTGCCTAAGTCTAAGAAGTAGGTCCTCAGGAGCCTGTCTCAGCTGCTGGCCATCCTCAGGGCTCTTGCATCACTTGTGCAAACAGCTTCTGCAAAGTAGGTAGGTTGGCAGCTGAGCCTCTGCTTCCAGACATGCCCACAATTCCCTGGACAACATCCTGTTCATGGCCATCAAAACTACTTCACAAATATGTCCTAAAGGGATTTACAGACTGTATACTGTCCTACCTGCTCTTCCTTAGGCAGCTGGGAGGTACAAAGAGCGAGGCACTCCAGGGACATCTGTGCTACTAGGTAGAAAAGGGCCATGGAGCCAGATCAAGCACTGGGCCACTGAGCATCAAAACTGCTCCTTTGCTCCCTGGCCTGGTTTTGTACCATCCCAACTAACTCCCATAAGGATAAATCAGCAACATAGGAGGCTAGCCCTTATTAGCCTGGAGGCAGTCAGCACCACTCGTCTAGTAAGGCCAGGGGTCAATTTGTGACTCAACAGTGACTAGCCATAACCAGTGAGACCCTACCCGTTGCATAGAGCTACTTAAACACAGCCAGGGAAGGCAATCGGGTCCGTGTTTTCCTGTGATAACACTCAGAGGTTTCATTCCCAGCTCTATCTGAGGAGATGTACAACATCCTCAGCACACTAATACAAGTTATTTTAAGACAGAAATCCATTTCTGAAATTCCTTCTTGAAATTGCTTAGTAGGTGGAAAAAAATAATCCAGTAAGAAAAACAAAAAGGAAACATAAAACTTATTTTACAATCTTGTAGTCTGTCCTTGACAAGCTTCAGCTGGAACAAAGGAGACACCAGGTTTAAATCATGTCCCCCAGATACTACATGTTTTGTATGAAGTGGAATAAATTCATCCAAGGAGACACACTAGGAATAAGCTGCCTCAAAGCACCACATAACTTGACAAATGGGGAACAGTTTTGGAAGGCTGTAGTTGGGATTCAAGAATATATTCCAAATCAGTCAAAATAAAGGATGAAAAACAATTTTCTGATCTTCAGAACTGACTAAAATCTTGTTGTGCTACTACATTGCCGAAAAGCGTGAGGGACCTATCCTCTTCTTTGATATTTTGTGTTGATTAACCTGTATGTCCACCTTCTCAAGATAATGACCTCTCCTAAACTAATCCTCAGAATCTGACTTTCCCCAGGCATGCTCACAGACATGTGTATCTCAGAGACTTCAAATGGCAGAAAATCTGCTTGCAGCAATTCAACACACTGCCATGCCTAAGTATGCTGAGTACTGGAAGTAGTATAGACATTTTTTTCCCCATCTGGATTCACATAATACACTTCACAGGGCTGGTTAGCCTGCACTAACTGCTGCAGCAATCTCACTGTACTGTTTCTTGATCTGAGCTCCTTTGCATCTTTCCATAGTACTGTTATGCAAGTATCTGAGAAGTGTCTGAGACTCATTAGTTGAATAATTGTTAAAAGTAATAAAATTAGAAAAGAAGCTTCTACTTAAATGTGTTCTAGCTAACGGCTGTGGGTGATCACGAGACTGTACTGCAATACTCACATTTTGAAATAAACAGGAAGACAAGTTTACATTTTAAAAACTTTCCCCAATCATGACTGTAATTCCTGTTCTGTGCTTTGGTATAACATTAACAATTACTAAGAAAGTTAAAGCCCCAGAGACAGACAGTATTTAAGAAGTAGATTTTTCAGTTAGTATTGACTGCTGAAAATGAGCATGAAAAGACCAGTCTTTGGGGAATGACAACATACAGGGCTTCCTGTGTTTTCTTGTGATGAGCAGTCATCAAAATTTGTATCTATAATTTCACACATGTGACTGTGGATAAATATACTACATTCTTTGACAAAACTAGACAGTGTAGTCAAGTTGCAACATCAGAAACAATTACCAAGACAAAAAAAAAAAAAGTTGTTAGTGTCTAGAAGCCTAAAATTTCAAGTACAAACATGGAAGTCCTGAAAGAAGTCTAGGAAGTATTATTGGAGATATACCAAAACAATTAAATATATTTATTCCAATAATTTCCTAAGGTGTTGCTTTCTGCTTCATCTGATTGACTCAATATTTTATCTGACAGTTTCCTGACATTCCCACACTGCCTTTAGAGTACTTTGTGACAGGGTAGCTCATCTAGATATATCAGCACCTGGTTTCCTAGGGCAGTTTATAACAGCTGGACAACCGAAGTAACTGCTCAGAGACACCAAAGCATCACGGTTTAAGTGGTTTTGCTTTTTTTCCCAAAACACAAATAAGTTCCTGGACGTCCCGGGCAATAGCGGATTTTCCCATCCTAGTCTGTAGATTTCTACACTGTTCAAATAATTTTGTAACATTTGGGGTTATTAACCTATGTCAAATGCCTGTCTGATCAAATGTTGCCACAGGGAGAAGATAAGAAATTAGATCAGGGTGCTGGAGGTACAGAAGAACAGGAGACGGACAGTTAAGGGCCAGTCCGCTCAGTGTCCAGCCACGTGGTGTGGTACTGGTCTTGTTCAACATCTTTATCAATGATCCGGATGAGGGAATTGAGTTCTCCCTCAGTAAGTCTGCAGATGACACCAAGCTGGGCGGGAGTGTCGATCTGCTTGAGGGTAGGAAGGATCTGCAGAGTGATCTGGACAGACTGCATGGATGGGCCGAGGCCAACCGTATGAGGTTCAACAAGGCCAAATGCCAGGTCCGGTGCTTCGGTCACAACAACCCCATGCAACACTACAGGCTTGGGGGGAGTGGCTGGAAAGCTGCCCAGCAGAAAAAGATCTTGGGGTGTTGGTTGACAGCTGGCTGAAGATGAGCCAGCAGTTTGCCCAGGTGGCCAAGAAGGCCAACGACATCCTGGCTTGTATCAGGGATAGTGTGGTCAGCAGGAGTAGGGAGGTGATCGTGCCCCTGTACTCGGCACTGGTGAGGCCACACCTGGAATACTGTGTTCACTACAAGAAGGACATTTTGTTGCTGGATCGTGTCCAGAGAAGAGCAACAAAGCTGGTGAGGGGTGTAGAGAAAAAGTCTTATGAGGAGCGGCTGATGGAATTGGGGCTGTTTAGTGTGGAGAAGAGGAGGTTGAGGGGGGACCTTCTTGCTCTCTACAACTACTTGAAAGGAGGTTGTAGTGAGAAGGGTGTTGGTCTCTTCTACCAGGTAACTAACTAGCAACAGGATGAGAGGCATTGGCCTCAAGTTGCATCTGGGGAGGTTTAGATTGGATATTAGGAAAAATTTCTTTACTGAAAGAGTGGTCAGGCATTGCAATAGGCTGCCCAGGGAGGTGGTTGAGTCACCATCCCTGGAGGTATTTAAAAAACGTGTAGACATGGCACTTCAGGATATGGTTTAGTAGGCATGGTGGTGTTAGGTGGATGGTTGGACTTGATGATCTTAGAGGTCTTTTCCAACCTATTGGAAAGGATTCCCTATGAATCTATGATTCACTGCGATGGGTGCAAGCTGACTGGTTTCCAAGTGACACAGTATGAAAGACTCACTTGACTTGTTCTGTTGATCCACATGTGACTTCTTGCCTGTTAAAACAATTCTCAAAATGAGTAAAACATTAACAATCTCTTTTTTTGCTTAGCAAGCTTGTCTCCACAGTTTGGTCCTAAGTTAAGTTAACCCTCTGAATCTTTCAGTGCTTCCTGCCTTCTCTGTGCACTTCCAGTTATGTTCTGCTCAGAAGGGACCCATACTGGACTGGGCTGGGCTTACGGATGTGCTTTAACTAGAAATACCTCAAGTGAAGAAATCTAATAACTATCCTAGATTATCCTTGTAACAAAACTCAGAACAGTTTTTTATTTAAAAATATTATCGCCGGGATGAGCTCATTTCCACCCCTTTCTGAATATTTTTTAGGTATTGGCTAGGTTTTTCTTACAAGCAAAACAACAGACAGTACATATGTAGGTAGTGTAGGTACCAAGATTTTGGCAGGTGGTGGCTGCTGGGGTGGCCTCTGTGAGAAGAGGCAAGTGACTGACCCATGCCAGACACTGTTGGCTCCAAAATGAACCCATCACAGGACACAACTGAGCCCACCAGCCAAGCTTGTGGTGCCTCTGTGATAACATATTTAACAAAGGGCAAAAATGCTGCAAAGACAGAGGAGAAGTGAAAAAAACAGAAAGAGTGAAAACCAGCAGAGACAACACCACGGTCAGCAAAGAAGGAGCAGAGAAGAAGGAAGAGGAGGAGGAGGTTCTCCAGACACTGGAGTAGAGTCTCTCCTGCAGCCCATGGAAGACCCACTCTGGAGCAGGTATTTCTCTGCAGCCTATTGAGGACCCCATGCTGGAGCAGGTGGATATTCCCTGGAGGAAGTTGCAGCCAGTGATGAGAGCCCACGCAGGAATAGAGGAAAATTGTGATGAGAAAGTAGCAGCACCACAAACCCCATTCGGCACCCCTACCCGGCTCTGCTGTGAAGGAGGCGAAGTTGGGAAAGAAGTTGAGCTGGGGAAGAAGGAGGAAAGAAAATTCTTGGTTTGATGTTTGTCTTTATTTCTCACTACCCAAATCTATTCTAATCGGCAATAAATTAGGTTTTTTTTTTTCCCAAGTCGAGTTTGCTTTGCCCACAACAGAAACTGGCAAATGATCTCCCTGTCACTCCTCCTGCCCGAGAACTGGAGAAAGGCCAATGTCACTCCAATCTTCAAAAAGGGCAAGAAGGAGGACCCAGGGAACTACAGGCCGGTCAGCCTCACCTCCATCCCAGGAAAGGTGATGGAACAGCTTATCCTGGAGGCCATCATCAAGCAAGTGGAAGAAAAG
>Ga0065711_1009285_pt1 | contig 11334 bp, 8 predicted proteins | sample Hoacrofraction12_FD_59098 | JGI IMG/M metagenome (GOLD analysis project Ga0065711, IMG submission 59098) | Hoatzin crop microbial communities from Cojedes, Venezuela - Epithelial fraction 12 v2 (version 2) | ecosystem: Host-associated > Birds > Digestive system > Esophagus > Crop | place... | reverse complement strand
CCCGCGGGTCAGGCAGCCCCGCCTGGGGGTTCCGGGGCCCTGGGGGTCCCCCGGGGAGGCTCACCGGGCTGCGGGGTGCGCGGGTAGCGGTGGGAGCCGGCGAGGCCGGGGGTCCGCGGCCCAGAGCCGCCTTTCCCGCGGCGCGGCCCTCCCCTCCCGCCTCTGGAAGCCGGCGGAAGGCTCTGGCTGGGGGCAGCGGCCCGGGGGGTGGGGGGTGCCCGGCCTGCCTCGGAGCCGGGGAAGGGCTGCGGCGAAGCGGGGGGGAGGGCAGCCTGGCCCCGGGAGCAGGCCGCAGCACGGCGGCCCGATGCGGTGCCGTCGGGGCCGGTGGCTGTGGCAGCCGGGGCGCGTTTCGGGTTTCGGGTGAACCCGTCAATGCCTCCCTCCCTCCCTCCCTCTCTCCCTGCCCGGCTCTGGCAGCTCTCCCCGCGCCCACCTGACACCCTGCAAAGCACCCGTCCCAGGCAGTTTGTGTTCGCGGTTTGTTTTCTTTTTTTGGTGAAGCAAGTGATGGATTTAATTATCTGAGGAGCTTTTGTACCTTTCATTTGCTTTTTGGGGCTAGCGACTTGTTTCCTTCCTGCGGAGAGGGTGTGTCAGTCCGATAAAGCCACGTCTTTCTGCGGGACTTTAAACTTCCAAGGGTGACGTTTCTGCCAGCCAGCCAGAACTTGGTCTGCACGCTCCCTTAAAAACATAAGCTGTTTGTGCTGGCATGTGTGGCGACATGAAGGGATTTCTGGCTTAGTTGTGTTTGATTATTTGAAACACAAACGTGATGCTTTTGAGCTAATGTCAAAGTGTACAGAGGAGTGATTTACTTTATCTGCCTTGCTTTCTATGGATGTTGTAGTCATGTCTGAGAAAGACAGCGGTGAAAATCTGAAAGAAGAAACGTCTTGCGAAGATGAAAACGAACAGAAAGCAGAGGGACTTGGCTGCGCTGAGGGCGATGAAGGGAGAGAGCCAGAGCTTGAGCCTGTGGCTATGACTCGGAAAAGACCTGAGCCCAAACTACCAAGCCAGCCTGCTGCCACGGAAAAGCCTGCAGCTGAAACCCTCAAGGTGTGTTCCAGTCTAGCTCTGAATAATGTGACTTCACGTTTCGTGGCTTTGAGCACAGAATAATTCTGAGCATAAGCCCCACTCCTTTTCCGAAAATTCACGTTGCTGTTTATCTGAAAAAACTGCACCAAAGTTACAGATCACAGACTGCTTGTGTTCCTCTCCTCATCACAGTACCTGGATCACTCTCTTCTGCTTGTCTTCATTAAAGGTCTCAGATTCTCCTACTGCAGTTCAGACTGGATGGGGGTACTGGGGAAGCTGGGGGAAATCTCTTCTGTCAACTGCATCTGCTACTGTAGCTACTGTAGGTAAGGCTTTTTCTGATACTTGATAAATGTTTTAACCATGCTTCGTGTCTCAAGCTAGTGCTTTTGTGCTCGTTTGTAGAGAAGGGGTTTTCTGTTATAGCAGCAGTTATTGGCAAAATGTCGAAATTGTTCAAGTAATGGGGAAAATTTGTACCAAAAGATACAGTGAGGTTAAGGAGACATGCACAGCCGAAAATGCTTTCAAGTTTTCAAGGTGTTTGCATAATTTTCAGCTGGTATTTGAAACTGGTATTCAGGTGGTATTTACGACTTGATTTAAAAGCCGAGATGAAACCTGAATTCATTACATTGGTAAGCAAGCTGGATAGTAGTAGATTTTAATGCTGGGTAAACTGTCTTGAACAGGAGAAATCCAGAATAATAAGAAACCATAGGCAGCCCTAATCCTGCTTCTGTTCTGATTTCTGTTATATCTCATGGTTAATGTAACGCTGTCTTCTCTAGGTCAAGGTATTTCAAATGTCATAGAAAAAGCAGAAACAACCCTTGGGATCCCCAGTCCTAGTGAAATCTCTTCAGAGACTAGAGATGCTTCAAGAGGTCAGTTTTTACTGCATAGGAACAACACTGAAACGTTTCTCATAACATCATAAGCCCCAAAATAACATCACCTTACTCTGCATCTTGCATATTGAGGATAGATATCTTTGTCCCAAAATAATACTCTGTTGCTTACTTCTGTTAGCTCTGAAAAGTAGGTAGGGCACTAATCCAAATTCTAGCCCTGCTCAGGAGCTGACACTTGGTGCTTGATATTCTCTACTCTGCAGCTGACAGGATCTGGTTTGGGGAGTGAGGAAGTTAATTAAGTTAATTTTCTGCCTTCCAATGCAGGAAATGAGAGTCCTGGTGCTAGCAGCACAGATGCAGGTGATGATGGCAGTTCCTTTCCTATTGCTGGGGCTCTTGGAGTTTTATCAACCATCTCTACTGCTGTCCAGAGCACAGTGAGTGAGTTGGGAATGCAGGAGAAAATGGGTTTAAGGGAGCATTGGGAGTTTTGCCTTTCATCTGAAACATTGTGAGAGGAAACTTTAGTTTTGACTTCTGTGGGGTGAATGGTGAGAAGCGGTTTCAACCTCCAGACGGTCTTTGGCCTGTGCCTTGCCTGTAACTGGCACTTCGTGTGTAAGTTGTCTTGAATTTTGATGGTTCTGTGTTAAATGTTGATACGTAACAAAAAAAAAACCCCAACAGTAGACTGTGCGGTGCATGCATTCCCATGCATGTCACCTCTGTACTCTTATCTCTGCTCCCTTCCTTTAGAGTATTCGGGTAAATGCACGGTCAGTCTCATTCCTGGAATATTTCTGCTGATTTCCATGGAACTGTCGAGAGATGAAATCCCTTCTCTTCAAAAATTTCTGTGAAACTAGCCCAAATTGCTTGGAAATCAGCTTGCTCCTGTGACCATGAGAAATGCACTTCAGAGGAACCCATTACCCTTAGAAACTGTGCTTTTGTGATCTGCTGTCTGGTCAATTTGCCCATGAATCTGAAAAGAGCCGCAGATGGAAAGCTGGCTTCTGCTTTTATAGGCTTGAGCAAGAGGTAGCAACCAAAACCCACAGGTCTAGTGTTTTCCAATTGGAAGGATGAAAACTAAATACTTTAATGTGCTGAGAGCCAGCCTGTTCACAAAATAAAAATGTATTTGCCATCAGATTGCTGCAGTTGTCTGAGTGATGTATTAAACTGTTGGATGATAATGTATTGTGGCTTTTCCCATGTCCTTCTGCTCTCTTTGTGGTGATTAGGGTTGAATTTTAGGGTGACAAGGAGACCGGTTTGGGTTGTACGTGAGTGTCTGGCGTAATGTTACTAATATAAATCCCCCGATTCACTTGCTTCAGTTTTGTAGTCTTCTGTGAGTTTTACGCGCTGTCTATATCCAAATCTGATTCCTAGGGAAAAACTGTTATTAGTGGAGGTCTGGATGCCTTGGAATTCATTGGGAAAAAGACAATGGATGTAATAGCTGAGGGAGACCCTGGATTCAAAAAAACAAAAGGCCTAATGAACAGAAACTCTACGTTATCTCAGGTATGGCAGTTCCATATCAGCTCCTCATTGGTTTCTCTCGTTTCTTCTCCCTTCTTTTGTAGTCCTTTCATTAAGCAACCATTTACTGTTGAACCAAAAGCATTCTCCTCCCATATTGCGTATCTTCTGGTGCTGCCCTGAGTCCTCTGCTCTTCTTTTTCAGGTCTTACGAGAGGCAAAGGAGAAAGAAGAGCAGCAGACGGCTACTGAGGTTACCATGGCTACCGAGAAGAAAGCCCATTATGGGTTACTGTTTGATGAGTTTCAGGGTCTTTCGCATCTGGAAGCCTTAGAGATGCTTTCCAGAGAGAGTGAATCAAAGGTAATGGCCTTGAGCAATTTGCCTACTATTTTGAGTTCATCTGAGCAGGGAAGAAAAGGTTAGAAACATATGTATATACATGTAAAATCAGATGCTTGGAACTTGCTATAAAATGATTGATTACACCACTTCACTTTGACCCCTGCATTATGAGCTGGTGTTTATCCTGGGAGCATGATGTCCTGTCCTCAGCCCCTAGAGCCATTCTCGTTACCCAGCTAGCTGCAGTTCCTGCATGCCTTCATCAGCCTCTCACAGGTTACTCTCTCGTCATACGCACTTGTTTGCTGCCGTGGTCTGGACGAGAGTATTGTAAGCACAGCAGAGATTGTCCTCTCTGTCTTGGGGCAGGGAGGAGGGCAGATCCACATGCAATTTGAGAAGTCATTCACTTTTTTTATGAAAGAGATTCTTTGAGTAACTCCTTGAGAATCGATTATTATCTAACGAGACTTCAGAAATAAGACTTTTTCCCTTTCCTCCTTCCCGTAGGAAAATACTGTTTTCTCATTAATATCAGTCTGCGATATTTTTATGTGCAATGTAAACCAGTGCTGCATCTTCCATCCTGTTTCTTTTTCTTGTTGGATCTGTGATTCTCTCTTTGGCTGTGCTGCCCCTAACTAGGTGAAATCAGTTCTAAATGCCCTCTCTGGAGAAGAGTTGGACACACTAAAGGAGGAAATGGGGCAACTCAAAGAAGCATTTTCTTTACCTGAATTCTTTGAAGAAGAGGAGGAAGAAAAGAAGGGTAAGAGAGCACTAGGTTCTGGGAGGACAGGCTGCTTCTGAATGAAATTCTCGGTGTAGAACCAGCCAGCCCTGAGATCACTAGCAATGGGCATGATGCCAAAGTGAAGTTATTCTTTAGCTGGATGCTTAATTCTGGAGTCGTCTGTGGCCAGGAGCGTGACGGGTAGCAATACCCTTCATCTTTGGAAAGCTGCTGTGCATTCTATAGCAGGAACAATTTCTTGCCAGAGCAGGATTAGAGCTGCTTGACTCCTGGGCAGTTTGTACAACTAACCTTGAGCCAAGATGCAAATTCAAAGAGATGCTGGATTCACCTGACCGTGAGGGAAAGACTGTGAATAGAGTTGTCCAGCCTGTGGGAAAGCAAAAAGCCTTTTTAGTTACTTATTTTTTAAATGAGAGTTAGCCACACAGACCAAAAGACTCAGAGGTGCCTCCATGCACAGGAACCATCTGATTCTTGAGGATTATGCAGATATAAATGTAAATTTCTTGCATTGCTTTTAGCTAAATGGCTCATCAGGGAGAGCTTACACACCTGCATTTGCTATCATTTAACACTTAATGTATCTTTTATATTTGCACATGATGGATCTCACAGCCTTTCCCCCACTGTTAACATCTGCCCTGCCATATATAATAGAAGAACCATAGGCTTTAACTGGTATTTCGATTCTCCAAGGTGATGCACAAGTTAGTGCATTGTAAAAGGCTGCCTGTAAAAAATGTGGACTTACCTTAGCTACAGAACCAGAACTGAGAAAGCAAAGCTAAACTTCTGGCACTGGTGTCTCCATCTTCTCGGAACTTATCTTATAAATTGTATTTTAAAAGACCAGATTTGATGCATTCTTGCCTGAGCTAATGATTGAAAGAGAAATAAAGGAAGCAGTTGGCAGACTTGTGCAGAACTAGTTGTGCATTGAAGTGCTGCCTGTTCCTGTATCTGTCCTTTGTGTGGATTCTTTAACCTTTCTTGTCTTTTAGGAGATGAGGAGTTCACAAAAGAAGTAACAGAGTTGTTTTCAGAACTGCATATCTCCTCAAAGCCGGACAAACTGGTCATGGTGAGTTATTCTCTGTTTTCTAAAAGCTGGAGAGCTTTCGCACAGGAACTGCTTCTTAGTCCTGCTTTGCTTGTGAAAATATCAAAGGCATGAAAACAAGCTGTGTTTTAGATCCTTTGACAATGGTAGGCAAAAGAGATGGGCCTTTTCCCTTGATTTATGGGGCAAAATCGTGTTTTGCGATGTCTTTGGCTCTGAATCAGTAGACACCAGTGTGTCATTGCCCTGTCACTGAGCACCAATAAGTGGCAGCAAAGATAACTGGGAGCAGTAAGCCTTCAGCCACCACAGTGAAACCAACCTACAGTCGTGAACTGAGGCCCTCCTCTTGGTCAAAGCAGCTGGTTTTGCTAGGTTCAGAAGTTGGTAGGAGGAAGAATTGCCTTTCTTGCCTTCGTTTCACTACCCTTCAGATCCACCAAGTGGCAGCAGCATTCTGCAAACGTGTTTTTAAAGCAGCTCTGTTAGATGTGATCTTGCTGGTAAACTCCAGCACCCGGTGCTAGAGAAACGACTGCCCTCAGCTACATCACTGCATGCACCCCTCTACAGAGTCCTGAAGGCACGAGGAGCATGTGTCCTGGTTCTTCTCACTAGCTCTGGAGTTGTAGCTGTTTCCTTCCTCTAGAGAGATCCAATGCTCCATGTTTTGTGGTATGCAGGGGGGGCTTCATTCCAGTCATTAAATACTGTGGCCCATCTTTGTACAGGTGAGGACATCTGCTCATGAGTGGATAGCACGGTTCAACAGTAGTCTGCCTAAAGAAGAAAAAGAGAGTGAAGAAAACCAAGAAGTAGAGTCCGGAGATGGTGACCATGATGCTAAAAAATCAGTAGAGGTAACTGAGTAGTTAAGACAGAAAATACCTGACCGCAGGGTGTTTATCTGGCTGCTAAGTTACAGTTGTGATTCCCAGAGTTTATGGCTTTCTATTTCTGTGCAGGTTCTGAGGTCTGAAAGGGTAGTGTAGTGATAGTATGTTGTGTGATTCACTTGTTTTAGGTACAGAAAGTAGCAGTTTTTATTATGGTATGGGGAATCTGTTTACCTCTTGCAGGAAATTCATGCGTTTGCCATTAGAAGTCTGGCTGAACTGACCGCGTGCGCCATTGAAATGTTTCACAAAACTGCAGCATTGTTTCTACATGGTCAGAAACAAGAGGTGACAGCCACGGACAGAGCCAAGTCCCTTTCACAGTGAGTTCATCTCTTGGTAAATGTGTAGCATATAATTACTTACATGCTTGCAAATCTATGGAATGCAGGGCTCTTGAATTCTGCGTATGTGTTCAAAGTTGTGATGGGTGGCAGCACTATTTTCCAGCAGAATTCAGCTGTCTCTTTCCTCTTCTTATCAAGAAATGTCTTTAAGCTGGAAAAAGAAACCCTGCTTGAAAGCTTTTATATAGCCAAGAAGAATGTTTGCCCTAAGCTTGTGCTACTTAGTAGATGGACAATTAAAATGTGACAAAGCAGTTGTATGAATTACTTCTTTGTTAATCATTTAGTATGTTACGTACGTGATAATGTAAAATTACTGCTACTAATTAGTAGCCTGGTCTTACCAATAGTGCATAACATGAGATTTTTCTTTTATGCTGGGAGATACTTGGCAAGTGTATGAAATATGCAGTACTTTCTAATTCAGCAAATGACGCTTGTCGGTAAATAAAAAGCAAGTTAGTACTGTTCCTTCTTTGATGGATGTCTGTTCTCTGAATGTCTGTTTCTAGTATTTTCAGTCTTTTAAATATTTATTTTTTCCATCTTTCTGCTCCCTAATTTATTTGGAAAATTTCTGGATCTTCACACACTGTTTATATGCTCTATATCAATTTTGGTTTCATTTGGCTTTGTATGCATGGAAACAAGGTATTTGTGTTTTAGAGGAATGCTAAAATAATGTTATTGTCATGGACTGTATTTACTACATCGTTTTCCCACTCTTCTTCCACAGAATGACGATCGTGCTGTGTAAAGAACTGTCAGCTTTCTCTAAAGAGTTCACTACGTGCTTAACAACTGCAGGGGTAAGAGTTACACCGTAGTTCTTAGGAATGAGACGTGGTTAGTTGATTACAGCCTTGGGATCTTCACCCCGAAGTGCTTTTTGTGTTTGTGCATTTATAGATGCAGTTTTTTTGCTGTGTGAACCAATGTTCTAGGTCAGTGCTCCCCAGTTGTGGCAGCTGAATGTGTGCTGGGCTTTTGAATGCCTCCCTGCTGCATTCAGCCTGGCACAGAGTCGGGGTGGGGATTGGTGCTGACAGTGCTAAGGAGACAGAAGAAAATGAGGTTTGTGAACCTGTTGTGGATTTTCCAAAACACTGGGGTGTTATTGAACATAATGTCATTATCTCTAAATTCTCCAGTTGTCCGCAGTTCATTTGAAGATGTAATGTGTCTGTTCATGTACGGCTTGTGTTGGGCACGTGCGGGTAGCTCTGCGTGCTGCAGGGCAGGTCCTCTGCAGCTTGTGACTTAGCTTTGCTACCTTTCCCTCCTAGGGGAGCAATGGTGATTTTAAACTTACTGAGGATTTAGCTTTATCTTGCTTGACGAATGTGATCAGATTTCAATCAGGATAATAGATATCTGATCTCTGCAGGTCAAAGAGAAAGCAGATGTTCTGAATCCCTTAATCACCGGAGTGTTTTTGGAGGTCAGTTATGCTAAAGTTAAAACTTTAAACTAAAAAATATAGATGCTGGGTTTTTTCCCACTTTTTTATCCTTATGCATGCCAAGTTCTCTAACCCATGGTGTAAGATTCTGCTTACCTATTTAATAACTTTAAAGTGTTAATAAATGTCTGTAGATTTGCACAAGAGATTAGTTACTTGGTGAAGAGGGAGCCGTATGTGGTCTCAGCTGACAGTTGTGATGGGTCAGAAGACACCTATTAAATTCAGCAGTCTGGATTTCTAGAAATTAGATATGCAAAGTCAAACCTTAGACAAGCTTGTAAATTAGCATGCAAGAGTCCTAACGCTTCCCAGCTGTTAAGTTTGTTCTCAATGCTTGTGAACTTCTGAGGTGCGGTAGGAAACGGGTGTTTCCTGTTGGTGTGTTCTTCCTTCCTGCCCTGGCATGCTTGTGCTTCACTTTGAAATAATTTCTTCTCATCTGTTACCAAAAACAGTATCCTAAATTTGCATTGCACCTGATCTTGTTTGGCAGTTTTTAAGCGAGTTGCTTTATTGCCTAGTGGCATAAAGCTCCACAAAAACTTAATATTACATTGATTTCTGGAACGAAGCCTTAAAAACCCAACAAACACTAGGCTTCTGTTTATGTGCGTTAATCAATGCTGTTTGAAATGAGTATGTGGCTAGTAAAGCTGATTGGTAGCATAATTATTCATGTGTGTATTTTGATTTTTGTTTTCCTAGGCTTCAAACAGTGCTTCGTATATCCAAGATGCCTTCCAGCTCTTGCTGCCTGTACTGCAGATCTCTCTTATTGAGGCTAGAACGGAACTATTGCAGCAATAAAAATCCTTCTAATTAAGAACTTTTTGACCTTCCCACTTCGTAGTCTCCATGCTGGAGAATGATGTAATGGCTGTTATTAAAGGGAAAAAGATTAACTCTGATTGCTGCTGCTGCAAGAACGGTGATTAAATGCAGCCTGGCAATGACAGCTCTTACAGAACACTGTGAGATGCGATTAGCATAGTCCAGGCTGGTGGACAACGTGACAGACTGAAAGTGCAGATTGCTTCTCTGTTTTCATGGACTGTCTATATCTTTTCACTGAAATCCTTCTGCTGTATGTGTTAACAAGCTCTTTGGAGAGAGAAGCTCTCTGGACTGTGAAGACAATGCTGGAGAAAAGAGTAGCAGCTGGCTAGTTAGAGTTAGCTAAAATCATTGTGTGATTTCTAAGTCAGAGAGACATAATTGGGTTCCTGATAGCGCTGCGTTGGTGTTGAAGTGAATACTGGATAGGAGGTGCAAGAAAAAGCAAGTATTTATGATCATGAACCTTGCAGTTCCTAGGCTGGAAAGAACAGAGCAGAGAGGGTTCCTTACCAAGCAGTTGTTGCTGACGAGAAGCCCCGGCTGCCTGAAGATGCCTGTTAATGATTCAGGGATGTGGGACGGGGACTCTCGCTGGGGTGCTGTTTCTCATTCTCTTGCAGAGTGCTTGCTTCAGCACAAGCTGGGAAAATGCTGATCTGGCCCTGAGAATGTGGGTACTTTGCTTTATAGCAATAAATGAGAACTGGCTAAGAGGGATTGATTTGTGTTTGGACAATTTAATGAGAGAATTTAGCAGGAGGACTCCCCGTTTTCAGTGCAGCTTGACATGTCAGCCATGGACTGTTCGCAAACTCGGATACTGCTTTTCTCCTGTTTCTGTGTAAAAACGCTATAATGCAATGCTCCTTGGAAGGTGTGTGAAAGTAGGGGGAGAGGAAGCATTTTGGTTCTGTTAGCGGGAGGCCTAATTTGTCTCAGAAGCCGCTTCCCATACGGTTTCTGTTTCTTTGGGCTGTGAAAGTTCCCTGCTTTGTTCCTCTTTGCAGTTTCTGTCTTTTGAGCCTGCCCGCTGGGAGGGAGCAGCCTCTGCTGGAATCACAAGAGCGGAAATACACAGCTAAAATGGGACTTCCAGAAGTCCAGAATAGCGAACCAGAAGTGACCCGAGTGTCACACCTGCCTCTGTGCTTGCTCATTGGCAACAATGATGTTCAATCCCATTTTGAAAATCCTCTGGGTTTTAGCAGGTCTTGCACGTTTCTGCTGTAGCGAAGGCTTAACATTTCTCTGCTCTATTGTGCAGTAGAGAAGTGTTTTTATTATTAGAATACCTTTTGGTTAATGCTCCTCTGGTTTTATATATGTGGAAAAGCCTCGCCTGAGTCGTGGTTAGACTGATCAGATCTCTAAAGGGAGAGCCTTCTTTTGCGTCTTAAAGAAAGCGAGACTTGAAAGGAGTGTGTCTGCGGTAAAAAAAAATCTGCACTACAATAAACTGTATTTCTTCTTTTGGTTGATAGCATTATTAGAGAAAGGATTTGTTTCAGTTAAAAGCTAGCAAGATAGCAGTGGGCACGAACAAAAGGAAAAGAAAGAACTGTGGGTTTTGTTTTTTTTTTCTCAGCCGTGACTGTAGCTTGCGGGGCAGGGCTGGGTGCTGCTCGGGGGCTGTCCTCGCGGCGTGGCAGGTGCCGTCTGCTAGCAAAGAGGGCTCTGAACCCGGGCTGGGGAGGGAGAACTCCCCACTCCTGCATCAGTGCAAAATGGCAGCTTTGCTCCTGCCGCAAAGCCAAAATTTACAGAAGTGTCAGAAGAGAAGAAATGAAGATAACGGGATTTTATGAAGCAGCAGCTGCTCTTCTTGCAGATAAAGTACTGACCTGCAGCGCTTCAGCGTACAGTAGCTTTGTAATTAAAGGAAATGAGGTAAATTTTTTTCTTTTAAAGATGCAGACAGTAATTCTTTCAGTTATGTGCCCACCTGGATTTTATTATAGCAGCCAATAAGCAAACCTGTGCCAGTGCAGGGATGGCAATAGATAGCCAACAAAAACAGTTCCACAGTTGCTGAAACCTCTCTACCCAAAGGGTTCATCAGAATTCAGCATCCAACTGTCTGGAGGTCTTACTGCTCGGCCTTGCCTTGCGCATGAACCTAATGAGAGCTGGCAGTAATTTGAGCATTTCTGGTAGTGTTTGGGGAGGTGAGAGGTGGCTGAGAATAGAGAAGAGCCAAGATGCTGGCAGTGATGTGGAGGGGGGGGGGG
>Ga0065711_1049381_pt1 | contig 11335 bp, 3 predicted proteins | sample Hoacrofraction12_FD_59098 | JGI IMG/M metagenome (GOLD analysis project Ga0065711, IMG submission 59098) | Hoatzin crop microbial communities from Cojedes, Venezuela - Epithelial fraction 12 v2 (version 2) | ecosystem: Host-associated > Birds > Digestive system > Esophagus > Crop | place... | reverse complement strand
TTTTTTTTTTTTTTTTTTTTTTAAGCATTCAGGCCAACTGACCTGACTGTGGTGTCTGTGGGCTTAAGACTCTTAAAGCAATACAGTCAAGGGAAGCTTGTTTTCTCTCTGACTCAGGCATGGACCTTTCTTCAGAGAGATACTGCCAGCAAGGTGCTAATGAAAGCTGAATCTGTGGGATTGGTTTGCAATGCTGGCATCCACCTGTCAGGAATGATGACAGATCCATCAGCTGGTTTTATTTTAGCCATTAACAGGGAGAGCAGCTTCTTTAAATAGCCCTAAAGTAGCAAGTAAAACTATTACCTAAATGAAAAGCAATTGCATAAGTGTTTCTCTATTTATACAGCTGGAATACTTCAACTTAGTATCAATGCTTCATAGCTGTATAATTAGCAAACTTTAATAGATATCTTAAATGGAATGACTTGGTGAAAATATTAAGGAAAACTCAAGCAGCTGAGTTGTATGAGTTCTTCATTACCTTCATTGGATTTAGCTCTTGGTGTCTTCCACTGAAAAATGTTTGACTGTTGCCATGATCATTATGATTGTGTTGGGACCTTGTCTATGGGCTGCCTTTTATTGTTGTGGTTGGATCAGAGTTCTGTGGAGGCTGATGCTGTTCCAAATTGTAAGGAGGTGTTATACTTACTCCTAAGTGCTAGCGGTCCAAATATCTGGCATGGAAATGAGAGGTAAAGCTACCTCCTGCAGGTGACACTCAGCTAAAAGCAGGGCTGGGATGAAAGGTGTAGCCTCCTGACCCCCAGTTCAGTGTCCTATCTCTTTGCACAGTCAGCTCTTAAGGCAGTGTACTGACTCCCTTTCTCAAGGACTACTGCAAGAAAGGGCACATGTTCAAATAAAAATTACTCATTCCCATTTAAGAGTTGGGGAAATCAAGCATTAGACATTTGCAACTGATCCCCAGGAAGTCCTGTGCAACACAGAGAAAAGGGATCTAGAAGCTGATTCTAGACTTCATTGCAAGACATCCTCTGCCAGAAGCAGCTCTGCTGCAGTCTGGTGGTAGCTGCCCACACATGATGTGAAGCTGTCTTTGCCTGCAAGAGACATCAGCCCAGAAGCACTTGCAGCTGCGGGCGATGGGGGGTCCTGGCGCTGCTTTGAGGCTTAAACATCTAACCGGGGCTCCTCTCCGCCTGTCACATGCTGCCGGAGCCATTTGGAGGGGCTCAGCATGCAAATCAGTTCATAAAGCAGAAGAAGTTTTCAAATGCACCAAAAGGCACTTAAGCAGTTACCTTTCAGCAACACCTTTGAAAATTTCACTTAACAAAGCCATAACTTCACAAAGGCACAAGGCGAGTTTCATGTTGGAGCCTGCCCCACATTCAGCAGCAAAGGATGTTCGCTAAAAAGCCACCCACCATCTCAGACGTGATGCTGCAACCTCTCAACTCGATGAATAATATCTAACAGCATGAATTTTATGATTTCGTCTTTGAAGGTCCCACAAGGCTCCAGGTTTGTAGATAAAACCTCCCAAAATGCCCAGTGAAAGTGCAAAACCAGAATTATCTTTGCATCCAGTGCACCCCTGAAATTTACTGGCTGTTTATATTGCTAACTGCTACTGATGGGAGGAGTCCTATAAAGAACCTTGAAAATGTGTGAGGTTTAGGGAGAAAAGCATTGCGTGAATAACGACCCATTTGTATCCCAGAGGCTATACAAGACCTCTGCTTGCTTTTTCTTACTGTGTTTATTCAGGAGAAACTACCTCCAAGAACTGGGTAGAAGAAAGGAGGGTATGTTCGTGTTAATGTTGAGATGAGGGATGGTCAAGCTTTTTGTTATGTAGACAAGGGCAAGCTTCAGTCCCAAACCCTGGAAGATTATTTGTGGCACATGTGTCATTTTGGAGGAATACAGGAGAGGTACATCAGTTTCTCCATGTACAGTAGATCCTTCACTCCAGAAGCCCACATGCTTTCCTGAAATAGTCCCATGTGGTTTTGATAATAATACTTGTGTGACTTCTGGCTAAAGACTAGCTTGTCAACATGACCAGGCCACCTCAAACAGATCTTACTGTAATTTTTTCCGGTAAGAAAGGCAGCCAAGGGAGGAAAGAAGATGATACAGAGGAGTATTATGTTCTTTTGAGGTTTGTTTGCTGCGCCTCTGAGTAGAGAGACCACAGCCAGGAAGACAACTTTGAGTTAAAATAACACACAGATGGAAAATTGCAAGATTTCCTACAGAACTCACATATTTTTTAACTACTTTTTAAAAACATGAAGTCCATGTTCTTGTTTGCTCCCGTGATTCAATATCCAGGCTTTTTTAGAAGAAGTTAATTCATCTCAATTTCTCCAAACTGCACAACTTTTTTATTAGGTGAAAAATACCTTTTTTGTTATCTTCTTAGCAAAATTAATTAGCTATGTGGTACAGCAAGCATTTGCACTTCTGACGTCTCGGGATCTACAGGCACCATCTCAGTAAACACTGAAGTGGGATCACTGACCTGAATGTGCAGTATGCAATGAGCGAGTACCCATATTGCTGTGATATCTCTTCTGGGTTTTAATCTGTTCCCTTTGCGTTGAAGTTTAAATGCAGACATTTCCAACTGGTTCCCAGCGTTATCCTTCGTGAATGAGTAATTTTTATATAGAAAACTCACTTGGAAACACTTTCTACGATAAAATTGCTCCTACTAACCACAAGCGTGTAATACAACGGCTTACAAGAGCTGAGCCCAACAGTGTATTTATCTCTTTTCTTCCACATGCCTCTGGCAGTCTCCTGCCTCATTCCAGATCCTTGTTTGCTTGTGGAGATGGACTCAAGGAGTCCAACCTGCCTGGAAGGTTAGTGTGACTTTAGTCACAGGCCACCTATGATTCATCAGATCCAACATCAGCCAACTTTTCACCTCTTGAAACACCGTAAACAGAGAGAAGCACTTCATCAAATCCTGCAAAGCGCTAATAGGATAAGTGGCTGCCCGAAAGGGCAGGGGGACCTTTCACATCGCTCCAGCTATCCAGTCAATTTTGACTGACAGAGGAGAGGAGGGGTATGTGAAAGGAAACAAAAACGCATTTGGCCATAATTAACCTTCTGGCTCCATTCTAACATACGGAGCACCTGCAAAAACACCTGCTAAATTCTGGTTGCATGTTCTGCCTTTTTGTGCAGATGGCAAAGGATCAGGCAGAGCACAGCTGGAGGTCTGCGGCAGAAACTGCCTCAGTGCTGTGGCTAGTCAATAAACAGCACAAAATGGATAGCTGACTGGCAGTGAGTGCTCTGGCCTCTGTATCGTATGCACAAGATGGGGCTGAGGGTCCCAAAACATAGATAGTGCTACTGCTCTGCCATTAAATGTTGAGCAGCCACCAGCAAGCCATCATGTACTGGCTGTCTCGGTTTAAGGCTCCGGGTGCTGCTGAAATAGGAGTGGTTATTACAGTCCAAGCTCTGAATCTGCACAGAGCCTGGGAATCTGGATGTTGGATGTCTTTGCATCCTAATTCCTATTTTAAGACACTTCCTTTTTATAGAATAATTTCCAGGTGGGGGGATGTATTTCTGTGCATTGAGTCTCCTGTTTTCCTTCCTTTATGAGAGTTTTAAATAGCATGCAAGAACTGTCAGCCAGTAGCTCTTGTAATTATTTAGAAATTATTTTCTACATAACTTGGAGAACTCATGACCTTGGAGCACCTGCCAGGGCCACAGGCTGAGTCCCAGTTCTTGTGCCACATCCCCACACTTTCCCAGGTTGGAGGGAGTTGCTTTCAAGGGTGCTCTTATGGATGCGACCAAGCTGAGCTGCAGGCTGGGACTATGCAAATCCCTGTGTGGATATTGGTGATCTCTGTGCCTTATCCCTCGTCTTCAAAACTTTAAAAAGGACAAAAAATTTAAAAAGCATTGGGAATTTACAGGAGCTGTGTTAGGGTAAAAGAGAATCTGTATGTTTGGACTAAGTCCTTTCTTTCCTCCTCATTGAAAGGCAAATCCCGTGGTGTGTTGTGTCAGCCTAGATTTCAGTACTTTAGTTCTTTAAGAAGAAACAGAAGGCTGCAATGAAAAATATGCCAGGCTTTAATTTTGGCCTGATGCAGACCATATCATGTCACGTGGGCTGTTGAGAGGATGGTGTGATTTGACTTGAATATGTGCCATGTCTCACTGTTGCCCTCATCAATCAATCTGTCTCTTAACCATCATCACCTTTCCTGTCAAGGAATGTTTTTTATCTAATGGCACAGTTAGCCAAGGCCCATCCCCTCTTCTGCCCTGTCCACCTAGAGTTCTTGCAGAAACAAGTAAGCAATGTTTTTTTCTTTTCCTCTGTTTTCACTCTTACCCAAATCTACCTTTTCTTTACCCTTTTCATTGCAGATAGGACCAGCAGCAGTGCCATTTCAGATTGTCTTTGTTCTGCTGTAGTAAGCAGGTATCTTGGATACAGGTGTCCTTATTAATTTAGCCTCTATTTCAAGCTATGTTCCACACTGCATACTGGTCCAAGGACTGGTTTTCATTGCTGACTTTTTTTTTTTGGACAAGCATTTCCTTTTTCAGCTTTCAACAATGGTGCCATAGGTATTTCTGTGTATCTCTGTGTTTTCAGCTGTGTGTTGGTTACCCACTTGACTGGCTATACTTCAACCCAAAGGCAGTTACTTTTACAGAAAAGTCATCTGTGTAGTCGGCATGGAAAGCAGCCCTGAACTTAAGAGTCTATGCTGGGGAACAGATTCGCATGGTTGCCTTTTCTTTTTTTGCCAAAGACAACCACGGGATCTGTACCTGCAGTGCTTTTCTTTTCCCCCATTTTTGCAGCTCCACAATCAGACTTATGTGAGCCAAAAACTTCTGGTAAGAATAGCTATGCTGAACATTTTAATTAGCAATGTCATTTCCCCTGACCAGTACTAATGAAGCAGATTAAGCATGATCAGTTGCCAGAAACGCACTGGAGATAGTGGTGGTTCTTTGCACAGGTGGCACACCGAAAGGCCTCCTCTGCCAAGCAAAGTAGGTTACACAGCTGCAGACCTACAGAGCTGGAGGCTGGCTCTTGGTAGGGCATAAAAGCACTCAAGTTGTATGTCATTTATTTGGCCTGTGGGCTTGAGCAATTTTGCATAAGTAGGACAGGGAAGCTGACTATATGCTTTGCACTTGGTATGGAGTTTATGTATTTAATGTATGCACAGAAATTGTAGCAGAGACACTGGGTATCTTTGCATTAGTTGTAGCTACTTTTCTTCCTGTGAACTACAGGTTAGTAACCAGGTGCTGAAAAATTTCCAGTACATGTAGGTGTCTGGGAGCCATAAAGCAGCTTTTCTGTCCTGATCTCACTCCCTCTCCTAACACCTCTTTTTGCTGTGGCCCAAGGAATTAACCATCCACTGTCCTCTAACATGTTATTCAACAGTATGAGTTGAGATGAGGCAGGAAAAATCAGCTGCAAGCCCTAGAGCCCTGTGCTATAAGTCATTTCATTTGGTATCTTCTGAGCTGTCAGATGGCCCTACAGTCTGTGTAATTCCCATAAGCTCATGTTTATCCTCTATGAGACTCAAGTGACAGCTGAAAAGGACAGGGAAAAGCCGTACTTCAAAGCCAGGATGACCCTACGTGGGATGATAACACAGCAGGCAGCCATCAGGAGCTAGCATCCCCCAGCCACTGGCCACCTGTGGCAAGTGAGACTTGCTTGTGAGCAAGGCCATAAGGAAGGCTACTACCTCTTGTCCCTTGTGAGTTGTGGAGATGGGAGCAGTCAGTGCCCGCTTTGCATCTGCAGGGCTCCTTCATCCCACTGGGCGTGTAATGCCCCCAGGCCCTGGGGTTTTGCATGAATGGGAAGGGAGCTTGTCCCTTGTAGACCACAATGGTCATTTTGCTCAGGTTAAGGGTGTGGACAGCCCATCTCTGGGCATAGGGTGTGGAGAAGGAGCTTTGTCCCTCCAGCTAGCCTTACCTAGCTCCATAAGGTGAGGGGTGCTGTGAAGCCATGCCCAGGGCACTGTAAGTGCTTTGATGATACCCCAGATAGTAGGATGCCAGTGAGGAGGTCTCCTGGCATGTCCACAGCTGTTCTCCCCACCATGTTGCCAGCAGCCCCACAGCATCACTGGCTTTGATTTAATGTCAGTGAGGATGGGTCAGGTCTTGCTCACCATTATGGAAGTGTCATGGCTGTATGGGTTGTGTCTTGTAGCAGAGACATTTCACGTGGTTTCATTCAGACTGAGGATGGCTCTGCCCTCAGGTTCTTGGTCTTCTCAGCACTGTGTATAGCTACTTTTTTCTTTGCTTTGCAGCTAAGAAAACAGTTGCAAGAATCAAATTCTACCAACCAAATTCCTGATTCCAAAATATCCTTAATCCAGGACACTATATAAAGAATACTTATTTCTATTTTTGACTATTTCTCTTGGGAAGGAAAAGGTGAAGGGTTTTACTGTGGGTTTTCTTTTTAATTTTTTTAGGTAAGAGGAATTAAGATAATATTGTAGAGAATTTCTGAAAATAATAGGAAAAAGACTGAGACTGGAAAATACCAATTGCTGAACCAGGACAGGGGATAGGGGAGGAAAAACTGCAAATATAGTACTCTGAGTATTTCTTTGAAGTCTGACAAGTATCTGTGACAAAGAATGAACACAGAAAAATATTTTGGTTGTATTAAACTAGCCATGCAAGAAAAGAAAGGCAGCAGACAATTCTTACTTCTTGGAATATAGAAGAAACTGCCAAAGTCAGCAAGCAAACCAAGGTACATAAATTCTGCAGGGAGCTGAACAATTCATTTATAGTTGCACTAATAAGCTCTAGGTAGAGTCATATTTCCTAAGCATGCATGTGCAGATCTTGTAGGTGACGTGGTTTTTCCTTTGAGCTGGGCAGAGAGCAGTTTTCCTATCCTGCAAAATTTTGAGATTTCAAAACCTGTTCCTTTTCCACCCAGGGAAGAAAGCTGTAACTTTTAAACACATTTTGTTAAGAATAAGAGGGAGGGAGATAGAGACAGAGAGAAAGAGAAGAGAGAAAAATGCTCTCGGATAGCATGTCTACTCCACCCAGCCTTTCTAAGGACTGCCAACAGTATAATAAGTACAGCTTGCACTTGCAGGTTCGCAGAGCTGCCCTTTCCCTGCCTTTCTCCCAGTGTTCATGGGAGTGCCCTAAAAAGCTGCCTTAGTTCTTCACCGGTAGGTCTGTCATTCAGGTGGGGTTTAAAGGGGGAACCTGCTGTCCCTGGTTAGTGCCCCAAATCTCAGGTCTCTGACTCACTGTTTCTATCATGGAATTTAGAAGACTTTGCTGCCCAAATTGTGGTTGAAACTCATGTGCTTGTTCAAAAATTTAAGGTTTTGATCATTTGGCTTTTTTCTTAAAAAAATAAAAAGTCCTCATTTTTTTATTAATATCTGGACCTGTTCAATTTTTCTTTTTTTTTCCCATTTTTTACTTTGTATCTTTTCTTGAGTGGCCAACAGGAAAATAGGAGACTTCCAATATATGGCGCACTTTGAGCAAGAGTAGCTGTTTACTGCAAGACAGCACAGACAGATCAGAAATTAATTTTTGTCATATTGATACGGTTCTACCTTTTATACCTCTTCAGTCAAGCTTGCTTTTGTACTGTATAACAATACACTCAGAAAAAATCCCTCTTCCTCCCTCTTTCTCATGAGTGTTAAATCTCACCATCTGGTGACCAAGTGCAAGCTACCATGTAGACATGGTGGAAAAAAGCAATACCCTCAGTAGCTATGTGGCTTGCTTATCCCCCTCTTTATATCCTGTTACATGACCCTGCTGCAATATTCTTCTCCCATCTTTTTTCCCCTTCTTTCTTCTCCAAGAGTTCTCTGAAACAACTCTAGTCAGAGAAGACCACAGAAGAAGGGAAAGAGCATCTGCCAGGAGTGCAGCCTAGCTGGTGATGCTGGGGCTTGCACATGAGTAATGGTATCAGTAGAAAATAGTTGAAATTATGTGCCCGGTTTTCAAGCATGTCTTACAAGTGATTTCTGCTGGTCAGGAGGAGGGAAGACCATGGGAGGAATGATTAGCTAGGGGGACAGCATGTTTGAGGGCAGACTTTGAAGATTGGTCCTAATGGATGTTTTAAGTGGTTTTAATGGATATTGAGGATTTGCTTCAGAGCAGAAGGATTACAAGTGACGTTAACTGACAGTCCAACAGTGTGTTTGGTATGGCTCATTGTGGGGAGTTATTGAGGAGTTTTATTTAAGGATGTAAATACAGAGAAGTGTCAAGAATGGAGACGTTTGCCATAGGCTCCTTGTATAAATATTTGCACTGAGAGGTTGACCTTCCCTAGCTGCTGTGTAATTGATGACATCCACCACTACAAGAGCGCTGTGCTAAGTGATTTTGGCACCGGGCTGGGGCTATGAATGCTGTTTGTTCTGCTTTGCACTCACCTGGTAGCAAAGACCAGGGAGATAGCGTCAGGATCAGAGCTGTTGTACATAATGCCAAAGCATGCTGGGTTGTGCAAGCACGTGAAACCAAGGGGAGATTTAACTGAAGACAGTTGGACCACATGCTGCTGCTTGTTGATGAACACATGTGTCTCAGGCATCTTCTACAGAGTGTGGGTCATGTGTCAGTATTTCACGGCAACGTAACTAGATTTGGTGCTACCCTGGGCTGGCGAGAGAGGAACAGCCAGAGAAGTGTGTGCACAGAAGAGGTGGTCTCCTCTGTACGATCTCCACTTGTCTATGGATACTCTGGTCTTCCTCAGTAGCTGGCTTGCAGCAGCGAGAGATCCCAAAAGGCAGCACAGCCCCAGATATGACAGAGGAGTTTCTGGAGGGATAGAGGACTCTGTCTTCCGCCAAGACCAGGTGATTCATGGTCATCTTGGGCAAAGACAGTATGATGATGTGACCTGGGGCACCGTCAGGCATGCATATGAGAGCGAACTGTTCGGCTGCGCAGCACCAGCCTTATGCCCCTTCTGCAAGGGAAGCTGCAGGTGAGAACCGACTGCGCCGGTGTGGAGGACATCTCGGTGCTGTTGGCCCGCAGTCATACTCAAGATGCATTGCAAGCACCCCAGGGGCCAGGCAGCGAGGGCACAGCGTGCAGGGGAAGCTGCAGATGAAGCAGCTGGGGCTGCCAGGGTGCAGGGGCTGCTGCTCTTGTTTCTCCGCTGGATATGAAAGTGAATATTTGTCAAGTGACAAATGACCGTGAGACCCCGGCTGTCACAACACTTGTGGTGCAGATGGGGGGAGTTGTTATGTTCTAAAACTTCCTTGAACCCACTTGCGCTCTCTTTTTATTAACAGTATTTCATAAACAGATTTATGTTACAGTTTTCATTTTAGTTAGCTTCAAATTTGTTGTTTTCTTTTAAATGCTTTGTTTCATGGTATCATTTGAGTAAATGAAGGGTTACTTTCAGAAACACCTGGATGTCCACAGTGAAGGGCCACAACCCAGAGGAGGACACCCTGGCTTTTTCCAAATGGTGGTCAGACACATGGTGGCTTACCTCGTTTTGTCAGCAGATGGCCACAAAATGAGATGAGCAAATTTTAAAATGTCCTCCTCTGGGCATAAATTGCCATCCTCCAAACTACTGACCAAAAGTCAGTGTGTCCTTTTGGCGAGAAATTAATTCTCTCGAATCTGGTCTGACAGCCTGAAAGCTGCCACAAGCCTCCTTCTGGCTTCCCCAGGAAGCCTCCCCTGTTGGCTGAAGAAGTCAAATAACGTGAATTAACATTCTGTAGCCGTCGTGTTAAAAAAAAATCTTTTCAAGCAGAGCTGGAAGGGACTGCTTAGTCATCGCATTTAATGCTCTCAAAAATATGTTGGCCTCTCAAATAAAAGCAGCAGCATCCAATACTCATGACACTGCATGATTCCTCCACTAAGTAATTTGTATCTTTGCCTACGCCGAGAGACAGGCTTAAGTCATGACTTCTATTCTGTTTTTTTTTTTTCCTACTTCTGCAGATAAAAAATGAGTAATTCATTGAGGTATGAAGTTAACATGACTAATCATCTGACATTGAACTTTTTATCCCCAAAGACTTTGCCTAGTCTGTGCTTAAGAGTATCATACGGATTTGATGATCATTTCTGACTCAGTCCGTGCAGGTTTTCAGTTGTGGTGCTGTAAACACAAGCAGCACTCCTATGAGCAAATTGGCAGGGGAAAGCCAGACGGTCTGAAAGGAAGTAATGATGAGGAGGACAAGCATTAAGCTTTGAAAGAGACTGTCAGGCATGTGCAGTGTGACTTGTTCCAAATGCATTTCATAATGTTCCAAATGCATTTCCTAACAGTTTTATTACTCACCTAAATCGGGAGACATGTGAGTGACTCTAGCCAAGCTATGAAAAAAAAAGAAAAAATTGCTCCTTTTTTTTCTGTTACCTGTAAGAGAAGACTTGTGTGTTATTAATGTCATAAATCAAAGGTACTTCCATCTAAATATTGATCCTTTTTCCATATGTTTCTTTAGGAACGTACATTGCTTTGATGCCATGTAACAGAAGTACTATGTGCTGGGCAAGTAACAGGTATAAGCCTGAAAAGAGGGCACAATATCACATGTAAAGTGAGGAGATGTTTGGTCTTTGCCTTATTTAATGCTGAACTTAGATGACTGTGTAGAGGGTGCTTGCATAGCTTCTGGGGGTAGGTGTCTTTGTGCCTTAGCTTCTTCTTTCTCTTGATCCTATTACACCTAGCAGAGGTGTAGTAGTTGCTCAAGTGCTAAAAAGGAGTCATAATGGACTAATGTAGGTATCCAGCATACCATGTTTCTTCTCTTTCTGCCTTGTCAATGAAGATCTTTCCTTTCCTCTTGTTTGTCTGATACAGGTAAATAAGGCAGGCTTTTGCTGAGCTGGGTCATCCTTTGACAAGGTGTCTGAATCTGTTCATTCTGTTTCAGTGTTGCCAGTAGTCCACCCAAATGACCTGTATTGCTTCAGTGGATGGTGTAGGATTTCTGGAATACGTAGGGCTTTATAGAACAGCCAGTCCAATTCTGAGGGCTTGCAGAGCAGTCGAAGAGTCAGCAACTGCTTCATTTGCCGGCTCCAGCAACCTCTGCCCGTAATGCTTTAGAAAAGGGCCAGCTGTGGAAATGAGATTCTTTGACAAATGGTACTATTCGTCGTTTTGTTTCTCAGCAACTGGTTAACCGGGCCTCTTTTTTTCCCCTAAGCCTTTCCACTGGTACAGGCTTTGCCAGGGCATGGGAAGGTGCTTTTGGCTTTGTGTGAGCAAGGAAGTTTCCCCGCAGATGTTTTTCCTTGTGTCTGAGCCTCTTAA
>Ga0065711_1049380_pt1 | contig 11335 bp, 3 predicted proteins | sample Hoacrofraction12_FD_59098 | JGI IMG/M metagenome (GOLD analysis project Ga0065711, IMG submission 59098) | Hoatzin crop microbial communities from Cojedes, Venezuela - Epithelial fraction 12 v2 (version 2) | ecosystem: Host-associated > Birds > Digestive system > Esophagus > Crop | place... | reverse complement strand
CGCGCCGGCACCTGCCGCGGCTGCCGGCCCCCGTGCCGCGCTGGCTGCGGGGCTGCCCGGGCCCCGGTACGGGAGCGGCGCCGCGTTCAGCGCGAAAGTTGAAGAGGTGGATGCGGATGCGGGGGCACCGGGGCTCGCAGGAGAACGGGCGGCTTTCGGGAAAACGCCGGTGAGCCCGCGGCTGCCCCGGGGGAGCTCCCGGTGCAGAGGGAGGGGAGGCTGCGCTTCGGGGCAGGGACCTTGCCGGCGGAGCTGGCCGCTGAGGAGAGCGTGAGGCGGGCCACCTTGCCTTTAAACCCAGGGCTGCCTCCTGCAGTTTTGCTTTAATTGCCCCTCACGGCGTAGGTAAAACTCAGCTCCAGAAGTGCCCTGAGGGAGCAGCAACGCCGAACTTCTCAGCGGCCCTGCAGCGACTGTCGGATGCCGCATCTCAGCGGGGCGAGCGCGCAGAGCCCGGGGAGCAGCGCTGGGCAGGCTCGGCTCCAGCGTCCGGCCGGCCGGAGAGCCCCGTCGGGGGCCGCACAGCCCCGCAGCCCGCTGCCACTGCTCAGACTGGGGCGTCTCCAGTGGGGCTTCACCCACAACCCCGCTCCGGAGATCAAACCGCCAACGGCGTGAGCAGTGCCTGCTGCCTCATCTGGTTGTGTGTGCCTGAAAGACTGTAAAGCTAGGTGAAAGGGAAAAATACAAAGGAATTAAAAGAGGGGAAAAAAAATGAAGCCTTGACGTTGTGGAAGAGTTTCTCCCTTCGCTGCAGGAGGATAAAGTGCGGCGGGTCTCTGTTCAGTGGAGGTGCTTGCATGGCAGGGGTCTCTTGTCTGGCTTCGTGCGTGCAGTCAGCCCCAGCACCGTGGAGATGCCTGTGGCTGGTGTAGTGGGAATCCCTTGTTGTTAGAAGGCCTTCTCGTTTAGACTGTGGTATATCAATATCAGCTCATGCTGAGTGCGGCTTACATAGCCGGAACGTGTGTTGTACACCCTTTTTTTCCTGAAGAACTTGAAGTTTTCAGGGGCCTAGACAAACAGCAGAACATCCACCAAAAAAAAGGCTTTCTTCCCACTTTAACACAGTGATACGTGGTGTTTGTCCAAGGCATGTTTCCCATCCTGAAAGCTTAGAGATAAAATTAGTTGCTCCTAAAACATTTAACACGTGCTGGGAGCGTGGCAGTGAATTCTAAAGTAATCTACACTGTACAGCCCCAGTGGCATCCCTGCAGTTAGACAAGTCCTGCTCTGCTATGGAGCAGGAGGATGGAGTCAGCACAGGAACATGGTTAAAGTGTATTCATCACTTCAACCCGCAAGAAAAACCAACCCCAAACCAACCAACCGAAATATACAAAGCCACCACCATACAGTTTAGGAGAGTCACGTTTGTGACACAGTGATACAGGTGCTGGGGAATGATTTAAGTACAACAAACCAATCTCCCTTTCAGTTTTTGCCTAAAAAGTTTGGAATCTGGGGACTGGCATTTCTTTTATGGTTTAAACTTCTTGCCAGTGTAAGGCACCACTGAGGTATGGATGCAATGTGTAACAGGGAGAGTGAGCTTGCCAGGAGCTAAAGTAACCTGTACTGAGCTTTGCTAGCAGGATCTTTTTTCTTTGTCAACGAGTTGCACCTTTACTAGAAGTTTTTGCAGGCACAAATGCTTGTGATCTTGTATCAGCATATCCTGGGCCATATTAATATGTCACCACTGACTGTGGCGTAAGACCAATCTCCTGGGTACATCCTGGAATTTTTTTGTTCCTGCGATCCTGGAATTTTTTTGTTCCTGCGATTCTGAGCTGCTGTCCATCCATGCAAACTTGTGTGCCTTTGCAAACCTCTCTTTGCAGACTTAATTTTGTTATTTAGTTCTGTGAACTAAAACAGTGGCATTTTCTGTCCACATCAGACCCATCTTAGAAACATCATTTCCAAGACAATGGAGATGCTATTACTTTTCATCAGTTACTACGATTAAAATCATTCGTTGCAACATTTTAGAGCATCTTATCTTCTGTCTGCCAGGAAGGCTGTGAAGGGCAGACAAAACTTGTACCTGTTTGCATCAGGATAGAGGAATTCAGAGATTTAGATTTTTTTAGCTAAACAGATTTTGATTTAGCTATCTAAGAAATTTTGCTGGTGAACTCTCTTATTTCAGAGTAAAAGTAATTACCATGGGCAGCACCTGTTTATCAGAAATAAGGAACTCTGTACAGATGTGTGTAAATGACTTACTTTGGAAGGGGGCCACCACATGCAGAGGAATTACATTAAGAATAACCTTCCTAGCCCAAACTTAACATTTAATTGATATGGTTCTGCCACTCTGAGAGTTTTACACCAAGAAGAGATTTCTGCTGATATATTGAAGTCCTGCAGGGCCAGGGCACGTGCGTGATTGGCACTGCCGCGGCACTGCTGGGTGTGTGCTCCCCCGTCGTATGTGCGTGACTCTGTGGGTACACAGTCCTGCTGACAGTACTGGATGCTGAGAAACTTGCATTACTTTGATGTTACATTTTGCAATCCGATGTAGAAATAACTGGCACAAAAGTGAGAAATTGTAGAGGTTCTTTAGTAAACTCTTGGGGGCTTTCAGCTAAGTTATTGCATGTACATGGCCCTATATAGATATGCTTGGAGAGGGCTGAATTGATGACGTTTGTGTACAAGCAAGACTTAAGTTTTTGCGTGGTGCGGGGCAAACTGCTTTGATTCCCCTCTGCTGTCCCCTTTGTTACTTGTGGAGGAAATAGGCGCAGGCGCTATTAACCTAAATTGATCTTTTTCTGTTGCAATCAGTCATGAGTGGTTAGATTCCTTTAAATTCCTCCTCTGACAAGGTTAATCCTGTCCTAATCACCGCATCCACGTGTAACCTCTTTGCCCTGTATCCCAGAAACCAATAAATGTGAAAGCCAGTCATTAAAAATTATATCCAGCTTGCAATTCTATAGGGATAGAGAAGAATTAGTCATACTCAAATCTGTTTTCTCTCTTTTTTTCTGTTTTATATTCCAACTAAAATGGGAGCCTTTTGTTAAAATAGTATAATGAGAACTATGTTGGTGCATTGAAAACATTCCTGTATTCAAAGCACATACAGAATTTAGAGTTTAAATAGTAGAAGTTTTTAGCCCTGCAAAGCCCTTCATATCTTTGTTTAAACAAAACTTAATTTTATGTCTTGTTTGAACGCCTTACATCTGGAATTTTTCTACTTCATTTAGAAAAAGAAAACAATTAGGTGTGCTTAAAGCATGGTGAGCCTTGGCAAACACAGCTCAGAAGAGGAATGGAGGGAAGTGAATCGGGCTGCGTTCTGCATTTCTGTGTTCTTAGCAGCGTCACATAAGCCATGCTGAGAGCATGTGAGATCTGTTGTATTTGCTGACTTCGGTTATTTAAACTGTTGGCAGAATAATGCTTACAGAGTGCCGGTATAAATATAAAAGATAAGAGGTGAGTAAACAAAATGAAAGATAACGTAGAATGTGGTGAGGCCAGGCAGTGTGCAGATGTGTGTGGAAGCGTGGGAGAGATTGTCTGTGCATCATCTTTGTTCTTTCTTTCCCAACAAAGGGGACTTTTAAGCATTGATCCATCTGCGTTTACTGCAACAGCAAAACAGCAGCCATGCTGAAAGCTCACAAGGAGTTAAGCAAGTGTCTCTTGAAGCCATACAGATGTTTCTGGAATAATAGCTTTGTATACAAAGTGATATTGAGTGGTAGTTGTCCAGCCTCCAAATAAATACAAATGCTGAATAAATCTAGATGATCTACATAAATGATTTATTTGTTAAGACTAAAGTTCTGCAAAGAGTGCATACCTAATCAAATGTAAGCTAGGCCTTAAAAAGTCTCCACTACCGATAGCGTTGAATCTGCTTCGTGATCTGGGTAGCCCACAACTCAGTAGGACATTCCCACCACCACAGTACTTGTCTTGATTAAAAACAGCAAGCTTCTCCACTAAATATAAAACTTTGCTTTTACTGTCATTTAAGTATGTCCACGCAAGAACACCTGAATGGCTCAGTCCATATCAAAATGCACATAGGAACTACAACTTACTTAATGAAAAGTTAAGCATCCAAGTAGCCTGGGTGGTTTTGTTACTTCAGTGTGTTTTGCAAGAAGTTGATTTGATACAGCAGAGATGCTGGGATTACAGGAGCTGCAATATCAAAAGGGAGCTTTTCAGAGGTTTTGCATTCTTGAGGTACTTTTAAGTAATCTCTCCAATAATTGCCTACCAACGGCCTTCATCTATTCATTTTTAGGTTAATGGATTAGGGTCCCTGAGTGTTCATTGACATGAGGAGAGTGCACATCAGACCGTTCAAAGACACGGTTGAATCAGTGGGTCCGTTCAAATACTTTAAGTCAGGGGGGTCTTTAAGTCTTCAGGATACCATATGCTGCTAGTTTTGCAATATCGAACATGAAGAGGAACAAAACTGAGGAGAAATTTACAGTAAAAATAATCTAAAACATTTACACACTTATAAAGGCAACATGAAGAACTCCTTTGTTGTACCTTTGCTGAACAGAGTGGCAAGTGCTGCTTTCCCTACACCAGAAGTCTGGATATAGCATTCATTTTCGATCACACATATGAAATGTGGAATCACCTTACTGCTTGGTGCTTGCTTGCTGCAGTTTATTGATACACTATGAAACCCTGAAACTAAGATAACTGAATCTGTACAGTCATTAACTTTACTCAGTTACCCCATAAAGCATTGGATGTCTTTAGAACAAAACAGCTTTGGAAGATACCCATTACTGATTTTATTCTGTTTCTGCCATTAATGGTAGTATGAGCTATGGCCTTTGATTTTTCCGTTTTCTTTCTTTTATTGTTTATCATTTGTCACCTTACAAAACAAACTGACAAATGTTTGCCTGTAATATTTTACCAGTGCCTACAAAACACAGAATTAATTTATAGGCTTCTTTATTAAAATTTCTTTTAGACAGGAGTCCTGGAACAGAGCTCCGAGTTGCCATACTGACAGCTGTTCTTGCTCACTGCCCAGGGCCATGCTCTCAGAGGACAATGAATACACAGAAGACAGTTAAGTCTCCACATTCTGCATAAACCATCATAATCTATGAACCTGCGCAGGTAAATTATATACAGGCTCTCCTGAATCTTCCTAAATTCCCAGCCTTTATTTTATTGTGTGTCAAGAAATTGCAGTCTAGTCGCTGTTAACCAAAAAACTTCCTTCTCTTTCCTTCCACTGCTCCATCTTTCACCTCAGTTTCACTAAAATTTGTCTTGTTTTAGTGTTCTGAGAAGCAGTAAATACATATGCCTCAGCTGTCATCTTTACACCATTCCATATTGTGTATACTTTTAATACCATCTCTTCTTACTCATCTACCCTCTGAAGTCAGTAGTCTGAAAAGGTTATCTTAGTCTGCCTTTGAGCCTGACTTATTTGCGCTTTACTTCAACATTAGATTCACCACAGTGAATCTAATCCAGTGACAGTTCTTTATCATCAAGAAGCCAGATCTATCAGCAGATGATAATGCATGAACTTTGGAGTCTGACTGTCTACATGTGGGAGAAACCCCAACATTCACCGTTGCAGACACTCCAAATAAATGATGTTTCATTAGTTACCTAGGTTGGAAATAAGTCCTCTCTATATGGTAAAGAGGACTTACCATTGTACTTATTTATCACGTGAGTACAATGGATAAGGCCAAACACATTTTTCTCGGGCTGTAGTCAACACTCTCAGCCTGTCTTTTCATTCTAAAATACTGCTACTCAAAAATAAAAGGATTATGAAGGGGATCATGAAGGCAATTTTCCAACATCTCCTATAAAAATTTTTAAGATTAGCCATATTTTTTCACCTTGACTTCTCCAAGGCAATTCTTGTGTTTGTGTTTCTTGAGTATTAGAGTTTCTTTAGGTTGGGAGAGGCCTGTGGAGGTCGTCTGATCCAACACCTTGCTCAAAGCAGAGCCAATGTAGACCAGTTTGCTCAGACTGTGTCTAGTCAATTTGTGAACTTCTCAAAGGATGGAGATTCTGCAGCCCCTCTGGGCAACCTGTTGCAGGGCTTGACTGACCTCCTGCGTAAAAATTTCTTTATAAATAATCATTATTTCTGTTGCTGCAGCTTGTGTCCTTTGTCTTTTGTCCTTTCACTGTGCACTTCTGAGAGGAGCCTGGGTCTGTCTTCTCTATACCTTCCCATCAGGTGTCTGAAGGCAAGGAGCGTGACACCACCAAGTGGCTGAGCGCACGTGGCCGGGGCAGTGTCGCACAGCCCTGATGAGAAGTTTCTAAGAGATTCCCAGGCAGCTGAAAGCAGCTGTGGAGACTGAAACACACACATAGGTGGCAGCTGCTGCCCAGTTGGGAAGCCCCAGTCCAGATGTGCAGAAGGAAGCTTGTCTTACAAACATCACCAGCGTGCCACCTAGCCAACATAGCCAGGGAAGCAGAAAATCATGAAGTTATGAAGGACTGAAATCTCCCCAAGGACAACAAACAGAGCAGCTCCTTCAGAACCAAGCCGTAGTATTTTGTTGTCTAGCAAATGACTAGAAATATAAGTCAGAAAGTTTCTGCTAGTTGTAAAGGACTGATGTTTTACTTCATCTGCCTGTCTGGACCCTAATAGCATAACCTTTTCAGTAGGTGGTTCTCACTCAAGCCTATGAACTGGTGGTGAGCTTCTCGCTTTCCGTGTGGCATAAGTTCCTTCATTTCCATTCCTGTTCCAGTAAAACCTGTTAACTTTTGCCCACTGCGTAAAGATTGCCCATGGAAACCAGGAAAGGTAGTAAGTAGTTTTTAAATAATAAAGAATTAGCTTTAATTTTGTTTCCTAACATCATTCTTGATATTTATAGACAAATGAGAACTAGAATGAAAATCATTTCATTTTCTTGATCACTTACAAGCCAGCCAAGATGATATTGGGATGTTAAAGCTATAGGAACATAATTTATGCATTATACAATAAGCTGGATTCTTGTGCTTCACTTCCGAATTGAATAACCTCACAGTTAATAGGATTACACATTATTACAAGAACAGGCCAGTCTTACAGAAGTGAGCAAGCCAACAAAAGGTATGCATCACTGCCCTCCTTTTCTGTTCTTTTGTGTTCTGTCATCATGTTGTTCTGCACAAATGCAATACTTACAAACCTGGCCCCTCACCTGCAGTCATTTTCTTTGGTGGCGTAATACTGGGAAGCAGACTCCTCTGTGACATGAAAAAATAAATGGTCAATCAGGACATGTCTCCGAGTGATTAATGTTCCCAGCCAGTCCGAGCTGTAAGTGTCTTCTGCTTAGACTGATGCTTGATTTTGGATAGAGAATTTTTAACCTCAGGTTTTGTCCCTGTTTCACACAGTTAGGAGTAGTACCACCACCCCGCAGCTGTGCTTGTTCTGGAGCACGTTCCAGGGAACTTCTCTGGATAGAAATGCATAGAGAGCACGCTAGAGCTGGTTATTATGTCACTTAGAGTAAAAGCCTGTCATAGTTCTATCGTGTGGCTCAGGTCTCATGCAGTTTTCCTTAGAAGTTAATCCCATGAGCATTAAATCTGTTACTTTCAGATTTTCAGTTTATACTATTTGCGTCGGGGAAGAATAAACCAAAGTTGTTTAATGTAAGGACCTCTGGCTACCATCTTTCAGGGGTAAATGTTGCTACAGATGCAATATGGCAGGGTAAGTTATCTGTATATATGTTCTAGGTGCTGGAGGAGAGTTTGGAGATTTCTCTGATTCCGTCTTGGGAGGTAAGCCTATTCCTGACTACAACTGTGGATGGAAAAGGTAGCTCAGAATAGCCAGGAGTGGTGTTCTCCCTTTTCACGCACCACAGTTTTAAAATTAAAAAAAAAAAAAAAGGAAAAAAGTGTATGTAACCACATTAAATATATTATAAACTTTTTATAAGTCTTCTACAAGTAGCTCAAGTGCTTCAGGGATGGGAGAAAGGAACGTTCACATTCTTTCCATGATTGGAAATTTAAATTTTTGTTTATAGTGACTCTTTTGTGGCAAAAAAGCTGCTAGAGACTCAGTCCATTCCTACAGAGCAATACTCAGTGTTGCAGATGTCCTTCTTCATTAGTGCCCTGTTACTCTCAGTCTTGAGGAGTTATTACAGAAATCTTGGTTTTAGTCTAGTCAATCCAGCTCTGTCTGACTTCAGGTCAGATTAAAAAGTTACCATTTGGCTGCCTTCACCAGGTTCATCACGGGCCACAGCTCATTCCTGCTTGTCATGGCCGAGATCCCAGGTGACGGCACTGTGCCCACTTCTCTGATCTTCTGGATTCTTTTGCTTCTTCGCCAGAAGTGGGCAGACATCACTACCAGTCCGATTTCAGTCTCCTTAGCCTTCTCCCCATTTAGTTGTGTGATTGAATCATAACCCATGACATCACTTACATTTAACAAAGCAGCTGGCTCCCACATTTGTTTTCCCTTACATACTGAGGCTGCTGTTGTGCCTACAGCAAAGCAATAGGACAGAAACTCTCAGGAAATCTCCCTTTGCACCAGAGTCTGGTGTGAGCACATTTTCTACCCTTTCAGTTCTCTTTCTCTGCTTCTTCCTGCTTTCCTAACCTGACTCTAGCATTTTTGGTCCTGTCCAACAGGTTAGCAGAGGGTCCTGGACATGCAGGTCACTGCATGCCACTCTTTAACTTTCTTGTGCTCGGGGAGGCTGAGAAAATCTTCTTTGCTTTCTTCCGTTTTTTAGTTCCCCACTAACAGTTCACCAAAGAAAAGATTCCCTATCACTTCCTAGTTGCCCTGGGAACATTCGTCTAAACGTGCATCTTAAAACACTGATCTGCAGAGAGACCTCTCCCGGACTCCTCAAACATACTCATATGTCCATGAAGAGCACTTCCCTGGATGGCACCTGGAAGCAGCAGCCGCCATTTCCAAACGTTCTGCTTTAAACCTACTGCCTGGTTATTCTTCATGCTAGCCATCAAACTGTGTTTATTTCAAACAGAAACGTATCTGCAGAGGTATTTAGTGTTTTGTTAATATTCTTCCTTCCAGGAACATACATGGGAAAGTACATTCCCAGGAGTGACGTGAGTAGGTATGAATCTCCCGCAGTAGACATAAATTATTTGGCTCTATTTCATTAAATTTACTGCAGCTCTTTATGATTCCATTGTGTGCCAGCGTGAGGGAGTCCCTGCTGTTCTCAGACAAGTAATTGGTGTTTGACCACGTTAAGAACCGGCCACGTTTGTTATTGCTATACAAAGGTGCGGTTTTTGCTTTCATATGTTCTGCGTTAAACACAGGTAAACACACAGATTAGGCACTGCTTACATTGTTACTGCCGTCACACAGTTTCCAAATATCCACCCACAGCATCCCTGCGCTGTTGGGATTCAGTGGGCCACCAACTACCTTGTGCTTCCCAGTACACTGCGGGTCCTTCCTTACGGGTTTTCTGTTCACCCTCTGGGGTGATGCTGTTTCATTTCCTTCTGGAATGCACATTGCTCTCCACCCCAAACACCTTTTTGATTGCGACTGATTTTTCTGCCATCAGAAAATACGGTAGGCTCAAAAACAATAATAGCAAGCCACAGCCAGTAATTATCAACTCAAAGCTTAATCAGTTTATGTTGTTCTTTTGCCCTTCCCATTGCCTTAATCCAGCCAGTCTTTGTTCCTGCTCCCTTGCCAGGAAGTGTGATGTGGCTTTTGGCTTTTCTGTATGGCGCAATGCAGATCTATAACACTGTACAGAAACATTTTATAGAGTGAATATGTGTAGCCGTAAAGAATGGCTGTCTCCAAGGTTAATGGAGTAGTAGAAATTATATGTAAATAGTTACTGAAATGAATAAACAAAATTGAAGGGATTTTTTCCAAAGTGCAGATTCAGACAGGCTGTACCTATACAGAACTTCAGAAGCACAGGCTCTACACACTTTGCATAATTGGAAATGGATTGCTGAAGTCATTGTTTATATAGCTTGATATGACAAATGAGATTTGCATATTAATTTGAAGTTAAAAATTATTCTGGCTCTTCAAGACAAATATTTCCATATTCAATAATGAGGAAAACTTAAAACAGAGTAAAAATGAGGGCAGGCTTGGAGTTGTGGCAGGCATCCACACCACGCATGCAGCTTATCTAAAAAAACATAGTTTGTCATTTATAGTAATGATTCTTCCTGCAAAACAGAGGAAACTATTTTGCTCTTCTAATAACAGTTGCATCTATTTGTATGAAATCAAGTTCATTGCTTTACAGAGAACAGGGGGTGGAAAAGAAAACAACTGAAGTCAAATATTAACAGTGACAGAGAGTAATGTTGCTTTCTTTCCTTTTTAAATAAAGAGGGAAGGGGATTGTTTGTTTGTTTTTATTTTAGTGTTTCCTTTATATATGGAACTGACCTAATCTTGTCAGCAGTCATTTTCTGTGCTAAGGCAGATGAGTTACCATGGTGTCAACCAGATCTTTAATAAAATGTAAACAGTTTTGCAAGTGAAATGTTGATTTGGGGAAAGTTTGTTAGATAGTTACCTGTATTTTATTCCAGGTAGATTCCTCTAACTAATAAGTTTCACTAAGTTTCAATTATTTACCTAAGAGGCACATGGGTAAAACCAATGTAGTCAGCTACTCTGATGTGATTTTAACATCATTTGTGGCCCTTAGACTCCGTGAAATTTTCAGAGGTGAAATTTCCTTTAGAGGCCAACGTTGTGCCCTCAGTCAGTACTGAATGCCAGTAGCGTTCATTGGGAGCATAATGAGGCCAATAGAGAGCACGTTTATAAACCCCCTCCTCTGTCTGCAAACTGAAATCACTGTTCAAGAAAATGCTCGTTGTAGATGATGGGCTGAGGGAAAATACTGTAGTTAGAGTGTGCAGAAAGTATACAGGCAAAATGCTTAATGCCACATGAGGAATGGGAAAGTCCCAACTTCATTTGTATCTCTGTCCTGGGTTTGGCCAGGACAGGGTTAATTTTCACCGGACTCCAGGAAGGGGCACAGCCGGGGGGTGGGGGCTGACCCCCCCCGGCCAAACAGAACCCGGCGTTCCATACCAGAATGTCCCGCTGGGTTCCGTTGGGGGGGGCAGCGCGCGGCGGGAACTCTCTGGCGGCTCGGGAGCGTGCAGCGCTGGTGAGGTCCGAGAGAGCAGGTCTGTTTCTGTCGTGTTTTCTGTACCGTTGTTGTTCCTGTTTCCCTCTGTTTGCTGTTCTGTTAAACTGCCCTTATCCCGACCCACCAGTTTCTGCCTCTTTCTTTCCATTCTCCTCCGCACGCCGGCGGGG
>Ga0065711_1016644_pt1 | contig 11335 bp, 9 predicted proteins | sample Hoacrofraction12_FD_59098 | JGI IMG/M metagenome (GOLD analysis project Ga0065711, IMG submission 59098) | Hoatzin crop microbial communities from Cojedes, Venezuela - Epithelial fraction 12 v2 (version 2) | ecosystem: Host-associated > Birds > Digestive system > Esophagus > Crop | place... | reverse complement strand
TATCAAGTATCGAACTCTAGTGTTTAACTATCATTTTTTACTTTCAACGTTCACTGTCAATAGTTGCAAAGTTCGTACCAGATGAAAAATAGGTACCAATAATGACAAAAAAGGAAATTTTAGTGACAAAATGACAAATACTATGTCAATATGTCATGTTTGCTCGTTATCGGAATCTTCGTTATCCTCGTTATGATGCCTTCTATTCGCGTTAATCTTATGTAGGAAGTAGTTAAATCCCTCCAGGCCGGCTAAAACTAATACAGAGGATACCGTAGCAAGGATATACATTCCCGATCCACAGGCAAGACCGATAGCGGCAGTTACCCAAACGCCGGCAGCCGTAGTTAGTCCTCTTACGGAATTTTTATTCAGCATAATAGTACCGGCTCCAATAAAACCAATACCCGATACTACCTGTGCCGCTACTCGCGAAGGGTCTAATCTCAGGTCAACGCCGGGGTGGTGTTCTACAGCCATATCGAAGCCGTATTGTGATATGATCATGAACAAGGCGCTACCCATAGCTACCAGGAAGTGCGTCCTGAATCCAGCGGACTTCTCTCTATACTCTCGTTCCAATCCTATAACACCACCTAAGAGTGCTGCCGTGAAAATTCTAAGTATAAAATCGATAGTTTCTTGTGGCATAGTTTCTAAGTTTTATTAGATGTTCTGCAAAAGTACATAAATTTTGCAAAATTTAATCTATTCTTTCCATATTTTTTTGTGTAATAAATTTTGAAGTTCTTGTAAAATATATTATCTTTGCACTCTGAAGATTTTGATATCGTTAAGACTAAGACCTAAGTTGATGCGTAACGAAGAACAGAAAGAAAACATAGCTAACTATTACCGGACCAATTTCGAAGGTTTGTGCGATTTTGCAGCTCGTATTCTTGGCGATTGTGTAGACGCTGAGGATGTGGTGCAAGATGTGTTTCTTCGTATCCTCACTGATGAGTCATGCGTTATGTATAATTCTCTGCCTGCGATATGTAGAACAATGGTACGTAATAAGTCTATCGACGGTATACGTCATCGTAAAATAAAGAATGCGTATGTGGCATTAAACGAATACGAAGAGAATACACCTTATATAAAATACATCGGTCAGGAGCTAGTTTCGTTAGTTGAACATGGTTCTTCTATGATGCCCGTAAATCGTGCTACAATATATAAGATGAATGTATTAGATGGAATGAAGATTTCTGAAATTTCGATATTGTTGCATGCTGACTACAAGAACGTAGAGTATAATCTTACGGTAGCTCGTAAGTTTATGCGTTCGTATCTTCGTAGAATGCTTGCTTAGTTATATTCTATAATCTCAATAGGTTTTTAAGGTAATGATCCAGGCATAGGTAGTGATATCATCTGTCTGGATTTTTTTTTGCTAGAAATATTTGCATTTTATAAGAACTTTTGCTACTTTTGCACTATTATAGAATCTATTTGTTAAAAATTAGAAGAAAATTTATTATGAAGAATAATTACTTAAGATTGATGATGATGCTGCTTTTGGCGGTGTTTACGAATGCTGTGAATGCTGAGGATTATGTGGAAAGGGATAGTATTATATACGATTTCTATGAATTGAATGCGGATAAAGATACTGTTTGGTATAAGGTAATATCGGAAGAAGATAAGACCTGCGAGGTTACATACAGTAAAGGCATATATGAAGAATATAGTGTAGAAGTAGAAGATAGCTTATACATATTTTCTTATTTATCTCCTGATTATCGTGATACGCTACGATATGTTGGAACGATAAATATTCCCTCTTCCGCAACTAATAGCGATAATGGTGAGACTTACAAAGTCGTGGGCATTGGTGAAAATGCATTTCTAAATTGCAATTTATTGAAAGAAGTAACGCTACCTAATACTATTGAGTATGTAGATTCTTTTGCATTTTTGTATTCATCACTCGAATCTATTATTTTGCCTGAAGGGATAGATTCTATATTCTATTGGGCATTTAGTTATACTAATTTAAAAACGTTTAACATACCGGCCTCTCTTAGTTTTTTAGACTTTGAAGGTATCCTAAACGGTAGTGATTCCCTAACAAACATAACAGTAGATCCGTCAAATAAGTTTTTTTCAGATAATGGAGAAGGTGTACTTTATAACTATGATAAGACAAGACTTTTGGCGTACCCTGCAAATAAAGAAGGCAAAACATATAAAGTCGCTGAAACGTGTGACGTATTAGCGAAATCTTCGTTCGAGGGAGCAAAGAATTTGAAAAAAGTATATCTAAATGAGGGCCTTGATACTCTCGAAGCATGGACTTTTCTTGACTGCTCATCATTAGATAGTGTCAATATACCTTCTACTGTAAGATATATACCTAATGGTTCTGTCTTTATGGAAAACACCTCACTTGCTACTTTGGAAGTGGACAAAGAGAACCTATATTATGTAAGTAAAGATAATGTTATATTTAACCACGATATGACTACACTTGTTGTATACGCTATAGGTAATGAGAGAACATCTTATTCTATACCAAGTACGGTAAAGAAAATTGATTATGAGTCTTTTATGTTATATCAACATCTTAAAAAGATAGAGATACCAGCCTCTGTTGATACTATTGTTTATGCATCCTTTATATGCGATGATGCGGTATGTTGGCTTGATACAATTGTATGTAAATCAAATGATCCCGCAGCAGTAGAATATAGTGAAACATTTGAAAGTCTAGGAGAGAACAGATCTGTTTGTTACGATAATACAGTCGTAGTAGTCCCCGACGGAACAAAAGAAATATATGAGTCTGCAGAGGTATGGAAACTCTTCAAAAATATTGTTGAGGAAAGTAAAGTTACAGGTATCAATGAAATAAATGCAGATAATACACCAGCTTCTGCAACAACAGATGATAGAATATACGACCTGCAAGGTCGCAGATTGGATATAACGCCAGAGAATGGTGTTTATATTAGAGGAGGGAAGAAATACTTAGGTAGTTGATAATTCTTTGCTTCGCAAAGTGACGTCCTCGCCATGGCAGACATCAAGCAAGCTTGGTCTGCTCATTTGGCTCGTCGGTCGTTGATAATGGGATAGTTGCTGAAAGGTTTTAATTCTCAATACTCAACTAAAAAATCTCCGTTGCGATATGCTGCGGAGATTTTTTCTAGTGGAATAAAATTTAACTTGACTATCTGTCGAAACTCAGAAGCCACTTCCATGCCGGCATCACCTGAATGACGCCATAATCGTCTTCTATGGTGGCTGACTCATCGTTGGTCAGTATGAGCCGTTTTGAACAGGGCACAGCCTTCGGAAGTTTTCTAAGTGCGTCAACTTCACGAGTATAGGTATCGGGAGATTGAGAGATACTGAAAGATACTTGTATGGCCATCTCTTCTTCTGGTACGTAGAAGTCTACCTCCACCTTGTCGTTATAGAAGAAGACACGTTCGTTGTCCTTGTCGTGTCCATAAAGGCGGAACAGTTGCAGTGCTACAGCATTCTCAAGTAAAGCCGTATTACCGTCAAATAGAAAGAGGTTTAAAATCCCATTATCTATGAAATAATATTTGCAGAGTGTCTCCTTGTCGGCAAAAGGAGCTGAGAGGTTTCTCAGCCGCAGCAAAAGCCACGCATCCTCGCAACACTCTATGTATTTGCTCACCGTGGGCATGGTTATTTTACCGTTGATCGACGAAAGAACGTTAGCAAGACGGTTGTACGACACTGGGCGACAGACACTCTCGGCTAACTTCTTCAACATCAGACGCAGCAGGTTGGGGTTGGAAATCTTGTTGCGGCTACATATATCGCCAAGATATATTTTTTGGAAAGTACTGCTTAGATAACCGCGTTTCACTTCAATGCCTACCGCCTCTGGCATGCCGCCCCATTGTAGATACTCATTCCATTGGCGCATCACCTGTCCTCTGCTTCCCGTCGCCAACAGCGCATGCTTGTCGCGAGCAACCTGCTGCACGTCGAGAAATTCTGCGAAACTGTAGGGATATACTTCTATTGTCATATATCGTCCTCCGAGTGTTGACATCATCTCGGAAGAGAGCATTTTCGCATTACTGCCCGTTATCCATACATCGTATTTCTGGTCGGCCACACGTCGCGCGAACTTTTCCCAACCATCAATGTTCTGTATCTCATCGAGAAACAGTGTGGGGCGTTTGTCCGACATCTCTGCATGACATTCCAAAATTTTATCGAAATCGGAGACGTCGAATCCTATTAGACGGTCGTCCTCGAAGTTCACATAGACAATCTCTTTCCATGAATGTCCCTTACTAAGCATCTGCTGAATGCGTTGGAATATCATGAACGACTTGCCTGCCCTTCTTGCGCCTACTAATATACAGCGACTAAATCCTATATCTAGTACTTTTCGAGGAAAAACCCTAAAGGCTTCCACATCGTGTAGATTGGATGCTAGCACCTGTTTCAATATCAATTTGTCTACCATAATTCAAATTACCATTTTGAAAATATACCGCAAAGTTATAAAATATATTTTGAATTATCCAAATTTTTGGGCACTTATTTCTCATTTGGCTGAAAATTACCTCCTCATTTGGCTGAAATTTACTTCCTCATTTGGCTGGAGCTATTCAGAATAGATATGTGTACACTTTTTTAAGTAGTGCAATATTCAAATTGACATTTTGAAAATCTATCTAAAAGTTATAAAAGATATTTTGAAAACCCGACAGACTCTTCCTTCGTGAGTACATCTTTAATGTATCTTGAGATGTCGGCAAAATGTCAGCAATAGGTGGAAAAAATGTGGGAAAATTTGACAATAAAAAAATCTCAAACCGCCTGTTTATCGGCAATCTGAGATTTTGAGTTGTAGTCGATAGGGGAATCGAACCCCTATGCCAAGATTGAGAATCTTGTATCCTAACCATTAGATGAATCGACCAACGGTTGCAATCTAAATATCCCCTCGGAGCGGAAGGAGGGGGATTCGAACCCCCGGTACGGTTACCCGTACGGCAGTTTAGCAAACTGCTGGTTTCAGCCACTCACCCATCCTTCCAAAGGATACTGAATCCTAAAACCATGAGGTTATATCCTCGATTGCGGGTGCAAAGGTACACTATTTTTTTTTACCACGCAAATAAAATGACATTTTTTTTGCGTCAACATAGAAAAAAGTCCTGTTGTGTAGAATTCTGTGAGTATATAAAATACTTAAAAGGGCTTTCCCGATAAAATCTTTAGGGTAAGGTGTAGAAATAGATCAACTCTTTGATGCTTCGTTGACAGGTAGGACAGAAGTCGGGTGTCGTATTGTCGCGCATGCGACAGCGTTCCGTTGAGCGGTAAACACCTTTTGTTCTATATCCGGCTCCCTCGAATACACCGATGCGAGAGAATTGTGTATTCTCGTCTTTTGACGATGGAGTGGGGATGGGTGTATCCTTATCCATGTATTTCTTCCATTTGCTGTCAAAATTGGTTAATGTGGTGATATTCTTTTCCCAAGGTTCCACACCGCTGTGATACATCTCTAACTCTTCGCTCTCGTATGCATATTCGTCTGCCAGTCCTGCAAAGGAGTGTCCGAACTCATGTACCGTCACTGGCTTCACTGTCGGATGATGTGCCGATGCAATATGATAACTGTTGAAGATACCACCGCCACCATATTCCTCTGTGTTTACAAGTATCATTATATGCTCGTATGGTATTCCTGCCAAAATGTCGTGCAATCTCTTTATCCTGGATGTTGTCAGATATCTATCCATGTAGAAAGTGCTGTAGTTGGAACTCAGAGCAGTATTTTTCCATATATTTTTCAGTGGTACGCTAGTACCGCTTTCTTTTGATACAGATTTTACTGCAGTTATCATGAATCTGTCTTGCATACTCTTAAACGGTTCATAACTGAGTATATATTCTGCCGTTTTACGGGCGTCATTTACAAAAACATCCATCTCTTTGTCGGTATACCCTTCTGCCACTAAGGCTAGATGTATGCAGTGGGCGGTGTCTTTAGGTTGGTGGACAACCACAGACGGAGTACGTTTGGTGTATCCTATTTTTCTTATTAGTATATCTGAAGGTACTACCTGATGCGTGAATTCTGATGCAACCTTTCTGCGTGAGTTATTCAACGTTATGGTCACGTTAACAGTGTCTTTAGGAAATGGTATAAGGAATGAGTTCTCGAAAGATTTACGAGTATTTTTTGCTTCGGGGTATGTAACCCATTCCTGAAATAGCGTGTTAAACGAATGACGATAAATAGTATTGCCGTACTTGTCTTTCACGGTCAACTGACCGTCTCCTTCTAACGGTAGTTCTGCCAATCTCGTTCTTCTTCCATACCATCCTGGCATCTCTGAAAGTTCATCGAGTGAAATCTCCTGCTTTTTAGAATCACCTGCGAAGATGTAGTCGAGTCGTAACGTGTTATCTGTAAAATAATCATCAAACGATTGTGCCGACATTGGCATTGCTATGGCAGTCATTACTGCAGCTATAAAAGTTTTCACCATATTCAGATAGTCTTTATTCATTCCTTTTCATCCCTAGATGCACCTTACATCTTTATGTTTCTCAAAGCAACTCTATTGTGCAGTTGTCCAAGCTAGTGACAGTGGCTAGTGCCTCATATCTTATTCCCTGTGAACGGAGGAAATCACCTCCGTCTTGAAAAGCCTTCTCAATTATGAATCCCATAGCCTCTATTGTGGCACCTGCCTGTTGACAGAGGTCGATGATACCTTTTGAGGCATTTCCGTTGGCAAGGAAATCGTCAATAAAGAGGATATGGTCATCGGAAGTGAGAAATTTCTTACTCATGATCATGGTATAATCGCGATTTTTCGTAAACGAGTGTACCACGCTCACGTATGAGTCATCCATTGTTACGGGTTTCTTTTTCTTCACAAATACTAACGGTTTCTGCATGATGTAACTCACGAAGATAGCTGGAGCTATGCCACTAGCCTCTACTGTTACGATCTTGTTGATAGGCAGATCTCCAAATATTCTCACAAATTCCTTGGCAACGTCCATCATTAGTGTGGGGTCGATCATGTGGTTGATGAAACTATCCACCTTGAGGATACCGTCGGCGTAGCATTTGCCGTCTTGTAGGATTCTTTCTTTTAGTTTTTCCATATTTTTATTCTATTTTTTCTGTTTAAGGGCCTTCACTGTCTGAAAAAGAATGTTTGCCAATATCGCCGTTATTCCACCTGTGGTGATACCGCTACCGAATACCGTCTTTACGCCTTCCGGCATTTTTGAGAGTATATCAGGAACCATCTCTACTCCAATGCCGAGCGAGAGACTGGCAGCTATGATGAGGATGGCCGAACGATCTAGTTCCTGTGACGAGAGTATGCGGATTCCTGCAGCGGCAACAGAACCAAACATGAGCAGTGTGGCTCCGCCAAGCACTGGTGAAGGCATCAGCGTAAAAATCATGCTCACACCAGGGAAGAAACCGAGTAGTACGAGCATCAAGGCTATGAAATAACCAACATAACGGCTAGCCACTCCTGTGAGTTGTATGATGCCATTGTTTTGGGCGAAGATGGAGTTTGGGAAACCTCCGAACATTCCTGATATCATAGAACAGAAACCGTCAGCCATCACTCCGCCCGACACACGTTTCATATAGTCATCACCCTCGATAGGTAATCCTGACAACATAGAATTGGCCGTGACATCACCGGTGGCTTCTATCGCTGTAACGAGAAATACTATGGCGATGGCAAGAAATGAGGAGAAACTGAACTGCACTCCTTCATGGAATGGTATAGGTACGGTGAAATGATAGGAACCTGTCGTAGATAGTGCACTCACATCTACCATACCTAGCAAGAATGCTACAACATAACCGATTACGATGCCTATCAAGATAGAACACATGCGCAAATACCTGTTATGACTCGAATTGAATATAATCACGCATACGAACACGAGGAAGGCCACGCCGAGGTTTTGCATAGAGGCGAAATTCGCGTCACCCATAGAACCGCCACCACACGAGATTATACCTACTTTTATAAGACATAGACCAATCAGTGTAATCACCACGCCACTTACGAGAGGAGTGATGATTTTTCGGAGATAGCGGAAAGAAACGCTTACCAACATCTCTACCGGTGCGCCTGCGATGATGGCTCCGAACACAGCGGAGAGTCCACCTATCTGTCCGATGGCGATGATAGGACCGATAAACGAAAAACTGGTTCCCTGTACGCAGAGCAGTCCGCAACCGATACGTCCGAACCGTTTACACTGTACAAACGTGGCTACGCCCGACATCATCAGAGATGTGGCGACGAGAGTGTTCTTCTGCTGAATATCGAGGTCTAGAGCCGAAGACACAATCAGCGCTGGTGTAACAATAGCTACGAGGACGGCAAACAGATGCTGTATAGCAGCCACGATAGCATCCTTAAGTTCTGGACGGTCGTTTACTGCATAAAGCAGATCTGCAGAGTTGGTGGTTCCTTTTTCCATATTGCTTATTGTTATGGAACTACAAAAGTAGCAAAATTTTGGCACAACCGGAAATTTCTGCCAGTTTTTGTGCTTTTTTTGCGATTCTATCCCAGAAATCGGATTTTTACAGTACCTTTGCAGGCCTATGTTGAATTTTAGGAAAAAGAGTGCCGGGCTCCTATTGTTGTGCCTGATAAGTGCAACAACCGTTTCTGCCGTAGAATCGACAGAAAATGACACAGTGCATGGTCATGCACTAGAGGGTGCGATGCACCTGAATGAAGTAGTGGTAACAGGCGTTACGGGTCAGTCGTTGCTTAAAAAAACACCATCGGCTATATCTGTTATCACACCGAAAGAACTGGAAAGTGTAACATCTACGAATATAATCGACGCCATAACCACTCAGCCAGGTGTATCGCAAGTTACTACAGGTAATGGTATCTCCAAACCTGTGATAAGAGGTATGGGATATAATAGAGTATTGGTAGTCAACGACGGAATTAGACAGGAAGGTCAACAGTGGGGTGATGAACACGGAGTGGAGATAGATGGATCTACTGTAGGTTCTGTTGAGATTCTTAAGGGCCCAGCAAGTTTGATGTACGGTTCCGATGCCTTAGCTGGCGTTATCGTCTTTAAACCGGCTCCAATCATGTCTATGGGAACGATGAAAGTGGGAGGATTACTTGAATATCAGACGAATAACGGACTATATGCCTATTCCCTGAATTTTAAGGGAAATCAAAAGGGATTTGTATGGAACTGGCGATATAGCGGTAAAGGTGCCCATGCCTATAAGAACAAATATGATGGTTATGTGTTTGGTTCCAGTTATTGGGAACAGGCGTTGTCGGGAATGACCGGAATAAACAAAAGATGGGGTTTCTCGCATCTCACACTAAGCTATTATCATCTGAAACCGGGTATTATAGAAGGAGAAAGGGACGAGACGACAGGAGAACTCCTTGGAGAAGATGGTCGTAGCTATTCCATATTTTTGCCTTATCAACAGGTATATCATTATAAGGCGGTATTGGATAACACCTTTTATATCGGTGACGGTAGCATGAAGGTTCTGTTGGGATACCAACAGAACAGAAGAAAGGAGTATGAGGAAGATTATGATGACTACGGTCTGTATTTCCGTTTACACACGATAAACTATGATGTTCGCTATCTCTCTCCTGACATGTCTGGTTGGAAGATATCTACAGGTGTTAATGGAATGTATCAGAAATCAGAGAACTTAGGTTCTGAATACCTCGTACCTGCTTACAATCTCTTTGATGCTGGTATGTTCGCCACGACAACCAAATCCTTCGGTCGTCTGAATTTTAGTGGAGGTCTGCGTTTTGATGTCCGTCATCTACATAGTTACAGTCTTTACGAAGACGGGGAAGAACGTTTTACTGATTTCTCGCGGAATTTTAATGGCTTGACAGGTAGTGTTGGTATAACCTACGAATTGGCTAAGGAACTGGATCTGAAACTGAATATTTCCAGAGGGTTTAGAGCTCCGAACATAAGTGAGTTAGGCAGTAACGGTGAACATGAGGGTACGTTGCGCTACGAAATTGGAAATAAGGACCTTAAATCGGAGAAAAGTTGGCAGTTTGACCTAGGACTCGATTACTCATCAGCAATATTTTCAGCAGAGTTAGCACTATTTGCGAATTTTGTAAATGATTATATCTATTCTGCAAAGCTAGCCAATTCTGACGGTTCGGAAATACTCACAGAAGGATTAAGTACATACGGCTTTATGTCTGGTGATGCCCGTCTTTTAGGAGGTGAGATCTTATTAGACCTGCACCCTTTAAAGAAACTGCATTTTGAGAATACCTTGTCCTACGTTAATGCACAATTACTTGATCAACCAGAAGAGTCGAAATATCTGCCTCTTACACCAGCACCTCGATGGGTTTCGGAAGCAAAATATTATGTTATCAAGAATTCTAAAGGATGGTTGGATAATCTTTTCGTAAAGGTTGGCATGGACTTGAATTTTGAACAGAATCATTATTACGCTGCCAATAATACCGAAACAGCCACTCCTGCATACACGTTATGGAATGTGCAGATAGGAGGAGATGTAATGAGAAAAGGTAGTCGTTTCTGTTCCATATACTTTACTTGCGAGAATATAACCGATAAGGCATATCAGAATCATCTGAGCAGACTCAAATACTGTGATGTTAACACGGTAACTGGTCGTATGGGCGTTTATAATATGGGACGAAATTTCGGTATCAAGATAGTCTTTGGATAATCCCATTTTATCGTATTTTTGCAAGATAAATTTTGAGATATCGATTTCTTTCGTAATTTTGCAGATATAAACGAGCGAACATGCATATTATAAAGTATAGAGATGCTGTTCCGCAGATAGGTGAGAACTGTTTTTTAGCGGAAACGGCAACGGTGGTTGGGGATGTCACTATCGGTGACGAGTGTTCGATATGGTTTAATGCTGTTATCAGAGGTGATGTAAACAGCATTACTATCGGCAACAGAACGAACGTACAGGATAATGCCTGTGTACATGTTACGGGAGGTACGGGACCGACGGTGATAGGTGATGACGTGTCAATAGGTCACAACGCTGTTGTTCACGGTTGTACTATCCATAACGGTGCATTAATAGGCATGGGCGCTATCGTGCTGGATAAAGCTGAGATAGGGGAGGGTGCCATCATCGCTGCAGGTGCCGTAGTGTTACAAGGCACTAAGGTCGGAGCCCACGAAATCTGGGGCGGTATTCCTGCAAAATACATCAAGCCTGCATCTCCAGGACAAGCAGAGACTTTCGCACTGCATTATCTGGAAACGAAAAAAAATTATCTTAATTAATTGATAATTGATAGTTGAT
>Ga0065711_1012743_pt1 | contig 11335 bp, 14 predicted proteins | sample Hoacrofraction12_FD_59098 | JGI IMG/M metagenome (GOLD analysis project Ga0065711, IMG submission 59098) | Hoatzin crop microbial communities from Cojedes, Venezuela - Epithelial fraction 12 v2 (version 2) | ecosystem: Host-associated > Birds > Digestive system > Esophagus > Crop | place... | reverse complement strand
TTTTTTTTTTTTTTTTTGAAAGAGCTTAGCTGGGACACAGGCTGAGGGCTTTCAGTTAGGGAGGTGTCGGAGGTCGCTGTGTGGCGCGCTCGTGAAGCCTCACTCGTGTGTCCTATTTAACAGGCTGTGTTTTGCTCAGCGTCACCTCTGCCCTTTAGGAAAAGTGGGTCTGCGGGTGAGGAGGAGGGTGGAGGGGAGGCACTGGAGGAGGGTGAAGAAGTGGGACAGGGGCAAAGGGCGGCAAGGAACCCTGCTTAACTTCCCCGATGCTCCAGACGCGGTGAAAAGCAGCGAGATGCTGCTGTCTGCAGCCACGTACAGAGGCTCGTCCCTCGCCGCGGGGGTGACGGTGTTGCAGGGCTCGGTTTGCAGCTCGAGCCCCGGTCCTGGAGGCTGGGAGCGGGATGGAGGAGAGCAGCGGTGTGGGACCTTTGCGTGGATGTTCGTGCCGGGGCTGGGCCCGCTGCGCTGCATTCGCTGTGGTGCAGCGCTGGCCTCAGCCCTGGGCTCTGCGGGAGCTGGCAGCTCTTCACATAATTAAATTTCTTACACGCCGCAGCCCGTCACTAGCACAGGTATGGAAGCCTGAGCAAAGATGCCTAGAAACGTTACAGCCCTGCAGGCCAAGAGAGATGCTCCTGGTGCTGGCCGGAGCCCAGCTCTCTCTAGGAGGGAAGAGTACGTGTGTGGCATCCCTCCTCAGGCTGCGGAGCAGGGGGAGAGGAGGAAATCGGTGCTGGGCAAAGCTGCAGCTGCCCCTCCATCGCTCAGCATTGCTCCCCTCACCAGCACCAGAGCCGGGCAGAGAGCCCTGGCCTTGCTGCGGGCAGCCTGAACTATGCTGTTTCGCCCCGTGATCCCTCGTCGTCTGGTTTCGTAGCAAGAAATAGGTGAGGGGACGCTGCGAGCTGGGGGGAAAAAAGCGTAGCTGGGCCGAGGTGGCACAATCCCGAGCTCAGATGCGAAGACAAAGAAACCAAGCTGGCCTGTCTCGGTGCTCGGAGCTGCCTGGGTTGGAGTCATTTCACAGTCCTGGGGACTTGGACTTGCGGCGGTGGGTGGCTGGAGCTCCACGCTCCGCTGATCCGCCCTTCTCTGCGCGCAGTGCCTATAAAACCAGCCCCAAGGCCTCACCCGCGGATGCTTGGTCTGCCTTTATTTTGCCTCCCTGATGCCGCAGTGCAGGAGCGGGTGAGGAAGGGGCCACGCTTTTCCCCAGCGTCAGCCCCGTTTCAGCGCGTGCTTGGGAGTGTTTGCCCCCAAACGCAGGGCGAGCGCTCCCTGGAGCCCTGCCCGCAGCCGGCACAGGTGGCCAGCTCTCGGGTCCGGCTGGCTAAGCAGTTATTTGAAAGCATGTCTGACACTGCAGGATTTCTTCCTCTTAGGGGGAAGACACCCGGAGCGAAGGGCTGAAGTCAGCTCCAGACCACTGGTCAGATCTAAAGTGCGTAAGATCCTTTTTACCGACAAGGACTTTGCCCCCCTTCCCCTTTGCAGCTGACCCAGCGCACAGATGGGTCAGGGTCTCTTCTGGCTGTTACCCTCCCTGGTGTCCTAACGAGGGAAGGCTGTAAATGGCAAGTTCCCTGCCTGCTGAGATTTGCAGAGTGGGAGCGAGTTCAGCCTTAGCAGCCTGGGCTGGCGCCGAAGCAAGTGCTTCAACCTTGCACGCGGCGTTCTTGCTTATCTTCCCTTTTATTTCTGTCCTCCCTCTGCCTCTGTGTATTTTTCTAAGCACTGACCAGCTGGGCTTTGCTTTGGGAAAGGTGTGTTCACATCCCACACTGAGCTTTTGCTTGTCAGCACAGACACCGTGTTTACTCTTCTGACCTGTCTGCAGAGACACAGCCTGCTGTCTGCCAGGGCTAGGCAGCCCCTCTTCCTGGAGCAGGAGGGTGGCATCCCAGGCTGGCTGTGTCATGACCGGAATGTCACCGAGCATCGAGAGAGCGGAGGAGAACCGTGAGGACAGCAAGGAGCCCGAGGGCTGCGTCAGGCTTCCATTGCCTGTGGCCTTTGGCGCAGCACAGGCAGAGTTTTTAGCTCCTGCTGCACTTCAGATGGTCTTGTCCCTCCTTACCCACACGTGTGTAGATCCAGGACAGACTCACAGCCCTTCTGTGGTTGCCTGCTGCATTTGCACCTTGGGGTAGGATGGGGTCTGGCAGCTTAATTTTTCCCCTCTTTCTGATTAAGACGTGAGGCTAGAAGCTGGAGGGGATGGCTTCTGAGCTGGTGTGTAGCTCACCGCAGTCAAGTGCGTCCCACAGGGGAAAAGAAAGATTAGACGCTTGACCTTTGGCTGCCTTGACTGGGTAAACTGGCCCTAGCCTGCCCTGGGTCACGGCGGGGGAGTGGGAATGGCAGTTCTGGGAAACTGCGCGCGCTACCGGTGGTAGCTCCTGGGCTTTGCCAAGCTCAGCTGCCTCTCCTTGCCGCGGGCCAACTGTGCCAGCAAGCACCTCCGAGCCCTGCAGGAGCTCTTTGTGCCCGCTGGTGCAACGGTGCTGCGTTCAGCTAGCGGAGGAAGAGGAGAGCGGGTCAGCGGAGAAGCCGAACTCGCGCTGGTGGGGAGTGGTGGCAGAATGGGAGGTAGCAGTGCTAGCGCCAGTTTTTGCTCCTCGGCGATAGTGGCACTGTCTTCTCAGGAGCCACGGCCCCACGGGTGTGAAACATCTTTGTAGGACAGTTTCATGTGAAGCTCTCGGAGCATCAACATTTCCAGGAGAAAGCTTCTCGCTTTCCCAGCAACGCTATTTTCTGCAGACGGCTCATTTTCACAGGGTGGGTGATGCTGGTGTCATGAAATGTTGGTTGACAATATTTTTTGCTCTGCGCAGATTGAAAAAGAAAAACAAACCAAACAAACCAAGCGAGTGATTCACAACCACCTCCTGTTGCGAGAGCGTGACACAAAACCAACAGGCATGGGTGAACTAAAAGTTGTGGCTGCTTCACAGATTTGCTCAGGGCTGCGAAAGAGAGCCAGATGCAAGTTGCTGACCCCGCTGCCCAGCTCTTTGCCGGCCCTCAGGCTGAATCAGGGTCAGAAGAGCAGAAAATTGGCCTGGGAAGGTTTTCTGTAGTAGATGCAGTCCGTCTCGGTGCCTTGAAGCAGGACAAACTAAACCCAAGCCTGAGTACTTGAGTACAAACTATAAGTACTGAGTCCAAGATGCTTTTTAAAGAAGCTTGTATCCAGAAAAAGGACTGGAAGGTGAGCTGGAGGGAGGAAATTGCTGGTTTTGCAGCCGGCTCTCTCCTGTTGAGCTACATCCTATGGTGTGCAGCTATTCTTGCTTGCTCCAAGAATAGGACTTGTTCCTCGTGTTGGGCGCTCCTCTCTTTTCAGTCCCAGCTCCACCCGGTGTCGTAGGCTGCGTCCGGTGACCGGTGTGACAGAGGAATGCTGTAAGACTGCCACGGGAGCTGGCTGCGGAAGCATCTAGCAGCTCTACTAACTTCAGAGATACTTAAGTCTGGAGCTACGGACTTCGCGTAATAAACCTAATATTGCCTTTAATGACAGCTCTGCTTCTCTAGTGCTATAAATACTCAGTTCCCAGTTAGAACCCTGTTGACTGGTGTCAGCATCCTCCTGCAGCAATGACTCAACATCCAATTACCCACTTGGGTTAAATTATTCCCCTTTATTGGGCATGCATGGACCGGGAGGGAGATGGCGTCACAACTTTAAGGAGCTGGAGAAGCTTCCTTGGGGAATGCATGGACAGTCCCAGCCAGAGACCTGCCCTCGGGCTGCTCACAACAGTCCTGGCTGCGGGCTTGCTCGTATCTCGGATAATGCAAGTTTTGGAAAGTCTGGGTGTCTGGTTTCAAATGTCTTGGAGTGTAACGCGGTGGTTTGGCTTGCCAAGTCTGAGTAAGGCAGTGCTGCAGCCAACGATGGGCACGAGAAGAATGGATATTGTGTGTTCCTGCTGGCGGGGGTCAAGCGGGCAGAAAGGGGGTGCCAGGAAGGTCAGCATGGCCTTCCCCAGCACAAACCCAGAAGGCTGCAGGGCTGAGACCCAGCTGACGTTTGTTACAGGGGCGGGAAGCCTACAGCAGCGGGTAGGAGGGCTGCGGAGAGCACGCCGGGGCCCTTCCTGATCTGGCGAGAAAGTCCCCTCGCTGCGTGCGTAATCTCATCCCTTTTCTGCAGGGGAACTGAAACTTCATCCTCTCTGCAGAGCCGCAGATCTCTCTGCCCACCTGGAAACCTCTGCAGAGGCCGGGGGCTCTGCTGGGGGCTGCACAGGTCCCCTTGCCCTGTGTCCACCTCCTGCCTCGCCTCCCGGGGCTGGGAGGAGAGGGCAAGCGCCCGAGAAGGGTTTCTCTAACCAGCGGTAGGGCGATGGGAGATGGCTGCCAATTAAGCTAAAAGGTAAAGCGGCTGCGTTGCTGGTGAATGCTCAGAGAGGTGCTCCAGGCGATTTTTATCCTGGAAAGCTTTTTAAGATAAATCAGTCTCTGGAAACTGGTCTTGCTAGTGGGAGGGGCAGCCGTGTGCTCCAGATAGCAGCTCTCTCGCTAAAACCATCCTTTTGTTGTTCTGCCGTTGTTCCAGTGACCGTAGAATAAAATACCATAATCGCAGGGCAAAGTTCCCTAGCTCCCAGAAGGAACATCGCACGGCTCGGGACCGTCGTTACGGAGGACGGCTTTTGGAAAGTAACAAAACCTGGCTCTAAATTTAGCACCCGCGAGCCGTAGGGTGCAGCCAGCGGCTCGGTTTCAGGGCTGGTAGGGAAAAATGTACCTGCTAGATGACAAGCTGCGCCTGCGAAACCAAAGGCTCTGGACTCGCCTCGCAGCGGCACAGCCTTCAGTGCTGCAGAATTCTGGGAGGGGGGAGCGTGCGGGGCGGGCAGGGGACATCGGCAGTGCGTTCGCATGCATGTGAGAGGCACAGCAGCGTTTTCTGTAGTAATATGTGGTTTAAAAAGGAGAAACCCATCTTTCTTGGCACGCGAAACGCTCCGGTTTGAGCCTTCCGAGCCCCGCAGCGCTGCCTGTGCTCACGGAGCCCTGCCTGACGGCAGAACCTTTGGATTCAAGGCTCGGTGCTCCCTGGCTGCAGGTTGGGGCTCCCTTTTGCTGCTTGCTGAGTGGGCATTTGGGACCGCTGCCGGCTCCGGCTCGGAGGCCCCTAGCAGAGGGGATATAGGCTGCAGAGCTCTCGGAGGAGCTGCTGAGCAGTCGTGCCCATGCCCAGCAGCTGAGTTACCAAACTGAGAGCTTTTTTTCCTCTTTCCTCCTGCCCTCACTCGCCCCTGCGCTAAATGCTGCTGCCTGCTGCCAAGACACTCCGGAGCTTACCAGAAATAGAGTGGAGATCATTAGCGCGCCAGAATATTTGCCTTCTGTAGCAAGGCAAATACTCTGTAACTCTCAAAAAGCAGATTTGTCTAGGTAGAGTGTACTCTGCGAGCTGGAGCCGTTCCCCTGTGCTAGCGCGGTGCTCCTGGGTGTTTGGGTTGTGCACAGGCTGAGTGCTTTTGTAGGAGATATCCCCGACAGCGTGGGCCAAATCGCTTCCTCGGCTCTGGATTTGCCGTTGATGGCGGGGCTCTCTCGAGGGCCGCAGAAAGCAGCTGCACGAACACTCGGCGGTTGCAGGGTCTTTGGGAGTGGGTGGGGGAAAAAGCCAAAGAAAAGGCAAGCGGCAGCGTGTGGTGGCTGCAGGGAACGTAGCTTGGCTGAGGGTAGACAAGTCCTGCTGCGGAGAGGATGCCGCTGTTACCGATACATCCATGGCCTTGCTCTTCCCTTTGGAGGGTGCTTAGAGGGAGTCGGAAGCAGCAGGGAGGGGGGTGAGAAAAGACAGCGTGAGGTTTCTTGGCAGATGAGTAAATTCTGCTTGTCTCCAAACTGTCTTGGGGGAGAGACAGGATGAGAAATACTGAACAGATTAAACCCGTCACTCCGGCTTGCCGCAGACTCAAAATCAGAAAGAGGAGTGAAATGTGTAGCGCGATTGGGTTGGGGTTTGAGTAACACATGCATGAGTTACCCCATGCATCAGTACAGGCTTGAGGCGGACCTGCTGCAGAGCTGCTCTGTGGAGAAGGACCTGGATGTCCTGGTGGACGACAGGTTGACCATGAGCCAGCAGTGTGCTCTGGCTGCCAAGAAAGACAATGGCATTCTGGGGTGCATCAAGAGGAGTGTGGCCAGCAGGTCGAGGGAGGTTCTCCTTCCCCTCTACACTGCCCTGGTGAGGCCTCATCTGGAGTACTGTGTCCACTTCTGGGCTTCCCAGTTCAAGAGAGATGAGGAGCTACTGGAGAGAGTCCAGTGCAGGGCTCCGAGGATGATGAGGAGACTGGAGCATCTCTCCTATGAGGAGAGGCTGAGGGAGCTGGGCTTGTTCAGCCTGGAGAAGAGAAGGCTGAGAGGGGACCTTCGAAATGCCTCTAAATATCTGCAGGGTGGGTGTCAGGAGGACGGGGCCAGACTCTTTCCAGTGGTACCCAGCAACAGGACAAGGGGCCATGGGCACAAACTGAAGCAGAGGAAGCTCCAGCTGAAGATGAGGAAGAACTTCTTCCCTCTGAGGGTGACAGAGACCTGGCCCAGGCTGCCCAGGAAGGTTGTGGAGTCTCCTTCTCTGGAGATATTCAAGCCCCGCATGGACGCGATGCTGTGCAGCCTGCTCTGGGTGACCCTGCTTCGGCAGGGGGTTGGACTGGGTGACCCACAGAGGTCCCTTGCAACCCCAAACATTCTGTGATTCTGCAACGTGGGCTCCCCAGCTGCACGTCTCCCCTCCGCGCTGTCACACCTCGCACGGACCCCTTAGCAAGGGCTCGGGGTGATAGGTCCTCCCGAGCCTCTCCAACCTCCCGTGGGTTCCCCGTGCTGCCCAGAGCTGGGCTCACTGGTTCTCCACGCTGACGATGATGGTCACAGAAGGAAAATGAAAAGGAGAGCAGCACGCAGCCCGAGCCCTTGCTCTTAGTTCTGCTGCTTTCGGGAACCGCAACGTTTCCTACAGGATGGAGGGCATGGGAAGATTACTGTCAGAGCTTTTTACCCGCCGTGGGCTGATGAGAAAACACATTGTCTGGACTGGGAAACCGTTTTGCTTACTCTATCCTTTCTGGGCACACACATGCACTCGGGATGTGCCTGTGGGAGTGCCTGGCTAAAGCAAAGGCAGCTGCTCTGGCCTCAGCGTTGCTGTCCTACCTGGCCAGTGCCCGTCCCTGCCCCGGCGGGTGACACTCCCTTGGGTATGAAACATGTGGGGGGTGACTGATGCCTGCCGCAGGGCTCGTTTGATCGGCTTGTTTGATCAGCTTTCCAGACCCTGCCCTCCCCAGAGCTGCTGGTGACAGCTCTGGGGCTCCAGCAGTGGGTGCCAGAAGTGAGTTGTAGCGGTGTTTCATGGCGGTTTTGCTGCTCGCACTGTGCGCTCGGGGCAGGGAGAGATCTAAGCAGCGTGGCTGCCGTGTAAAGCTCTGGGGGTGGGCACGGGCATGAGCTGGTCCCTAGGAGAGCATGGAGGTCTTTAAGGAGCAGGAAACACGTGTCTCTGGGCCTGCTTCAGCAAGAGACATTTTTAGCACTCTCTCTGGTTGCCTGGTTTCCGCTGCTGCTCCCCAATGCCTAGACTAATACCGCAGAGGAGTTTTGGGGGAATCCCTGCAAGCATCCTGAAAAGAAGGCAGGGGAGAGGGGAAGGCAGGCAGCACAAACCCCTGCTGGGACGTGCCAGGCACCAGGCCGATGGGCACCAGCTCGTGGCCGTGCTCCCAGACTGCTGCATCGTGCCGCGCTGAATAGGCAGGGGACAGGGAGGGAGTGAAGGAGGGACGGGGATGATATTTTGCTCTCTCTGGAGAGAGTTCTTAGGGGTCCGGGATGGGACTGTGTTGGTTCTGCTCCTCTTTGCTTTCTTAGAGAGATGACTGACGTTGGAGCGTGGGTTGAACCGAAGTGGTGCGGAGCAATGTTCCCCTAGGGCTGATCCTTCAGCCTGTGCTCTGCGTTCCCAGCGCCAAGAGGTGGCTGGAAGGGTCCCGGCTCCCGGGGCTGCAGCCAAACCCCTCGGCAGCGTGCTGGCAGTGTAAGCCGGGGAGAGGAGGGACCTACGGGCCAGGTTTTTTCGTGAGCAATGAGAAGGAAGTGGTTTCTCGCATTGTATTGCCGTTTCACCCCTTTCTCAGAAACCCCTCCAGCAAAAGCGTGTCGTTTTCCACGAGTCATGCTGGAGACCTTGCAGCTCACCACCCATCAGTTACTCCGCGGCAGGTCAGAACAGCCCCCTGAGAGCAGCCCTCCTGGGTCATCCCATCTAGGGACAAATCGTTCCTATCAAAAACCCCTGTTTCTGCAGGACCTGCCGTGTCCCAGGAGCCCGTCAGACTTCTCGAGGCATCCCTCCCCTGGGAAGAGGGCGGCTGCCGGGTGAGCGGGGCTCTGGGGTGCACCTCCCCAGCCTGGCTGCGGTTTCCTTGTGTCACATTGCTCCCTTCGGGCGCAGTCACGGAGGAAGGAAAATCTAGCCACTCAGAGAGCACAGCAGCTCCCCGGAGGCATACTTCCTCCTTCCGAAATGTCTCAACTTGGGAATTTATAGAACATCTGAAAAAAAAAATGAAAATGGTGCTTGGCTTCTTGCCGTCATCCGTGGTGGACCTGGGGAGACAGATGGCGCGTGGCTCTTGGATGGGAGCGGTGTGGTTCAGTCCAGCCCTTCTCCCAGGGATGGAGGGGGCCTGTGGGGGGTCTCCATCCCTCTGGGGTGGGTGCTGCCACCTCCCGTGCTGCCCTTAGAGGGGACGGTCTGCTGGTGAGGCTTCTCGGCTGGTATCTGGCCAAGCAGGTAGGAAATCCGGAGGATGTTCTCCCATTCTCGCCTCGGGGAATAGTGAAACTGGAACTGCGCTGCGGAGTGATGCCGGAGCCGGAGCACGAGTTCTGACCCCAGACTGGGTGACTAAGGCAGTGGGCCTGAATCAAATTCCTGGCCTTTAAAGGCAAGCGGTCAGTCTGCCCGTGCTGGGCTCGTCATGCATCCCGTGTGTGCTGGGGGAGAGGAAGAGGGGTTGCTGTCATCGAGTTGAGACCGCCAAAAGCGGGGTGAGGTGCAGGAGCCTGGAGCACATCAGTCAGCGCTGACTCACGGCCGGGCCTGGATCGCTGGGAGGTGAGGGCTCCTGGCAGAGGTGGAGGGGACCCCCCACCCCACCTGGCATTGCCAGTGCCTGAGTCAGCATCGAGAAGGCAGCTTCTCCTTCTGCCGTCAGAGCCGATCCGGGCAGACTGCAGCAGAGACCTGCTGCTATCAAGGTCATAATCTGTTTGGTCTGTTCAATAAGGAAGGAAGAAATAAAACCTGGGAAATGAGAAATTGTTTGGAGAGGGAGGGAAGCAGGAAAGGATCCGATCAGAGCCGTCATTCAGGCAGGAGCGTGCCCGCTGTCAGACCTCCAGGCAGCGGAGTGGGTGGCAGTGTCGTTGGCGTCGTGCTGGGGACGGTAGGACGCGTGACAGCGATGACTGACAGTGTTGTAACAGCAAGAAGAGTCCCCAGGGCTGCCGGCTGGGTTGCCCGGCGTCGGGGAGCATGGCGGCACCGGAGCCTCAGTTGTGTTCGCCGGGGCATCAGCACTGTGCTGGTTTAAATCCCGGTTTAAATCCCGGTTTGCCATCTGGCGGTTGGCCCAGCCCTGCGTCCCCATCACACGGCAGTTGCAGGAGGGTTTGGGAGAGCACTGGCAGCTTGGCTAAAGGAGCTTGCCCCGCTGAGGGCAGCACAGGCCCTGTGGTGGGGAGTGGGTAATGCCAGGGAGCAGGCAAGCCCCCCGCCCTGCCTGCTTTCCCTGCTTGGTGTTCCAGCGGGGGGGCCTGCTTAGCAAGGGGTTTATGAGCAGCAAGTAAAGGATCTGCCTCTCGTCTGCGTCGGCGCCGCTCCTGAGAAGCAACGGCTTCTTATCTCGTCCTCCTTCCCTTTTTATTTTTGACAAGTTTTATTTCGGTTCCTTATTGTAAATGCTGGTGCCGGAGCAGATTTGAACCATCCCCTCCACTTTAGGGAGACCTAGTCCTCCCCCAGCATCACTGAATCGGCGACCCACAAAGACTCGCCGGGTGCCGAGAGCTGTGCGAGCCGGTGACTAAGCTGAGCGTCTGGGATGCTGGAGCGGCTGCCAGGCTGGGGAAGAGCGGGGTGCGGAGGAGAGAAGGACAGCCGTAGCTGAATCAGCCCTCCAGCCGGGATGAGAGCTGGGTGGTTGAGTCTGCCTGCGACGAGGCAGCGTGCCCACGCTGCTGCTCTGGTTGGACATCTGTTCTGGAGGTGGGGGGCACGCTGTCCCCCTGCGCAAAGCTCTGGGATGCTCTGGGAGCCCCACCTCGTCACGGTGCCGGGGAGAGCCAGGCTCTGCCCAGGCTCTTGGTGCCCTTCTGAAGGGGCTCCGGAGAGCCCTTTGGTGGGTCCCAAAGGTGGATTTGCCCAAGCTGTGCCGAGGGACGCAGGCCTGTTTCACCCTGTCAGATGGCGAGTGGGATTGCTTCATCTGTTATCTGTGTTGCTCCGTGTGTTTAGGATGGGTCTCTCTGCCCTCATCTCATCCAGAGCATCTCCCTCTTCGTTTCCCTCCTTCTCCATTACCTCACCCTGCAGGCATCCTTCCGAGAGGCACGGGGCTCCCTCCTCCCTCATTTAGTGTTATTCCTCTTCTTCAGCCTGGTGTGGTGCTCTCCATCTCGCTTGCGAAGCACAAAGCTGCCCTTTCTCCCATTCATTCCTCCGGCCCGGGGTTCGCCTTGCAATTGACAATTGTGCCATTGATTTGCGCTCTGGCGGTGGGGTTTGCAGTAAATGCCAGGCGAAGGAGCTCGGCGGGGTTAACGAGGCTCTGGAAATGAGGCTTGTGTCTTCTGAAGCCCTGGGCTGGCTTTCGGAGGGAGGCTGGTGGCAGGGTCGTGCCTTCCCCCTTCCAAGGGTGCGAGCCTTTCTTTGCGGTGTCAAAAGCAGCCTTGGGCTTGCTAGGAGAGAGGCATGTCTCCTTCTCTGGGGGCCGTTAGATCACAGAATCACAGAATGTTCGGGGTTGGAAGGGACCTCTGTGGGTCACCCAGCCCAACCCCCTGCCGAAGCAGGGTCACCCAGAGCGGGCTGCACAGGACCTTGTCCAGGCGGGTCTGGAATATCTCCAGAGAAGGAGACTCCACAACCTCCCTGAGCAGCCTGGGCCAGGTCTCTGTCACCTTCAGAGGGAAGAAGTTCTTCCTCATCTTCAGCTGGAGCTTCCTCTGCTTCAGTTTGTGCCCGTTGCCCCTTGTCCTGTCACTGGGCACCACTGAAAAGAGTCTGGCCCCG
>Ga0065711_1009277_pt1 | contig 11335 bp, 1 predicted proteins | sample Hoacrofraction12_FD_59098 | JGI IMG/M metagenome (GOLD analysis project Ga0065711, IMG submission 59098) | Hoatzin crop microbial communities from Cojedes, Venezuela - Epithelial fraction 12 v2 (version 2) | ecosystem: Host-associated > Birds > Digestive system > Esophagus > Crop | place... | reverse complement strand
AGGGTGGTGAGGCCCTGGAACAGGTTGCCCAGAGAAGCTGTGGCTGCCCCCTCCCTGGCAGTGTTCAAGGCCAGGCTGGACGGGGCTTTGAGCACCCTGCTCTGGTGGAAGGGGTCCCTGCCCATGGCAGGGGGGTTGGAATGGGATGATCTATAAGGTTCCTCCTAACCCAAACCATTCTGATTATGTGATTCTATAAAATTAGTAACTTTTGACAGATTTATGGGTGAAGTGCTTCCTCTTTGAATGTTCACAAGGGGGCCTCAGACGACTTGATGCCAACCCTGGTAATTATACTGTGAGAGCATGGGTGTGAGTAGTTTCCACAGTACTGTGATGCAATTTCTTGGATCCATGTTAGAGTAAATAAAGCTCCAATGCAATTATCTGAGATGACTTCAGTGTCTGTGTAAAACACAGATTTGAAAAATGTTCTTACTTCACTAAATTATTTATGCAGGTACAATGACATTAAAATGAATAACAATTAGAGCAGCACTATATTCCCTTTTCCTGTATTTCCTCTTCCACTGTGAGCAAAACAGAACAGCATCTAAGGAGAAAAGCTCTTTTCTCTCTTTGCTTTGCTTAGGAAAACAAAATTTTAAGGAGAATCCCTCAGAAAATGCACACAAGTGAAGTAAGGACAGTTTTGACTCCATGCTATCTCTTCAGAATGTTACCTATGCCATATGGTTTAGTGTTGCTAGAAGAGGAGACAAACACACACACATCCAGGCAAAAAGAGCCCCACATAAATGTAACAGAGTGCCAAAAATACTTCTTACATAAATCTGATCAGAGAGTAGATATATATGTTATTTCTATAGTTTTTATTTTATATCTGGTTTAACCACAGATTATTTAAGAAAATGTTCTCTCTTTTGTAATAACATAAAAATTAAAAAATTATCCTACGTAAGGAACATCCATTCGAGCCTTTTAAATGCGGGAATCACTTTGATCCAATGCTGATTTGAGGTACAATTCTGGTGTCACCAAGTCAATGAAATTTTTCCTATTGCTCACAATGAGCACAAGCTGTCTTCTTTCTGCAGCAGAACCACCTTCTTGTGTTCAAGTCTCCGAGTGCACTTAAGCCTCTGCATTCGCCTCTGCATTTCTAGCTGCTCTAATCTCATTTCAGCTTTTAGCATGCTGTTCAGTCTTCATGGTTTCTGTCCCCTTCTGCCTCCCTTCTTGCCACTTAAGAGTTAAGGAAATAACTTCCATCTTTTCTTCCTTCAAATCTCTCCTTAATTTTACTTACTGCTTGCATCCATTTCATTTCAGTCTGTTTAGTCAAGGTTTTGTGCGTGAGCTCCCATCAGTTTAAAGCTTGGGACTCTAGTTCTACTTAGGGCAAGGTGAACTACTGTGTCTTCTATCCATTTTTAAAACAGTAAATAAAACTGTTTGTACTGCCTTCCTGGCCACTGCACTGCAGTTTAGTACAACCTGTTGCCAAGCAATAGAAGGTAAACCAGAGAAATCACATTTTTGCCAGAGTACACTACATCTGTACCACTAAGTCAAACAGGGCAAAGGCATGGACTCATACGCTGGCACCTGATCTTCCACACTTTCAAACTGTTATCGTGGTTCATGGTATGACTTTGCCCACGCACACTCTCCCAAGGAATGCAGGATATGTCTGAGGGGCATCAACTACAGACACAAGCCAGGTCAGGCCAGTTGGTCTCAGGACTAGAAAGACCACAGATTGTTTTACTTACTAGCAAAGAGATACCACAGATAGTTACACAAGTCTTTCCAACTGTTTAGTTAAGCAAACTCTAAGTTAAAGTGGTGTAACTGTCATTAAATCATTCTTTCCTCCTCTCTCTTCCCTACAACTGTTTCCTCCCTCAGAAAAAAATATACAGAAAAACAACTGACAACAACAGAGCATCACAGAAAAATGCAAAATAGTAATATGAAAATAACAGTGGCAAGAGAATTCTTATTCAGACAGATAGGACAAATACAGGAAGCATCTTCAGACACAGAAGTAGAAGACTCGTGGTTGTTGGTCTGTGACATTTTGCGGTGTCCCCTGGGAAGGATTTCCTCAATGTAAGAAGCGAGAGACATTTTCTACACTGTACCCAGCGTGACACTTGTGTTTGAAGACATAAAACTCTGCAGGGATCCCAGCCACCGGCAGCTACACCGGGCCCTCCCCTTCTGCCAAATTTCACATCCGTGACTTTTCAATTAGATTATAAACTGCTCGGCTTTGCTTTTCTTTGCAAAGCACTCGGCAGGCTTTTACTGACACCTGCATTAACTGTATCTATTTAAAAGAGGCATGTTACTTTGTAAAGGACAACATTTGCCTCCAGACAAAGAGCTCCCGCACCTCAAGTCTCCCTCACTGACCTAACTGGATATTCAAGTGTGACTTTAAGTGTTCCAGATGCGTCCTTCACATAAAGGTGAACTTTATTCAGGACCACCTGCCTAAGTTCTGCTCATTCCTCTGGACCACCCTATTTTGACTCCGCTTCCTGTTTATTGATGTTAAAAGGACTTTTACGTGGGGAAATAATAAAAAGAGAAATCCAGAAAAACCCCAGCTTTTTCTAAAGGAGGTGGGCCATTTATATGAAGATTTATTTAGGATGATGGGACAGTGATGGAACACAGAGTCCTTAAGTTGTATCATCCATTTCCTTTTCATAACATACTTTCTTTAGTTTCCATTAAGGGGTATGACTAAATCACCTGTGTTTATATAAATAACAGAAATACAGAACATGTTCAGGTGAATTGAACAAAACGATGAGAATGCCATTTTGCTTGTGTGACATTAGCACTATGTAATTCTTCCTGATTATTCAAATGAATTATTAGAAGTCAAGGTACAAATATATGAAGGACTTCTCCTCAGAGGAATAGCTATAGGTAAAGGCTAGAACATACCTGAACATACCATGTCATACGGATATATCGTATCTGGATAAGTGAGGGAAAGCAAGCATTTCATGTTTTTACTTTAAAAAAAGTTTTCTTCGTCTTTTTTGGTATAGAACAAACTTCTCATGATGGTGAAGAAGAGGAAGACATTGTCATTGATATTTACATTCTGATTTAGATCCCTGTTCTGCGTCTGTCATCCTGGGCTCGATTACAAGGTCACCATAGTCAACAGAAAGATTTGTGCCCCCTTTTCCATGTTTGGAATTTTCCAAATGCACACATAGATACATCAAACAATATTTATTCAATTTAAATCTGTTGTGATGAATCTAGAAAGGTTTCTTTCTATGTGGGCTCTCTCATTGTACCAGTACTGAAAAGACAACTCATGCAGGGAACTAGTGAGAACTTCATCTCTTGCAACATTCAATACTCACTTAGTAGTGAGGGACAGGAGGAGGAAAAGAAGGTGGTTTCCAAAAGGTTTCTTCTGCAGAGCTTCATCTCCCTGAGCACCCGCTATAGTCAGCAGAAACGAACTCCATCACGGGGGTGCCCAGGGAACATAAATTAGGAAGCTGCTCTGAATCCTGCACTGGAAGATTTTCTCTCCCTCTATCTCCTTACACAGAGGTAGCTTATGGAGTAGCTTACAGAGGCAAAGTCTCCGAAAACCCATGAAACGATACTTTTCAGGGAACCAGTCCTTTAGCAGCTGTTAGCCAATGACAGAATCGGGTAACTAAAATTCCTTTCCTAATCCCCAAATTATTTTTTTTTCCTTAATTATTAGTATTATTTTTTTGACAGCCTCTTAATAGTACAGTTTTCCTAAGGCAGTTAATTTCCCATCATTTTCATTAATGTGTTCCTCCCTGGTTTTAATAGAGAACTAAATTAAAGTTTACTTCTTTTTTTGACACTCCTATTGTTAACAATTCCAGCACAAATCTGGGATGGGGTTTGTGCTCTGCCCTCTCTCTCTCTCTCAGGCACCCTCTGCTGGTCTTCCCACAGCAAAACACAAAATATCAGAGAATTTTCATTACCAAGCAATGTTTTTAAGAGAAAAATTCAGATTTCTGTTTCTAAACCTTTTACTATCAGAATATAAATTATAAAGAAGATCAGCTTTGGGGCCGTAAACTGAGGATGGAGGGATTTTTTTTTAATGAATTCAAGAAAATAATTGCATAATCAAGCATGTGAACCTGTGGAATTTCTCAGGCAAAAAGTCCAAAAGTGAACATGGCCTAAAAAGCTGATCACAGTCTGACCTGGCTCTTAGCAGAACCCTGTGATTGGCATTAATGAAGATATTATGCAAGGAGTTCTAGAAGCATACACTGCTGGGGACTGTTTTTCTTCTGCGTATCTCGGTTAACAAAAGTGATTGGCAGCAGTCCTGCATCGATAGCACGTATTTTAAGGAGGTAAAGATGTAAGGACACACAGTGGCTACATATCAGCTTCCTTTCAAGCAACACCATAAACAGAGAGCTGATCTAATTCTTGATCTGGAAAAATCCCTGGATGTCAGAGAAGTAAACAGGAGCATAGCGTTTTCTTAATCAGCTGGAGGACAGGACATGCTGGTGTTGGGAGAGGGTAAGTTTGGTGCACCTGGTACTCCAACAGTCCCTTTCTGGTAATCAAAATCAAGAAAAAGTGGCTCTAAGACTGCTCTAACTACTACCGACATCTACAAAAGTTTCCTGCGCTGCCCAGGATCAGGCAGATGTGGGTCTGTCAGGAAGCTGGCCCTGTTCTTCCTCCAAGTTGTATAGGATGGTGTGCTACAGGAACACAAAGCCAGGAGGTGTATGCGATTTGGTGAGCATTTCGCCTGTCCCACTTTCCAAAGTCAACTTTTAATTGACATCAAGCCTCAGTGCAAGCAGCAGGGTGCTTTGTTGAGGATCCATCAGCTTTCTGTGTATGGTAGCACAGGTGACAACCCAGAGAGGTTCAGGAGAGCCAGAAAATAGAGTAACATTTTTTTTTGCATAGCTGAGTTTTGTAATGATGTTAAAAAGCATTTTATATGACACAGCAACAGGTAAGATTGTATTTAAATCAAAGCTATGTCAGCAGCCGCTTGTTACCTTTCCTGGATAAGTAAATTCTTCAATGTAGTGGAGAAAGTGCAGTGCAGGGCCACCAAGATGAAGAGAGACTTAGAGAACTGTCTTTGTTCAGCTGGGACCAGGACAAGGGGAGATTTTATTGCTGTCTTCAACTGCAGACTCTTTTCAGAGGTACGTACCAGTAAGACAAGAGACAACAGACACAAATTGCATCACAGGAAATGCTGATTTGAAACACAGAAACAGGTGCCCAGAGAGGTGGAATTTCCATCCTCAAAGATATTCAGAACTCCACTGGACAAAGAACTGAGCAACCCCATCTTGTTGGACCTGCTTTGAGCCAGGGGTTGAACTAGATGACCCCCAGAAGTCCCTTCGAACCAAAATAACTCTGATTTTATGATAAATGACTACTGTATCACTAATCCAGCTTAAACTGATGAAAGTCATTTTGACAGCACCAATGCTTCCCCAAGCAAATAAGAACTTTAAACCCAACCCAGACTCACCGAAGTCAGTGAGTTTCTTGAGTTTAACCTGAAATGCATTGGATCAACTTCACCGCTTTTAGGATTTGTGTTCAAAAAAGATCCTAAACTTCATTTTTCTAGACTGCGTTAGAAATTGCATCAGGGTGGTGCTGGTTTTACTGCGGGTTTCTCAATAGGTTGCTTTCACAGCGAGATGAGAATGAAGCATTCCACAATCGCTATCTTTGAGTATTCCCAATGTCTCCCTAGAGAGTCAGCAGCAGAATGAAGTGTTTGCTCGGTGCTCTGAAGGTACGTGACTTCGCTTTTCAGTTTGCACTTGCAGGAAAATTCCTATTTGCTAACTGTTATTGGTAATGAGCCTCTCATCTGACTTGGGTTCAGCTCAGGTCAACTGCTGCTTTCATGTTGAGACACTGCCTATGTTAATTGAAATTTATGTCATAGAATGGCAATCTTGTGACCTCTGTAGAGTGAGCTAATGATTCCAATCCTGTTTTCAGCAGGCTGCTGTGAATTAACATCACCAATGCTCTCCCTTTTTCACCTCATCATTTTTCTTGTCTTTGTAAGACAAGCTTTTTTCTTCTTTCTTGTCTTCTCTCTTACAAGGGATTATATTATTTATTTTGAACATGAAGCAGACTAAAACAGCACAAGGGACTAATTAGAATATGACACAATAAATGTCAAGTACTAGCCAATTATTTTGATTATTCCCATAGAGGTAAAAAAATGCAAAAATGAAGCGTGTTTGTAAAAACGTAATGTATGCCTTTCCACACAAATATAATGGAAACATAGATTTATCTTAATAAATACATGCATGATATACTATGATGAATGAAAACAAGCAAGAAAGTAAACATATTTCAATTCCTTAAAAGAAATCACATTCCCAAATCTCTCAAAAAGTAGTTGGACTCCTAATCCATTGGATTAACTGAAATTTCTGGAGAAGGAAGGCTACCTTTTCGTTTAGTGTGGAGACTCGGATTATCTCCAAGGAGCATCCACGTTTTGAGTAATACCTTGATACTACGCAGCACCACATTACTTGCACTTAAATGTTCTACAAAAGATCTTATGCTAATGCGATCTCCAATATGAGATTTTCCTTCCCTGATAGGTTCCTCCTGCTGAAGCTCTGAGCTTGAACTGCACCAGAAGCAGTTTCTTTTCTCAGCGGCCCTTATTGCTTTGCTAATATTTCATTCTGCACCATCCCCAAAGAAACATAACACCATCGTGGAGGGGCCAGCGTTGTCATAAAATGATAAAAATCCAAATTACTACTTGTTTTCCTTTCCTACAAAAAAATCACATATAGCTTATGATCTCATGTCTGTATTTACCATGTCCATTATGCCAGCAAACATGAAACAATGTATTTACTTCTTACAGCCATACCACATCAGAACCTATGTAATGAAACTAAATTTAAACTTCAGTTATGTTGTCAACTAAAGAAGGCATACACGGCAAAATCCAGCTCCAGAACAGAATTATCCTTTAGATCCTGGACTCTCCAGAATCCTTGGTAATGCTGAAAACCTATTTTACAAAATACTATGCAATGTTCAGATTTCAAATACCTCCACATCTTGGCTATTTGATTCTGACCTGTCGCTTTTAATTTAACTGTTTAATTGACCCAAAAAAATGATCTCCTCAGCTGTGTCCCAGCTAACAGGCTTGTTAAAAGAGACAATAGATTAAACAGATTTATATGAATGGATGTAGCAAAAAAGTAAGTTGTGTTTGATTGTACAAAGAAGACAACTAGATCCAGCTATTTAAAGAAGAAAAGGACTAGTAACACAAAAAATGGAGTTTACAGAATATAAATCTTATCCTTTCATCAGAACTAATCTACTTCACATCTAGAAATTCCAGTCTTTATCAAATTACAGAATCTCTTTCTTGAATGTTAATAATTATAAAACTCTAAGAGCCTCATAAGACTCTGGATGACTCAGTATGAAGTATTCTTATGCATCAACAGTCTGACATGTAATTTTAGTTGTGATTGCTAAGCTAAGTTTTAGGTTAAACAACTGACAATTGTAGGCAGGCCCATGAAAATTGGCTGGGCTAACAGCCATTTTTACAACATGCTAATGACTAAGGGTTTGATCCTGCAACGCTGAGGTCAATGGCAGCTTTGTCACTGACTGCAGTGAAGATACAGGCCTTCATGCACGGACTGCTAATAGCAACTGAGAACAGCGACTTACATTTACCCTCGCATTTTTAAAACAGAAGAACCATCTAATGAATGGAATAGGCTGAAGCCTAGCTGATAAAATATTCTGGTTGTTCTCTACTTCACAGCTTGTCTTACAGCAAAAGAAGATCTTGTCAAGAAAACTAAACTTTCAGCAACTGAACACAAAGATGTTGTAAGTACCCACCGCTGACAGGTGAAGATCCAGTGAAGTCTATCTCCCTCGGGTTGGAAGGAACCATAGAAAGGTATCTGTGCGGGAGCCCTGGCGTGGGGGAATTCGACCCAGCCTTTAGACTACTTCAACTTGTGTTTGCTACTAACGTTGCTTTACACTGTTTCATGGGTTTTGTGCTGAAGAGTGATGCGGATGGTCCCAGTGAGACCATTTACATCAGATCATCGTGAATCCTGCAGACAGCACAGGGGACAAAATGAATTGGCCTGCCCGGGAATGCCATGCGAGCACTTCTTCAGACATCAGACACATCTGTGTCCCTTTTTGTATAACAAGTTCAGGACACACAGGCTTTTTAGCAAGAATTTTCCATTTCAACTACTGAGGCAGCTGAGATTCTAAAGGAAGGGGGGGAAAAAATCAGTATTTAAATGGTTCTCTTTTTTCCCTCATCTTTCATTTTCTTTAAAGTGCTTGTAGACCATATTGATGTTCTTTTTTAACTTCCCCATTTCACAGGAAAAGCAACTTTTCCTGGCCACTAGGTCTTCAGTGACGTTTTGCTACATATAGAAGGCACCATCTGAAACGCAGGTGATTTGCAGATGAGCTCTGGAAACCTTGACAAACTGCATTTATCTTCCTGGGCTGCCTGAATTTTTGTCATCTTACTTTGGACTTTTGAAGAAATTGGGAGCTGTCATGCTTTTCCTGTATTTCACATGCGAAAAAGTAGGAGAAAAATGGAGGGACAAAAATAATAACAATATTCTAGAATGAAGCTTCATATTCATTTTCAGCATAAAAGGATTTTCCCTCTATTGATATTTTGGTCTTTAGTGTACTTTACTTTTGCTGATTTCCCTGAATTGCAGGTTACTTCCATCAGCAAATTCTCACAAGAAAAATAAAACTCGTGACTGAGCGCTGCATTCATTCTGTTGCAGCTAGAATAAGAAAACCACATTGTGATGCCCTATTGATTTTGCACCTAATTTTGTAGACTGAAAATTACTGGCATTTATTTTTTAAGAAATGTCCTAACTGAATGTTGTTTCAAAAAGCTATCAGGGGGGCGTAAATCTCATCTCAGAGGGGCCAAAGTGTTGCAATTTGCGTAGCACTTCTCAAGACTCTAGCAGAAAGCGAATTATATCAGAACTGCTGCATTTCGAGAATGCAGGAAGTTTGCATACGATGTTCTTCAAAAGACCAAAGTCTTTGTGACATCTTTCAGATAAATTCAGTTTGGATACAGGATACACCTTAGGTGTGCGCTTTTGATGATTTAAACATCATGTGATCATTAATCATAGCTACAGTACTGGCATTTTATGGAGTTCCCCATGGCACAGCTGCCTGAGCAGATACCTACAGATGTCATCACACCAGGGTGTTGCAGGAATACTACCAAGACGACATAAAGCCTGCAGCATAGTCATCCAGCTGGCTTTTAGATTCCAAAAATAGGTACAGCCAACTGGAGAAGAGATGGGGCAGGGCATCAGTACTTCACAAGCCAAGTGTAAAGTTCTGGCAAGTTCAAGATCACAATATTGCAGGCCACACGTACCATTAACACGACGATTTCTATTAGACAACCTCTAAGCACCACAGGTGATTAATTTTAGCCATCTAAAAACGAAGGGTCTAGTCTAGGTGGTCATCTCAGCTTCTTCTGAAACCAGAGAAACTACAGGAGAGAAAACGTCACCTTCAGAGGGCAACACACCCAACCTGCTTTAGACAGCAGTGTGAGCATGGTAGAAACGATCACCTGAAAGTGCCTGTCTCTCTCCGCTGAACCAAGACAGCCTGGACAACAGCTTGATTATATGTCTAATCGTTAGATGAGTGTTATTAGGTGATATAAATCCTATTCCAAACAAAACAAAACCTCACAGCCTACCAGCTTTTTAGGCTGCAGAGTAACTTCAAATACATTATTTCACATCCATGTCAAATATTTGTGGTAGACAATAAGAGAAACATGGACAATAAGTAAGGGAAGCTGAAGCCAAAAGGCTCTGCTTTTCCTGACCTTTTGAATAAACTACATGTGAGACACTGAAAGAAGGACAGTTTTTTCACTTCGGGATGAAGAAATCTAAATCATGCAACAACAGTCAATATTTGTACTCAATGCCCGCTGTTTAAGGAACATACAGACAAAATTCTGATACCTGATGATATACCTTATGATAAAAGAAGTTTAAGCAGAACACCAACTGCTATTAAAACTGAAAGAGTTAAAAGGAGCATCGGGCAACACCATCACGCAGAGATTACAGCAGACTCGTACAGAATATGGCCATTACGATGGAAACGTATTCCAAAATGCCATTAAATTGCCATGTGATCCCAGCAGCAACGGGGATCTCTTTTTATGGGAAATGACGTCATTGGGAACAGCTGCATTGGACAAAGTGTGGACTTTTCTAAATTGACAGTTTCAGTGAACACATTGGACAAAATCATCCTCCTGCCTGCAATAACCAAGTGTGCATAGATGCTATCTGTTTACTTAGATACATAGAGTTTTTTAAAATATTCTAGCAAATACCATCCATTTAAAGACATTTTTAAAGCTGCAACAGGAAACAGAAAAAAAATCCTCTAAAAATAATATTCTCTAAAAATATCCTGTAGAACAGCATGCCATTTTACATATGCTTTATTATGTTAATAGAAATTTCTTGTTCCAAACAGTGAAATATGATTCTTCTCAAGAATTCAGTCATGGTTTATGATGCAGTGTTGAAAGAGTTTCGCAATGGTTCTTGCTAGTGCCTCCTTGACACAAAAGCTAATGACTTTTGTGACTACAGGTCCCGATCATCTGTATCCCATCTTGAGCTACAGCTAAAGAGAATATAGAGTTTTATGCTGGGTGATGTAGTCTCATCAGCTACAAATATGCACAGACGAGGCATACGTTACACACAGCTGTTCTATCCTAATTACATGTGATCCTTGCATTTCTCCTAAATATTTAGTACCATTGTCAGTACAACAGGCCAGGCAAAACTAGCAAATTAAATAAAAGTTACACTTTAAGAAAATACTGTGGTAATTTGACTCCATCCAATTTCCCAAGAAAAACATATAAATAGAAAATGACAGCATTAAACTCTCTGATGTCATTACATTCCTGCAGCTTAAAACTAGGGCATCACAAAAAAAGCTGGGCCATGTTTTCATCCACTTTTATTTTTTAAAAAAATATACAAAAACCTGTCTGTAGGTAACACTATATAGAATCTGAATGAAATCCACAATTGTATGTAATTCAAAATGTTAGGAGAGATTTATTAAAGTGGAAAAGGAGGGTGAAAAATTAAAGTTATGTTTAAGTGCAGAGGAAGAAGCATGGCACATCCCTGCAGGAACAATTCCGGATAACCTCTGCTCATCTGTATATTGGGGGGGG
>Ga0065711_1049379_pt1 | contig 11336 bp, 7 predicted proteins | sample Hoacrofraction12_FD_59098 | JGI IMG/M metagenome (GOLD analysis project Ga0065711, IMG submission 59098) | Hoatzin crop microbial communities from Cojedes, Venezuela - Epithelial fraction 12 v2 (version 2) | ecosystem: Host-associated > Birds > Digestive system > Esophagus > Crop | place... | reverse complement strand
TTTTTTTTTTTTTTTTTTTTTAGGAATGAGAAGGACAGCCAAGGCGAGAATATGTTCTTGCGTTGTGTTAGTGAGCTAGTAATTGAAAGCAGAGAGGTATGTTTGGCCATGTTTTGCCTTCCTCACTTAAACTGAAATTAATTTATTCATTGAAATCTTTATTAGGCAGGACAGTCTTAAATAGTTGTTTACTCTTTCTGCCTGATGCAGGCCTAGATGACGGGAGATCTCACAGTGGCCATTGTGAAGATATTTAATCACGTCTTTTTGCCTGTTATTGATATATCAGTCATTTTTACATTGATCGCTGTTCTTCATTCACCCATGACTGCACCTTTGTACTTTGTAAATATGCTGTGAAATATGTGAAGTTCATATCTCTATTTTTGTTTCCTTTTTTCTTACTTTACATCTGTATGAATACAGTTTGATATGATTCTTGGAAAGCTGGAAAACGATGGTAGTAGGAAGGTAAGTTGACGATTTATGTTTATATTTTACATTAAAAGTACAAACTATGTTTGATTTCCAAAGTAGTCATGAGGCTATCTTGATTTTCTTTATTTTTCACTAGCCAGATTATTACTGTGTTTGAATGTCTACAGGTTCTCCAAATATGAGATCCTTTCACAGAATAATCTGTGATGTGCCCTAACAGAAACAGTAATTAAAGAAACAAATGACATCAGGTAACTTCAGTGAGGTCAGAATTTCATCTGTACAGTAGGAAGTGGAGTTTAGCGTGAGTAAAAAGCTATTAGTAAAAATGCCTTGCTTATAAGTGGGTATGAGATTGTTCTGTTAACTGAGGGGGGGTGTGTATGAAAACTATCTATATGACATTATCCTCACTCGCCTCAGAGGAGAAACATATTGCAGCCCATTAAAAATTCTTGTAATTAATGGAGCAAGGACTAACAGACCACAGGCATAGCCACAACTGATATGTCCTCTCCATATAAATGAGGGCAAGTATTGGATTGAAGATCAGCCATTTTTAGTTGTGATAGATCTTACTTCTGATGTAAAAGCAGTAATCTAAAAGTGAAATGGAAGCTTACGTGGTCAGAAGATGAAGGAAACCTGAAGGTTTCACCTGAAAAGAGGAGAGCGCGTGCAAATGATTAAGATTTTAGGTAATCAATGAAGTTTTTCTGTTCACTGCAGCAACATTGGCAGCTTTTTGTGTAAAGCAGGCTCCAGAACCATTTAAGTCTTAAGATTAGGGCTCATGCTGCGATCATGCTACTGTCAAAAAAAAAAGGGGGGGGGAGAAGAGGAAAAAAGTTATTTCTGGTGGGAGTTTTCTTTTAGATTTTTTTTTCTGTCGGTTTAAAAGCAGTGAGATTGCACACACAAGAGCAAGGTAACTCAGTAATCTTTACAAATGTGTTTTCGTTTTACACTTCTTTGTAAGATAGAGAGGTTTTAGATTATACCCCTAGTGGTGAATGCTGTTTTCTTGACTTTACTGAATTCCTTTTAAAAGTAACTGTATTCTTGTGTTTCTTTGGCATGAAACCAGCAATCTTAGTTTTAAAATAAATTCTTCTAGATGATATAGTCTTATATTTAAATCCTCAGCTACAGTAAAATCCTTTCCAGATATGCTTGACTTTCCTCTCTTTTATTCCACTTGTGTTTATTGTTTCTTTTAAAATTTTCGTCACCCTTTCATTTATCCATATCAGATCTCACTTGCAACCTGTCGTGCCAATATACACACACAGCATCGCTGGAGCCCCCGGCACATTACATGCTGAAGTCTTTTGTGTTTTCTTCTCTTCTGTAATGTGTCATCAGCAATTAAAATAATGTAGAATTAGACCTGTTATCTGGGTCATTTTGGATGAATTGGAAACTGCAGATGTCTCGGTGCTGACTCTGTTTTGAAGAAAGTCTCTCTCGCAAGAGCTGTTTCTATTTTTAACATGTCCCTTTTGCGCATTTCCATGGAAATGTTCAGGCCATTTCTAATCATAATCTAACGCGTAAAATATTCATTGCCTTGACAGAATATTCAGAAGTTTTTAAGCATTCTGACTTCTCTTCTCTCCTTTCGTTTTTATCTCACCTCTTTAGCCTGGAGTGATAGACAAGTTTACAAGTGACACAAAACCCATTATTAACAAAGTGGCTTCTGCAGCAGAAAATAAAGGATTGTTTGAGGAAGCTGCAAAGCTCTATGACCTTGCAAAGGTAAATATATCTTCTGTGTGCTCCCTTGAATATGTTCCTGATTCACCATTTTTGTTCCCAAACTTTCTCCCTGTGATTAAGAGGTTAAGTTTCATCTTGGAGACTGAATTGCCGATATTCAAGCAGATGGTTTCGGCTGCTGTTAAAGCAGAGCCATTGGCTGCATGGAGAGGGGTTTCAGTGAGCAAACCCAGCTGGTTTGTGCTCCATCCCATTGTGATTTAAGACATCCTGGTCCTTGATCAATGTGGTGTTTTGAAGAGATTGTCCCATGCCTGATTTTTTTCTGGCTGGTGAAGTTATTTACCTGGAGTGTGCCCTTCAATTTTCATAGGTGTTGAATTGAAGTCTAAAATAGTTGGGCTTTGTAGTGAGTACTCTTGTTTCCTTTCAAAATATATTTGAAATAAAAGCGGATACAACCATAGCCACTGTTTTAGTGGAAGAGTAGGGGAAGATACTTTTTCACGTGAGCCAGCAGCACTATGTTGCTCATAGCTAATAGGATCTTGACTCTATGTGGGAGACAGGCATCTGTGAGCTTGCACTAGGCACCACTGCATGAGACCTTTCTGCTTTTTCAGTGAAACTAAAACACTTATGTCCCATCGTGCACCTTTTATATGTGTGTAACTTTAATACCAACAGAACCCTGACAAAGTTTTAGAACTGATGAACAAGCTCCTCAGTCCCGTCGTTCCCCAGATTGGCACTCCCCAGTCGAACAAAGAGCGGTTGAAGAACATGGCCCATTCCATTGCTGAGAGGTAAGACAAGGGAGCGGGACTGGGTGATTCTCCTGGACCTGACCTGGAACTGTCAGTTCAGCGAGTACAAGTTCCTGACTTTGTTTCTGCTGACTGGACTGTGGCATCCACAGTGATGTATTCAGGAAGACAGAGAAGAGGTCAGAATTTACCCTGTCCTGCTTGTGATAGCTTGCAGTACTGAAACCAGAAATGTGATCTTCAGGGACAGGGCAGGTAAACTTGGCAAGAAGCTTTGCCTGTAGGTGAATCGGGAAAAGGGAACTGCAAGATTGCCAGCTGGAGACAGAGTCCGTTAAGGAGCAATAAATACAATGAATTGTATGCTTTAGATAGTTGTGGGTTTTTTTAAAGCAAAATAGAACAGTTGCTGAATCATTGCACACAATTCATTTGTCTGAAACAGTGTTAAGAGAGCACTACAAAACCAGTAATTCAGAGTTGTAACAGCAGAGCAGCGAGTTCAGTAGCTGTCTGAAAACTTCATTTCACTGCTGCTTTAATGAAAGCTGAAAAGGGAATATCGAAGCTGAGGTGTATATATATGGGTCACGTAACCAGCGAATCTCATTTCCATAGCCTCTTCCTTTAGGAATGCGGTGTTTAGAAAAGAGAGAGATGGAAGTGACCAAAAGGACTGTCACCTGCAGTGTCGGTGTGCTGATTAGGATACGTGTCTGAGAGACATCAGTGCTCAAGATTCGTTAGCAGCTAGAAGTTAGGAATAACCTGCTTCTGAAAGGTTGTAATTGCAAAATAGCTTTGGTAATTTTTTATAAACCATCTTCTTTTGGTGCATCTTGTCACAGTGACTGCCGTGGACAATTTCTGTATTTTACTAGAGCAAAATGTGGGTACCTGTGAGAAACGTCTTGCTGCTTTTCTTCAACTGTTCTAGTGGGGAGAGAACAAAAATAAACCAAGCATGCTTGCTGCCACTTCAAAATTGGGAAGACAAATACAGAAATGTATTGATTTCAGTCAGAGGCTTTTGCCTTTCCGCTTTTAACAAGTGGCATTTGCCAGTCACTCCTTCGGTCAGCCTTTCCTTCATTTAGTCAGGCTGCAGGCTGAGTGCAAATTGTTGCCGTATTGACTCAGGCTCATTTGGTAGCAGACATTAAGGAGAATTAAACCTATGGCTTGAGTTTAAGCCTCAGCAAAGGCTTAATGGGCTTTGGTTAGCTACCTGCTTTGATCTGTATGAGAGCATTAAATATTGCTGTTCAATAATGCCCTTTTGCAGCTGCAGACCTTCATGATTGCAAAGCCAGAAAAATTCTGAGTAGCTGATCTTCTTGGCAATTAAATGTCATACAGGGCTTTTCTTCATGTCCCGTACTGCAGACAGTACTGTAGCGACGCAGCTTTCCTCCTGTGCGTTCTTGTGATATGTTGGACAGGGGAGACGCCCGACAGAAGAGGCCAAGAGGCTCTCTGGCTTCCTCCTCTGCAGCAGCACAGTGCACAGTGTGTGCCGTGCACTTGACTGCTCTTACTATTGCCTTGAGGAAGGAGCTCCTTGCTGACCCTGTGCTGCTGGGAGTGAGAGCAGCCAGCCTTCCAATTCATCTCCTAGCGAGCGCAGCTGAAGAGAGCACGCAGAAGCGTCTAATCCATTTTTAAGTCTTAACTTCTTGCCTGAAGCGGGCAGTTCTCCTGGAGAACTGTCCGCTGTGAAGCAGCGTGTTAAACGTGCTAGTACAGCGCTTGCCTTGCGGGTCTCTAGTTCCTGTCACCGTTTTCCCCATGCATATGGGAAGTGTAAACAATTGAAAGGAAATGCTGGATTTGATGGAAAACTAGAAGTGAATAAAAGTATTTTAAAAAAGCCCCAACCTGTGAAAATTCTGCCTCGTGGTTAAGGAAAACTAGAGCTGTCCTTTGTGAGATGCCTTCTGTCCTTGTGCTGGATGTCTTCGCTTCCAAGAATTGTGAGAGCGTGTTTATAAATCATTGCCATTTTGCTCAATAAGATTCTAAAACAATTTGTTTCAGGTACAAAGCTCAGGGGATAAGTGCAAAGAAATCAGTTGACTCCACGTTCTACCTTCTGCTAGACTTAATCACGTTTTTTGACGAATATCACGCCGGTCACATTGACAGGGCCTTTGATGTAAGTTTCAAGAGTTCTGTTTGAAGTGCAGCCTTCCTAATGCCCTTGAAAGCCCAGAATGTCTCAAATAACATCACTTAAAACAAACAAAAAAATATTTAATGAATTAGAAGGTGCTGCAGTGCTATAGGAATTTAAATATGTGTTTCTTCCCTGTTGCTTGATAATCAGAAAGATCTTTCTGGAGCTATTTTGTAGACATTGAACAAAATATTCCTGCTGCTCCACAAATTGAGGAGATAAACCAATAAATAACAATGAAGTGATTTCTCTTGAATCAGGAACATTTCATTAACACTTCAAAAACATACTTTATTAGTATGTGGTACATAGAATGTTGATTATCTACCCTGATTCCTCCTGCTTGCTTTTTTTTTTTGAAGATTATTGAACGGCTAAAGCTTGTACCTCTTAGCCAAGACTGTGTCGAGGAGAGAGTTGCTGCCTTCCGCAATTTCAGCGATGAGGTGAGTAATGTCTCTGGATTTTAGCTTCCAAAAGCCTTTTGTTTTATTAAGAATATCTTAAAACCTTCTTGTCTCATCATTCTTATGATTTTATGGGGAAATAGGATGGAATTATTTTGCATTCGTACAAGTAGACTCTTGGCTTGCAAATTTTTCTCCTTAGCGCTGCTCTTTGGAGCACTGGAGTTCCCTACTCAGAAATCTTGTCTCCATTTTGCAGGAGGCATCTGCAGATCTGAGTCTTCCTGAACTTCCTAAGTTTGAGTCAAGAATTCGGAATATTGAAAACTTTCAACTGTGCTGCTGACTTAGTTCTTCCGTGCTTTTAGTCGTCACGGAGCATTTGTAGGGTCTTGTGTTTCCTTCCCTCCAAATTAGAGGAGCTTGTGCATTTGGGTATTAGTAGATGAAGCGTGTGAAGCAGGCTGGAAGGCTGTTACTGCTCTTGAACTGTTTTAACTGGAGGGTGATGCTTCTCTTTCAGACAGTGTTTGATTTGAGTGCTTTGCAGTTTTTTGTTTTCAGGCGCTTTGGGTTTTATCTGAACTGTTGCTGCTGAACGTGAAGGCGCAGCCATTATGCGTGTCTGTCCCAAAACTCTGGGTAGCTTTTTTTGCCAGGTGGTGCAGTCACAGCAGGGGTAACCATTAAATGTACGACTGTTACATGAAGAAATATCAACCATAGTTATCACTGCTTGGTTTTCTGATGTCCTATAGCAAGGGTAATGATTCTGTCAACCAGCTCTTCACTGCAATATGTCTTTTGTTTTTCCTTTCTTTGTGTAGATCAGGCACAATTTATCTGAGGTCCTGCTTGCAACCATGAATATTTTATTCACCCAGTATAAGAGGATGAAAGGCACAAGCCCAGCCACTCCTGCCAGACCCCAGCGAGTAATGGAAGACAGAGATTCGGTAAGACTATAATCCTCGCTGTCTGACAAGTTTTCCTACTTCCTTTTTCCCCCTGATTTCAAGCAGGGAAATAACTGTGAATCTTTAACGGTCTTCACTTTTTATGTGCTCAGTCATTTAGAGTCTTAGACTACTCAGCTTGCTCGGTTAGTCTTGAGACTAGCCTCTCATAACTTCAGCTTTGTGTAAAGAAAGGACATTTCTTTAAATGGCGTTGATCTAATTAAGATGATTACGCTATATATCTACCTCCTAGCACAAGAAAATGAGTGTTCGGTTTGCTTCTTGATGGGATCTTAAGTAGTTAACAGATGTGGACAGTGCAGTGTCTCTCTTGACAACTGAGCTGTTGTTTTTCAAGGACCTGATTTCTCCTTTCATTGGAGTTAGTGAGTGAGTTTGTGCAAAACTGGTTTCTGGTGGAGAGGCCTGCCTTGACTCCTCTACTTGGCTTGCTTCTGTAGTGACGTGGGCTGAAACTTTGAAAGTGTCTGTGGGCAACGCACCGAGGTGCTCGAGTACATTCACTTGGTGAGTGGCTGTAACAGTTTGCCAGTGCTGTTCTGCTGTCTCTGCAGCAGAGTGGGCAGCTTCCAGGCGCGGTGGTGCTTGGTCTGGCTGCCTGGTTTCAGTGGCTGACAGCAGCAGGTTTGACTGCACTGCTGGAGTCGGTGCTGAAGCATTTCCCCCAGCCACTGACAGGAGCCTACGCCTTAGCAAGCCTCAGAATAGGCACCACTTCAAGGGCACAGCCAGATTTGCGGGCACTCGCCCGTCAGCGTGCTGTGTTCAGCAGAAGGGTTCTCAGCTTAGCTGTTGTTGAGTTTGGTCTTGTAGCTCTTACTATGTTAAAGCTGCCACAGGCGCTTGAAAACCAAGGCCAAACCACTCATCGCGTCTTACAGATTAGGAAATAAATATCAACTCCTTTTGAGAATGAAAACCAACTTGGGCCACAGCCAGCTTCGTTCCAGGCTTTAGTCAGCTGCAGAAGTGCCTTTGATCTGTAAATTGCAATATTGGTAAAAGTTTTAGTAGCATTTCTAAATTACATCAGAAAATGAAAGGCTCAAGTAATGATACAGCTTTTGTCCTTGGGGTGCAGTCTCTGTGTGTGAGCTGTGGGATTCTGCCTTGCCACTGCGCTTGGACGCTAGATCGGCAACATTGGAGAAGGATGCATGCTGCTTGGACTTCTCCCACCTTGAGTTCCCCACGTGTGAAGGAGTCCCAGGCCAACGCAACCTGTTACCTGCTCTGTGGGTTCACAGGGCTGGCGCTGAGCAGACAGCCTTAGCCCCTTGCTTTTCAAGTGAGCCATTTATTTCAGTGGTGTGATTTCAGCCTTGTGCCTTGCGTAGAAGCATTTACCACTTCCACAGGGGCGGAATGCTGTCAGGTGTCGTCTCGGTATGAGTGCCATGAGCGTGGCCTACCAAAGATCATTGGGCTGACTGGCGATGGGATCAGCAGCTTTGCTGGCAGGAGTTAGTGTAGAAGGAAGCCACCATGACATCGTATCAGATCAACAGTGTGCTCAGCATGGGCGCGCTTCATAAACGTGCTCTGCACGCTCGTGCTGTTACAGTTGTGGAGATCAGCTGATGATGTGCCTTGCTAAAAACCCTTGAAAGCTTTCTTTTTCCAGGCTTCAAGTTTTGTTAGTCAACCTTCTGGCCTTGTGGTGGGATGTCATGGCAGCAGGGTATCGGTGTTGGAGACACAGGCTTTCCAAGTCATGGATCTCTGGCTGCCATGTGTGATAAAAGCTGTGCTTAACCATCAGAGGGGACAAGTGCCGGCTGTCTCTGCAGTCGGGGAGGTGGTAAGGGAAAACTGTGTGACTGTCACGTCAGAAGGGAGCAGAAGTCTCCTAATGTGAGGGTAGCTAGAGAGAAGAAATGGACAGACCTGTAGCTCCTGGCTGCCTTGATGATTTGCGTGCGCAGAGAAATACCAGCCGTGGGCACGTGGAAGATAGAATAAGAATAGCTTTAGCCCTTTTTTCATACCCTGAAGAATTTCCTCCAAGACTGCGGGAGGAGGGAATCTGGATCGTTCCAGTTCCCCTGTCTGGGAAGCAGCTCGGGGGATTTTAGAGATGGGAAGAAATCGAGGCATTTCAAACGTGAGAAGAGAGGTGTTCCTTCAGCAGAATCTCCCCCATTCACCTGAGCAGAGACAGCAGGTATGATCTTCTGCAGGCTGTGTTTGAAAATAATTTTTTGTTTGAACTTCCCTAGGAGAAAGGCAGCTTCTTTTTCCACAGGGAAGCAAATTTTAGGGAAAAACGGGCTCTTCCAGAAGCTTTAACAATCTCAGCGCTTTGCCTGGTAGACAGCACAAGCGAAAAATGCCCTGTCCTCGAATAGGTCTTTGACATCCCTGGGTTTTCTCTAGATCCATCAGAGCAGACAGCTTCAAATCCCTCTGTTCATCAGGAGAATGTGAACAGGCGAGATAGTATCTGTTTGTAAGCCTGAGGCTTATTGCATGTAGCAGAGAACGGAGTCCCCCAGAGCAGGAGCACGTGGCTCGGGAGTTTGCCCTCTGCTGCCAAGCACCGGTCTGCTGACTGCGGGTGGGGAGCAGAGGGGCTGTGGCAGGAGTGGCGTGGACCCAGCGGCAAGGGCAGGGTGGAGAGGAGCTGTCCCTCCGAGCCCCCTGAACACGGTGACGCGCTCTGCTAGAACGTCTGCTGTCGAGCTTCCGAGGTGCACTGGGCTTTATTTAGAAACGGCCAGGTTCAGAGTCAGGCCTGGGGTTTATGCGTTTTGTTTATTTCAGAATGATATTATCTAAGCTGTGTTTTGAGTCTCTTTTTTTTTTAATGTATATATATTAATTAGTTTTGGGAGCGAGGGAGCGAAGTCCTGTCCCGCTTGGCCCGATCCATTTTGTCAGATTTCAAGCAGAGATTGCAGTGAGCCGGGACCGCAGTGCCGGCAGCCGTGGCTGCAGTGACAGCCCCGACCCAGACACCGTGAGCGCATGGCAGCAATGTCCTATGCTCCCTGCTCCGATCCGGGGCGGTGAACTCTCTGGAGCAGCCCAAGGGTGTTATCCTGGTGGCAAAATTAGGTCATGAAAGGAATGGAATTCTTTTTTTTTCTTTTTATTTGTGGTCTTATTTTAAATCACAAGTAACTCTAACATTCATTGAGTAATTGCAGCCAATAGAACATCTAGACCTCGAGGCTGCTCTTAACCTCTGCAAACCTCTGACTTTCTTCCTGAAGTATTGCTGCTTGCAGCCTGTCATGTTTTGATTTTTAAAAATAGGCTGGCTGTAGTATCATTGCTGCCGAACGGGTAAGGGGAACAGTAACTCAAACTGCTCCAAAGTCTTTCGTAGTCACAGTAAGAGTTTTGCCTGTTAATATTTTAATTCTGAAGAGTCAGACATGCTTTATTTTATCTACTACCTGTTTTGACCTCCACTGAAACGTAGCGTGTGAGACGTAACTACACGACCTCGCTGTGTAATAGGTTTGGAAGCAGACTAGAACAAGCGTCGACCGTGACTAGAACTGAAGGAGTAATTTCCAGGCTACCTTGTGAAGTAGCCCGTACACCGGTGTTGACTCGGTGGTACCATACAGCTCGGGAAGCTGTCCTGGGAGCTTTTGGCCACTGAGTCAGTCTTGGTTCCACCGCTTGCTGCAGCGGCCCGCTGCTGTGCTGCACTGCCTGCTGGCGTTCCTCGGCCGCGGCGCTGGGGAAGGGAGGAGTGCTGCCCACGGCATTGCTGGCCGTGCGTCTGCAGCTCCCGGCGCTCATCCTCCTGGGCCAGACAGGAACGCAGCGCGAGACGGCAACTCTGCTCTGTGGTTCAGCCAGGCCACTGGGCTTCATAGACAGTCACGGCTTTGCTTCAGATGGGGGAATAGAAATGGAAAATTAAATGGCTGTGATCTCAGCGCTAAGGAAAACTCGCTTTCCTGCCCCACGTGTGAAGTGCAAGGTGTTCTGCACAGCTGAAGCAGGAGCATTTAGACAGTGTCTTGAAACAAACATCAGGTTAGCATCCCGGCTTTTCCGTTGTTGGCCTCTGAAGCTTGTCTGTTGCCAAAGAATGAACGACTGACCTAACATCACCCTGAAAAGGGGGTAGGATTGCTCGGACCGGCCTCGGGGACGGTGTCTGTAGCTGCTCCCAGCCGTGCAAGGGCCTTCGGTCGCTTCTCCGTTTTTAAGTTCATGCTGTCAGGTTTACCATCCGCCTGCCCGCAGCAGCCAAAGCCACTTCAGCTTTCCCTGCAGTCGGTGGGTTAAAGGAGGATTTGAACGGTGGGATCTTCTGGTACAGGAACTTATAGATGCTTAATAATTAAGAAAAAAACACCGTGAGCAATCAAAACAGTCAGTCTGCACAATTTCCCAGAAAGATTCAGGCTTTCTATATGCTCCAGAGCTCTGCTGGTTATTGCAATGATTTTCCTTTCAGTTTACTAATTGTTTGAACAACGGGAACAAATTATTCCTGAATTTCTTCAGCTGTTACATAGCCTGCTGGTGCGCACAAAGGGCTTTGGTTACTTGAGGTGAAGGTCTCTGAATGTGTTTGGTACATCTAGCTTTGCTGCGTTATGGAGTGGAGAGCCTCTAAGGATGTCAGTATGTCAGAGGTGATGCTGGAGACCTCCAGCTGCGTCTGGCACCACCAGTTGGTTTCTGGTGCTTCTGCTTGGAGAATGTTAACGCTGCAGTTTGGCAGGGTCGGCTTTATGTTCTGAAAGGTGGGAAAGAATCCTGTTGCTGTGGGAAAGCCCACTTGACGCAGAAATTACAGGATTGCTGCGGTACAGCAACGCCCCACGTTGTTGAAAATGTTTTTTCTTTGGTAATTTTAAATAAATGGGGGGGGGGG
>Ga0065711_1049378_pt1 | contig 11336 bp, 7 predicted proteins | sample Hoacrofraction12_FD_59098 | JGI IMG/M metagenome (GOLD analysis project Ga0065711, IMG submission 59098) | Hoatzin crop microbial communities from Cojedes, Venezuela - Epithelial fraction 12 v2 (version 2) | ecosystem: Host-associated > Birds > Digestive system > Esophagus > Crop | place... | reverse complement strand
ATTTCTTACTCATGGGGATACACCGAACCTGAGCATGGAGGATGTGATGCTTGAATAGCGACCAGCTCTCTTGGACCCCCCTACCCTCTAGAGCCCTAACCCATGGGATTCTTCCAAGTAGGTCCTTGAAAAGGCCAAAGTTAGCTCTCCTGAAGTCCAAGGTTGTGATCCTACTTATTGCCCTGCTTCTTCCATGCAGGATCCTGAACTCCAACATCTTATGGTCAGTGCAGCCAGGGCTGCCCCAGCCTTCACATTCTCAACCAGTCCTTCTTTTTTTGTTAGTACAAGATCCAGCGGCACACTTCTTGTTGGCTCCTCCACCACCTGTGTCAACAAGTTATCATTAATGCTCTGCAGGACCTTCCTGGACTGTGTTGTCTTTGTAGCAGATATCACTCCTCCGTGGGAAACTGGGCCTGTGTTCATGAGGCTCCTTTCTGCTGCCTGTAGAAGGCCTCATTGACTTCCTCTTCCTGGTCAGGTGGCTTGCAGTAAACACCCACAACAGCGTCAACCATATTAGCCTGTTTCTTAATTATTACCCATCGACTCTTTCTTCATCCACCCCTAGTCAGATCTCGATAGATTCCACTTGGTCTCTCACATAAAGAGCAACCCACCACCTCAGCTTGCTGGCCTGTCTTTCCCATAAAGTACATAGCTATCTATGACAGTGTTCCAGTCATGTGAGATATCCCACCATGTGTCTCTAACTGCAACAAGATCATGGCCCTGTAACTACACACAGATCTCTACTTCTTCTGTATGCCCCATGCTGTGTGTGTTGGTGTATAGGCATTGCAGAGAGGTAATTGAGCATGCAGTTTTCCCTGGAGGGGTACAAGAGGATCCACCATGGCCATACACTCCCTTAAGGTGGCTGGCCTTCTGGTTCTCAGTTTGGGAGGCAGCTAAGGAGCATTTGTTACTGCTCTGGTTGGCCTGGCTTATTCCCCAGTTAGATGCAATGACATCAGCATTGACACTTTGGACATCATCCCCCGAGTCCTTCAGTGTAAAGCCTGTCACACTAAGTTGGCCAGCCTGCTGACAAAGATTCCCTTGTCTCTTGACAGGTGGATCCTATCCCTCCCTAACATGTTACAGTCATCAAAGAATGTCCCATTGTTATAAAACTCAACACCCTCACAACGGCACCAGCCATGAAGACAGGAGTTGATATGCATTATACGTCTATTTCTGGCTGTCCCTTTTGATCTAACTGGTAAAATGGAGGAAAAGATAACTTCGGCACCAATACTTTTCATTTGCACCCCCAGGGCTTTGTAGCCTTCCTTGATTCTTCCCAGGTTCTGGCTTGTGGTGTCATTCGTCCCCGCATGAAGGAGTAACAATGGATAGTACTCAGTGCTCTTGATAAGCTGTGGCACCCTCCTGGAAGGTAGCATATGTTGTGTGACTCCCTGTCAGATAGGCAGATAGAAGAGTCACCCACTATGAGCACTTCTTTCTTTTTATGGTATCCACTGTATGCTGCTGGTATAGTTTCTCTTTGCAGATGTTGCTCATGGGTGTATATAGCTGTTAAAGCTTCGGATCTGGTTTTGGTTGTGATGCTGGGGTGTGGAGGCTGAAGCAAACTCCTGCTTTTGTGGGTCACCGGGGTCCAAGGTGCCTCATTCTCAGTGGTGTCTGCTACAGGAGCATGGTTCTGAAACCACTTATTTGCCTCCATTTCAGCTCCTCTAGTACTACACAGCCTTTTAACTGTTTCCTGCAACTCAGCCACCTGAAGTAACAGATCCTCAACCCACGCACACCTTATGGAGGCACTTACCTTTTCTCCAGAAGAAGACAATGGTGTGTCCTTGTGAGATACCTGCTCTAAAAGGGGAGAAAAACTCTTAGTAAGCTTCACATATGATTGGTTTCTGTATTTCTATGAAAGAAAAATTATGATTAACAGAGATCCATAAGCTGATATTCCATTGTGTAAAAAACAGGATGCAGTTGATATTGCCTGTGGTATGGCACGTCTTTGGTAACGTACATTGCCTTCTTCAGGGATGAATGCAGCTGAAAGTGGATAGCGGCATCACACGGATGAAGTTGTCTGTGACACCTGAGTGAGGAAGCTGCAGTCTGTGAAATCATCTTTTATACTGAAGAGTGAGAGAGGGGAAAGACTGATATTGAGAGACAGTCAATGTCACTCTCTTTGTCAGGAAGGTTGTTAAACAGTATTCATTAAATGTACTTTTGGATCCCTCAAAATAATGTTAATTTCAAACTCCTAAAGCAACTAGAGTTCATGGTAGACACACAGTAAATCTGGGGTTTAGGTGATGGTTATTTATTTATAAACAACATAGAAGTTCATAGAAGGACCACAATTTACAGCATGTGACGTAATCCTTGTGTCTATATTACATTTTATTCCTTATGGCAGTGAAAGAACTTTGGATGCCTCAGCAGTATAAAACAGAAAACTGACCAGCATGACTTTTATAAGTATATGCCAGAAACAGATTTCAGATTTAAAAAAACCCCACAAGAAACACGAAAACGTTTTGGGGAGAATGGATTGAAAACCTGTTGGTATTCTGAGAAAAATGAAACATTTCTATCTTGTAGGGTGAAAGAGATGTAAATCCAAGGCTTCGCCATGATTATGAAACATATTTAGAAGAGTCTCATTTTGTGTTCACTGTAAGACAGGACCCCAGATCAGGACACAGCTGTGATACAACAGGCTGCCTGGAAAGAGACAGTTTAGTCATGTAGATCATGGTTTTGTGCTGTGCCATGACTCCCAGATGGAAATAAAGCCATACAGAGCTTTTTACTTATGGCATGTTGTTGGTTGGCACCACATTTGATAAAATACTGCAGTCTCCTTTTAAATTCAATATGTGCAATTTCTTCATTGACTATTCACAGACTTGGTAACTCACAAATTTTTAATGCCATATAGATAGTCATTTAATGTGAAGTTAATGTTTTAGTTGATAAAGTTAGCTACGTGTCCCAACTAATTAACAATTAATTCAAAATTACAAACAAAAAAGAATTAATAACTAATTATCTAAGTAACAATTAGCCATCATATTGTACATTTAGTGTCTTCCAGTGTTTGCTGCGAATAATAACTAATGATTAGGAGGAATAAAGTACTGCCTCTGTCTCCTTACAGGATTCTGTTTTGCTACAACAGACATGGGGAGTGGAAGACGAATTTTAACCTATCTACCTGAACAGCAACAATAATTAAATAAATTATTTCTTTGTATTGGAAAGATCAATTCTACAATGAAGCAAAAGCCTCCTGCATTACTTATTCATCCTCGCAGGATTTTTCTGTGCCATAAAGAAAAAAAAAGTTTTTCTTAGAAATATTGTTTAATTGTGTTTACTGGGGAATCTTTTTTCCTCAAAACCTTAGGTTTTTCTTGGCTAATCAAGTAACACAGTTTATAATAAAAAACAAACCAAACCAAAATTCCCCCAAAACCCCCAAATGACTGTTATGCTGCAAACTTCATTTTTATGGTATGTATTATCTTTTCTATAAAAAACTATTTTATGCAGAATCGAATGTTTCTTAAGTACAAATTGTGCTTGGTGGAAAAAAAACTTACAATTTGTCTCTTTGGAAATGTTAAGTATTTTGATTCAAATCTTTTCTAATTCTGGTCTTTTAGTCAACAAGAACAGTTCAGTTAGAAAAATAGTTTGACTTCAGCAGACAAAAAGGTGACCTAAAAGGAAGTGATTGAAGCTCAGTGCAAGACTTCCACCAATGGTACCTTAGTCTTATGTCCTTCCGGAATTACTACAGTAGTGATGTTGAATTAATCATAACTAAATTTAGCTTAAGATGTTATGTTTCAAATAACAGAATATAAAATAGATCTTAGGCAAAGCTCCTTGCATATTGACACTGAATTTAAGAGCAACCACTGTTCTGTAAATGTGCCTTTTAGAAGTTAGCAAAATACAAGCTCAGAAAGTACTTAGCTCTCTGTCATCTCTTCTCTCTTTTAAATGTACTCTATACTGTATATACTGTAAAATTATTGTAGTATACAAATTTTTGAAATAATTTTTATTATTTGGGGGATAGTACCTAATGAATGGAAAGTAGAAAAAATAGTACTGAAAAAGGGAAAAAAAAATCTGTCTAAGCAGCAATGGGTCTCTGATGTTGACTTCAATACTCTGCAAAGTCTTGGAACACATTTTGAAACAAAGAACAATCAAGGACGGAGGTAATGGGGAAGTGGTAAAGTGTGATAAATTGCAATATTTATCATCAAAGGTGAATTGTGTCTGACTAATCTTACATCTTTTCTGCTAAAATGACTAATTTCTCAGACGGAATTAGTTCTGTGGGCTTCTGTCTTGATTCAAGTAATTCTTTTTGCTGTAATGTTCTACATGAAATTATTATTTAAGGTAGAAGTTACAGGGATTAATAAAAGAATTAGGAATTGTGTGAGAAACTGTCTAAGGAGGCTATTACAAGTTATGGCAAAGGCCAGTTATCAGGAATGATCTCCCCCAGAACTCAGTTCTGGGATTGTCCGTATTTCATACATTCATTAGTAACTTCAGGATATGAACTAATACACGTGTCTATGACTTTTTGATTTGGGAGTCCTTGACAGTGTCAAGCAAGACCAGAAGGTTGTACAAGAAGGGTAAAATGTCCTTTTCAACTGAAGAGCTAGAAAATTAACAGCACAAGGGCAAAAGTCTCATAGTGCAAGCACTTCTATTCCAAAGTAGAAATTACCTAGTTAGAAAGAAAAAAAGGGGAAAGAGACCTGCTTGCTTTGACTGGTCATATAACAGCTATGAACCATCAGTTTGAAACAGCTTTGAGAAAGTCTCACAAAATTCAAGCATGAAGTAGGTGAAATACTTTTAGGGTCAGAGGTGGGAATGATCATTCTAGGACACATTGGTAAAACTTCACCTAGAGCACTGTGCCCCGATGTTCCGAGTAATTTGTCACAAATGCTAAAAGAGGCTAGTAGAATTATCAGAACTCTGAAATAACTGCATTATGAAGAAATATTAAAAAAAAATTGGTTTATTAGCCCTGTTTGACCATATTAAGGTTAAGAAATTATATGATGATACTTCACATTTGGGGCAAATATCAGGGAAACAAAACAATTATTGAAATTAAACTTAATGTTATAGAAGATCAAATGTCTACATATTAGTTGACAATGATATGCACTGGAACCAGTAAATCCAATTTCTGACATGAAACTACAGGCATCTGTTGTGTTGGTATCTCCAAGTGGATTGGAAAGAAGATTAATTCATTTTCATTTTATGCTTGTAAGAGTTTCGTGTTTCAGAGCTTTTGATGGTTACCTCCGTGGATCAGAAAGGCCCTTCTGCCTCTGGAGCATCACTTTGCCTTTCAGCTTTGTTGGTTGTGCAGAGGTTACAGCTGAGGGCGGGAAATAGAGGAAACTTGTTCTGTTATGGAAGCTACGTTTTCCAGCTGTCTGATATTTACATGGCCTGTTCATACAGTCATGACTACACCAAACAGGAATAAAAAAGTGTAAAAATAGAATAGCGGAGATACATTTAGAAGGGACAACTGGGATTATTCTTCTTCCCTAGTGTAGGACACACTTTATATTCAAGGATCATCTCAAAATTTTATTTAAAAAAACCCTTGCTACTGCGGAAACCTATGATGGTGTTTGAACATGCCTTTGAATCCAAGTGATACTTTCCTATGTAAGACAAGAGCTGCATATTTTGGTCTTTTTGCAGGGACTTAGCTTTAGTTAGAAAGCATTTTGTGGTCAGTGATTTCTATCACATTCTGTGGACTTTTTGAGGTAGTGTTGTCGTTTCAAGCGGCAGCTTGCAACTAAGCATTAGACAGTCACTCGCTCACCCCTCCCCTTTCCCCCCCACTGGGACGGGTATGAGAAATCAGCAAAAGAGCAACTCATGGGTTGAGATAAAGACAATTTAATAAGACAACAAAGGAAATACTAATACTAATGATAATAATGAATATGCAAAACTAACTATATACAATATAATTTTTCGCACTGCTTGATCACCAATTTGCCGTCAGTCCCCGAGCAGCAATCGTAGAATGTGAAATCACAATTTTTGCTAATTTATCGAAAAAATTTGAACTCCTGGATAAGAGAAGTATATGGTATGGAACATTTCCATTGACCAGCTTGAGCTAGCTGTCTGGCTGTGCACCCTCCCAGCTCCTGCACATCTGCTCATTAGCTGAATGTAAGAAACTGGAAAAAGTCCCTGATTTCACAGCAACAACTGAGATCATCAGTGTTATCAACATTCTTCTCGTACTAAATCCAAATGACAGCAGCTACTGGAAGGAAAATCAACTCTATCGCAGCCGAAACCAGGACGGGTAGCCAGCTATTACATGACTACCTGCAATGGTAGAGATCTGTTGTTGAGGACTCAAGTGTCCCCTTTCCATTTTGGGACATTTTTAATTCTACTTTAAAGATACCAACTTGCTTTTAGATTCATGAATCTTAAAATTACAGTAGTGGAATCCAGGTTTGTTAGTGTCTTGTAACCTTTTTCTCTTTTTTTAAGGAGTTTTCAAGAGTCTAGATCAGGTCAGAACAACATCTAGTGAAAATTCCTAAGAAAATTGTAGTTCATGTGTCAATTTGGTATGGTGACTATGGTACCATCGATTAGCTACAGTCTCATTTATGCAGTCAGATATGTAAAATCTTGCAAGATTTTGTTTTTCCTTCAGAGAAATATTATGCAGTTCATCCCAAATACCTCAGACACTTCCAGAAAGCCATCCTATACTAAGACACTGCTTCCTTTCTACACTAACTACAAGGTGGATGCCAGATTCAAGGCTTGTGTTAGATGTTTTAAATATCTGTGTCTCACCTTCAACTGCAGCAACTCAAATTCTAAATAAATACAACTGTTAAAAGTTGATCTCCATACAAAGACCATCAAATCCAGTGTATCAAACCAGCAACGTTATCCAATCTACTAGTTAATGAACAATACTACATAGTTTATTATGAAAATTATATTTTGTATTTTATATACACATTTGTTTATAAACTATACTCACACTGTATCTAAAATGTAATGTAATAGCATATAATAAGCATACTATATACACAATATCACCATAAACCTTAGCACACTATATTGTATTCCTGTAACAGAATGGAAGTTTTCAAAGAATGAAAAAAGTATATTTAAAGTATTAGAGCAATCCATTTATTAAGCACTCAACATAGTGCTTTTGCTAGTTCAAATGTTTATTTAAAAGTAAGATGTGCAATTAAATAATTACAATGAAAATACCTATGCACTCCATATATGGAAGCTATCTCCCTCCTTCTAACTTTTTATTTCCGTACTCAGCCTTTAATTTTGAAAACTGCTTGGTTGAAGGAATAAGAAGGTATTTGTGAGCTAGACATTGCGGAGGAAACTGTCAAAGACTTTTAGCTAAAGATACTAGAACTTGAAATGTATGTGCTCTTTTTGGTGGTTTAATTGCAGTGAATGCAAGCCAGAGAATAAAGCTGTAAGAGGTCTTACTGGTGCAAACACATTCAGATCGAATGTCATAGGCAGAAGGCATTACTATTTAGCACAGAAGGTCACAAATCTGCTAAGTGACTGTTCAGTCTATCATGAGCGTTAAAAATGAAAGCAACTACATCAAGTTTTGGAAGATCTTAAGAGATTTAACAGCAGTTTCTTTGCACCCGTTTTTATGGTACCAGGCTCAGACTAAAAGATACAAAATTATTTCTGTCTCCTGTTGAACAGAAACCCAGCAGGTGACTCTTGATTTGAATGGGCTGATTTGAAGTTCAGCCTTTTCTTCTCGTTCAGTCACAAAATAAAGCTCTGGGGTACAACAACAAATTATATTTTACAAATGACTGTATCACACGTTATCACATCATCTTAAAGATTGTCTGTTTCTAATTGAATAGAGCCTTTCTGCTTAAAAGAAGAAAAACAAGCAGAAAAATGACAGTGCTAATGTAAAATCCTTCCTGATTTTGATTATATATATCAGCGTTCTTGTGCTATTTAATACTCTGTGAAAACATACCATATTTAATACGGTATGGCAACATGGCATCCAGAAGCACAAAACGTGTAAGGTATCAACTTGTTCCTCACCATGTTTATGAGTGATTTTGGATGCCCAGGACGATTTCAGAATATGGCATTACAGAGGACAGTAAGTATAGTAAAACTTTTCCTGCTGCTAACTGTGTCCCCTTGGCACTCCCAGTATTTCAGGTCAAGCTCTGTCTTCATTACATCAGACTTTTGAGGCTTTTACAAATTCTGTTTTGTACAGGACTGAAGGATGTGCCATCTGTCCAAGAAGCCTATTCAGTATGGTGAGGGAATACTGTGCAGTCCCACACAAAGATAAATGGAGTTGTCTGTGGATGGAATATGATGGACATCTGCAGCTCTAGTTAAGAGTGTTTTAAATATGTTCATCAAATTGCAAGAGGGGTGAACAAGAAGCTATAAATCCATGGACTAGTGCTTTTCTCTTGTTTACTCTGGGATTGCCACAGCTGGGTGCTTTCATTTTCACTTGAGATTAGAAGTTGAACATTTGGTCCTAGCTAACATTGAAAAGGAGGCTTTATCTAGGAAGATTATTATAAAATAAGTTACTCCTTGTCTTTTTGTCAAATATTAGTCGAAAAGTTTTGCTTTTTCTTATAGCAAAGTTCTCACCAACTTTATATGTTTGAGTCCCCTTGGCTGAAAGTTTTGCACATACACACGGATGTGCCACAAAAATCAATCAAGCAAACATCTCAGGAAAGATGAAACTATTGTGACTGTTATTATAATGGTAGTGAGAGCAGTCTCAGAGCAATGACGGCAGGATTGGGCCCAAAGACAGGCTCTGGAGGCATCTGCTTTAAAACATTGATTCAGGGAAAAAGAAAAATTCTACTTCCTGTAATGTTGTTACTGCCATTTGGCTGAAGCAGAATTCACAGAATAATTATATTAACTTAAAGGTAATTTAAAAAAAATAATTTACATTGCTTTTGTGTTAAAAACAATTTAAACATTTTTTATTAAAGCAAGAGATTCTTCCTACATCATGTTCCCACATACACAAAAATATTTATTCTCCTCAGCTCTCAAGAGCTTATTGGTTTCTGTAGCCTTGCGGGGTCTTTTGCTCCTAGCATAAAGTTTCTTTGTCTTCCTTTCCATCAAAAGAAAAAACCTTTGGGAAGTCTGACAAGCTAGTGCACTACCCCCTAGTCTACCCAGAGTATGCTTTAGGGAGAAAGACATTTTGTGTTGTATTGAGGCATTCTTTCTTCATACCACTACTACGTGTCAAATTTTCAGTGCCTTAAGTAGCTGATTGATAGTAATTACCTATATAATATACAGTGGGGCTTGGCTGTTGTTTCAAATGGCATCTACACTTCAGATATTTCGAGTTCTTTGGTTTACCACCCCCCATTGCATATGTAATTCTCTCAGGTAACATAGTATACTTTTGCCTTGAAGAGCACAGCATGTACTAATACAGAGTGGTTGCGAAAAGGTTGTTAGAGCCAAAAGTAACGGAGTCCTGTAGGCTGCTTCTGGCCTTCCTGCATTTCCCTTCCAGCCCTTGCTGCTTTTGTAGAAAAGCAGACTCAAAAGGCTGCATTCTACCTGGAAGTCAGCAGTTACTCTTTCTAGTCTGTCATCACCTCTATGAGATGAAGCAGTGAATAATGTTAATTGCAGATGTAAAAATAACCACTGTATGTGAACTAATAACAGTCATGGAAAGTAGAAGCACAAGTCTAATTTTGGACACCTGGACAAGTACCACTGCACTCAAGTGCAGAAGTTACATGATATTCATGCTGAAAATATTATAAGGCAAAATTGTTTCAGTTTTGCAAATGATACCCTGTTTTTTCCTTTGCTTGAAATACATAGACCGGAAATATTTCATGTTTTTAATGATCCTGGAATTACTAACACGATTTTCCTCTCTTGTTGTTGGTTTGCATGGCAAGGTTTTGGTAGCGGGGGGACTAAGGAAGGCTGAAGGAAGTTGCGATCTCATGGTAAGCTTGCGCTGGAGCAGGCTCCTGGCAGGACCTGTGGCCCCATGGAGAGAGTTGCTCAAAACGGAGCAGGTTTGCTGGCAGGACTCACGACCCTGTGGGGTACCCACTCTGGCGCAGTCTGTCTCTGAAGGACTGCACCTTGTTGAAAGGACCCATGCTGGAGCAGTTCATGAAGAGCTGCAGCCCATGGGAAGGACTCACGTTGGAGCAGCTTTGTGGAGAACTGTCTGTTTTGAAAGGGACCCCAAGCAGAAGCAAGGGCAGAGTGTGAGGAGTCCTCCCCCTCAGGAGGAAGGAGCGGCAGAGACAACGTGTGGTGAACTGACCGTAACCCCCATTCCCCATCCTCCTGTGCCGCTCGGGGGGAGGAGGTAGAAAATCAGGAGTAAAGTCAAGCCCGAGAAGAAGGGCGGTGTGGGGGAAAGGCATTTTTAAGATTTGGGGTTTTTTTCACATTATCCTACTCTGGTTTGATTGGTGATAAATTAAACTTTTTTTTCCATGAGTTAAATCTGTTTTGTCCATGACCATAACTGGTGAGTGATTTCTCCCTGTCCTTATCTCGACCCATGAGCCTTTCGTCATATTTTTTTCTCCCCTGTCCCGTGGAGGAGGGGGAGTGATAAAACAGGTTTTGTGGGCACCTGGCATTCATCCAGGCTAAACCATAATATTCCAGTTAGGCAAAACCCTGTTATGTTTTGAGTTATAAGTAGGTTTAGTAGAGAGAGACTGGTAGTTTTGTTATTTCTTGCAAGAGGAGAGAAGAGGAGAGAACTGAGACAAGGATTTCTGTTTTACTGGGTTCTTGTTTTCTTTTTAACTTCAGAAAAAGGTACTTTTTTCAATAGCAATAGTGCTTTTCACTAAAGTAATGGGAAAGAGATTATTGCCTAGGAGATACTAACTAGTGTCATGAGGATAATTATCTTTTCTTAGATGTGAGAAATGTTTGGATTTGTGGCTAGCTAAAACTGGCATGATGCAGGAGAGTTCAGTGTGATTTACAGGAGGGGAACATCAAGTCCTCAGAGTTCAACATCTCTTTATTGTGCTCACTGTCCTTGTGGAAAAGATGTCTTTCGGAAATCAGCATAATTCCTCACATGAGGAAGTACTTCTTCCCTCTGAGGGTGACGGAGCACTGGAACAGGCTGCCCAGGGATGTTGTGGAGTCTCCTTCTCTGGAGATATTCAAGACCCGCCTGGACAAGATCCTGTGCAGCCTAC